>Ga0310836_100109_pt1 | contig 104398 bp, 88 predicted proteins | sample SM_ome_4_FD_201310 | JGI IMG/M metagenome (GOLD analysis project Ga0310836, IMG submission 201310) | Sorghum-adapted microbial communities enriched on stacked mutant (SM) sorghum from Joint BioEnergy Institute, Emeryville, California... ... | reverse complement strand
CCAGAATTCATCGTAGATGAATTCTCATGGGGGTTAAAAAAGGGCGAAGAAGTTGAGATGTTTTGCCCAGAGTGCAACGGTACTTTAAAAATGAAAAGAGAAGAAGCCAAGGATTAAGCACTATCCTTGGCTAGAGTCGCATACTGAAAAGATCGCGTTAGCGACTTTGTTCCGTATAAGAATTTATAAATTTTTAGAGAGCGGAAGCTCTCCTTTTTAAGTTTTCTGTTAAAATGGAGCTATGGAGCCGAATATTCTTAGACAAATTTTTTTTGATCATCACAACCATTGGGACAATTTCGTGAAGAAACATGGAAAGAAAATCAGACCCGTAGTCATCAATGAAGTAAATAAGTTTAGAGGATGTGGGGATCCTCGTAATGGATTCAAACTGTTTGTTTGTGAAGGATGTCACGCGGTTAAACGTGTACCTTATCGTTGCAAAGGCAGATTTTGCACGACTTGTTCTAATGGAGAAACAGAAGAATGGAGTCGACTACTTGCCGATGATGTGGTAAAAGTAGCGCATCGTCATGCCGTTTTTACCATGGACGAGGGTCTATGGCCCATTTTTCTCAAGCATCGAGAGATGCTGAAGCCTTTAATGGACGAAGCAGTGAAGTTAGTCCAAGATTGGTTTAAAAAGAAACTAAAAGTGACTCCAGGTATTATTGCAGGATTACATACCTTTGGAGCAAGAATGAATTATAATCCTCATGTACATATGTTAGTCACGATGGGTGGAATGAAGAAGAATGGGGAATGGAAAGCCTATGACTTCATTCCTTTTGAGATGTTAAGAAAGCAATGGCAAACGGTTGTGCTCAAGCTCATTCGTAGGACATTAACCCAGCAAGAAAAGAAAAAAGTTCAGCCTCTGCTACAGAATGCCTATAAAAATCATCCAGATGGCTTTTACATCTATGCTCCAAAGCAAAGAGGAAATGTCAAAGAACAACTGGGATATATCGGGAGATATATCCGTAGACCTGCAATTGCTCTACATCGGATTGAAGAGTATGATGGTCAAACCGTCACATTTAAGTATGTAGATAAAACGGATGGGAAAGAAAAGAAAGAAACTATCAGCGTGGAAGAGTTTATATCCCGACTAATTCGACATATTCCAGATGAAAACTTTAAGACGATTCGCTACTATGGTATCTATTCGAGAAGGATCAAGACGCTAAGCAAAAAAATGATCAGTCAAGCTGCTAAAATCTCGCGTAAATGGATCGTCAATGTAAAGAGAATAGTCACACGTAGAAAATGGAGACAGAGAATCCATGAGCAAACTGGACAAGACCCTATGGTTTGCACGGCCTGTGAGAACTATTATGAATACAAGGGGGAAGTATGCCTTCAGGACGGTCAATTAACGATAAAGTATGCCAAATGCGCAATAACCAAAAGATGTTTAGAGAGGATGATCAGCGATCTCACCAGTATCCAAACACCGCAAAAAACAGTCCAAAAAGAAGAAAAATCCCAGTCTATTAAAAAAGAAGAATACAGTCAAATATCATTGTTTGCAATGTAGTACAATTGAAGAAATTCCTTTGAGTGTCGTTCAAGATTTTGATGCAATGGATGATGGGGACCTGACGGTCCCACCTATGTTCAGTTGCGAGCAGTGTGGAGGAGAAATGTACCCAGAGTACTATAAAGGTATACACGGTCAAGAGTACAGACTCTCCGATATCCGTAAAAATTAAAGGACCGGGCTATGCCCGGTTTTTCTTATATAGACTTAGAAAGTTTAATTTCTTTAAAGCGATAAAGCTATGTAAGAAAGATTGGGGCCCCGCCCGGTGGGTTTTTATGCAGAATTTAGGTTTTTTAGCGATATCCTATTGCAACCAAGTTCTCAAAATCGAATGACATAGCGGCAGGTATTTTTGGCACGATTTTTGCATGTAAAGTATGTATAAAAACAGATTGGGAGAGGAGGAAGTTCCATGGCTCAAGAGGATATTGAGTTAGAACGGATTTTCCGCCAAGAAATTTCAGAGGAAACGCTTACATCCGTTCTTTTACGATTCAGTACGTTAGTCAGGGAATCAGGAAGCGAAGACGAACGGACCGCATTTCGGTTTTTGCAAGAAATCTTGGATAGAAATCGCATTCCATACAAGATGTATTATCCCGAGTTATATCTAAGCATTCCAAAACAAGCGGAGCTAAATATTTTGGCACCGACAAAAAGGAAGCTCCAGGCCAAAACCCCTTCTTTTTCCGTTTCAACGGGAAATCGCTGGATATCCGGGGAAATTGTCTATATACCAACCCAACAGGCAAAAACGATGAATGATATTTTTGGAGTCATTAAACATGAAACTGCAACTGATGATTTGCAGGGAAAAATCGTATTGACGGAAGGATTCCCGATGCCAGGCAAGTTGCCCTATCTGACGGAAAAAGGGGCGATTGGCGCCATTTTTATCAGTCCTGGAGATAACATTCATGATGGGATATGCACGAGCATTTGGGGAGCTCCGGATCTTGACAATCTAAATGACGAACCCAAAATCCCAGTTCTTGCCGTAAATCGCCAAGATGGAATGTCTTTAATCGATCTAAGCAGGAACGGAAAGGTGAGGGTGGAGTTTAGAACAGAGTTGGAAAAAGGGTGGTTTCCTTGTCCGCTGCTTGATATTTTCATAGAGGGCACCGATGAACCTGAAAAATATGTATTGCTTCATGGCCATGTAGACTCCTGGGATGTAGGGATCGGCGACAACGCAACAGGCGATGCCGCTTTAATAGAGATGGCGAGGATTTTGCATAAATATAAGGACAGATTGAGAAGAAGCGTGAGAATTGCTCTTTGGCCTGGGCATTCCACGGGCAGATACGCTGGTTCCACTTGGTTTGCTGACCAATTTGGCATTTCTCTGGAACAGAATTGTATCGCCCAAGTCAATTGTGACTCGCCAGGCTGCCGCTGGGCCACTTCGTATCAATATATGGAATGGATGAGTGAAGCCAATCAGTTTTGCCTGGACGTGATCAAAGAGGCGATCGGTGAGGAGGCAAAGGGAACAAGGCCGCTGCGTTCCGGCGATTATTCATTTGATAATATCGGGATTACATCTTTTTTCATGCTCTCTTCCTCAATGCCGGAGGAATTGGCAAAGGAAAAAGGATATTACCCGGTCGGCGGCTGCGGCGGAAACATAGCTTGGCATACAAAAGACGACACGCTTGAGATCGCTGATCTGGCCATTTTAAAGAAAGATATTATGATCTATCTTGCCGCTGTCACAAGAGCGGCGAACGCTCTCATCCTGCCTTTTAACTTTGTGGATACCGCAACGGAGTTTATTGAAACAATCAAGCATTACCAGGAAGAAGCAGGAGAACATTTTGATTTTACGGCGGTGTTAAAAGAGGCAGAGCATTTAAAAAATGATCTGGAAAAATTCTATCAGAAAGCCAAGAGCGTCTCCGGAAAAATTACAGATCCGGAAGTGAAAGCAATCAACGAAAAAATCATCAAACTGGCAAGAATACTTGTGCCGATCAATTACACAAGAAAGGGAAAATTCCGGCATGATCCGGCCCAAGCCGTAAGTCCTCTTCCTGATATCGCACCCGCAGGCCAACTAAAAAAGACGGAAAAAGGATCCCACTATTACAACGTGGTACGGACGCATTTGCAGCGGGGGTGCAACCGAATCATCTGGGCGCTTTTACAAGCCAGAGAAACAATCAATGCTTAACGGGAGGGGATTTGCCATTGGAGTTAGAACGCGTTCTGTCATTTGTCGGACAAAATAAAGAAGAATATTTGCAGAAGCTGTTTAAAATTTTAAGACAAAAGAGCATCAGTTCACAAAATGATGGTGTAAGGGAATGTGCCGTCCTGTTAAAAGAGCTGATGGAAGAGATCGGCATAGCAACACAATTGATCGAAACAGATCAGTTTCCGATCGTTTACGGAGAAATCATCTCGGATCCGAGCTATTTTACCCTGTTATTCTACGGGCATTATGATGTGCAGCCGGTTGACCCAATTGAGGAATGGAAGACTCCGCCCTTTGAGCCAACGATCCGAAACGGAAAAATATACTGCCGGGGGGTAGGCGACAATAAGGGACAATTCATGGCCCATTTATTTGCGATAAAGGCGATGCTTGATGTTTATGGGAAATTGCCGATTAACGTCAAGATGGTATTTGAAGGAGAAGAAGAAAGTTCAAGCTCCAGTCTTCCAGCCTTCGTTCGCGATCATAAAGAAATGCTGGCAGCGGACCTTGTCTACACTTCAGACGGGCCGATGCATGAAAGCGGTGCGCCGTTAGTTTTGCTTGGGGTAAGGGGAGTCCTTTGTCTGGAAATGATTGCGAAAGGAGCTGACCGGGACAACCATTCCGGAAATAAAGGCAATATTGTTCCTAATCCCGCATGGATGCTGATCGATCTGCTGCGGACGATGCGCGACAGGGACGGCAAAATTTTAGTAGAGGGATTCTACGACAATATACAAAATCCGACCGAGAAAGAACTGGAGCTGTTAAAACGGCTGCCATTCAATCATCAGCAGGTGGGAAAAGATATTGGCTACGAGAAATTGAACATCGACGGGGAAACATACTACCGGAAATTGATGTTTGAACCCACCTTTAATATTGCTGGTTTTACCAGCGGATATGGCGGAGAGGGCTCAAAAACGATTATTCCTTCGACCGCAAAAGTAAAAATTGATTTTCGTCTGGTGGAAAAACAGAATCCGGATGACATTTTTCAAAAAGTTTGCGCCCATGTCAAAAAGCATGCTCCGGATATCATCGTCAATCATTTGGGTTCGATGGAACCGTCAAGAACCTCGGCAGAGAATGAACTGGTCAGGATTGTGGAAAAGGCGGTGGCGGACAACTATAAACAGGCCCCGATCGTGATGCCAAGTTTAGGGGGAAGCTTGCCTGATTATGTCTGGACAAAAATTTTAAACGTCCCATCGGTAGTTGTTCCGTACGCAAACTTTGACGAAAACAATCATTCCCCGAATGAAAATCTTAATTTGGAGAACTTTTTTAACGGCATCACCTGCACATGCCATGTGATTGATGCATTGGGAAATCTTTCAATATAAGGAGGAAGAGAATATGAAACGAAAAAATTATGATGGATATAAATCCTATCAGTATTTAGAGGCTGGAGTAGATTACAAGCCTTATAAACTAGCAAAAGAAATTAACCGCGTTAAACCATATGTTTACCCTGTTACGGAAGAACAGGAAAAGCTGGTTCAGGAAATTTTGGAAGAGGAAATGATTATCTCCCTTCATGAGCATACCTTTGTATGCCCTGAGAACCTAAACGAATTTATGGAATTCAGACGGCAAGGCCGCGATTTTACGGGATATGAAGGATTAAGCATATCAGGGCTGGATGTCGTATTTGAAAATTTCATGGATGGTACGGCGATGATTACCTCAAATGCGGGCTGGAAGTGGAATGATATCATACATGACCTCGGCATGCGATACAGCGATTTTGCCCATCAGGATTTGGTCATCCGCGCCGAAACCATTGAGGATTTATACCGGGCCAAGCGGGAAGGTAAAATAGCTTTTGTCACTTCGCTCGAAGCGGCCACCCAAATTGAAAATGAAATCGACCGTGTCGATGTGTTATACGGACTGGGAGTCAGGTGCATGGGGATTGCCTATTCGGAAGCCAATGCGTTAGGGTCGGGCTTGCGCGAAGAAAATGATGCCGGCCTCACCCAATTTGGCCGTCAGGTTGTGCGGAGGATGAACAAGCTGGGCATAACGATCGATGTTTCCCATTGCGGCGATAAAACGGCGCTTGATGTGATTGAGGAAAGTACAAAGCCTGTTTTCATTACGCATGTGGGTGCCCGGGCATTATGGAACACAAGGAGGTTAAAACCTGACCATGTTCTGAAGGCATGTGCGGAAAAAGGCGGAGTGATCGGCATTGAAGCCGCGCCGCATACCACAATTACCGAAAGGCATCGCAGACATAATATTGAGTCTGTCATGGAACATTTCGAGTATGTGGCCAATCTCGTCGGCATTGATCATGTCGCCTTTGGATTAGACACATTATTTGGGGATCATGTAGGACTGCATCATGCGTTAAGCAGCCAGCTCTCCATCGCCCAATCCCACCAAGGCCCTTCCTTTGAAAAGGTAGAATATGTGGAGGGGCTGGAAAATCCCGCCGAAGCATATCCCAATGTTGTCCGCTGGTTAGTGAAAAAGGGTTACAGCCGCGAAGCGATTCGTAAGGTGATGGGTGAAAATATTATCCGCGTATTGAAAGAGACGTGGGTAAAGTAACTTCTGTTGCCCCCTAAAATTTATATAGATTTTTGGATCATCCCTGTTTATCCGGGGATGATTTTTTTGCCGACCATGGGCGGTAACTTAAGATCCCCAAATCACCAACCTAAAAAACCTATGATCCTCAAAAAAATCCATGCCGTCCTTCAGATCGTTCCGTTTAATTTGGCACGAATATTGCATGTATATATGGCAAGAACCGAAAATTTAGAAAAATAACTCAATGTAAACGATTGGGATGATTCGTGATTTTAATACGAAAGGATGTGGGGGATAAAGAGTGAACGGTTAGATGAAATTTATGGTTTGAGATCAGAAAGTTGATGATGGTGAAAGTTAGAGGAGGTCGATGTAATGACAAAATGGAGATTGATGAGTCTGAGTGCGATTGTGGTTTTGCTAGCAAGTATATTAACTGGCTGTTTTGGCGGGGCAAAGAAAGAGAGTTCTAATAGTGATGACCCTGCTGCCAATTCCGATATTGATGATCCGGCACGGGTGATCCGCACCATAGAAATTCTCACCCGCCCGCAATCATCTGCGCCGGATGAGTACGAAACAGCGAACATCATTGCCGAAGCGATGAGACAGCTTGGCTTATCCGTTGAGTTAAAAGTTTCTCCGTGGGAGCAGCTTTCCGATATTGTCTGGTATCAGCGCGATCAGTGGGATATGACCGGATGGCAAATGGCAGCCCGTCCTGAACGCTTGGATCCGGATGAATTTACTTACAACCTGTTCCATTCTGCAAATGCGGAAGACGGATATAACTTCGTCGGTTATCAAAACAAAGAGTTGGACAGCATCATTGAAAAACAGCGGGTAACATTGGACAAAGACGAAAGGCAAAAGCTCATTTTTGAAGCTCAAAAAATCGTTGCGCAAGATGTCCCATATTTCTTTAATGTCCATCCAACGCTCAATTACGTGTACAACAATGAAGTCTTTGAAGAACAATCAATTGTGGATATGGCCGGGCTCGGGATTAAAAACTTCTGGACATTTATCAATGCCGAGCCAAAGGGAAGCCAAAAGGACTTTATTTTAAACAGCAGCGATACGATTCAAGCCGTAAATCCACTCTATATCAGCGGTTCAGTAGATTCGTGGATAACAGAGCTTATTTGGGACCGGTTAATGAGGGTCGGTGAAGATGGCCTGCCGAAACCTTGGGCTGCCGAGAAAGTAGAATGGCTGTCTGATACGGAAGTGAAGATTACGCTGCGTCCCGGAATGAAATGGCATGATGGCAAGCCGGTTACGCCGGAAGACGTAAAGTTTTCGTTTGAAGCTCCCATGAGCGGCGAAGTGCCAATGTATAAACCCTTTGTCGAAATCATTAAAAACATTGAGATCGTAGACGATAAGACACTGATATTCACGTTAAACGCTCCATGGGCAGCTTTTGAAACCGCAAGCCTTGCGAAGATCAACATCATTCCTAAGCATATATGGGAACCGATAATTAATGACCTTAAAAATAAGCCGGAAAATGCAGAGAGCTATCAGGAAAAGGTTCCTGTTGGATCGGGTCCCTTCAAATTCGCAAATTGGAAAATGTCAGAAGAAATTGTATTGGAGGCAAATAAGGAGCATTTTGCTGCACCTAAAGTTGACCGCTGGATTGCAAGAATCATTCCTAACATGGAAGCCGCACTCGGCATGATCCAAAATGGTGAAATTAATTTTCTGGCAACTTATACGGGAGATGCGCAACTGTTAAAACAAAAAGTCGATGCCTCACCGAACCTGGCAATGGTTTCATCTGTCGATATAGGATTTAGATTCTTTGCGCCTAACTTGCGGAGAGCGCCGTTTGATGATGTGGCTTTCAGAAGGGCGATTGCATCCGCGATTGACCGTGACATGTTGGTAGCGGTTGTCTGGAAAGGTTTTGCTGTGCCAGGGGATTCCGTGATTTCTCCAGCGCTTGAATTCTGGAAGAATCCGCAGCTCGATTATCCTTCAGGCGGCATAGAGGAAGCGAAACGGATCCTTAAGGATGCAGGATACCAATGGGATAAGAACGGCCGTCTTCTTTATCCCGAGGGCAAAACGGAACAACTCGGCAAGTAATCTGTATAAAAAAGCGGTGTCAACCAGGTAAATCCTTGTTGACACCCTCGATGAAATGATAAAGGAGGAGATCGCTTGCATAAGAAGTGGAAATTTATGATCTCAAAAGTCCTCCAAATGATCTTTACACTTTGGGCGATTGCTACCATACTTTTTTTCTTATTTCGCTTAATGCCAGGCAATCCCTTGGCTGCTTATATTGATCCGACCTTTACGAAAGAGCAGCAAGAAATATTATTGCAACAATTCGGCCTTGATAAGCCATTATGGCAGCAGTATTTCATCTATTTTGGCAATCTGCTGCAAGGGGAACTGGGGAATTCGTTTTTCTTTAAAGAGCCAGTGATAAAGATAATTTGGAATGTACTGCCGAATACCATCTATCTTATGCTGTCATCGCTCATCATTGCATATGTTATCGGTACATTAGGCGGGGTTATCCTTGCTTGGAAACGTGGAACGAAAACGGAAACGGTCGGTATCGTGCTTACGCTTTTTACCAGATCCGCTCCGCAATTCTGGGTTGGCATGGTTGTTTTGGCCATTTTTTCGTTTAAATTGAACTGGTTTCCTTCAGCAGGTGCGTCACCTGCAGGGATTGTATATGATTCTGAAATCGAAAAGCTCTTATCTCCCCAGTTCTATAAGCATTTATTGCTGCCAAGTTTAACGCTTGCGGTTTATTTGTTGGGATTGCCGCTCCTGCTGATGCGATCCAACATGATGGATGTCATGAATGAGGCATACGTCGATATGGCGCGCATGCGCGGCTTAAAGGAATGGAGAATCATGTTAAAGTATGCGGCCAGAAATGCGGCTCTTCCGGTAATTACGGCAATGGCGGTGGGAATTGGCTATGCGATTGGCGGAAATGTGGTTATTGAAACGGTCTTTAGTTGGCCTGGCCTCGGAAGGTTACTGGTCGATGCGGTAACGTCCAGCGATTATCCTCTTGCACAAGGCGCATTTATTTTGATTGCTGCAGTAATGGTATTCATGAATCTGGTAGCCGATCTTTTGTACAGTTTACTAGATCCGCGGGTATCGGTCAGGAGGTGAGCGCATGAAGTCGGAAGAGATGACATCGATTCGGAATAGAGCGTACAAAAATAAGAATTTATTCTCTGCCTGTATTCAACAATTGTTAGCATTTCTGCGGTTTTTTAAGCAAGATAAATTCTGCATGATCGGTGCGATCATTTACGTAATCTTCATCATCTTAGCGGTTTTTGCACCGGTGATTGCTCCATATGATCCGCATGAAATGCAGAAAAAAGATGGGCAGATCTTATTTAACCAGCCCCCGTCAAAAGAGCATCTGCTAGGCACAACCAATATGGGGCGGGACATATTTTCACAATTGATTTACGGAATTCAACCAGCATTGGTTGTCGGCTTCAGCGCAGCCTTCTTTGTAGTGGTTGTCGGAACGTTAGTCGGGCTGTTAGCGGGCTATTTCCGAGGTTGGATTGACACGCTCTTAATGAGGATGACAGATATCGCCTTTGGCATCCCTTTTGAACCGTTCGTCATTGTGCTGGTGGCCTTTTTAGGGCCAAGCGTATGGAATATTGTGCTGGCCATGGCGCTACTCTTATGGCGGGACACGGCGAGGGTAATCCGTTCGCAAGTATTGACCGTTCGGGAACGCAGCTTTGTCGAAGCGGCAAAAGTGTCAGGCGCCTCCCATTTGCGGATTATCTTTTTTCACATTGCTCCCAATATATTGCCGCTCTCGTTTTTATACGGTTCATTAGCTGTTGGCTGGGCCATCTTAACAGAAGCTGCGGTCAGTTTTTTAGGGTTTGGAGATCCAACAGTGATCAGTTGGGGCTATATGCTTCATGATGCATATGTATCCCAGGCATTATCAAGAGGAGCCTTTTATTGGTTTGTCCCTCCAGGATTATGCATCATGTTGGCCGTGATGGCAGGATTCTTTATTGGCAGGGGAACGGAGGAGATCCTTTATCCGCGGTTAAAGAAGCATTAATGACGGGAGGTGCGAAAATGGCGCTGTTAGAGGTGAGAAATCTTAAAATCCATTATGAAACGAAGAGAGGCATCAGTAAGGCGGTCGACGGGGTGTCTTTCGACCTGGAGCAGGGGAGCAGCATCGGGATCGTTGGAGAAAGCGGCTGCGGAAAAAGTACGCTGGTCAAAGGGCTGATTCGCGTCATGTCACCAAATGCCAAAATCGCTGGCGGAGAGGTGCTATTCAATCAACAAGACTTGACAAAGCTTCCGGAAAAAATCCTGCGGTCCATGAGGTGGAATGAGCTCTCATTGATTCCGCAGGCTGCAATGGATTCGCTTAATCCGGTCTATCCTGTGCTGGATTCATTCGTCGAGATTCTGGTGCTGAAAGGAAAAATGAACAAAAAGCAGGCGGTTGAGCGGGCTGAAGAGCTTTTTCAAATGGTAGGTCTCGATAAGAAACGATTATCCTACTACCCTCATCAATTTTCCGGAGGGATGAAGCAGAGGGCTGTTATCGCCCTCGCATTGGCTCTTAATCCAAAGCTTGTAATTGCCGACGAGCCGGTTACAGCCCTCGATGTGATTGTGCAGCACCAGGTATTAAAAGAGCTGACCAGACTAAAGGAACAACTGGGGATTGCGATTATTCTGATCACCCATGATATCTCTGTTGTGGCCCAAACCTGCGAGTCCATTGCCGTGATGTATGCCGGAAAGATCGTTGAACGAGGTTCTGCGAAGGAGGTCTTAAAAAGACCGAATCACCCGTATACGATGGGACTGGCCAACGCTTTTCCGAATTTGAAGGAACCCAATAAACCGCTGATATCCATAGAAGGATCTCCTCCTGATTTGGTAGATCCGCCTAAAGGGTGCTTATTTGCAGAACGGTGTCCGTTTAAAGTATCCCTGTGCATAACCGAAGAGCCGCCCTTACGGGAGGTAGAACCCGGCCATTTCTCCGCCTGTCACCGGATTGATGAAGTGGAGTTGTTGAGAAGCAAATCCAAGGAGGTGACCACATGGCAGAAAGTAATCTGATCGAAGTGAAGAATTTGCAAAAGTACTTTCCAGTGCGACAGAAGCTGTTTCGCAAAAACAGCGGAGGGGTGCTTAAAGCGGTTGATGGTGTCAGTTTTTCCATTCCGAAAGGAGAATCCCTTGGCTTAGCCGGTGAAAGCGGGTGCGGAAAAACAACAACCGGGAAAATGCTGCTTCAGCTTTATGAGCCTACGGGCGGCAGTTACTTCTTTAACGGTAAAGATGTAACGCATATCAAATCGGATCAAGAGAGGAAAGCATTTCGCAGGCAAGCACAATTAATGTTCCAAAATCCTTTTGAAGCGTTAAACCCGCGCTTTACCATTTTCCGTTCACTCTTAGAGCCTTTGATTGTCCACAAGATCGGAACCAAGGAAGAACGAGTTGAATTAGTAAGGCAGGCGCTTGAACGTGTCAGTCTGAGTCCAGCCGAAAATTATTTAGATAAATACCCCCATCAGATGAGCGGGGGCCAACTTCAACGGGTAGTGCTGGCGCGGGCATTGATCATTGATCCGCTCTTTCTGGTTGCCGACGAACCGGTTTCCATGCTCGATGTCTCCGTGCGGGCAGGAGTCTTGAATCTGATGAAGGAAGTCACAAAAAAGATGCAGTTGACGACGGTATACATTTCTCACGATCTATCACTCATTCAGTATATGTGCGAGCATACCGCGATTATGTATCTCGGAAAGATTGTGGAGATCGGCGAAACGGAAAAGGTGCTGGGTAATCCCAAACATCCGTACACGCGGGCGTTAATCAACGCTGTTCCCGTACCCGATCCGGAAAGTAAAGGGGAAGAGATCAGAATCAGCAACCATGTTCCGAGCCCGATCAATCTTCCTCCGGGATGCAACTTCCAAGACCGCTGTCCCTATGTTGAGGCAGTCTGCAGGGAGAAAACCCCTGAGTTGAAGCTGACGAACGAAGGACATCAAGTAGCTTGCCACATGGTGTAGCTCGTTAAGGCAACGCTAAAGCTATCCGCAGTGTGGTATTGAAGTGGATTTATAAGGTCTACTGGCCTTGTAAAAATAGATGAAGGAAAGGGGTATGTAACATGAGAATCGTCTACGTGGTTCCTGGTCCCATGAATGAGGAAGAGGTGTCAAGAAGGGGTGCGCTGTTAAATCAATGGGCAGCACAGGGAGTTACAGTTGACATTGCTTCCGTTTCGGAAGGCCCCGCATCGATTGAGTCCATGTATGAAGAATATCTCAGTATTCCTGAAACGGCCAAGCTGATTTACAGGCTTGAGCAAGAGGGGTATGATGCGGCGATTCTGGGTTGTGCCGGAGATCCGGGTTTAGATGCATACCGGGAAATCACGACAAGTCTAACCGTTGTTGGGCCGGCTGCAGCCAGCTTTCATACAGCCGCATTATTAGGGCACAGATTTTCGGTTCTGACTGTAACGGACAGCACAGTGCCGAGCAGCTATGAGCTTGTGCAAAAAGCAGGACTATCCGGAAAGCTTGTTTCTGTCAAGGCCGTAAATATTCCGGTGCTAGAATTGGCCAAAGATCGAAAAGCTACATTAGATAAACTGGTTGAAATCGGGAAAATGGAGCTCGCAAACGGAGCCGATACTCTCGTATTAGGTTGCATGTCTATGGGCTTTCTGAACGTGGCGGAAGAGATGCAAGAGATCCTGGGGATTCCAGTGATCAACCCGGCGAGAAACGCTTTGAAAGTTGCGGAAGCATGCGTAGGCGCAGGGTATTCGCATTCCAAAAAAGCTTATATGATTCCGCCCAAGCTTGCCACAGGAAAGGTAAAGTCGCTTGATGAGCTTCATGTCGCAAAAGCTAAAAAGTAACAAGCATGATGGCAAAAATCTAAAGATGAACGAAAATGAAGGGGAGATGAGATGATGACAAGTGCTGCTGTAAAGGAAATGGAAAAAATCTTATTGGATGAGTTAAGCCTGGACGTCCCAAAAGCGGTCTTGAACAAGTTTAGCACGTTGGTGCGCGAATCCAGCAGTGAGGATGAAAGAATTGCCTTTGACTTCCTCGCCGGTTTTTTAAAAGAATGGGGGATACCATATACGCTTCATCAGCCAAAAATCTATTTAAGCGTGCCAAAATCTGCCGCCATTCGCGTGACAAGCCCCGTAACTAAGCAATACCGGGCGAAGACCCCGGCTTTTGCGGTTTCTACCGGAGATGAGTGGCGAAGCGGGGAAGTCGTATACGTTTCATCCGCACAAGCTACAAACGCCGAGGATTTATTTGCCGGCGGCATTGATGCCGGTGCGGCAAATATTGAAGGGAAAATTGTGTTGACCGAAGGGTTTCCCATGCCGAGAAAAGTAAAAGAGTTCGGGGAAAAAGGAGTAGCTGCAGCGGTCTTTATAAGCCCCGGAAAAAATATACATGATGGCATTTGTACGCCAATCTGGGGTTCACCTGATTTGGACAATATCGACAATGAACCTAAAATACCAGTCTTAGCGATCAATAACGAAGATGGCAAAGAGTTAAAGGAGCTTTGTCAAAAAGGCAGGGTAACGATCGATTTTCAAACAGACCACAAAAAAGGCTGGTTTAACTGCCCGCTGCTCGATATCTTTATTGAAGGCACCGATGAGCCGGAAAAATATGTGCTGCTTCACGGACATCTGGATTCCTGGAGCGTCGGCATCGGCGATAATGCGACAGGGGATGCCGCCTTACTTGAAATGGCCCGCGTCTTCTACAAGCATCGAGACAAGTTAAAAAGAAGCCTGCGCATTGCAATCTGGCCAGGCCATTCAACTGGTCGGTATGCCGGTTCCACCTGGTTTGCGGATGAATTTGCGCTTGACCTGGAGGAGAACTGCATAGCCCAGGTTAACTGTGATTCGCCAGGATGCCGGTGGGCAACTTCCTATGATTATATGAACTGGATGAGTGAAGTTGACGCATTCTGCAAGGAGGCAATTAAAGATGCCGTTAACCAAGGTTCCAAAGGGGTCCGCCCAAGCCGGGCAGGAGATTATTCTTTTAATAATATCGGTATTACCTCCTTCTACATGCTTTCATCCAGTATCCCTGAAGAGATCTTGAAGCAGAAGGGCTATTATCCGGTCGGAGGATGCGGCGCCAATATTGAATGGCATACGGAAGACGATCTTTTGCACATTGCTGATTATGATATTCTCTTAAAAGACCTGAAAGTATATACGACTTCTGTTTTCAGGGTGCTGAATGAACCGGTCCATCCGTTTAACTTCGTCGCCACAGCTGACGAATTTATCGCCACAATTGAAAAATATCAGGAAAAGTGCGGAAATCATTTCAGTTTCGCTTCTTCGCTCCTCGAAGCGAGAATCCTGCGTTCGGAATTGGAGAAATTCTATGAAAAAGTTGAGACATTAAGGGATAAAGAGGTAACCGATCCGGAGGTACAGCAGGTAAACCACAAAATTCTTCAACTTGGCAGACTGCTGATTACATTAAACTACTCAAGGAAAGGAAAGTTCCGGCATGATCCGGCATTAGACGTGCCCCCGCTTCCTGATATTGAACCGGCGACCACTCTTGCTGAATTGGAGCCAGATTCGCACCTCTATCATGTCACGATTAACCATTTAAGACGCGGGCAAAATCGTCTGGTATGGGGTCTAAAACAAGCGCAAAAACTAGTAAAATAATCATATAACCTGCCAACAAGAACTGATCTTACTCGAAGGTCAGTTCTTGTTTTGAGCAATTGCTGTTCAAGTGATGCTGAAAGCGATGCGGAATAAAGAAGAAAGGGGAAGGAACATGGGCACAGAAACTGAGAAAGATTTGCTCGAACAGGTAAACCGGCAGCGATTAATGGAATATACCAAAAAGATTTCAGAAGAGATCCGCCTGTCCGGTTCAGAAGCAGAGATGCGTGCTTTTACATATGTGAAAAGTACGCTGGAAAGCTTCGGGTTAAAAACAGAGTTGTATTTAAGGGAGGCTTTGATCAGTTTGCCGGAGTCCGCCGTATTGCAAGTGGACGGGGAGATCTTTCCCGCAATTACCCATTCGATGGCTCCCTCAACGGGAGAACAAGGCTTAACGGCGGAACTGGTATACGCAGGTACCGGATCGGATGAAGAGTATGAAAAGGTCAATGTAGAAGGCAGGATCGTATTGTTAGAGGGTCTTGCAATCCCCGGTGCGGTATGGAAGGCTGAGAAAAAAAGCGCAGCGGGAATCATATTTATCAATGCAAAATATACCCATGAAATGATTGTCTCGACGATCTGGGGAAACCCTACTCCGGAAAAGATGGAACTCTATCCCAAAATTCCTGTGGTATCCGTTAGTTACGACAATGGGAATATCATTAAGGAAAGGTTGCTGCAATCCGAAAGAACGGCGGTTTGGTTAAAAACAAAAGTGGATACAAGATGGCGTCAGATTCCGACTCTTACTGCCGAGATTAAAGGAAAGCAAGAGCCGGAAAAATTTGTGCTGTTCAGCGGTCATATTGATTCTTGGCATTATGGGGCCATGGATAATGGGACGGCAAATGCTGTCATGATAGAAGTGGCCCGTATTCTGTCACAAGAAAAACTTGACCTTCGCCGTTCGTTAAGACTTGTTTTCTGGTCCGGACATTCCCATGGGCGGTATGCTGGATCAACCTTATATGCGGATGAACATTGGGAAGAACTGTATGATCATTGCATTATGCATATCAATATTGATTCTGTCGGGGCAAAAGATGCAGTCGTGCTCTCAGAGGGGAATTGCATGGCTGAAACGAAAGATCTTGCCCGCTCTGTCATACGGGAACTGACAGGTGAAATATACGAGGGTTCCCGGTTTGGACGAGCCGGTGATCAATCGTTCTGGGGGACAGGCGTTCCATCATTATTTATGGGACTGTCTGAACAAAAGCCTTCTGCCGATCCTGCTTCACAAGCCTTCTCCCGCCTGTTCGGCGGAGGTAAAGGAGGGGGTTTTGGGTGGTGGTGGCATACAACTGAAGATACCTTGGATAAAATTGATCCCTCCTTTCTGGAGAGAGATTGCAAAATCTATCTGAAGGTTATTTTCCAAGCATGTACAAGAGAAATATTGCCCTTAAACCAGTTGGCGGCAATAAAAGAACTGAAACAATATCTGGAGAACTATCAGGAACTGGGAAGGGGCCATATCGATTTAGAGTTAGCCCTGCAACGAATAGCGCAATTGGAGAAAGCGGCTGCAAACATCTATCAATGGATGGAGACCCATTCTCTCAGGGACGAGGAGATCCGGACAGTTAACGAATGGATGATGAAAGTATCGAAGGGGCTTGTGCGTTTAAATTACGTAAATGCTGATGAGTTTGATCATGATCCCGCATTAAGCCAGCCGGCTGTCCCTTTGCTATCAGGGATCTATGAATTGGAAAAAGTTAAACAGATACCGGAAAAATATCTTCCCTTAATCACCTCCCTTAAGAGAAAAATCAATAAGGTGAACTTTATTTTGCGCAATATTTTGCATGAGACTACAGAGGCAGAAAAATGGTTAATGGGTAATCGGAATTGATTTTTTCCGAAATGGGAAGGATTTTCAAAATGAGAAGCGAATAAACATATGTATAGATAGAGAAAGGAGGACATGGAAGAATGAATTTTGTGATTCGTGGCGAAAACATTGAGGTTACCCCGGCATTGCGAGATTATGTTGAAAAAAAGGTGGGGCGAATCGAGAGGTATTTTGATCCTGCAGCAACAAATGATATCCATGTAACTCTGAAAGTGCTTAAAGATTTGCATACGATTGAGGTAACGATTCCGCTCCCGGGCCTATTGCTCCGCGCGGAAGAGAAAAGTATGGACATGTATGCATCGATTGACAACGTGGTTGACAAGTTGGAACGACAAGTACGCAAGCATAAAACCAAGTTAAACCGCCGTTTCCGCGATGAGGGAGGACTAAAGGATCTGTTTAAAGAAAATGCAGCAAATGGGAATGAGTCCGAAGAAGATGAGATTGAAATTGTGCGCACCAAGAGTTTCCACTTCAAGCCGATGGATGTGGAAGAGGCGGTGCTGCAGATGAATCTCTTAGGACATAATTTCTTTGTATTCTCCAATGCAGAGACCAATGAGGTAAATGTAGTATATAAACGCAAAGATGGAAAATATGGTTTAATTGAGCCGCAAGAATAGATGTAAGGAAACCTTGTGTCACTGTAATGCGTATGTATAGGAGGCTGTGGAAATGCAGTCTCCTTTTCTTGTTTTTCTCTATAAGGATTGATAAAATTTATTAATATATGAGAAACAGAGAGGGAATGGCTTTTTAAGGTGTAACAAACCAAAGATGGAAGGAGATTATCTCCATGGGTATATTGAAAAAGCTGTTTGGCGACCGCAATGAGCGGGAGATCAAACGCTATTTAAAGAGAGTGGAAGAGATCAATGCGCTTGAGGATAAAATAAGCCGGCTTAGCGATGATGAGCTGCGCAGTAAGACCAGTTATTTCAAAGAGCAGCTTGCAGCCGGCAAAACCCTTGACGATATTTTGGTAGAAGCGTTTGCTGTCGTACGTGAGACTTCGAAACGCGTATTGGGCATGCGCCACTTTGATGTGCAGTTGATCGGCGGGATGGTGTTGCACGAGGGCCGGATTGCCGAGATGAAGACAGGGGAAGGGAAAACCCTTGTGGCCACCACGGCCGTTTACCTGAATGCACTGTTGGGCAAGGGCGTCCATGTCGTCACTGTGAACGATTATCTTGCCGGCCGCGATAAGGCGCAGATGGGCCAGATCTATGAGTTTTTGGGCCTAACCGTTGGCCTTAACGTGCATGGGATGTCCAATCTGGAGAAAAAAGCGGCTTATGAAGCCGATATTACCTATGGGACCAATAATGAATTCGGCTTTGACTATTTGCGTGACAACATGGTGCTCTACAAGGAGAATATGGTGCAACGTCCTCTACATTTTGCCATCGTGGACGAGGTGGACAGCATCTTAATCGATGAGGCGCGCACGCCGCTCATTATCTCCGGAAACGCGCGCAAGTCAACCGATCTTTATTATGCAGCCGACCGTTTTGTGCAGCGCCTGAAGAAAGATGAGGACTATACCGTTGATGAGAAAACCAACTCCGTGGCATTGACGGAGACTGGCGTGGAGAAAGCGGAGCAATACTTCAACATTGATAATCTGTACGATCCAACGCATATGGAGATTAATCACCATGTGCAGCAGGCGCTCAAAGCACGCGCATTAATGCGCCGCGATGTCGATTATGTGGTTGAAGATGGCGAAGTGATTATCGTTGATGAGTTTACGGGGCGTTTGATGCATGGCCGCCGCTACAGTGACGGGTTGCATCAAGCCATTGAGGCGAAGGAAGGATTAAAGGTCCAACAGGAGTCCATGACCTTAGCGACGATCACATTGCAAAACTATTTCCGCATGTATCAGAAATTGGCGGGCATGACCGGTACGGCAAAGACGGAAGAAGAAGAATTCATGAAGATTTACGGCATGGATGTATGTGTGATTCCAACCAATCGTCCGCTGATTCGTATCGATGCTCCCGATGTGGTCTATAAAACGGAACGCGGCAAATTTAAAGCGGTGATCGAGGAGATTGTACGGCGCCATGAGAAGGGACAACCCGTGCTTGTGGGTACCATATCGATCGAAACTTCGGAGATGCTCTCGGAGCAGTTGAAACGAAGAGGGATTCCGCACAATGTCTTAAATGCCAAACATCATGCGCGCGAGGCAGAGATTGTTGCCAATGCAGGACAGTTTGGGGCAGTAACGATCGCGACCAATATGGCCGGGCGCGGTACCGACATCAAGCTTGGCGAGGGTGTGGCCGAAGTGGGCGGTCTCTGTATTATCGGTACCGAGCGGCATGAATCAAGACGGATCGACAATCAGTTGCGCGGTCGTGCCGGTCGCCAGGGGGATCCCGGATATACTCAATTTTTCATCTCGCTTGAAGATGATTTGATGCGCAAATTTGGTTCGGAGAATATTATGGGGATGATGGATCGCCTTGGTTTTACAGAGGATCAACCCATAGAGAGCAAGATGATCACCCGTGCCATTGAAAGCGCGCAAAAGCGCGTGGAAGGGACCAACTTTGACCGCCGCCGCGTTGTGTTGCAATACGATGATGTGATGAATCAACAACGTGAAATCATCTACACCCAACGACGCGAAGTCTTAAGCAGCGACAATGTCAAACCGATCATCTTGGACATGATGAAGAGCCATATTAAACATGTGGTAGATGCCCATCTGGACGATTCTCAGGTCATGGAAGAATGGGATTTACAAGCACTCATCCATCATCTCAACGGCACTTTGCTTCATGAAGGAGACATTGCAGAGAAGGATCTGAAAGGAAAGGAAAAGGAAGAGATTCTCGAGTTCTTACAACAATTTGTGGAGGAGAAGTACGAACGCCGCGAAAAAGAGATTACGCCGGAAGTGATGCGCGAATTTGAAAAAGTAGTGCTTCTTCGCTCTGTGGACAGCAAGTGGATGGATCATATCGATGCTATGGATCAATTGCGCCAAGGCATACACTTGCGCGCCTATGCGCAGACCGACCCTTTGCGCGAATACCAGTTTGAAGGATTTGAGATGTTTAAAGAGATGATCCAAAGCATTGAGGAAGAGGTCTCTACCTATATTATGAAGGCGCAGATCGGCGTCTCTTCGCTTGAACGCAAAGCAGTCGTAGAGGGTGAAATCACCAGTTCTGGCAGCGATGATGAGCCGAAGAAGAAACAACCCGTTATGCGCGGGGAAAAAATAGGGCGTAACGATCCATGTCCTTGCGGAAGCGGAAAGAAATATAAACATTGCCATGGCGCTTAGCTTAAATTGGACGGCTTTAGTTGCTGCAAACCGATGTACTATAAGTGGGCTAAAAAATAACAATGGATTGGAAGGAGATCATTATGGACTTCGTAGAGATTCGACAGGAGTTAACCGCATTATCCAAGAGACTAACTGAAATAAGGGGGTCTCTTTGACTTAGAAGGCAAAAAAGAAAAGATTGGGGCGCTTGAAGCGAAGATGAGCGCGCCCGATTTCTGGGACGATAACAAGGCAGCCCAGGCAGTGATCAGCGAGGTGAATCAGCTCAAAGAGAAAGTGGAACGCATGGAGGGGTTGGAGCAGCAGTATGAGGATCTTGAAGTAATGCTGGAACTGGCCAAAGAAGAAGGGGATGAAACCTTGCTCCCTGACCTGCAAAAAGGGGTGAGGCAGTTAAGCAAAGAATTTGCTGACTTTGAACTGGAACTGCTGCTGAACGAGCCCTACGACAAGAATAATGCCATTCTGGAGCTTCACCCGGGCGCAGGAGGAACCGAATCGATGGATTGGGCCTCCATGCTCCTGCGCATGTACACGCGTTGGGCGGAGCAGAAGGGATATAAAGTAGAGACGCTCGATTATCTTCCGGGTGAAGAGGCGGGCGTAAAAAGCGTCACGCTTCTGATTAAGGGACATAATGCATATGGGTACCTGAAGGCGGAGAAAGGTGTTCACCGGCTGGTGCGGATCTCGCCTTTTGATGCGTCAGGCCGGCGTCATACCTCCTTCGTCTCCTGCAATGTGATGCCTGAGATCGATGATGATGTAAACATAGAAATTCGGGAAGAAGATCTTAAAATCGATGTGTATCGTTCCAGCGGCGCAGGCGGACAGCACGTCAATACCACAGACTCTGCTGTAAGGATTACGCATCTTCCTACTGGTATTGTGGTCACCTGCCAATCGGAGCGCTCGCAGATCAAAAATCGGGAACGGGCGATGAAAATCTTAAAGGCCAGACTCTTGGAAAAAGAGTTGGAAGAGCGTGAAAAGAAGCTGGCGGAGCTTCAAGGCGAACAGAAGGAGATTGGTTGGGGAAGCCAGATTCGTTCCTATGTCTTCCATCCGTATAGCCTGGTTAAAGACCATCGTACCAATGTAGAAATGGGCAATATTCAAGCCGTTATGGATGGAGAATTGGATCCATTTATCGATGGATATTTGCGTCATCAAATGGAGAAAAAAGCATAACATTAAATCGCCTCAGACGAGGAGCATGAGAAACAATCAATAGAAATGAGGTAGCCGTAGATGAGTATCGAACAAGTAGCGATTAATGCGATTCGCACCCTCTCCATTGACATGGTGGAGCAAGCGAATTCCGGACACCCTGGTATGCCGATGGGGGCTGCTCCCATGGCATATGAACTATGGACCAAGCATTTAAAGCATAATCCCAATAATCCCAAGTGGTTTGACCGCGACCGTTTTATTTTGTCTGCCGGGCATGGTTCTGCCCTCCTATACAGCCTTCTTCACTTGACAGGTTACGATCTTCCGATGGAGGAGCTTAAAAATTTCCGCCAATGGGGAAGCAAGACCCCAGGGCATCCGGAATATGGCCATACCGTAGGTGTTGAGGCGACCACCGGGCCGCTTGGACAAGGGGTGGCCATGGCTGTGGGGATGGCCATGGCAGAAGCCCATCTTGCCGCTACATATAACCGGCCGGGTTATGAAGTGATCAATCATTACACCTACGCGATCTGTGGCGACGGAGATTTGATGGAAGGTGTGGTTGCTGAGGCTGCATCGATGGCTGGGCATATGGGACTAGGGAAATTAATCGTTCTTTACGATTCCAATGATATTTCACTGGACGGCCATCTGAGCTACGCTTTTACCGAAAGTGTAGCGAAGCGATTTGAGGCATACGGCTGGCAATATCTGCGCGTCGAAGACGGCACAGATATTACATCGATAGGCAAGGCGATTGAAGAGGCTAAACAAGAGTTGGGAAGGCCAACATTAATTGAAGTGCGTACGGTGATTGGTTACGGAAGCCCCAATCGCGCAGGCACTTCTGAAGCTCATGGCAAGCCGCTGGGTAAGGAAGAAGCGGAATTGACAAAGCAAAGCTATGGATGGGAACATGAGCCATTTTACATTCCCGAGAATGTGAGAGAGCATTTTGCATCTGTTAAAATGAACGGAGAAAAGCACGAGAAGCAATGGAAAGAATTATTTGCGCAATATAAAGAGGCTTACCCTGAGTTGGCGGCTCAATTAGAGTTGGCCATGGAGGGCAAATTGCCTGTCGGATGGGACAAGGCTCTCCCCACCTATTCGGTGGATGCTGCCAAGATGGCCACCCGTGAGACTTCGGGTGCAGCCTTAAATGCGATCGCCAAGAATCTGCCCACTCTATTCGGCGGTTCGGCAGACTTAGCCTCTTCGAACAATACGACACTAAAGGGCTTTCCGGTCTTTGAAGCAAAAAATTACGCAGGTCGCAATGTCTGGTTCGGGGTGCGCGAACATGCGATGGGCGCAGCTTTGAATGGCCTTTCGTTGCACGGCGGCATTAGGCCGTATGGGGGGACCTTCTTTGTCTTCTCCGATTACTTGCGTCCAGCCCTGCGCTTATCTGCATTGATGAAACAACCTGTCATCTATGTATTTACACATGACAGCATTGCAGTCGGTGAAGATGGACCCACCCATGAACCGATTGAGCATCTTCCTTCCTTACGGGTGATTCCGGGTCTGATTGTGCTGCGTCCAGCCGACGCCAACGAGACGATCGAAGCTTATCGCTATGCGATTGAGCAGCAAGAGGCACCGGTCGCAATGGTGCTGACCCGCCAGAAGCTGCCTGTGTTGGCGGGAACAGATAAACTGGCGCGTGAGGGTGTGCGCAGAGGGGCTTATGTAATCGCAGATCCGGCAGATGGGAAGAAGCCTGAGGCAATATTGATCGCGACCGGTTCTGAAGTCTCCTTGGCCATTAATGCCCAGAAGGCTCTCGCTGAAAAGGGGATTTTTGCCCGCGTGGTTAGCATGCCAAGCTGGGAGCTATTCGAGAAACAAGACCAAGCCTATAAGGATTCTGTATTGCTTCCTGAAGTGAAGGCCAGGGTTGCTATCGAGATGGCAATGCCGCTTGGCTGGGAACGTTACGTGGGAGAGCAAGGGGCTGTGATCGGCATTCATACCTTTGGCGCTTCTGCACCCGGCGATCTGGTGATTGAGAAATTTGGATTCACCGTAGAGAATGTTGTATCAACCGTAGAAAAGGTAATCAAGAAATAATAAAAAAGAAATGACCGCTTTTGAGTTCGCAACTCCGCGGTCATTTCTTCATTGTTCGTCTCATTCCGCTACCTCTACTTTGGAATTCTCTTCCGAAATGCGAACAACCGAGGATATTCCCGTGCTAAACGTCGTCTTAAAAGGGACATTATACTCTTTACAGAGCTGTTTAATCTGCTTCATACCCGTGTGTCCGGAGACTTTTAACAAAAAAATGACTAAATCCATCTTTTTCACTAAAGACTTAAATGTTTCATAATCATCTTTTGCATCCGCCCAAAAGAAATTCCCTCCTCTTTGTTCAATACTTAGCTTATAGAGAGGCTTCAACGGTTCATTACCAATAACCAAAATATTCATATCTTTTAATGATTCTGCGTCGATCTGCTGTTCTTCTCTGAATGATTCAACATCTTCCTTTTTTCGTGCCGGGCTATGCTTGGGTGCGATTGACTCTCCCGCTTCCGTGCCGCCGATTTCATGCTTCCATAAGATTTTATTCTTTTCCGGCCTTTGCATCGGAAAAGCGATGTCGATGATATCTCCCTCTTTGATGTTGAACTCCCGGATATCTTCTTCGTTTAACAACACGACATAAGGAACTTCATCAATACGTATTTCCGAGTCGCTTTCCCAACTCTTTTTAACCACAAACATTCCATCTTGAACTTCAACGGGACAATAGTTGAACTGAACACGATCCGGCGGATCGGGCGCATTTGTTTTCTGTGCCAGTTCATACTGGTATCTCATCTTGTTTCCAAAATATACGACTCTATTGGCGTAGATGTAATCATGGTGGCTTAATCCCAATCTGCGGACGACGCCCTCGGGCACAAATCCCTCAATTTCCGGGACAAACCCGCCGCGAATTTTTCTTTCAAAAAGATACATCGGTCTCTCTCTAGAAATCTTGGGCGGTTGAGTTTCTCCGCTTTCCGGCTCTTCGCTTTCACAAGCGGAAACAGTATTGTCAACATTGCTTTCGCCCGATTTCTTCTCTTGGGTTTCGGGATTGCCCAACCCTGCCGCGCTCTTCTCTGCTGGAGAGGATGTCTCTCCTGCAAAATGAGTGCTTCTCAGTTTTTCGAGGTTAACGATCTGTTCAAAAAAGGAATAATAGGCCAATACCAACTCTTTGCTAGATGAAAGATTGGCCAGAGTGGTATTTGCAATCACATCGATCAGCTCTTTTTTTGCCATCTCAAATATTATATCTCCATTCATATTCCTGCTCACCTCCTTTACAAAAAATTAGAGTTTTAAAAATATTATAACATGTTTTTAAAAATAAGAAGGATATAGTTAAAATATGACGACAGCCCAATGAAGGTGATTCCACCGCATCGGTTACCCTGAACGCTTCATGCAGATTGAACGAATATTGATGATCAAGCTAAGGCGTTGTATGATGAATAAAATAAGAGCTTCATACATAAAAGGAGAGTCTCATGAAAAAACGAATCTATTATAATGCCAAATTTATAACATTAGACGCAGACATTCCTCATGCGGAGGCGGTCTATATAGAGGATGGGCGCATAAAGGGGATCGGGTCCAATGAGGAGATTCTCTTGCAATATGGCCGTTCAAATGTGGAACGCATTGATTTGCAAAACGGGTTTGCTTTTCCGGGATTGGTAGATAATCATCTTCATCTCTCCGCGCATGGCATGAAATTATCGATGCTTGACTTCTCCCAAGTTCGCTCTAAAGCGGAGATGTTGGAGCTCTTGCGCAAAAAAGTGAGAGAGACCCCGGTCGGTGAGTGGGTCTTGGGCCTCAATTGGAATGAGAATCAATTCGCTGATCGCTCCATTCCGACGATTGCAGAATTGGACGAGATCGCGCCCAATCATCCCCTGTTTCTGACGCGCACCTGCTATCATACCTATCTTGCTAACCATGCTGCGTTTCAAAAAGCCGGTTTGGGAGAAGATGCGCCCGACCCTGCGGATGGCTCATATGGCAGAGATGCTGCCGGGAGAATAAACGGGCTGGTCTATGAAAATGCCTCCTTGGCCTTTCTAAATGCCCAACCCAAACCTTCCTATGCACAATTGAAAGAATATGCGAGGCTCGGAATGGAAGATGCTCTTTCCCTCGGTTTAACCGGTGTCCACACAGATGAGCTGCGGTTGCTCGGAAGTATCCGTAACCTTCTTCAGATCTATCGCGAGTTAAGGGAAGAAGGCATCTATTTGCATACCAACCAACTGATCTATCATCCGTTTCTTGCAGAGTTAGAGGAGTTAGGGATGACTACAGGCGATGGAGATGAATGGCTGAAAATCGGCGCATGTAAAATTTTCTCCGATGGAGCAATCGGCGGGCGCACGGCCTTGCTCTCGGAGCCGTATCATGATGATCCCAACACTTATGGACAGGCTATTCATACGCAGGAGGAACTATATCAAATCACCAGCTTGGCACGCAAACTGAAAATGCCGATAGCGGTGCATGCGATTGGCGATCAGGGAGCAGAGATGACAATACGGGCCATGGAGGCTTACCCTTTGCAAAAGTACCGCTCCGGAAACGTTCGCGATCGCCTGATACACGGGCAGGTGTTGAGGAAGGATCTGATTGAGAGACTGCAAAGATTGCCGGTAGCCATCGATATTCAACCGCGCTTTGTCGCCAGCGACTTCCCGTGGGTGATGGAGAGATTGGGCCCCCATCGGCTAGATTACGCCTATGCGTGGCGGAAGTTGCTGGATGCAGGTTTAAGATGCGGAGGCGGAAGCGATGCGCCGATTGAACCTCTTGACCCGCGCTTAGGCATTCATGCCGCAATCACGCGGAGAAATCCGGAGGAAGAGCAGCATGAAGGATACCTTCCGTCCGAGAAACTCACTGCTCGGGAAGCGCTCACGCTCTTTACCTTAGGAGCTGCCTATACCGCGGGCGAGGAAGAGAGCAGAGGGTCGATCTCCGTTGGCAAATACGCAGATATTACCGTGCTGGATCGCAATCTGCTCGAGGTGGACCCGGACGAGATTCTGGCAGCAAAGACCTTATTTACCATCACAAACGGCGAGATCGGATTCCAATCTAACGCGTAGTAGAGAAACGGTTTTTAATCTCTCAGTACGATGTTCGCAGGAAAGAGAGTCTGCCCGTTACCTCGTATCGTTTCATGTTCCGGGGAATGAGAATCGTGTCGCCTTCTCTTAATGAGATGGTCTCACCCTCATATCTCAGTTCTCCTTCCCCTTCGATTACGATCACAATATCCGGGTTATCGTTTCTCTCCACGGAGAAGGGGATGACACCTGTTTCCTTGGTTGGGCTGTTTAGCTCGACCTTTTCAATCATGAAATAGGGGCATTCAATCAGGCGCAGATGGGTCATCCCCTCCGATTGGGAGATGATCTGCGGGGCAGGGGTTCTCAGCTCTTCCCCCTCGCCGTATCTCAGCACATCGGCGGCTTTGTCGATATGGAGTTCCCGTGATTTTCCCTCTGCATCGACGCGGTCCCAATCATGAACCCGGTAGGTGACATCAGAAGTTTGTTGAATCTCGATCACCATGGTTCCTTTCAGGAGGGCGTGCAGTGTCTTTGCAGGGACAAAGACGAAGTCGCCCTTCCTGACGCGTAAATATTTGAGAAATCTTGGGACCGTCTTCTCCTTGATGGCCCCGAAATACTCCTCCCGCGTGGAGAAGCTGTGTCCGTATACGATTTTGGCCTCTTCCTCCGCAGCAAGTATGTACCAGGCTTCCGTTTTTCCAAAATCGTTTTCATGCTTAAGAGCATATTCATCGTCTGGATGGATTTGCACCGACAAGTCATCCTCGGCGTGCAGGAATTTGATCAGCAATGGGAAACGCATGCCGCTTAACTCTTTATATCTGGCGCTCCACGACGTTCCCAGGTAGATTTCCGGGTACTCCCGGATAATCTCCGAAAGCGATTTTCCTTGCAGCGGACCGTTGACGCAGATGCTCGGATCGCTGGGATGGTCGGACAAGGTCCATACTTCCCCGATGGGCCGATCCGTTTGTAAACCAAATAGGGCGGGGAGCATTCTTCCGCCCCAGATGCGTTCTTTCATGATTGGTTTAAACCGTAAGGGATAGGGTGTAAAATCTGGCTTCACGGCGTTCCATTCTCCTTTCTCGGTTTTCCGGTGCCTCGAGCCTGGCAATCGCTTGGTTCTCTCAATCTTCTATATTACCCATAACAATATTGGGAAACAAGAGGGATATATGCATGATTGCCAAAATATGTTGACCGCTCTCAGGTTTTCCGATCTTAATGGTGGATATGAAGTGCACGTTACAACTTAAATTTGCGTTCATTGAGCCAAACAGGAATACGCAGCAGGAGATTGATGAGCAGCACTACAAAAACAAGAACTGCCGCTGATTTATCGGCAATCTCCCGGGCATCCGGAACAATTGCTTCTGACTGGATATACCAAAGATGGACTGCAAGCGTCTCCCCGGGGGAAAAGAGATTAAAATCCCACATTCGCCCAGAATGGCTTGTGCCGGCGGTCAACAGAATCACCGCCGATTCTCCATATGCCCTTCCCGCCGCGAGGCTGATGCCTGTCACAATCCCGCTGAACGCTGCAGGAATCACGATTGTGCGAATGACCTGAAACTTGGTAGCGCCTAATGCGTAGGCTGATTCTCTTAAGCCTGCGGGGATTGCTCGGATTGATTCTTCCGTAACTCTCGTAAGTACAGGTAGATTTAAGAGGGCAAGGGAGACGGCTCCGCCCAAAATGGTAAGTCCAATTTGAAAATAGTAGACAAAAAGTGCCATACCAAATAAGCCGAATATGATGGAAGGTACCGAAGCCAAACCCTCCACACAGATACGGATCAACTGGGTGAAGCGGTTTTTCGGCGCATATTCAGCCAAGTATATCCCGGCTCCTATGCCAATGGGTATTGATAATAGTAGCGAAAGGATAAGGATATAAAAAGAATTAAACAAGACTGGACCTATTCCGCCGCCTTCATCCAGCTCTTCTGGCAGAGAGTAGAGAAATTCAAATGAGAGCTTTGGCAACCCCTTTGCCAAAATCGTTACAAGGAGCCAAACAATAAAGAGCATCGCCAAAACCCCGATCAGCCAGAAGATCATGGTGCCCAATCCATTGAGTGCCCAAGTCACTTTGCGATGTCTACTCATTGCTTCATGCTTCATCATGCTTATACCCCTTTAGGCCGCATCAGCCGTATCAAAATGATCAGAAACAGCGAAATGATTAACAATATGAAGGCCATCATGTATAAGGCGTAATTCCAGGTCGAGTCATATTGCACGTTCAGGATCTGCATCACAATATTGCTGGTCAAGACTGCCGTCGGTGTAAATAGACCATTGGGCCATTGAGCAACATTGCCGATCACCATAACAACAGCCATGGTTTCGCCGAGTGCGCGAGCCATGCCAAGTATAATGGCCGAAATAATTCCATTGCGGGCGGCAGGCAGGATGATATAGATGATTGTCTGCAATCTTGTCGCTCCCAGGCCATAGGCAGCTTCGCGATATTCTCGCGGGACGAAGCTGATCGCATCGCTGCTGATAGTTGTAATCGTAGGCAGAACCATGATCGCCAGCACGATGGCTGAGGCCAATAATCCGTCAGCCAACGGTTGTCCTGTTACTTTGCGCAGAAAGGGCAGCAGCACCGTTAAACCCAAATATCCGTAAACAATGGAAGGAATACCAACCAATAAATTAAGCAACGAATTAAGCGCTCTCTTTAACCGCTCCGGTGCGATCTCCGCCATAAATACGGCGATTCCTACCGAAATGGGTGTAGCAATCAATAAGGTTAATAGGGTTAAAGCAAGTGTGCCAAAAATAAAAATGGCGCTGCCATATTTCTCCTCATCCGGTGCCCACTCGGCAGAAAAAAAGAAATCGACGACCGAAACATCGCCAAAGACAAGAAAACCAGTCTTTGCGATAAATAGGATGATGGCTGCAAGTGTGATCATCAAGAGAGATGCGCTGATCCATGTAGTGTATTTAAAAAGGCGATCATTGATCTTTAACCAAGTAGAGCGCCTTGAATGCCTGGTGACTGGCGGCCGCTCCTGAATCAGATGGGTCTCTTTTATACTTGTCATAAAGCTCCTCCCTTTTAAAGGTCCAACCCCCTAAGCCAAAAAATAGGGGGTTGGAAAAATTGGGCAACTTGAATTAACTATTTCGTATCTTTATTCAGCTTTTCAATCTGATCTTTCATCTCGCTGATAGGGATGAATTTCATTTTTTTCACGGAACCTTGTTGGAACTCTTTGCTTTGCACGTACTCGATAAACGCTTTCGTTGCACCTTTGGGCTCGCCTTTGGTCAAGTAGTATCCTACGCCCCAAATGGGATATTTACCATTTTTTACGTTCTCTACAGTTGGTTCTACGCCTTCATACTTGATCGCCTTAACGGTATCGTTTACGTAGACCAAGTCAATATATCCGATTGAATTGGGAGTATTTGCGACGTTGGTGAGCATTTCTCCGCTCTTCCCAACCTCTTTGTAGGTGTTTTTATCATCGGACTTTTTGATTGATTCCCCGCCCAATGCTTTCATCTCATAGTTCACACGCGTTCCGGAGCCGAAGGAGCGATTGATCACCACGATCTTTGCGTCAGCTCCGCCAACCTCTTTCCAATTGGTAATTTTTCCGGTAAAAATTTTTACAAGTTGATCTTTGGTCAAGTTATCTACCTTTACATCCTTATGTACAATGGTCGCAAAGGGGATGACCGCTACGGGATGAGCCACTTGCCCTGCAAAGGCTTTAAATCCCGGAACATCTTGGGTGGCATTCCAGTCACATGCACCAATATCTGCGGCACCTTTCTCCACCGATTGCGGTCCAGTGATTGAACCTGCCGCAGAAGCCGGGATCGATACCTTTGGATACTTCTTTTTAAACTCTTTGGCTGCCTGCTGTGTTAAGGGCAGTAAAGCGGACGATCCGGCAACCACTACCTTACCGCTCAGTTTCTTTTCAGCAGCCAGAACGGCCGTGGGTTTTACGGCAGCTGCCGATCCGAACAGGATTGTTGTTGCCAAAGCGATTATTCCAATATTCTTAAACAATTTCATAACTGATCTCTCCCTTCGTTTATCCTCATTATTGGGTGATATCCTCAAAACGGCCTTGGTTGAAAAGCGCGATCTTAACGCCATTCTCCGTGTCGATGGTTACTGCGATTATGCCGTGTTGGGATACTTGAAATCCAGATGTATTCTCATCCACTTTAGAAAGCAAACTTCTTCTATATTGGGCAGGATCCACTTCGTAGATTCCTCTCTCATCACCGGTTCCCGCCAGGATCAAAAGTCTGCCATCCGCCGTAACTACGGCTTGATCTACATTGATTCTCGTGACGAGATTCTCCATGCCTTTGCCGTTGGTTTGTACGGCCATCAGAATGGCAGGATTATTCTCGTCGGTATCAGCGCTCACATACACCACCCGTCCATCCGGCAGGAAATCTGCGAACACTTTATTATCCGGCGTGTTTGTCAGCTTAACCGGTTTTGCTTCTGTTGCCGTTGTATCGAAAAAGTACAATTGCGTAACGGCATTGCTAGTATCAACATTGGCGACTTCTTGCTTACCATCAAGTTTGACCACTCCATCTTTAGTGACGGAATAAAGGATTCTCTTGCCATCCTTCGAAACTCGCAAATCCTGTTTATACTCTACTTTATCCGCGACTACATCGGTAAGCTTACCATCTGAAACATTCAATTTAACGATCTTATCGCTTTTATCTCCGGAGATGAAGATGAGAGTCTCATCATCTGCCCACTGCAAATCGGTTTTAAAGTTCTTATCTTCGCTTAATTTCTTCTCTACTATTGTGTTCATGTCTACGAGAATCACTTCGCTGTTCTCGTTGATGTACGCCGCTTTGGTCCCGTTTGGAGATACGGTCAGGTTAGCTACACCTGGGATAAAAACTGCATGGGTTTTTGCTTGCAGATCCACTATGTAATCTACTACTTCATCATTCTCGTTGGTCACTAAGAGACGGTGATCATCCAGCCAGCGCGGGTTAACATTGGTTCCCGAAAGAGAAGATAGACTAGCGGTCTGAATGATGGGATTTGCTTCGGCTGCATAGCTTTCATTTAGATAGGATCCTTGCGCAGCCATTAAGGCAGCAGCCACTAGACTGCCGGCTACCAGACGCTTCATAGGAAAATTCCTCCTTTAATCTAAGGGTTTGAGCCCATCATAATTCTGAAATATTAAAAGAGTGTGAAGCTCTTGTTAAATTCATCCATGCAATTATGAAAAAAATGTAAATGACTGGTCTGCAAAAAGCATCTTTAAATAGACCAAAAGGGCAACCTACTTACTGTTTACTTGGAGGGGATTTTTTGGCAAAGTAAGAAGGACATTTTCGGAGGAAGTAAAACTAAGAGCGATACAACTATACGCGGAAGGGATGGGATCTATCTACGATGGGTAAAAAAAGAGATGTGAGTGGAGTCCTATTGCATCGTGACCAAGGATTCCAGTACACATCCAAACCATATCATCACCTATTCAAAGAGTGTAACAACATGCTTTACTTAACATCTACAGTCTGACCGATAGCATTCTGTTCTTTCCTTTTCTTTACAGCGATTGAAATGTAGAATATGCTCATTGCACCTAACAACGCTTTGATCACGCCAAATACAAGTAAAACGTATTGAGGTCCGATCATTGACCCTAAGTATCCATTAATAGTCATTCCCAATATGCTAAGGATGCTCATAATGCTACCGACTAATCCGTAAAAGCGGCCCATTAAATGAGTAGGTACATTCTCATGAAAGTAGGTAGGAGCCGTCATATTATATATAGCATTAAAACAACCTAAGAGGAATGCACAGATAATCATTTCGATGATTCCGTTAAACCAACCTAATCCCATATAGAAGATTCCCATACCTAAAACCGCTCCGCCAATGCGAAGCGCGACTGGCCAACTCTTTATAATTTTAGAACCAACAAAACTAAAAGATATAATACCAGCACTTAATGCAGAAATAATATATCCAACATAGACCGTTGGAAGATTTGATTGGAAGATGTGAGCAGAAAGAACAACATCAAAACCAGCTATGCACATAATGATTAAGAAAAAGAGCATCAAAATACCTGCTATGACAGGATCTTTAAACGGAATCCATCCTTCTTTCCAGTCCTTTTTGAAAGATTCCCATTTTCTCATCTTTTCATCGGCAACTGTTCTTGCAAATTGTGTGGTCATTGCTATCGGTATTACTAATAAAACAGCAATGACATAAGTAGAGGCATCAATTAGGAATCCGACAGGTTTTAGTTTTTCAGGTAATGCAGCTAATACAAAAGTAGCTGCCCCTGGCGCAATTATTTTTGTAATTTCCCTTAAAGTCTGAATGGATGCGTTTGCTTGAAGGCGATTTTCGTTATTTATTAAAGTAACTTGAATTTTATTAAATGCGGGAGCTGCAAAGGAAGCAAATACGGCTGTAAAAAAGGTGATCATATAATAAAACCAATAATTATGAGGTAGGAAAAAAAGAGAAGCTATCACGATTGCGCTGAATGAATTGGCGGCGATCAAGACTTTAGCAGCAGAAAAGCGATCAACAATAACACCCGCAAATGTTCCGGTGAGCAAGCTTCCTACACTCGATGATAATAGAATCCCCATTGCTGTAACCATAGATTGTGTCCGCTCATAAGACAGAACAATTAATAGCATATACGTGAAAAATGAACCGAACTCAGTAATCGTTGAAGAAATTACTAACATTGCAAACTTTTTGTTCTGAAGTAAAAGTTTCAACATTTATTAACCCCCTTAATTGAGCGGATATCCTAGATCATTAACCTTATTCATAACCGTAAAGCCACTTCAAAAGATAAAAGATAAACTCATATTAAAGTGTTTAATAAGTTCTTAATTGCTTAGAGATCATTCAAATCTCGTTAAACTTACAACATTACGTAAACTTGTGTTTTTATGATAGTGAATTGTTAAAGATACAATAGGTTGTTTATTGATAATACAATTGTCACTTTGAGGACAAAATACTGATAACCAGATATAACATTTTGATCCATAAACTATTCTTTTCCATAAACTATTCTTTTCTATAGGCTATTTGCAAAACAGTTATTCCTTCTTCACTTTCATTAGTTTCATTTTCTTTCAGAAAACTTTCAATTTCATCCATCATTATTAACAATTTTTCGAAAGATTTGGCTTTTACTTTTACCTGTGAATATTTGATCCGAGTATCATCTAAAAAATCATCCTGAGTATTATTTTTTGTCAGGTCACTTTTTATCTTGTTATATAGCAGGTCGAGAGTTGTAGTTGGGCTTAAAATGTTTGTAAGATTGCTAAGATCTAATTGTGGATCAATTACCTGATATACTATTTGCAGGGATTTACCATTTGTTCTTATAACTTTTGAGGCGACAAGATTAACTTCTTCCAGTTGGTCTAATAAAACCGATAATTGTAGTTGGTTGTATTTTGTTCTGCGGGATAGCTCTTCTATTGTAGCCGGCTGATCTATTAGATGTATAAATGTGTCGAGTACTTTAGGATTTGAAAGTACCTTCTCTTGTTCATTTGTAGGTATATGGGCAGCATAATTCTCTTTTTCCTTACTAGACATCGTCTGTTCATTCATTATATATCCCCCATTCTACTCAATGTCTCTAAAACAGTGTCAGAATCTATATCTCCCATCACAACCATAGACATGCTTTCTAGATTAATATACTTTTGCACAACTGATTGTATGCTATCTTGTGTAGCCAATTCGTACTGCCGAATTAATTCATTAGGATAAATTACTTCTCTAAAAACTGCGCGTCTACCTAAGATTCTTAGATAATCCTCTGGCCGCTGCATCAAGCAATACAAATGTGTTTTCATATTTGAAATAGCTCTTTTAATTTCATCTTCTTTTAACGGTTCTGTATGAAATCGATGAATTTCTTCACTTATAACTTTCATCAACTTTCCAAAATTTTCTTTTGTTACGGAAGCAAATATCCCCCATTGACCAGTCTGAACATAACCTCGATAAAAACTTTGGATGTGGTATACAAGACCATGCTGTTCCCTAGCTGATATTGATAATCTTGAATTCGGACTTTCTCCCCATGCTGTAGAAGCAACTTCGAAAATTGCCGATTCATCATCACGGAGTGACGGACCGACTCCCCCTAAACAGACAAGTATTTGATTAGACTTTTGTTTCAAGACTTTTAGCTGAACTTGTTCAACTATTTCTACTTCTTTTGGATTGGGTATTCCACTTGGTATATTTTCAAATAGTTCCTGTACAATCTTAAAAATATCTGAGACATTTAAACTTGTCATTATTACCATGGCTACGTTATCTGCAACATATGCCTTTTTATAATAATTATGCAAATTTTCAAACTTAACATGTGAAATAAATTCTTCAGTACCTAAAATCCTCTTTCCATAACTGATATCACCGTAGATACATTGGGCTAAATAATCCATAATCTGATCACTACTATGCAATTTTCTGCTAAGTTCAGCTAATATTACTAACCTTTCAGCATTTACATCTTCATAATTAAAATTTGGTTCAAAAATTAAATCAAATAACGTTTGTAGTAGTAACTGTGCATGTTGATTTAAAGCAATACCTTCAAAAGAGGTACATTCTTTTGTTGTAAATGCACTTAAAATACCTCCATTGTTCGATAACTCCTCGACTAATTTTTTTTTTCTTTTTATTGCTCGATAATTATTAAAAATTAAATGTTCTAAAAAATGGCTAATACCATTATCAAGTTCATTTTCATTCCTACTTCCCTGTCTAATAAAAATACCAGCACTGATAATAGGAGATTCTAACTGTTCAACAATTATAACTCGTAATCCATTTGCTAGTACTTGTGAATGAAACAAAGTATCACCTCCTAATAATGTGGACATATAAAGAGTTTATGTAATTCAAAAGCGATACTCTGAAGCAAGGGAATTATTATTGTCTATTCACCGTTTTTTTTGTGACGTAAGCCTTAACAAAAAATTAAAGTTCTTATAAACTAAATAATAGCCACTAGAAACAATCAGGAGCATTCTTTGTTCTCTTTAAAACTGGTAACTTTAAACAGACATTAATTGAAGAACTTTCTTCCCAAATCCTAGGAACTTTACAAAACCTGTTTCGAAAGAGATATAGACTGTGGTACCCATAGGTTCCAAACTTTTTGTTCTCGTTCTGATGATCGCTCCTACGAACCGGACTGTAAGCTTTACGGATAAAAGTAGTTGTTAGAATTTTTTCAATCCGAATGCTATTGGCTAGTTGAAAAATAGAATTAAAGAAATTTTCTCTTGAAATCAAGTGTTAAGCTCTGTCATTGTGTGGTTAATGAAATGTGATTAATAGTGGTACGAGAGGGAGTTCTTTCAAAAAGTATTTATAAATGAGTATTAAGGGGTATATCTTAAACATACAGTGATGTTCAACATATTTTTTTGCTTTGAATTTAACTGAATGATGCTAATTGTAAATCTCAAGTACATCAAACACAGGATTTATGGTTTTAGCTATTAAACATTCACTTCTTTTCTTTTTATTTTAATAAAGTTACTACCCTGACGATCCATTAACGTGATATAATCCTTGATTTTTTTCTTTTGATCAGGACATGGACGTATTCTCTTTTCAATTCGTACAAGAGGGCATGAGTCGCCATGGCAAGATGGTGCAAAAAAGCATTCTTTACAACCATTATCCTCTATACCCGACTGTGTCCAAAGATTCATTTTTACCTCATCTAGTTCTAATTCACCGTTATCTTTTAACATACCAACATGATTTCGATTATCATAGAGAGCTACCGTACACTTATAGACCATACCATCTACTCCAACAACAAAAGAATTTTCGCTTGCTGCATAACATGTTGAATCTGGGCTAATTCTTATAGCTTCAGAGTCTGCATTCATTTCATAATCTAAAGTTAGATTAAGAAGTTTAATTGTCATATTTTCTGAACAAATCTTTACATTACTATCACCAGTTCCACCCCAATGACCAATGTTGTGAAAATAAAGTACAAATCTCTTATCTTGACCAAATAGTTCCTTCATATTTCTTATATGGTCATCAACGTATTTCAAATTATCTGGACCAACATTCATTCTTATTATGACTTTAAAATTTTCTTCACGCTTTGAAAGATCGATCATATTGCTAATAATTCGGTTGTAAGTGGGCTGCCCGCCTATCATAATTCTTTGATGATCATGACACTCCATTGTGCCATCAACTGTAATTTGGAAATGTTTCACACCATTATTGATCAGCATCTCAATATTTTTCGTATTTAGTTCATATCCATTAGTAGTTATTCCTGCGATATACTTAACATCATAGGAGTTTGACAGTTGAATGAATTTTTTCGATAAACGTTCAATTACGTCCGGGGCTAATAATGGTTCTCCACCGAACCAACTTACTGAAAACACCTTATGCCGCTTCGATTTTAGCCTATTCTCAGCAAGTTGAATAAGAGCTTGTTCAATCGAGGGTGACATTTTATTTTTATCAAACCTCTCATAACAATAAACGCAACGAAAGTTGCAATTTTGATGCGGTAAGATGATTAGATGAAATGGGTTATGCTGTTTTTTTCTTATATATTCTTTATGTAAATCGTCGGCTTCATTCAAGCTTCCCAAAAATCCATATTTAGAAATAATAGGAGTCAAGGCAGGAATATCTGAGAGCTCCTTAAAATTTCCGGCAATACTCTTTGGTACCTTAATTCCGATACCATTCCTTATATTATAAAAAATATTAGATTCTCCGTCGAAACTAGGTGCTTTAACCACATATCTGGAAGGCACTTCTAATCTCTCCTTTTATAAATCAGTTGATAACTATGAATTAAAATATAGAAGTTACTATAAGACTTTGGAGTAGTGCATGGATAAATATATGTAATTGATTAATAACTTAAAGTTTAAGAACTGTACGGATCGATTGAGGTCTATTTGGATATTCCTACAATCGATGCCGTACTTTTAATTCCATTAATTTAAATGTTTAAAGTAGTGATTTCAAAAATAAATTTATCTTGCTGATGATTTCTCATATAGTCTTAGACCTATAAACCTAAAAAATTTTTTAGGTGTTAACTGAGCACTTATAATTGATGCTCGCACCTTCTTCTTCTTCATTCAATTCAGTCTCTACTACGTTTTCAATCTCAAGTTCTTCCAAGTTTCCTTCTTTTTTTGGGTTTTTGTTTTGGTCGCTCATTTCCTTTCCCTCCTTTCTAAATGTAAACTGACAACATTTTGCTTAATTTTCTGACTTGTTATGCATTTCAATAATAACACTTATTTCCCTTAATTTGTATTGATAAAAAAATTTGAATATAATGTGAATACATACTATATTCGTATTGGATTTTATCAAGTTGTAAAGGAAGGATTCGTATGTTACAAGGAGAAAAGATTCGTTACTATAGGCACAAAAAAGGCATGACACAAGAAGAGCTCTGTCGGGGGATATGTTCACCAACCTACTTAAGTAAGTTAGAAAATAATAAAATAGAGCCGAGGGAAGATATTCTGCAACTACTTTGTGAGCGATTGAATATTTCTATAGAATACTTAAGAGATATTCAGACTAGCAAGTATAAAAAAGACCTATTCGATTGGTATGAACTAATCAAACGAAGGGATCGTTTAGCAGCAAAGCAAAAATATGAAGCGATCGAAGCATTAGTAAAAGAAAATGAGGAAGATGATGAGTTACAATGGTTATATAAGTTATTTCTGCTTCGATATAGCCTATTTATTAAGAACGAGAAACAATCATCCAAGCTTGCCGAAGAGGTAATGAACCATGAAAAATATTATCATCAGGAAGTAATCCAGTTATATTACAATTTTTTGGGGTATTATTTCTATTCGAACGACTTTTTTGAAAAAGCTCTTCTTTTCTATACCAAGGCGGTTGATCTGGGCCATTTAAATAATTATGTTGACTCTGAGCTTATATATAATCTTTCTATGGTTCAAAGCAAATTAGGTCGGTATTCAATATCGATTATTAACGCAAATAAAGCGCTAGAGATATTTTTTGAAGAGATGAAAATTAATAGAGCGATAGATTGCTACATTTTGCTTGGAATTAATTTTAGTCACATTCGCGAATACAATCTGGCAGAAAAAAATTTATTAAAAGCGCTTCATCATGCTGCTTATCATGATGACCCCTTTATATTAAGCACGATTTATCAATACTTGGGATATATTGAATCTTGTAAAGGGAATTCTGCAGACGCTATTCATCTTTATGAAAATAGCATCCGTACTTCTAGTTCCATAAGAATCAGTACGATTTACTTACTAGCCTATGAGTATTATTTATTAGGAGAGCATAATAAATCGATGGAATTGGTTTCTAAAGGCTTATTTGCTTCGGAGAAGGAGAATGAGTTCTCAATAAAATTGAAGGTATTGGAATATAAATTAAAGGGGCTGACCGATTCATTAGAATACATTAATTATTTAAAAAAAGGAATTAGTTTTTTTATAGATAAAGAGGATAGAGTCAATGTTTGCTTTTTAGCAGAGTTAATTGCCCGTTATTATCAGGATATATTCCAATATAAAAAGGCATGTAAGTATTATGCATTAATGAACAATATTCGAGACAAAGATTAGCTTAAAGTTTGTCTTTCGCCAAATGGAATAAATAATATCCGATTTTTGTATTTTAGCTTCAAAAGTCCTAAAAATCATCTGAGATTAAATTCCTTACGTTTCAATCATATCGGAAATAAAAATAGACTTTCCATGTATAACCTCTCCTTGCCTTTTATATTCAAAAAGCATCCTTCCCGCCAAACACGTCTCATTTTTTTTGATACATACCAAAGGGGATTTTATAAAAATAATTTAAGAATGTAGAATCTTATTCTTTGATATAGAGTCTGAAGTCGACTTATAGCTAGAAGATTCTTTGTATTATTGCCAAAATATGTTGACAACTCGCGCGGGTTTTCCTATATTGGTGGTGAATTATTAAAATCATTTTATTAAGTGATGAATGGGGATCCCGATGACAACCATTAATTCTGCCATGATGAAGCGGATTAACCGCAAAAAGGTGCTTGAGGCCCTCAGGTATTATGAACAGGGCATGACCAAGCAGGAAATTGCCCAGTGGACCAAGCTGACGATCGCCTCTGTCGGCAATATCGTCAGTGAATTGGAAGAGCTGGGCCTAATTAAAACGATAGGTTTTGCTGAATCGAGCGTCGGGCGCAAACCCGCCATCTACAAGATCAATCCGGATGCCTTCTATATCCTGGGCTTAAGCATAGGCGTGGGCCGCTGTGCCCTCGTCATTACCAACCTGGAAGGAAAAGTGATTTGCCAGGATTCTGCGAGATTCCTGGAATCCGACGATGTGGCGGATGTGCTCGGCCGGCTCGTCAATCAAGTGAGAAGCATGATGAACCAGTCGGGAATCGCTGAGGATCAATTTCTGGGCATCGGGATCAGTTCTCCGGGACCGTTGGACCCAAACCAGGGAACGATTCACTCTCCCCCCCACTTGCCCAAGTGGAAGTCGATCGATATTTGCCGCTTTTTTGAACAGGAATTGCAGATGCCCTCCTTCCTGGAGAAAGATGCCAATGCCGCCGCCCTCTGCGAACTCTGGTACGGGGAAGGCAAGCAATATAATAATCTTCTTTACGTGATGGTAGATGCCGGGATTGGCAGCGGGATCGTGATCAACGGCGAGATCTACCGCGGAAAATCCAACGTCTCCGGGGAGATCGGGCACGGGACTATCGATATCGATGGTCCCCGCTGCACCTGCGGCAATTACGGCTGTCTTGAGGTGATGGCTTCCGGAGCGGCCATCGTGCGTCGCGCCCGTGAAGAGATACGCAGGGGGTTTGCCAGCGTGCTGGTGCAGATGGAAGAGGAACTTGACCTTAATCACATTCTGGAAGGCTTTAAACAGGGGGATGAGCTTAGTCGCTATCTGTTGCAAGAGTCGTCGCGCTATGTAGGAATCGCCTTGGCTGATAAAATCAATTTTCTTAATCCCGATCTGGTCGTAATAGGAGGTGATATTCCGGAAGCGGTTGAGCCTTACTTTGAATGGGTGAAAGAGATTGCAATGAAGCGAATCTTTCAGGAAACCGCCATGGGCGTGAAAATGATCCGTGCTACATATGGATCGCTAAGTGAGGTCATGGGGTCCACAACCCGAGTGGTGGAGAACCTGTTTAAGCTGGACAAGAAAAGAATTCCATATTGAGGAAAGGGCAGTTGCAGAAAATCACCTTTCCTTCGGGGCCTGAAGCTGAAAGGAGGATTCGATCTCTGCGAGGGGATGTCTGACTCGAAGATGTGATTCGCGATCTTGTGAGCCTTTCAATTCCTGTTGATAGAATAGACAGATGCAAGGAGGTTGTTTCGATGAAAAAGAAATTATCTCAAGCGTTTGTACTTCTTCTCGTTTTTACCCTTGTGCTGGCCGCCTGCTCTTCCGGCGGCACGGGCAGCTTTGGCGGCGTCGAATCGTCTGGAATTGAAGCTAAATCCGAAGGGAATGGCGAAAAGACGACGATCCGTCTGGCCACATGGGCGGGAGCAGAGGAGGCCAAGGAATTGCAGGCCATTCTGGATGAGCTGAACGCCAAGTCGGATACCTACGAGATTGTGCAGGATTCCAACCCGGCAGAGTATGATACCCGTCTGCTCACCCAACTCTCTGGGGAGAGCGGTCCCGATCTGTTCTGGGTATCGGCGCAGCGGGCCGCCCAACTCTCAGCGCGCGGCGCAATGCTGGACATAACGGATAGGCTCTCTTCTTCCGACCATATCGCGGGGGATCTGTCGGATTACTATCCGAGCTCCCTGGAGCCCTTCAAAGTCGGCGAGAAGATCTATGGCCTGCCGTGGCTGCAGCAGCCGGTCATGCTCTACGTAAACAAGGATCTGTTTGACAAGGCCGGGCTCAAATATCCGGATGATAGCTGGACCTGGGAGACTTTCATGGATGCGGCCAGGAAACTGACGGTGGATCAGAACGGAAAGCATCCGGGCGAAGAGGGCTTTGATGCCAACAATATCAAGCAATGGGGATTTACGATCAACGGCTGGCCGCCAGTGCAGATGTTTATCTGGCAAAACGGCGGTGAGGTCATTTCACCCGATTTCAGTTCTTCGCCGATTGATACTCCGGAAGCGATGGAAGCTTTCAAGTTCTATTCCGAGCTGATCAACAGCCCCGTTACGCCTTCCCAGCAAACGATCCGCGACCGCGGCTTTGATGCCATGTACAAAAAACAGGAAGTGGCCATGTTTATGGGCGGCGCGGCAGACAGTCTCGACTGGGATGTCGACTTCAACTCGCAGGCATTCCCGGTTCCAGCCGGTCCTGACGGCAAACGGGTCACCTTTACCGACATTCTCGGAATGGGGATCAACGCCAAGACCAAACATCCTGATGCTGCATTTGAGGCGTTACTCGACCTGACCGACGCGATCCATCACTGGAAGATCATGCCGCCCCGCAAGTCGCTGGCCGAACTGGAAACCCTGAAGGAGCTGCAACCCAAGAAAGCCCACTCCTTACAGGCAATTATCGATTCTATGGAGTTCGGCATCGCCTACCGCTACTTTGAGAACTATCCCGATTGGGACAATATCTTCTGGACCCAGTTGATGGATCCGATTGTCAACGCCGGCGCCGACCCGGAAAAACTGGTGCCGAAGGTGAAGTCGCAGCTGGATGAGGTGCTGCGCAATTACACAAGGAAATAATCGGGACGAACCAAAAAATCAGAACCCGGTTGGAAAGGAGGCGGTTATGCCTCCTTTTCTCTCCATCCGGTGTAATGAAAGGAGCAACATAATGTGGATCGCTACTTGGATACCTTTGGCCGCTGGTTCTTGACACCGTTGCTTCTCGCACTGGTCTCATTTATTTTCTACTTCATCTTGCGAAAAGCGGGATTAAGGCAACGGCAGGCAACCGGCTTCGCCCTGATTACGCCATGGATTGTCGGATTTCTCATCTTCACCGCCTATCCGCTGATCTATTCGCTTTACCTAAGCTTTACCGAATACAGTTTATTCGGTGAACCAAGATGGGTGGGATTGGACAATTATATACGCCTTTTTACGCAAAGCGTCGAATTTTGGCCGTCGGTGCGGCTGACACTGCTCTATGCCGCGCTTACCCTTCCTATCGGCGTGACTGGGGCGTTGTTGATGGCGATACTGCTCAACAATAAAATCAAGGGAATCGGAATTTACCGCACCATCTACTATTTGCCGGCCATCCTTCCGGAAGTGGCCGTCGCACTTTTGTGGCGCTGGATGTTTAACAGTGAATCGGGACTGCTTAATTATGTGTTGAAGCCTCTCTTCTCCTTGTTCGGAGTGGATAAGCCCAACTGGTTTGGCGATCCCGATTATGTTTTGCCCGCATTTATCATCATGAGCGTTTGGGGCATCTTCGGTACCAATACTGTCATTTTTCTCGCCGGGCTTCAGGGAATACCCAAAAATCTTTACGAAGCTGCCGAGATCGACGGGGCAGGGCCCATCCGCAAATTTTGGCACATTACGATCCCGCAGCTTTCCCCGATCATCTTTCTGCAGGTGATCATGGGGATGATCAGTGCCCTGCAGATCTTTACGGTGGCGATGTTTGTTCGTCCAACCTCTGCGGCGGGCAAATTTATGAACCAATTGGTTTATGAAAAGGGCTTTACGCAACTGCATATGGGAGAAGCATCGGCCATCGCTTGGGTACTGTTTATTCTTATCCTCATCCTGACGCTGTTGGTGTTCCGCTCTTCTCCAGCCTGGGTCCACTATGAGTCCGAAGTGAAAAGATAAGCGTGGTGAATAGGATGAAAAAAAGGACGAATCTGCTCAAAATATGTTTTGTCTATATCGTGGTAAGCTATTTTGCGTTTGTGATTCTGATCCCTTTTTTCTGGATGCTATCGACAGCGCTCAAACCCGAAGGAGATATTTTTGCCTGGCCGCCGGACTGGATTCCCGATCCGCCGCAGTGGCATAACTTTGTTGACGCATGGAAGGCCGTGCCCTTTAACAAATATCTGTTGAATAGCATTTTTATCGTGGTGCTGGGGATGACCGCGGAGATCGCCAGCGCGACGCTGGTGGCGTACGGTTTTGCCCGCTTTCAGTTTCCCGGGCGGGATATTATCTTTTTCATTCTGCTGGCCACGATGATGCTGCCTTATCATGTCACTTTGATTCCCACCTTTCTTATCTGGCAAAAGTTTGGACTGGTGGGCGAGTTTGACCCGCTTGTTCTAAGGGCATGGACGGCTTGGGGACCTTTCTATATCTTTCTGCTGCGGCAATTCTTCATGAGGATACCCAGGGAACTTGACGAAGCAGCCGAGATCGACGGGGCTACCCCCCTGCAGACCTTTTTCTATATTCTGATGCCTCAGATCAAGCCCGCGCTGATTGCGGTCGCCATCTTTACCTTTATGGGCTACTGGAACGACTTTCTCGGCCCGCTCATCTACCTGAACGATAAGGAGTCCTATACGATGACGCAGGGAATCTATTTCTTCTTGGGTGGTGTGAACGAGCAGCCTAAGTGGAACTACCTGATGGCAATGTCGCTCGTGATTGCATTGCCGGTGCTTCTGCTCTATTTTCTGGCACAGCGCTACTTTATCCAAGGCATTACCTTTACGGGAATGAAAGAATAAGATTACGGGGAGTGGAGAGATAGACCATGACTGCCAAGGACAAGAGAAATGAATCGGTTCGTTTTCCAAGCATTGAAGGGATGCCGGACAAACCGGTGAAATATCCGCTCAACTGGAAACAGGCGGCCGACCGGTTTGCCGGGTTTTTATCCAACGAGCAAAGCGGCGTGCAGATGAGAAGCGGCAAGGGAAACCTTCATTTTACCGCTTTTATGGAAGGGCATGGGCATGAACTGATTACCAATGGCGCCATTATGATCGGCAAGATCCTGCGCGGCGAAGATGTGAGCGCGATGCTTCCTTCGCTGTGGGATTATTACCATGATGAGGCCAAAATTTTCCTCAACCGGGAGAACGACCTCAGGATTGAATACTGGTATCTGATGTTGGTCAACGCGCTTGCCGCACAGATCATCTCCCGCACTTCGATGGATGACGAAGAGTCGGTTCGGCGGTTGCGGGACAGTATGGACAGTCTGATGAGATTGGCTCACCGCATCGGATATGATTTCAATGGTCAAGGTTACGATTTTGCGACAAACGAACCTTGGACCAACAAAGATTCCTACCGCCAGCCCGATGCTGTGGGGGGTTATGCCTATCTGATGGCATTCGCCCATGAACTGTTCAGAGAGGGGAAATACCTCGAGGAGGCAGTTACGGCCATGAACCATTACCAGTCGTTTGCGCAGAATCCCTGGTATGAAATTCCCAGCGGGGCGATGGCCTGTCTTGCCGCTGCACGCCTGAACGCTGCGGGATACTCTTTTGATTTGGAGAAGATTATCGGTTTTGCTCTCGATTCCGAGCAGGGCAGCCTGCATGTGGGTCAATGGGGAGAGCAGGAGATCAACAGCTTAATGCGGGGTTGGCGAGGATACAGCAGAGAAGAGTCTTCCCGCACCGCTTACAGCCTGGAAACGCTGATTCTGCTTCCGTACCTATTGCCGGTTGTCCGCTATGATCCGCGCTTTGCCCGAAGCGTCGGCAAGTATGCGCTGCATGCGGCGGCCAATGCCAGCCTCTTTTTCTCCGAACATATGCCGGGAGAAGCGCAGAGCAGGCCCGACTTGACGCCGGATGTGCCCTATGAAACCCTGCACCGTGAGATGAAAGGCCAAAGTCCATATGCCGCCGGGGACTTTTTCGGGCACAAATCGATCTACGGCGGTGCATATGCGCTCTGGTGGGGCGCAGTCGTCTCCGCTACAGATGATCCGTTCATCTTGCAACTCGACGTGGGCAAGACCGATTTCTTTGAAAAACAGGTCAATCCTACTTACCTCTATTACAATCCGTGGGAGGAGGCGCGCGACGTCGCAGTAGATCTTGGGGAAGGATGTTATGATGTGCTCGATTTGACGGCAGACAGGGAGATCCTTTATTCAAATGCGACCGGGCGTGTGACGGTCAGGGTACCCGCTAAAGAAGCAGTTGTGATTGAACTGGCGCCTTTGAATCAAGGTTAAGGCAATGGGAAAATCAATTTAGGGGAGGGAATGCCAATGAAGGTCAATCGTTTTATGGAGAATCCATTGGTCACACCCGGCGATGTCTCTCCGTACCATAAGGGGTTTGAAGTGATTGGCGCTTTTAATGCCGGGGTATGCCGTTATAACGGCCAGATCATCATGCTCCTGCGCGTTGCAGAGAGGCCGGTAAGCCAGGAATCAGGCAAGGTCCGCATTCCCGTGGTCAATATCGCCGGCGGACAGGGAGAACTGCGGATTATCGAGCTGGACATGGAGGACTCCCGTTTTGACTTCTCCGACCCGCGCGTGGTCAAGGATGTGAAGAAAGGCAAGGCGGCTTATTTGACCTCGCTCTCCTATTTGCGCATTGCCCGCAGCCGGGATGGACGGCGCTTTACGGTTGATGAGAGTCCATTTCTCTACCCGGAACTGCCTGAAGAATCATTTGGCATAGAAGATCCGCGCATTACGCAGATCGGAGATGTCTACTACATTACTTACAGCGCCGTCTCGGAAAAAGGCGTGGGCGTAGGTCTGGTCTCAACCAGGGATTTTACGGCTTATACCAGGCACGGCCTGATCTTTCCGCCGGAGAATAAGGACGTGGTCATATTCCCTGAGAAGATCGGAGGGAAATATTATGCCTTGCACCGTCCAGTCCCTAAAGATTTAGGCGCGCCGGAAATTTGGATTGCTGAGTCCCACAACCTTCTCCATTGGGGGAATCACCGGTACCTGCTTGGTTTGCGGGAAGGATGCTGGGACAGCAAGCGGATCGGAGGCGGTGCAGTACCCATTAAAACGGAGAAGGGATGGTTGGAGATTTATCATGCTGCGGACGGAAACGACCGCTATTGCATGGGGGCCGTGCTGCTCGATCTGAATGACCCATCCAGGGTAATCGCCCGTACCAAGGGGCCGATCCTGGAACCGGAAACCGAGTACGAGCGGGAAGGATTTTTCGGAAATGTCGTTTTCTCCTGCGGAGTACTGCTTGAAGGCGATCAGGTATACATCTATTATGGAGTGGCTGACAGCTCCATGGCATGCGCTCAATTGAGCTTGAAGGAGATTATGGACGCGCTGGTTGAAATATAAAGATCATGGAGGAAGGGTAACAAGATTCTTAGGAGAGACGGGTGATGGGAAGTTGTATATCTTGGGAGTCGACTTGGGCGGGACTTTGATTCGGGCTGGTTTATTTGCGGATTCAGGGAATCTGCTGATCAAGCAGGAGATGCTGACCAAGGTAGATGAGGGACCTGATGCGGTGATTGCCCGCATCGCCGGATTGGTTCGCCATGTCTGCGGGCAGGCCGGCATATCGATGGATGAAGGTAAAATCAGGGGATTAGGTATCGGCTCTCCGGGCCCCTTAAACCCCCATACGGGCGTCATCCTCTCTCCTCCCAACCTGCCCGGTTGGGACTGTATCCCCCTTAAAGAGAGGCTGCAGCAAGATCTGGGCCTGCCGGTCTATCTCAACAATGATGCCAACGCGGCGGTGCTGGCGGAGTATCTGTACGGCAGCGGCAAAGGGGTGCGCAATCTGGTTTATATGACGATCAGCACCGGCATTGGAGGCGGCATTATCCTGGACGGACGCCTTTTGCTCGGTGAGGACGGCAATGCGGGAGAGATCGGCCATATGATCCTGCAGCCGGAGGGTCCGCTCTGCGGCTGCGGCAGTCGGGGATGCCTGGAAGCGCTGGCCTCTGGAACGGGAATCGTCAACCGCACTCGGGAGCGATTGAAAGCCGAACCGGATCGGGCAACCAGATTGAGAGAAAAGGAAACATTGACTGCCAAAGAGGTGATTGCAGCGGCCCAAGCAGGAGATCCTCTTGCTGCCGATATCGTGAAGGAGACGCAGGTTTTCCTGGGTCTGGGAATTGCCAATGTGATCAACCTCTTCAATCCGAAGAAGATCGTATTTGGCGGCGGAGTAAGCAAGGCGGGGGAGTATCTCCTCAAACCGGCTATTGAGATAGCGCGCAATCATGCCTTAAAAGGCATCGCCTCCTCCGTTGAATTTGGAGTAACCGCCCTTGGCGAGGATGTGGGTCTGTACGGCGCGGCCGCTTTGGTGAAGTATGATGCGCTGTTAAAAAGATGAAATTTTCGTAAAAAAACAGGAAATGACATACGAAACAATTTTAATAAAAACTTGAGGAAATTATTTCCTCAAGTTTTTTTCTTTTTCGTCCCGTTTTGTCTTCTAACTCATGCTATAATAGAAGGCAAAATGACAAACCGACAAGATATTTCCTTGGAAATAATTCAGGCAAATATGTAAGATTTAGCAGGATTATCGCTGTTTTCTGTAGAAAAATAGACCACAGTGGGTCGTGTTTTGGAGGGTTGCTTGTGATCGAAATGCATGATGTTTGGAAAACTTACGAGAATGGCACGATTGCTCTTCAAGAGATTGATATAACCATTAACAAAGGCGAATTTGTATACGTGGTTGGCCCCAGCGGTGCCGGAAAATCGACATTTATAAAGCTGATGTACCGTGAGGTAAAACCAACGAAAGGCGAAATTGTAGTAAATGGATATAATTTAGGGAAAATAAAGCGTCGACAAATTCCATATCTGCGCAGAAATATTGGCGTTATTTTTCAGGACTATCGTTTGCTGGAATCGATGACTGTCTATGAAAATGTCGCATTTGCGATGGAAGTGCTGGAAAAACCGGTTCGCGAGATTAAGAGAAGAGTGAAGGAGGTTCTCTATTTAGTAGGATTAAAAGATCGTCATGATCATTATCCCGATGAACTATCTGGGGGTGAGCAGCAGCGCGTGGCGATTGCCCGCGCGATTGTAAACAACCCTGACCTGATCATTGCGGATGAGCCTACAGGAAATCTGGATCCCGATACCTCATTGGAAATTATGAAAATATTGGATCAAATCAATCTGCAAGGAACGACCGTTGTGATGGCTACACATGATAAGGAGATTGTCAACCGCATAAAAAAACGCGTGATTGCAGTCGAACATGGCCGTATTGTACGAGATGAGATGAAGGGGGTATACGGCTATGAAAATTAGAACCCTGGGGCGTCATTTCCGCGAATCGTTCCGCAATATTTGGCGAAATGGATGGATGACCTTCGCCTCTATCAGTACGGTTTCCGTTACCCTATTAATCTTGGGGGTTTTTGTACTTTTGGCGCTTAATCTGGACAATCTATCAAAATATGCCGAAAAAACGGTAGAAATACGGGTCTTTCTAAAGGATGGCACAACGGATCAACAGATTGACCAATTACATAACCGGTTAAAAACGATGCCGGAAATTTCCGAAGTAGTATTTATTCCTAAAGAGGAAGGATTAAAACAGTTAAAAGAGGGTTTTGGCGAACAAGGCTATTTACTGGAAGGACTTGAGGAAGAGAATCCGCTCCCGGATGGTTTTTTGGTCAAAACACTTATCCCTCAGGAGACAGCCAAAGTGGCCGAACTCCTCAGTCAAATGGAGGAAGTGGACAAGGTCCGCTATGGTAAAGGAGTGGTGGAGAAGCTTTTTACGATTACCAATATCGTTCGCAATGTAGGATTGATTTTGATCGTTGGACTCGCCTTTACCGCCATGTTTCTGATCGCCAATACGATCAAACTTACGATCTTATCCCGTAAAAACGAGATTGAGATTATGAAATTAGTAGGTTCTACCAATAGTTTTATCCGTTGGCCGTTTTTCATCGAAGGCTCATTGCTTGGGCTGGTGGGAGCAGTTATCCCGCTCGTGCTGCTGTTGTTTGGTTATGATTATCTCTTGAAGCATATGGATATCCCCTTTATTATGCTGCTTCCCATTGAACCGCTATGGGGCAAGCTGACTTTATTGCTTCTGGGTATCGGCGTCTTTATCGGCATATGGGGAAGCATCACCTCAATACGAAAATTTTTGCGGGTTTAGAACGTAAACAAGGAGGAGGATCACTTGAAACAGAGAGTCTATCTCATTCTGTTTATAATCGTGGCCCTAGGTCTGACCTCATTTTATTTTCCCAATCACCTGAAAGCTGAAAGCAAACAAGAGGAAATAAAAAGAAAGATTGCAGAAATAGATGCAAAGAGAAAAGCCACTTTGGAAGCACAAAAGAAATTGGAAAATAACATACAAGAGGTGCAAAAGGAACAAAAAGAGATAAGGGCAGAGATTACTAGACTCGATCTGCAATTAAATGAGTTAGCCAAAGAGATTGAGCAGAAGGAAGAGGAAATTGAGAGTACAAAACAGCAACTGGAAGAGGTGTCCATGCGTCTTGATGAAGCAATTGCACGGGTTGAAGAACGTGAAGAGTTGCTGAAGAAGAGAGTAAGGGCCATATATGAAACTGGGGATGTCTCTTATCTGGAAGTTCTACTAGACTCCTCTTCGATTGGTGATTTTCTATCACGTCTTGACATGGTAGAGAAGATTGTTGAATCGGATAAGTCCATCCTGGCTGAGAATATTAAGGATAAGGAAGAGATTGAGGCCAATAAGAAAGAAATCGAGAATCTGCTTGCACTTCTGGAAGAACAGTATAATAATCTAACAGAGAAACAGCAAGAATTCCAAAGAAAACTTAAAGAGAGAACCGTTGCCGTTGCATCTTTGCAGAAAGAAGAAGAGAATTTGCAGAAAGAGATTGAGAAAACGGATAATGATCTTAAAAAGCTAGCGTCAGACCGTTCCAAACTGCAGGAACAATTAAGGAAGCTATCCTATTCAGGCGGACAGTTGCTCTGGCCTTTACCTGATTCTACACGCATCACCGATACCTTCGGGCCGCGCATTCATCCAGTTACAGGGAAGAAGAGCGCACACACCGGAATAGATATCGGCGCGCCAACAGGAACTGATATTGTGGCTGCAGAGAGCGGCGTTGTCATTTTAGCCGCTTACTATGGAGCATACGGCAATACGGTGATGATCGATCATGGCAGCAGTCTCGTCACCATGTACGGGCATATCCGCAATGGCGGAATTAAAGTTAAAGAAGGACAGGAAGTAAAAAGAGGACAAAAAATCGCGGAAGTGGGCAGTACCGGACTGTCCACGGGTCCCCATCTTCATTTTTCAGTGATAAAAGATGGAGAATATCAAGATCCGATGAAATATTTAAAGTCAAAATAAGCTATAATGTATAGAGAGATATTTTTATCTATGGAAGACCTTCAATGCCGACAAAGCCAATAGCAAGTCCTGCTTTGTCGGCAACTTATTCCGATTTGTAAAACAGAAGGTGGTGTAGACGTATATGTATATCAGCAAAAAAAGAGTTGCGCTCATAGTTGCAGCTAGCGTAATTATCAGCAGTTTGCTTACTTTTATCTTTACTTCCAATGGTACGGATCAAGTAAGCAAAATGCTCGGCAACTTATTAGGAACGACAGAGGCGAGCACTTCAGAGCAGCCGATCCATCAACCATCTTCTCAGGGGAATAAGCTGTCCAAAGAGGAGTCGGATGAGTTGTCCCGGATTTTTGAGGCCTACTCCATCATCAAAGATTCCTACTATGATAAGAGTGCGGTTGACACCGATAAGCTGATTGAAGGTGCCATAAGAGGGATGGTGGGCGTATTAAATGATCCCTACTCCGCGTATATGGACAAGGACGAATTGGCTAACTTTGAAGAATCATTGGGTTCTTCCTTTGAAGGCATAGGGACAGAAGTGATGATACAGAATAACCGCGTTACCATCGTCTCGCCGTTTAAAGACTCTCCAGCCGAAAAAGCCGGGCTTAAACCCAATGATCAAATTATTGCGGTTGATGGTGAGAATATCGAGGGATTGGACTTGCAAACAGCGGTCAAGAAGATTAGAGGACCCAAAGGAACTAAGGTGAAATTGGAGATTATCCGTGCAGGATTGTCGGAACCGCTGACCATCGTGGTTACACGCGATACCATTCCGCTTGAGTCGGTTTACAGCGAAGTGATAGAGGCAGACGGCAAGAGCTTAGGCAAAATCCAGATCACCTCATTCTCAGAAAATACAGCGAATCGTTTCTTTGAGGAGTTTAATTCGCTTAAGCGAAAAGGAATAAAAGGGTTGGTCATCGATGTACGCGGCAATCCGGGGGGGTATTTGCAGGCTGTATTAGATATCGCCCAGCAATTGGTGCCGGAAGGAGAGAACGTATTGCAAGTGGAGGATCGCGATGGCAAGCGCGATCAATATAAAGGGAAGCTGAAAGATAAGAAGTTTCCGATTGTAATACTCGCCGACAAGGGCAGTGCCAGCGCCTCCGAAATACTGACCGCAGCCATGAAAGAGGCGGGATACCCTGTCGTCGGGCAGACTACATTTGGCAAAGGCACGGTGCAAGTTCCAAAGATGATGAAGGATGGCGGAAGCATCAAAATCACCATAGCCAAATGGCTTACCCCGGATGGGAATTGGATTCATCAGAAGGGAATAGAACCTAGTATCCCTATTGAGCAACCGGACTATTTCAATGCGGCGCCGATTCATGCCGAAGAGCCGATCAAAGCGGGCACGAGCGGTTCGGAGGTGCAAAATCTTCATTTGATTTTAAAAGGATTGGGTTATAACCTGTCACGCGAAGACAGCAGTTATGATCAAGATACCGAGAAAGCGGTTCGCGATTTCCAAAAAACAAATGGAATCAAGGTGACTGGCGAAGTAGATGCGGCAACAGCACAGAAGATGCAAGAGAAGCTTGTTGAGAAAATGCGCGACCCCAAAAATGATTTGCAACTGCAAAAAGCGCTTGAAGTACTGGCCCATTCGATAAAATAAGATTGCCCAAAAATGATGCAGGGAAATAAAGCAAGGATGTCGAAAAGATAACCACGGAGTTTTTCCGTGGTTATTTTATCTCTTAAGGAGAATCATTCATGGAGCAATGGTTCGCAATACTTATCGCATCATTCCTATTTTTTGTGATGATTGTGCTGCACTCCATTTATCAGGTAACGGTTGAACGAAAGCTGTTTCTCATTCGGCTGCACTCCCCTTGGTTATTTATAGCCGAGTCAGTGATTTACGGGATCTTGGGCGGTGCGGCAGCATCCATCTTAATTTTTTTATTGGGCGTGAACCTTAATGTTCGGGATCTGTTAGGAACATGGGTTATCTCATTGATTCTGATGCTGTTTAATGTCCGTTATGTACATTTTTTATATGCCAGCGGCATACTTAGCCTTTTCGCCTACTTTACGCAGACTGGGCTGATCCGCTGGGATCTGATCGGACTTCCCGATCTGCAAGATTATTTATGGGAAACAGAGATTTCCAGCCTGTTGGCTTTAGCCGGTATTCTTCATCTTGCCGAAGCGCTCTTGTTATATGTGCAGAGGAACCAAAGTCTGGTTCCGATCATATATCATGGAAAGAGGGGCAGGCTTGTAGGCGGAATGAGTCTGCAACGTCTATGGTTTATTCCCCTCTTGATTTTGATTCCATCAAGCAAAGGTGTCGATCTTTCCTTTCTGCCCGATTGGTGGCCGTTATTTGACGGAGGCATGAATGATCATCGCTACTCATTCGCATTTATTCCCGTGATGATGGCCTATACCAATATCATCGTGCGTACTTTACCCAAATCCTCATTGCGTTCAGCAGGCAGATGGCTCGCTTTGTTTGGGATCATCATTATCGCTTTATCTTATCTGACGACACTGTGGCCATGGATGATCGTGGTATGTTCGCTCTTTACATTATTTGCATATGAAGCGTTCCTCCTTTACCGCTTCCATCGGGAGAAGAATGGCAGGTCAGCTTTCAGCCATGCAAACAGCGGATTATCGGTATTGGCCGTATTGCCAGGCAGCCCTGCTGACGAAATGGGAATCTTATCCGGTGAGATTATTGCCAAAGTAAACGGGCAACAGGTTCACTCCACCAAGGAGTTTTACACCGCGATACAACAGAATGCCGCCTTCTGTAAATTGGAAGTGATTAATCTTGAGGGAAATGTAAAATTTGTACAGCGCTCTCTCTATAGTGGCGAACATCATCTTCTCGGCATCATTTTTTCTCCGGACGAGGAGACAGCCAATTATCTGAAAAGCACCTATACCAACCTCTTTCATTTAATGATGAGAAGAGTAAAGATAGGCAGGAAATTTTACTAAGAGGGGCCCCATACGCTGCGCCGGGTGAGGCTCCCCATCTTACTTACGTCGCATAATCGCTTTAAAAAATTAAACTTTCTTCGTCTATAAGGAAGAGCTCCTGTGTTCGGGAGCTCTTATGCTTTCTGCCCCCGGTACGGGCGCTATTTAAAGGATGGAAGTCCGGTATCGCAAAGAAAAAGGAACAATTGTTCTATTTTTTGTTTGAATCCTTTATATTTGTGATATAATTGAAACATATGCTCGCGATAAAGGAGAAGTGAACGTGCTAAAACAAAGGTTTCAACTGGTTTCTCAATACGAACCTAAAGGGGACCAGCCTCAGGCAATCGAACAACTGGTTGAGGGCATTTTACAAGGCAAGAAACATCAGACCCTCTTAGGAGCAACAGGAACTGGAAAGACTTATACAATGGCACAAGTAATCGCTAGAGTAAATAAACCGACATTGGTGATTGCTCATAATAAAACGTTGGCAGCGCAATTAACCAGCGAATTTAAGGAATTTTTTCCTCACAATGCCGTGGAGTACTTTGTCAGCTACTATGATTATTACCAACCCGAGGCATACATTCCTTCAACGGATACCTATATTGAGAAAGATTCCAGCATTAATGACGAGATTGATAAACTGCGTCACTCGGCTACCAGTGCATTATTGGAAAGAAACGATGTGATTATTGTGGCATCCGTTTCCTGCATATACGGTTTGGGAGATCCGCGCGAGTATCGCGATTTGGTCATTTCGCTGCGAGTGGGCATGGAGAAAAACAGGGATGAGATCTTGCGAAAACTGGTAGATATCCAATATGAACGGAACGATATCAACTTTGTACGCGGGACCTTTCGTGTGCGTGGAGATGTTTTGGAAATCTTTCCGGTCTCGCGAAGTGAACAGGCGGTTCGGATTGAGTTCTTCGGTGATGAGATTGACCGCATCACGGAGATTGATGTTCTCACAGGAGAGATTACCGCAGAACGGGATCATGTCGCGATCTTCCCTGCTTCCCACTTCGTGACCAAAGAAGAGACCATGAAGAGAGCGATTGCAAGCATTGAAGCGGAATTGGAGGAAAGGTTAAAAGAGCTGAGAGAAGCGGGGAAATTGCTGGAGGCGCAACGTCTTGAACAGCGTACGCGCTATGATATTGAGATGATGAGCGAAATGGGCTTTTGTTCCGGAATTGAGAATTACTCCAGACATCTGGCCGGGCGCGAGCCTGGTTCCACTCCCTTTACCTTGTTGGATTACTTTCCGGATGATTTCTTGATCGTCATTGATGAGTCGCATGTCACACTGCCCCAACTCCGGGGAATGTACAACGGCGACCGCGCCCGTAAGCTTACCTTGATCGAACATGGCTTCCGGCTTCCTTCTGCGGCCGATAACCGGCCTTTGATGTTTGAAGAGTTTGAACGGCATATTCGACAGATTGTCTATGTTTCTGCCACGCCAGGTCCCTACGAACTGGAGCATTGTCCAAAAGTGGTTGAGCAGATCATTCGGCCTACAGGACTGCTTGATCCGGTTATTCACGTCCGACCCATTAAAGGTCAGATTGATGACTTGATCGGTGAGATTCGCGAGAGAGTTAAGAAGGATGAACGGGTATTGGTTACTACGCTTACAAAGAAAATGGCAGAGGATTTAACCGATTATTTCAAGGAGATTGGCATCAAAGTGCGCTATCTCCACTCCGATATAAAAACGATCGAACGGATGCAGATTATTCGTGATCTGCGATTGGGCGAGTTTGATGTATTGATTGGCATTAATCTGTTGCGGGAAGGATTGGATATACCAGAAGTATCTTTGGTCGCGATTCTGGATGCGGATAAGGAAGGCTTTTTACGCGGTGAACGCTCACTGATCCAGACGATCGGAAGAGCGGCCCGCAATGCAAATGGAACGGTCATCATGTATGCCGATCGCATTACGGAATCGATGCGCATCGCCATTGATGAAACCAACCGCAGAAGAAGCATTCAGATGGCGTATAACGAAAAACATAACATCACGCCGGAGACGGTTAAGAAAAGAGTTCATGATGTGATTGAAGCGACGCGCGCCGCAGAACAGAAGGCAGACTATATCACGGCCTTAAAGCCGTTTAGCATGAGCAAGGAAGAACGAAAAGCGCTCATCGCCCGTTTGGAAAAAGAGATGAAGGAAGCGGCCAAAGATCTCTTCTTTGAACGGGCTGCAGAGCTGCGGGATATTATTATCGAATTGAAGGGAGCAGAGTAATGGCAAGGGAGAGCATCATCGTTAAAGGCGCAAGGGAACATAACTTGAAAAATATTGATGTTGAGATACCGCGCAATAAATTTGTCGTTTTAACCGGATTATCCGGATCGGGAAAGTCCTCTCTCGCCTTTGATACCATTTATGCAGAAGGACAGCGGCGGTATGTGGAGTCGCTTTCTGCCTATGCGCGGCAGTTCTTGGGCCAGATGGATAAACCGGATGTAGATTCCATTGAAGGTCTTTCCCCGGCTATTTCCATAGACCAGAAAACCACGAGCCGGAATCCTCGTTCTACCGTAGGGACCGTGACCGAGATTTACGACTATCTCCGTCTCTTATTCGCGCGTATTGGGCGTCCCTATTGTCCGATACACGGGATCGAAATCTCTGCTCAAACCGTGGAACAGATGGTGGACCGCATTCTCGATTACCCCGAGAGGTCGCGTTTACAGATTCTTGCTCCGCTTGTACAGGGGCGCAAAGGCGAACATCAAAAACTTTTTGAAGAGATTCGCAAGCAAGGCTTTGTCCGCGTTCGTGTCAACGGAGAGATAAGAGATGTTAATGAAGAGATCAAACTGGAGAAAAATAAAAAGCATACGATTGAAGTGGTGGTAGACCGGCTGGTGATTAAAGAAGGGATTAGATCCCGTCTTTCTGATTCGCTTGAGACAGCCCTTAACCTTGCCGACGGCAAGGTGATCGTCGATGTGATGGAGGTTGAGGAACTGCTCTTCAGCGAAAAGCTTGCCTGTCCGGAATGTGGGTTTAGCATCAATGAACTGGCGCCGCGTATGTTCTCTTTTAATAGTCCGTTTGGTGCCTGCCCTACCTGTGACGGAATTGGCAGCCGCATGGAGGTAGATCCGGAACTGGTTATTCCTGACCGCGGCAAGAGTCTGCGCGAGGGGGCGATCGAGCCATGGGCCAACTCCAGCAGCACCTATTATGAACAACTGCTTGGCGCCGTTTCCCAGCATTTTGGAATTGATATGGATCTTCCATTTGCGCAGTTGCCCCAGGCGCATCAGGAGATTATCCTTTACGGTGCAGGGAATGAGCAAATCTACCTTAAATATACCAACGAGTTCGGTCAGAAGCGGGAAGGAAAGGTCACCTTTGAAGGAGTAATCCCGCATATCAGGCGGCGTTATCGTGAAACGAGCTCCGATTATGCCCGTGAGGTATATGAACAATATATGAGTCAGCATCCCTGTCCTGACTGTGAAGGGAAACGGCTGCGCCCCGAAAGTCTGGCAGTCAAAGTCGGCGGAGAGAACATTGCTTATGTAACTTCGCTTTCCGTACAGGAGGCTCTCACCTTTTTTGAGAATCTTGCGTTAAACGAGCGGGAAAAGAAGATTGCCCATCTCATTCTTAAAGAGATACGTGAACGGCTCGGTTTTCTTGTTAATGTCGGCCTTGACTATCTTACCTTAAGCCGATCGGCAGGAACGCTATCCGGCGGAGAGGCGCAGAGAATTCGCTTGGCTACCCAGATTGGCTCAAGCCTTATGGGAGTTCTCTATATTCTGGACGAGCCGAGTATCGGTCTGCATCAAAGGGATAACGCCCGGCTGATTCAAACGTTGGAGAAGATGCGGGATCTGGGCAATACCTTAATCGTGGTCGAACACGATGAAGATACCATGCTTGCCTCAGACTATATTATCGATATTGGTCCTGGAGCAGGGATACATGGCGGCCGTGTAGTCTCTGCCGGTACACCACAAGAGGTGATGCAGGACCCGTCATCTTTAACGGGGCAGTATCTCTCGGGAAAACGCTTCATTCCGCTGCCTCATCGTCGCAGAGAACCAAACGGGAAGTGGATCACCGTCAAAAATGCACGGGAAAACAACCTTAAAAATGTGACGGTCTCAGTGCCGCTTGGAGTCTTTACCTGTGTCACCGGCGTCTCGGGGTCAGGGAAGAGCACGCTCGTCAATGAGATTCTGCATAAAGCATTGGCTAAGGAACTGCATAATGCCAAACAAAAGCCAGGGGAACACGATGGAATTGATGGAATCGAACATTTGGAGAAAGTAATCGACATTGATCAATCTCCGATCGGACGGACACCCCGTTCCAACCCTGCTACGTATACAGGCGTCTTTGATGACATCCGCGATCTGTTTGCGCAGACGAATGAGGCGAAGGTTCGCGGATTTAAGAAAGGAAGATTTAGCTTCAACGTTAAAGGCGGGCGTTGTGAAGCATGCCGCGGAGATGGAATTATTAAAATCGAGATGCACTTCTTGCCTGATGTCTATGTCCCCTGTGATGTATGTAAAGGTAAACGTTACAACCGCGAGACATTGGAGGTTCGCTATAAAGGGAAGAACATTGCCGAGATCCTCGATATGACCATCGAAGATGCGATGGAGTTCTTTAAAAACGTTCCAAAGATTCATCGCAAGATTGAAACCTTATATGATGTCGGCCTGGGCTATATGAAATTGGGCCAGCCGGCAACAACTCTTTCCGGCGGCGAAGCGCAAAGGGTGAAGCTGGCATCTGAGTTATACCGCAAAAGCCGCGGCAAAACGCTCTATATCTTGGATGAACCCACCACAGGATTACATGTGCATGACATTGACCGATTGCTTAAAGTGCTGCACAGACTCGTGGAGAATGGGGATTCCGTCTTGGTAATTGAACATAATCTGGATGTGATTAAGACTGCCGATTATATCATCGATCTGGGTCCGGAGGGAGGCAATCGGGGCGGAACCATCGTGGCCAGCGGAACTCCGGAGGAGATTGTCGCTGTTCAAACCTCGTACACCGGTCAATATCTAAAACCGATTTTGGAAAGAGATCGTAAACGCATGGAAGAGAATATGGATGTAACGCTAGGGAGCCTTCTCTAGCGTTTTTTTCTTAGATTGAGAAAGTGATAAAGCATCGTAAGAACAGTTGGGGCTCCCGCCGGCGCAGCGGGGTCCCCGAAAAGGAATCGGAATATGCTGCAAAGCTTATCTTTACTTTTTGGAGTGGTCTTAAACCGGGTGACTTATTTTAGTCAGGCGATGAACTTAAGTATAAGTTAACTTGATCATTAATATTATTAATAAATTAATTAAATTTTATAAAAGACTATTTAAATTTTTAATTTAATATTATATAATATCAATATCTAAATTAAATATTTTTATTTTTATGTGAAGCTGAGGTGAAAAGATGAGTCATCCAATCCCAAATCCGTGCCCTATATGTCGAAATCCCCTTGTAATTACGGAATTACATTGCGATCATTGTGATACGACAGTTAAAGGACGATTTACGACCAACTCCTTGCAACGTTTAAATCGGGAGCAATTAGAGTTCGTTGAGATTTTCATCAAATGCAGAGGAAATATCAAAGAGGTGGAACGGGAGTTGGGCATCTCCTATCCGACGGTGCGAAACCGCTTGGAGCAAGTGATCGAATCGATGGGATACCCTGCGCAAAAGCTGAATCCTGAAGAAAGCAAACGACGTAAAGAGATTTTGGAGCGATTAAACAGGGGTGAGATTTCTACGGAAGAGGCGTTGAAGTATCTCAATCAAGATCAACTCTCGTAATTGCCATAAATGAATCATTATGCTTAGGAGGAATAAGCGATGAAAGAAGAACGTCGAATGATTTTGCAGATGATTGAAGATGGAAAAATCACTGCTGAAGAAGGGGTTGCTCTATTAGAAGCACTTGAGTTTTCCGCCAAGAAGGAGAATTCCAAGGAGGAAGGAGCAAATGAAAAGGAGGCTTATAAAGAGACATATTCCGAACAAAAGCAGGAAGAAAAACATAACCATTACAAATATAGAGACGATTACGGCCCATCTGTTGAAGATTGGAAAAAAGATTTAAAAACAACCGCAGAGAAATTACGTGATGAGTTTGTAGCGCAAGGCAAGACGGTGGGAACCAAAATCGGCGATCTGGTGGAGAAAGTGATATCAAAAGTTAAGGAGATGGACTTTGATTTCGATTTTTCGCTGGGAAATGCCGTGAAGGTGGAGAAGGTATTTATGGGCACACCGCCTTTTGAAGGGATAATTGAGCTAAGCACGGAGAACGGCAAAATAGAGATTGAAGGGTGGGACCGTTCCGAATACCGCATTGAAGCTAAAGCTGCCATCCGCGCCGATAATGAGCATGAAGCAAATCAAATTTTAAATGATCTCCTGCTCTTTCTTGTGGATGAGCAACAGCTCACGCTCAAAGCGGAACCGAGACGCGGCACCAAAGTATCCTTTCATGTTTATCTGCCAAATTACTTGAAAAATGATCTGAAAATTATAACTTCGAATGGCGCGATCAAGTTGGAAGAGATCAGTATAGCTGCCGCGAAATTGGTGACGAGCAACGGAAGCATCACCTTGGAAGAGACAAAGGCCGATCATCTTTCCTGCGAAACTTCCAACGGCAAGATCGAGATGAAGGATGCGGAGATTGGAGAACTGAATGCCATCACTTCCAATGGAGCTATCCGCATGGAAGGCAGTATAAGCAGAGCCAAGTGTAAAACATCTAACGGAGCCATCCGATATAGCTTATATCAACCCGCAGAAGGAAGTATCGACTTGGAAACCTCAAATGGCTCGATTGAAGTTAAACTGCCCACGGAGGGCATGATGTTCCAAGGGAATATCTGCACCTCGTTTGGCAGTCTGGAATCGCTTCTGCCCAAAACGGAGATTCTCTCCGTTTCAAAAGAGGCTTCCAATCGTCACTTGAGATTTAAATCAGTTGCGGAAGAAGGAAAGTCATTCAATATCAATTGCCGGACGACCAATGGGGCAATTCGCCTTCACCCTGTTGAAGGAAGCCAACAGTAATAAATCTAAATCCTCCATCGATGATGGGGGATTTTTCTATGAAGTTATGTTAAAATAAAGAAATGATTTTCGATTAGGAAGGTATTAAGGAGATGACCAGTTCGTTTCTTACAACCAAGAAGGTAGTAGAGCAATTTCATCTAAAAGTGATTACTGGCGAGGCTGGCTTGTCACGTCCCATTACGGTGAGTGACCTTCATCGTCCCGCCTTTGAATTGGCAGGCTTCTTTACCAACCATCCCCCAGAGCGGATACAAATCCTGGGGAAAACGGAGCTCTCTTTTGTGGAGCAGTTGAAACCCGAAGAGCGGCGGGAACGTTATCGACAAATATGTCAAATGGAAGAAACCCCATGTATCGTAATTGCCCACGGAGAGGAACCGCCTGCCGATCTTGTTGAGGTTGCCAGGGAAGCAGGAATTCCGTTGCTGCAATCCAACCTTTCCACAACCAAACTGATCAGCAAGTTAACCAATTATTTGGAGGCAGAGCTTTCGCCGCGGACCACTCTCCATGGCGTATTGGTAGAAGTATATGGAGTGGGCGTCTTGATGACGGGAAACAGTGGCATTGGCAAAAGTGAGACTGCGCTGGAGCTGTTAAAACGGGGACATCGCTTGGTAGCGGATGATGCGGTGGAGATCCGGCAAACGGCGGAGCACGAGTTGATTGGATCGGCTCCGGAATTGATTCAATGCTTAATGGAGATTCGCGGCCTGGGAATTTTAAATATTATGACGATGTTTGGTGCCGGTGCTGTAAGAATAAACAAAAAAATTACCATGGTGGCTCATCTTGAGTACTGGGATTCGCGCAAGAGTTATGATCGCCTGGGCCTGGATGAACAGACGATGCGCATCCTCGATACGGAACTGCCGATGGTAACGATTCCGGTACGGCCTGGAAGAAATGTGGCGGTTATTGTAGAGGTAGCGGCAATGAACTACCGCTTGAAACGGATGGGTTATAATTCGGCATTGCAGTTTTCAAAGAGATTAAATGATACAATTGAAGAATCTGAGGAATTCTGAAAGGAGCATGGGCATGGAACCAACACCACTAAGTAAGATCGCTTTGGAGATCGGTCCGCTCTCGATTCGTTGGTACGGGATCATTCTAGGGACTGCTGCCTTAGTTGGACTATTATTGGCGATTCGGGAAGGGAGGCGCCGCGGAATACATCCCGATCTTTTCCTGGATCTCATCTTGTTTGCCGTTCCGGTAGCCATCATCTGCGCAAGGGCTTACTATGTGATTTTTGAATGGGGATACTATAAAGAACATCCGGAAGAGATTGTCCAAGTCTGGCGAGGCGGTCTTGCCATTCATGGCGCTTTAATCGGCTCTGTGCTTACTGGCTGGTTATTTGCCAGATATAAAAAAATCTCATTTTGGGGCCTTGCAGATATTGCAGCGCCAAGCATTATTATGGGTCAGGCGATCGGGCGCTGGGGTAACTTTATCAACCAAGAAGCGCATGGCGGTGAGGTCTCGCGTAGTTTCTTGGAAAGCTTACATCTGCCCGATTGGCTCATCAATCAGATGTATATTGACGGCAGCTACTATCATCCTACATTCCTTTACGAGTCGCTCTGGAATTTGCTTGGCTTTATCATTTTGCTAGCCATGAGGAGATTAAATCCGCGCAGAGGCGAACTATTTATCTTCTATGTCATCTGGTATTCTATTGGTCGATTCTTCATTGAAGGCATGAGAACCGACAGTCTGATGTTGACCGATTCCATCCGCATCGCGCAATTGATCGGCGTAGTCCTGGTCGTGCTGATGCTCGCAATCTTCTTTTACCGCCGCAAAACCGGTTTGGCCAATGCCAGATACAATGATTCGATCTACCTGGAACAAGAAGACCCAAAAGGAGAATGATTTTTTCTTATGTCTCTTTCAACTAAGACCATCACTACCGGATTAACCAATGGATTGAAAACCACCTGGATTCTCGGAAAAATTATATTTCCTATTACCGTGATTCTTACCATGTTATCCTATACGCCAGTCATTGGCTGGATTGTCTGGCTGTGCAGACCGGTGATGCAATGGCTTGGTCTTCCGGGCGAAGCTGCAATTCCGATTGTGTTGGGGAACGTGCTTAATCTATATGCTGCAATCGGAGGGATTCTCTCTTTAAGTTTGACTGTGAAGAGCGTCTTTATCCTGGCTGTAATGCTCAGCTTTTCACATAACTTATTTGTGGAAACCGCATTAGCGAAGAAGATCGGAGTCAACCCGTGGATCATGGTAGGGGTTCGCCTGGGGCTTGCTTTTCTTTCCGCTATTGCCATCAATCTGCTTTGGCGCGGCGGCGAAGAGTTGGCTAAGTACGGTTTTGTCGGCAGTCAAACACCGGAAGCGGAAGGCTTTTTTCTCATTCTGTGGCTTTCAGTAAAGAAAGCGCTCATGGGTATTCTGCAGATGGCGATTGTAGTGATGCCGCTGATGTTGGGCATACAAGTGCTGAAAGATTTGCAGATCTTAAGATATCTTTCGCAATGGATGAATCCCATCACCTCATCCATTGGCGTTGCCAAGCATAGTGCAGTAACATTGCTTGCTGGCTTGCTCTTTGGTCTTGCTATGGGGGCGGGTGTAATTATCCAAGCCGTGAAGGAAGAGCCTCTGCCCAAGCGGGACCTCTATTTGCTGATGGTCTTTCTGGTCGCTTGTCATGCGGTTGTCGAGGATACGTTAATCTTTATCCCGTTGGGTATTCCGGTTTGGCCGTTACTGTTCATTCGCCTTGTCGTGGCCTTTATCGTAACAGTGATCTTATCTCGCGTCTGGGACCGAATCTTGCAAAAGAGGGTGCAAAAAGGTGAGACAGTTGAAATATAATACGGTTCTTTTTGATCTCGACGGTACGCTTATCGATACCAATGAACTGATTATCTCCTCGTTTTTATATACTTTAGATAAGTTCTATCCCGGCAGATATAGACGCGAAGATATCTTGCCGCATATGGGAAAGATCCTGCCGGAACAGATGGCGATCTTTGATCCCGATAATGTCGAAGCCTTGGTGGAGACCTATCGTGAACATAATATTCGCATGCATGATCAAATGGTACGCGAATTCCCGCATGTAGCAGATGTGGTAAAGGAATTGGATCGGCATGGGGTCACGATGGGGATCGTGACATCCAAGCAGATCACCACCACGATGATGGGATTGGAACTTTTCGGCCTGAAACCATACATGAAAGTGGTCGTGGCGCACGGGGATACCAAAGAGCATAAACCGCATCCTGCACCTGTACTTTTGGCGATGGAGAAGCTGAAGGCAGATCCGGCAAAGACGATCATGGTGGGGGACAGCACCTATGATATTGATGCTGCGCATGCAGCAGGGATCGCCGGTGCGGCTGTTCGCTGGAGCCTTAAGCCTGAGTCCCTCCTGCTTTCTACACACCCGGAGTATATGTTGACAGATATGCGGGAACTGCTTCAGATCGTGGGAATATCTTATAATCCATAATTTCTTGGCAGTGGGGTGAATGGAACGATATGCGCCGCACAGAACGTTTCCCGGTAGAGGGGCCAAATTCATTGTGGCAAGTGTATAAAACCGTCAGCTTCTGGAAGGTGTTGCGCAATGTGATCGTGATCATGATCTGCCGTTACCTTCCTTTTATGTCGTGGAAGCGTTGGCTTTATCGCAAATGCCTTGGCATGAAGATCGGAGAGCATACAGCCGTCGCCTTTATGGTGATGATGGATATTATGTTTCCGGAACGGATCAGAATTGGCCGCAACTCGATCATCGGCTATAATACCACCATTTTGTGCCACGAATACTTGATCGATCAGTATCGATTAGGCGACGTAACCATTGGGGATCGTGTGATGATTGGAGCCAATACAACCATCTTGCCAGGTGTGACCATCGGCGATGATGCAGTGGTATCCGCTGGTTCGCTGGTTAACCGCGATGTTCCTGCAGGTGCGTTCGTCGGCGGGAATCCTGCTAAGCTGATTTATACTGCTGAAGAGAGAAAAGCGCGGAATATATAGTGGAAAAGCTTCCAAACAGGATAGGAAGCTTTTTGTCAATTTAAAAAGGAAATAGAACCAGGAATGCAGATGTTGTCCAAAAGATCGAATGCATAGAATGGATGCAGGAGTTTCCTTGGCTTATAAAGAATCGGTATAAATAACGAGAAGTGAAAAAGGAGGAACGGGTAAATGAAGTATCGGGCGGGAAGATGGACGACAGGAATCGCTTTAGTCTTTATTGGCCTCTTAATCTTGCTATCGCAAACTACTGAATCTGACTTTTTACATGATTGGTGGAACCTTTGGCCGCTCATTCTGATCGGCTATGGGCTTGAATACCTTCTGGCTGCGCGTAAAGGCGAAAAGGTCTCCTTTGACATATTTGGAGCAGTCATTATTGCGGTTGCGATTATGGCCACAACTGCTTATAGCGCCGTAGGATCGCTTGGCTTCGATTTAGGGTTTTTCGGCAAGTCCTATACATTTGAGGATCAGCCCGTTGTGATAGATGAAAGCGCAATGCAAGAGATCAGCTCTTTTATTGCCGAGACGAAGAACGGGTCAATCTATCTGGTACCTGCCGATGACCGGAAAATTACGATTCAAGCGATCTATAAGCTGCGCGGCAGCAATGAGGAGCAAGCCCGCAAGCGTAAAGATGCGATCGATCTGAAGGTGGAACAAGCCGATGAGAAGGTAACGGCTCGGGTGGTCTACCCCGACAAATGGTTTTTAGGTTGGATCATGGGGTCAGTCGATTTACGAGTGGCAGTTCCTGCAAATCTGGAAGTGAATGCCGATACAAGCAACGGAGAGATCCATGTTAGCGGAATGGATAACATTAGAAATATTACGACCTCCAATGGAGCTATCTATGTTACGGACAGCAATGGAAGGGCAAATTTACATACCTCCAACGGCCGAATTGAAGTCAGGAATTTTACCGGCGCGCTCCAAGCCAAAACAAGCAACGGCCGTGTTATTGCCAGCGGAGAAGTAAACGGAGATTGGCAGTTGAAGACCAGCAATGGGGATATTGAAGTCACCATACCGACAGAAGGAAGCTATCGCTATCAATTCAGTACCAGCAACGGCAGCATAGAAGCTCCAAATCCGCCGTTTGCCGGAAGAGAGAGCCAAAAACGGTATCGTGGAGAAGTGAACGGCGGCCGTTATAAACTGGAGTTTAGCACTTCGAACGGAGATATCGATGTAATAGCGCCGTAGTGAATAAATATGGTATAATGACTGGTATTCATTTATATATAACCAAGGTTAAACATCGACCCTTTTCTTTCGGGGTCTCTTTGACCAACTATTGGAGGAAGGTATGAGTAAGGTAATTCCTTTCGATCTTAAAGCATCTCTATTTTATAATAAAGGAGTTCAAGCAGCCGAGCGAGGCCATTATGATAAAGCGCTCTATTTCTTTAAACGTGCAGCGGAAGCAGAACCTGAGAACCCTGTCCATCATTGCAATGTGGCAGGGATATTGTCTGAAATGGGGAGATATGAGGAATCAAATCAAATTCTTCAGTACATCCTACAAAATATAGCTCCCACACTTTATGAATGCTATTACTTTATTGCAAATAATTATACCTATTTGGATCAGTTCGAGAAGGCCGAAAGCTATGCCCTTCGTTATCTTTCTTGCGATCCGGAAGGGCCATACGCCAGTGAGGCGGAAGAACTGCTGGAGTACCTCAGCTTTGAGATGGGCCGTCCAAGTTCAATCCATACAGATCCTGTAGAGTTGGAAAAGGCAGAATCAAATGATCGGGCTCGTAAATATTTGGAAGAGGGGAAACTGAATGAAGCAGAAAAGATTCTTAGAGCGACGGTTTCCAACTTCCCCGATTTCCTGCCAGCCCGTAATAATCTCTCATTAACTTATTACTATATCGGAAAGATGGAGAAAGCGATTGCGGAGGCGCAGAAGGTACTGGAGATTGACGAGAATAATCTCCATGCGATTTGTAACCTGGCGATTTTCTATAAGCAGACGGGTGAGAAGAGCAAGCTGGAGCCGCTTTTGGACGGATTAAGCAAGCTATATCCCATTCATATGGAGCACATCTATAAATTGGCCACTACCTTGGGGATATTAGGCGATCATCAGAATGCATACCGGCTTTTTTACACTCTGTATCGCAATCACGGCATTTTGGCGCCCTCTCTAATCCATCAGATTGCCGTTGCCGCTTATAATCAAGGCAATCGTGAGGAAGCCAGAGAATGGTGGATGAAACTCTCGCTGTTTAAAGAAGCTGAAGCGATTGGTCAACGATATCTCAAGTTATTGGATCGTAAAGTGAAACGCTTTGTGCCGTTAGGATATCGGTATCCGGGCGATTACCGCGGCTTGGAAGAGGAAGGCCTTGAAGATGAAGATCGCATTGATGAAGAGGTTCTGGCCATCGTGGAAGGTATCTTGATTACTATGCGGCATTTTTGGCCATCCGAGTATCTGCACCTTTGGCCGGAAGCAGAAAAGCGATTATGGACCGCCTGTAATTTGCCATCCGCTTCGTTAAAGAAAATTCGAACATGGTCTGCGCTTGCGGCGGCGATCGAATATGTGGTCCTCTCCAAAGAGAGTAAAGTATCGAAGAAAGAGATTGCAGAACGTTACGGGATCTCCGTAAGCACCTTAAATAAATATATTGATCAATATGTATAATTTAGAGAGTCACCCCTAGACATAAGCAAGCAGAAGCGATAAGATAATTTTGATACCAAATCGATAAAAATCGATTTGGTATCACCCAAGTCGGCTACTCGATTGTTAGGTGAAGGAGGATAAGCGTATGACTACAGAGCAGATCTATGACGTAATCATAGCGGGAGCCGGACCTGCGGGAATGACAGCAGCGGTTTATGCTTCTCGAGCAAACATGAGCACATTAATGCTTGAACGAGGGATTCCCGGCGGGCAGATGGCCAATACGGAAGAGGTTGAAAATTACCCTGGATATGATCATATATTGGGACCGGAGCTCTCCAACAAGATGTTTGAACATGCCAAAAAGTTCGGCGCGGAGTATCAATACGGGGAGATCAAAGAAGTTGTGGATTATGGAGAATATAAGCTGGTCAAAACTTCAAATGGCGAATATAAAGGAAAGTCGCTTATTATTGCAACGGGCGCCAGCCCTCGTAAGTTGGGAATCCCCGGCGAAGATAAATTTACTGGCCGAGGAGTCTCGTGGTGTGCAGTCTGTGATGGCGCGTTCTTCAAAAATAAAGAGTTGATCGTGATCGGCGGCGGCGATTCAGCGGTTGAAGAGGCTGTATATTTAACACGGTTTGCTTCAAAGGTAACCATCATCCATCGGCGTGATTCATTTCGCGCGCAAAAGATTTTGCAAAAACGGGCTTTTGAGAATCCAAAGATCAATGTAATCTGGAATACCAGAGTGACAGAGATCCTGGGTGAAGATAAAGTAACGGGGGCTCGTCTTGAGAATCTTCAGACCGGTGAAATCTCCGAGATTGCGTGTGACGGTGTATTTATCTATGTAGGCATGGATCCTCTTTCTGAGCCTTTTAAAAGTTTAGGCATCACCAATGAGCATGGCTATATACCAACCGATGATCAGATGCGGACCAAAGTCCCCGGAATCTTTGCGGCTGGAGATGTTCGCGAGAAAACGTTGCGCCAGATTGTGACAGCTACCAATGACGGCAGCCTGGCAGCGATCTCCGCACAACATTATGTAGAAAATTTGGATGAACAGTTAAAGGAAAAAGTAAGTTCGTAAAAAATCTTTTATCTCCCTGTAACATTTTTGAAATATTGATGGGGTATAGTAAAGATACGAAATTGACCCCCTTAAATATAGAGCATCGCGTGAGTCCAATTTGACTCACGCATTTTTTTGGTTAACGAGAGCTAAAGTCGATACTGTCGCTACTGTCGCTACAATCGCCAAGTGATCTTTCAGCGGAACGATAGGATAATTTGTAAAAGTTTTTGGAAAGTTGTTGGAGCGATAGGTTAGTGGTATGCTTATGGTTAGAGGTGAAATAGATGCAACGTGTGACCAACTGTGTAATTTGCAAGCAAGATAAAATCCTGCTGTTGAAGAAGCCCAGGCGTGGGTGGTGGTATTCACCGGGCGGCAAAATGGAGGAAGAAGAATCGGTTTTGCAGGCGGTTGTTCGCGAGGTGGAGGAAGAGACGGGGATCAAAGTGATCGCTCCGAAAGTTAAAGCAATCTCCACCATTCTGATCGAAGACCAGGGAAAAATTGCGGACGAATGGATGCTGTTTACCTTCTTTGCCAGGGAATGGGAAGGCGAGCCGAATGTAGTGACAGAAGAAGGGGAGTTAAAATGGCACCCTCTCCATTCCATAGAGACTTTGCCGATGCCGGAAGGAGACCGGCTACTTCTTAAAGAGATAAAAGAAGATTCCGTTTTCGTGTGCAGGTTCATTTATACACCAGAGTATCAACTCCTATCCTATGACATGAAGCTGTGTTAACGCGTATTCTTACAACATACATCGGTTAATCCGCATTGTAATGATATAATTATTGAGGGGAAGCAAATGAATGCGAAGGGTACAATTCAACTATTGATCATCACAGGGATGTCAGGTGCTGGGAAGACCATTGCGGTGAAAAGCTTGGAAGATCTCGGCTTTTTTTGCGTAGATAATTTACCGCCGATTCTGATTTCGAAGTTTGCGGAGCTGATCAAGCAGTCAGAAGGTAAAATCGAGCGAGTTGCCTTAGTGATCGATTTGCGGGGCCGCGAGTTTTTTGATTCCCTCTCCGCTTCGCTGGATGAGTTGGACGAATTGGGCATCACCTACCAAATCTTATATTTGGATGCCAATGATCAGACACTGGTCCAACGTTATAAAGAGACAAGGGGACGGCATCCGCTTTCTCCGGAAGGGTCTCCGCTTGAGGGCATTCAGAAGGAACGGAGATTGTTGGAGGAGATTAAAGGGAGGGCTCATCAGATCATCGATACCTCAAATCTTAAAGCGATTGAATTAAAGGATAAGTTGGTCCAACGTTTTGCAAGTGTGGCAACCAGCCATGCCTTTTCCATCAATCTCATCTCGTTTGGCTTTAAGTATGGGATTCCTATCGATGCGGATCTGGTCTTTGATGTGCGTTTCCTGCCCAATCCCCATTATGTTCCGGAATTGAAGCCCAAAACAGGATGTGATCCTGAAGTCTCGCAATATGTGCTGCAATTTACGGAGACCCAACAGTTTATTCAGAAATTGCTTGATTTCCTTACTTTCCTTCTTCCCCATTATCAAAGAGAGGGAAAGAGTCAATTGGTGATTGGCATCGGATGCACCGGGGGCAAGCATCGCTCCGTCACGATTGCCGAATATCTGAATGAATATTTAAGTCATGATTATCCTTGTCGTGTATACCATAGAGATATGGGGAAAGACGGAAAAATATAGATAGGCAGAACGAGGAGAGAAGCCGATATAAGAGGTGAGAGATGATCAGAACAAATAGAGGAGAAAAATATCCGAAAGTTGTGGTGATCGGAGGGGGAACTGGATTATCGGTACTGCTGCGTGGCTTGAAAGAAAAACCCGTTGATATTACCGCAATTGTGACCGTTGGCGACGATGGCGGTTCTTCAGGCCGTCTGAGGTCTGATATGCAGATCCCGCCTCCGGGTGATGTACGAAATGTCATATTATCATTGGCGGATGTCGAACCATTATTGGACAGTCTGTTACAGCACCGTTTTGTGAATGGGAAAGAGCTTGCCGGGCATAATCTGGGCAATCTGCTCCTTGCTGCCATGACAGAGATCACCGGAGACTTCGTTGAGGGAATCAAGGCGTTAAGCCGGGTTCTTGCTGTCCGGGGAAGGGTATTGCCATCTGCCAATCAAGCGATTATCTTGAAAGCGGAAATGGCGGATGGCAGTATCGTAACGGGCGAGTCGCAAATTCCCCTTGCCGGAAAACGCATTCGCAAAGTGTTTATTGAGCCTCACGATGTCCTGCCGTTGCAGGAATCGATAGAAGCGATTGAGGGTGCCGATGCGATTGTGGTTGGGCCAGGGAGTTTATATACAAGCCTTCTGCCTAACCTCCTGGTTCCCGGCATTACAGAAGCGATACGTGCCGCTAAGGCAAAAAAAATCTATATTTCCAATGTGATGACTCAGCAAGGAGAGACCGACCATTTTACGGCTGCGGACCATATTGATGTGATTCATCAGCATGTGGGCAATTCTTTATTTGAATACGTAATCGTGAATAACTGCGATATCTCAGAATCGATCCGGAGACAATATCAGGAAAAAGGGCAGGAGATTGTGCGGTATGATCAAGCCCGCCTGGAATCATACGGATATAAAGTGATTGCCGATCATTTTATCCTCTACGAAACCTACGTCCGGCACGATGCGCAAAAGCTAAGTGACCGGATTATGGAGATTATTGAAGGGACGGATCATAAAGAGGTGTAAGATAATGTCTTTTGCTTCGCAAACCAAAAAAGAATTAACCGGGTTTCAAGCTTCACCCTGTTGTCAGCGGGCAGAGTTGGCGGCATTAATTAAAATGAACGGTTCAATTAATTTAAGCCAAAAAAGGCTTATCCTCGACGTAACAACTGAAAATGCTGCCATAGCGCGCAGAATTTATACGCTGATCAAGGAGATTTTCGGAATTGTAAGCGAACTGTTGGTGCGCAAGAAAATGCGTTTAAAAAAGAATAATATCTATATTGTGCGCATCTCTTCCCGAGCTGAGGAAGTACTTGAAGAATTGGGCCTGATCAGCGGTTCTTTTCTCTTAGCCAGCGAGATCTCTCCTGAGATTATAGCCACTTCTTGCTGTAAGCGATCTTATTTGCGCGGTGCTTTTCTTGCAGGAGGATCGGTCAATCATCCCGAATCTACTTCTTATCATCTGGAAATCTTTTCTTCAGACCGGGATCATGTGGAGGAACTGGTTGCGCTGACCAACAGCTTCGGGCTTAATGCCCGTTTTATCGAACGAAAGAAAGGCTTTGTGATGTATATTAAAGAAGGTGAAAAGATCACAGAGTTCTTAAGCATTATTGGAGCGCATGGCGCACTCTTATATTTTGAAGATGTGCGGATCATGAAAGATATGCGCAACTCGGTAAACCGTCTGGTCAATTGTGAGACTGCCAACTTGAATAAGACGGTATCTGCCTCGATGAAACAGATTGAAAACATCCGTCTGATTGACGAGCGGTTAGGCTTGGAGAATCTTCCGAAAAAGCTGCGAGAAGTGGCTGAATTGCGTTTACGCCACCCGGATATGAATCTGGCAGAATTAGGAGAGATTATACCAAGCGGAGCGGTAAGCAAGTCGGGCGTCAATCACCGTTTGCGCAAATTAAATGAAATCGCTTTAAAGTTGGGGGCACCGGATTGAAAAAATCAACATAGATAGCAAATCATTGTTGCTTTTTGTATTGGAGTAGAAACGAAAACATGTATAATATTAGTCAAAAGGCGTGAAAAGGGGGGGTTGACTTGGTAGAAACTAAGGTGATCGTGCGATTAAAGACAGGATTACAAGCGCGGCCGGCTGCTCTCTTCGTACAAACTGCGAATCGATTTAAAGCGGAAATATTTATTGAAAAGGACGGAAAACGAGTAAATGCGAAAAGCATCATGGGAGTGATGAGCCTGGCTGTGGGAACGGGCGTGGAGATCATAATCCGGGCAGAGGGACAAGATGCTGAAGCAGCCGTGGAAAACCTTGCTGCATTGGTAAGTCAGGAATATTACACAACAGTTTGAAGCAAAAAGCCACTAGCAGAATCGCTATGTGGTTTTTTTCTTCTCCGCCGTTGCCGCTTGAGCGATTCTGTTCGCCTCTTAGAATTCCCAAAATTCTGAGAGTGGGCGAATACACATCCTACTCTATTTGTGAATAGGTATAGAGTAACGAATAGAATTAGGAGGGCTTTTAATGCAAATTGTTGTGGTTAAGCCAGGCGAGTCGCTCTGGTCCATCGCGCAACGCTTTGGTACCACAGTAGATGAGCTGGTCAGAATCAATGGGATAGATGATCCTCTTCATTTGGTCCCTGGGCAAACCGTAGTTGTGCCAACCAGAGGACGTGTCCATATGGTTCAACCGGGCGAGTCGCTTTGGAGCATTGCAAGAAGATATAATGTAGACCTGCAAGCATTGATCCGCGAGAACCGAATCACCAATCCGGCGATGATTCAACCCGGTTTACAATTGAGGCTGCCTGAAGCTCCTAAAATCATCATTGACGTAAATGCCTTTCTCGAACCTACAGGGAGTCAACAGGACCGCAACATTGTAAATGAAGTGGAGGAACATCTTACTTATTTAAGCATTTTTAGCTATTATGTGGAAAGAAATGGCGGGCTGATTCCGGCGCAAGATGGTGTTGCGCTGGAAGCGCTTAGGGACTCCAGAGCAGTACCCATGTTGGTAATCGCCAATTTTACAGAGGGGAATTTCTCTCCCGAGATTGCGCGTACCATCTTCACCGATGAATCGGCGAAGGAACGACTGATCACCAATGTGTTAAGGATTATGAGAGAGAGGGGTTATCAAGCTCTCAATATCGATTTTGAAAACCTGTTTCCGGAGGATCGGGAGAGATATAATCAATTTTTGCAAAGGGTTACTTCTCGCGTCAATGAGGCCGGATTTTTGGTCTCAACCTCTCTGGCGCCAAAACAGAGCGCCACTCAAGTAGGTTCGTGGTACGAAGGACATGACTATGCTGCGCATGGCAGAATTGTAAATTTTGTCGTGATCATGACCTATGAATGGGGTTGGTCAGGTGGTCCCCCTATGGCCGTTGCACCAATTCCTCAGGTACGTAAAGTGCTGGACTATGCCGTTACGGTGATCCCCAGAGAGAAGATTCTGATGGGTGCTCCTCTTTATGGATATGACTGGACACTTCCTTACATAAAGGGGGGTCCTTTTGCAAAAGTAGTAACCCCCAAAGGGGCCATCGAACTTGCCAGGAGAGAAGGAGTGGCAATTTCCTATGACACGACGGCACAGGCTCCCTATTTCAGATATTATGATGACGAAGGAAAAGAGCATATCGTCTGGTTTGAGGATGCGCGCAGCATGCAAGCCAAATTTGATCTGATCAAAGAGTATCGCCTGCGTGGCATCAGTTATTGGGTGTTGGGAAGAGAATTTCCGCAAAACTGGGCATTATTGGAGGATAATTTTATGATCCGCAAGCTAAGATAAGGGTTGAAAAATGTTAAAGGGCAAAACCATCTTGATATGGATTCGCCCTTTGCTTTTTTATTTAATGTCTCCAGGTTTTACGATCACTTGATCAATTAACCCATATGCTTTAGCCTCTTCCGCGCTCATGAAGTTATCGCGGTCCGTATCTTGCTCAATGCGGGAAAGCGGTTGACCGGTTCTCTCGGCCAGAATACGGTTTAAGCGTTCCCTATTCTTCAAAATGCGATTGGCCGCAATTTGGATATCCGTAGCTTGCCCCTGTGCTCCGCCAAGAGGTTGATGAATCATAATTTCGCTATTCGGAAGCGCAAATCGTTTTCCTGGAGCCCCTGCTGCGAGTAGAACAGCACCCATCGATGCAGCCATGCCAATACAGATCGTTGAAACGTCTGCTTTAATAAACTGCATTGTATCATAGATGGCCATTCCAGCGGTGACAGACCCTCCTGGGCTATTGATATATAGTGAAATATCCTTATCCGGATCTTCTGCATCAAGAAACAGCAATTGAGCCACAACAAGATTTGCTACATGGTCATCAATTGCACTTCCGAGGAAAATAATGCGGTCTTTTAACAAGCGGGAATAGATATCATACGCTCTTTCGCCGCGGTTGGTATTCTCTATGACTGTAGGAATTAATGGCATATTACATCCTCCTCTCTTCGGTTACACCTTTATCATAGCCTAATAGTCAAAAAAGGTCAAACAATTATTTCGTCGAAATCTATTTTGGCTTTAAAATGTCCTCAAAGGCGAATGTTGGTGGGTTTTGAATAGTTTTGTCACGATGAAGGAATTTCCATATGATCTCTAGAACATATAGTATCTAATAAAACTGGAAACGGGGTGGTGCATATGATAGTCAGAACCGACTTAGAGAAGTTTTACCAAAAAGGGGAAAGGATATACGTTACGTTTTTGGATGGTGAAGATCAAAGGAAAACTTTAGGCGGACAGATTATCCAGCTGATTGGGGATGCTTTGATTTTTAAAGTGAAGACCAGTTCGGAGTATGATCGCATTATTGTGATCTACATGCATCGCTTAATAAAGATTGAAGACATTCATGAAAACCGTTATGTTGTATAATAAATGATCATTTAAATATGGTGCACCCGAAGGGAATTGAACCCCTGCACTTGGTTCCGGAGACCAATGCTCTATCCACTGAGCTACGGGTGCATAACGAGTTTTATTATAAACAATCTGGCTGTAAAAATCAAATGTCCTTAAGCAAATTCCTCGTTCATGTTAAAATGAAAGATGAGGTGAGGAAGATGGATCAATCTCTTGGCTTACGGCTGTCGCAAGAACAGACGCAAAAACTGGTCATGAACCAGGAGATGCGTCAGGCAATCACCATCTTACAATATACCAGCTTGGAATTGGCGGACTTTATTCAGAAAGAGATTGAAGAAAATCCTCTCTTTGAATTTGATCTTTCTAAGACGTCAATCCGTTCCGATACAGACTCTCCATATCCGGATCCAATCGTTCACCTTGCCAAAAAAAATGAAACACTGGAGAAAATCTTACTTGAGCAGATCTCCTACCAACCATTAACGGCCAGACAACGGAAAATTGGCCGATATTTGATTGGGCTGTTGGATGAAGATGGATACTTTCGGGAAGAGATCGGCAGGGTTGCCCAAGAATTGGATTGCGCGGAAGACGAAGTGGAGGAAATGTTGGGAATCATACAAACATTTGAGCCGATCGGGGTGGGCGCCAGGAATTTAGCCGAATGCATCCTCATACAAATACGTGCCAAAGGAAGATTGACCCCTCTGATCGAACAACTGATTACCCAGCATCTCCATATGATTGCTGAACGAAAATATGCTTTGTTATCCCAAATCTACGGAGTAAGTGTAGAGGAGATTGAGACGGTCGTTGCTCTCATTGAGCAGAGCTATCCCCGTCCAGGCCTGCTTTATGCGGAACCGGACGTAAAATATATCGTACCCGATCTTTTTGTGGAGATGAAGGATGGTGAAATCGTCCTCTCTCTGAATGATCAGATTCTTCCTCGCTTAAGAATAAACGAGGAGTACCTGCAAATGCTCCGCAGAAGCGAGGATCAAGCTGCCAAAAGCTTTCTCCGGGAGCGTTTGAAGAAAGCGCTCTGGATGATCAAGAGCATCGAACAACGCGGCATCACCATTCTCAAAGTTGCAGATGCGATCTTTCGGCATCAGAGGGAGTTTTTAAGCAAAGGCGATCTTGCGCTTAAGCCTTTAACTTTACGTGAGATTGCACAGGAAATTGGGGTTCATGAATCTACTGTGAGCCGGACGGTAAATCAGAAATATGTGCAAACTTCAAGGGGATTATATGAGTTAAAACACTTCTTTGTGCGAGGAATCCATACATCTGCGGGGGCATTGGCCTCCTCCATTTGGATCAAGAACTCAATTCAATCCCTCATTGATCTGGAGAATAAAGAGAAACCGTTATCTGACCAAGAGATTGCAGATTATTTAAATCGGGAGGGAATTCAAATCTCCCGGCGAACGGTGATGAAATACCGTGAAGAGATGAAGATTCCCTCATCCAACAAACGGAGGATGCGATCATGAAAAGGATCAAAGTGAAGCTTTATATGAGGGATGCCTGCAAATTATGCAAAGATGCGTACTATCTTTTGCTATGGTTAAACGAAACCTATCCGCTAGAGATTGAACAGATTGACATAGCAAGCGACCCGGAGCTTGAATTGCGTTACACATTAGAGATTCCTGTGATCGAAGTGGAAAATGAAATGATTTGCATGGGAATTGTAAGAGAAGAGGCGCTCAGAGAGAAATTGGAAGAGGTGTCCAATCGCATGAGATAAAGGAGCCTTATTCTCGCTCTTGTATCATTGTTTTAAAATAGGTAAAATAAGAGTGAGCTTTTTTTATAGATGGAGTGGGACAAAAAAAGTATCGAGGGACGTTATGCGTCCATAGGATGGTGATTATGTGGAGCCTTTTTCACCTTCAACAGAAGCTTATTCCTGAACTCTTTGAGACGATGCGAAAACGCCTGGATATTCTTCAGAAAATAGAATTATATCAGCCTGTGGGACGAAGAAGCTTAGCCAGAATGCTAAATCAGACAGAACGCATACTAAGAGCAGAGGTTGAATCCCTAAAGGATCAGGGACTGATCGATATCCAGCCCAATGGCATGTCTCTTACGCAAGAAGGAAAGCAGATTATCCATCGTTTGTACCCTTTTATACTCTCTCTGAACGGATTAAATGAAATGGAAGAAAGATTGGCTCATGCGCTGCGGATTAAAAAAGCTTATATCGTAATGGGCGATGCAAAGCAGGATCCGCAAGTGAAAAACGAAATTGGCCGTGTGGCTGCCCACTATCTGATCAACAACAAGATTGAACATGATCGCATTGCCGTTACCGGCGGCTCTACACTTGCTGCGATGGCGGCAATGATGTATAGCGAGCAGTCTCATCCGGATCTTATGCTGCTTCCGGCACGCGGCGGGTTAGGTGAACTGGTCGATACGCAGGCCAATTCGATTGCAGCCCAATTGGCGATGAAGCTTGGCGGGAACTATCTGTTGCTGCAGGTGCCCGATCATCTAAGCGAAGAAGCCTATCAGTCGCTCATTGAAGAGCCGTACATCCATGAACGGGTAAAGCAGATTCGCTCCGCCCGCATGATTTTTCATGGGATTGGCAATGCTGTTACAATGGCGAAACAGAGAGGGGCAAGCGATGAAGTGCTCAACCTATTGTTTGAACGCAAAGCTGTCAGTGAAGCTTTTGGTGCCTATTTCGACGAGGATGGAAAGCTGGTTTACCAGATGCCTACCATAGGCCTTAGATTGGAAGATCTCACGGATAAGATTTGTATTGCGCTCGCAGGCGGATCAAATAAGGCAACAGCCATCCGCTCGCTGGCAAAAACCGGTCTCTTTCAAGTGTTGATTACAGATGAAGGCGCCGCCAAAGAGATTCTGAGATAACCATTCGGAATTCTCGCCGGCGTTGTCGCTTTTGCATAAATAAGGAGGATGATGAAGATGATTAAAATAGGAATTAATGGTTTTGGGAGAATTGGCAGACTGGTCTTTCGTGCAGCATTAGACCGTTCCGATATTGAAGTGGTTGCGGTCAATGATTTGACCGATGCCAACATGCTTGCCCATCTGCTTAAATATGATTCGGTTCATGGGATTTTAAATGAGGAAGTGACCGTAACCGAGAATGGGTTTAAAATACGTGGCAGAGAGGTAAAAGTGACGGCCGAACGCGATCCGGCCCTTATTCCATGGGGCGACTTAGGTGTGGATCTCGTGGTCGAGTCGACCGGAAGGTTTACCAAAGCAGAGGATGCCCGGAAGCACATTGAAGCAGGGGCAAAGAAGGTGATTATCTCAGCGCCTGCAAAAGATGAAGATATTACGATTGTAATGGGAGTAAATGAAGAAAAATATGATCCGGCCAACCATCATATTATTTCCAATGCATCCTGCACCACCAACTGCTTGGCGCCCGTAGCCAAAGTGCTTCATGAAACGTTCGGCATTCGCAGAGGCTTGATGACAACGGTTCATTCCTATACCAATGACCAGCAGATTCTTGATTTGCCTCATAAAGATTATCGCCGTGCGCGTGCAGCCGGGGAATCGATCATTCCGACTACGACAGGTGCAGCGCGTGCTGTCGCTTTGGTTCTTCCTGAATTGAAAGGAAAGCTAAACGGTTTTGCGATGCGCGTTCCTACCCCAAATGTATCCGTAGTCGATCTGGTCGCAGATTTGGAGAAGGAGACCAGCGTGGAAGAGGTAAATGCTGTATTAAAACAGGCCGCCGAGGGCCATCTCAAAGGCATCATGGATTACAATGAATTGCCGCTGGTATCGCGCGATTACAATGGCAATCCGGCTTCCTCCACTGTAGACGGGTTGTCCACGATGGTGATCGATGGCAGCATGGTAAAAGTGGTAGCGTGGTATGACAATGAGTGGGGTTACTCCAATCGAGTGGTTGATTTAGTACAATTTATTGCAAAAAAAGGAGTCTAAACTTTACAATAGAGATGTGAGGATAAATGGGAAGGGGAGAAGGGAGAATTCTCTTCTTTCCATTTGCTGTGTTTAGGTTAATCAAGGGTACCACTTGTACATAGTTGATCTCCTGGCTGAGCAGTAAGTTGACTCCATTACAAGCGATCCGGATTTTTATTCGTTTCATTCGGCATGGAGATCAACATCGTACTCCGGAGGTACCCTTCAAATCAGTCTGGAGGGATCCCTTTTGAATAAGAAAACGATCAAGGATGTCGATCTTAAGGGGAAGCGCGTCTTCTGCAGAGTAGATTTCAATGTGCCAATGGAGAATGGAGAGATCACCGACGATACCCGTATACGGGCTGCCTTGCCTACCATAAAGTATTTGGTAGATCACGGGGCTAAAGTGATATTGGCCACCCATCTGGGACGGCCGAAAGGTGAGAACAAGGAACAATTTCGCTTGGATCCGATCGCTGCCCGCCTTTCGCAATTAATGGGACGCCCGGTTGTCAAATGCGATGAAGTGGTGGGGAAAGAGGTTGAATCTAAGGCAGCAGCGATGAGAGAGGGAGATCTATTGCTCCTGGAGAATGTCCGTTTTCACGAAGGGGAGACCAAGAATGATCCTGAACTCTCCAAGGCATTTGCAGCATTGGCCGATCTCTTTGTCAACGATGCGTTCGGAACTGCACATCGTGCTCATTCATCCACTGCAGGAATTGCCGAATATATACCGGGTGTAGCCGGATTTTTGATGGAGAAAGAGATCAATGCGCTGGGTGGAGCGCTCTCCAATCCGGAACGCCCATTTACTGCAATTATTGGCGGAGCCAAAGTGAAAGATAAGATTGGCGTAATTGAGAATCTGCTCGAAAAAGTGGATACGCTCTTAATCGGTGGAGGGCTGGCCAATACTTTCATTAGGGCAAAAGGATATTCTGTGGGAAGCTCTTTGCTGGAAGAGGAGAAGATTGAGATTGCCAGATCGCTCATGGAAAGAGCCGAACAAAAAGGGGTTCGCTTTCTCATTCCGGAAGATGTAGTAGTTGCCGATGCGTTTGACAATCATGCCACAACCCAAGTGGTCAATATCGATGAAATTCCTGAAGGATGGCAGGCCTTGGATATTGGCCCAAGAACCATCGATACCTATCAACAGGAGATCTATCGTTCCAAAATGGTGATATGGAATGGGCCCATGGGTGTGTTTGAGATGGATCGCTTTGCCCAAGGCACCATTTCCATTGCACGTGCATGCGCAAATACAGATGCAACCACGATTATTGGCGGAGGCGATTCTGTTGCAGCCATAGAGAGATTTGAACTTGCGGATCAGATTTCGCATATCTCGACCGGCGGCGGGGCTTCGCTTGAGTTTATGGAAGGCAAGGAGTTGCCCGGCGTGGCTGTACTCCAGGATAAATAGGGGTGATATGATGCGCAAACCCATGTTGGCAGGCAATTGGAAGATGTATAAGAGCATGGCAGAAACGGTGCAATTTATCGATGATTTAAGCCAGAGGATCAATAAAACGGAGCAGAACTGTGAAATTCTTCTGTGCGTGCCTTTTACCAATATCGCCATGGGCAAAGGAAGTCTGAAGAAGAATCAGTTATTTGGCGAAGTAAAGATAGGCGCCCAGAATATGCATTATGCCGACGAAGGAGCTTTTACAGGCGAAATAAGCCCAATCATGCTGAAGGAATTGGATGTCGAATATGTGATTCTGGGGCACTCCGAGCGTCGTACATATTTTCATGAAGATGATGAGTTGATCGCCAAAAAGGTGGAAGCTGCATTTCGCCACGGAATCACTCCTATCCTTTGCGTAGGGGAGACCTTGGCGGAACACGAGGCGGGGCGTACGGAAGAAGTGGTGAAGCGTCAGACGGAGCTGGCCATTCGTCATCTTTCATCGGATGAAGCGCATCGTTTGGTGATCGCCTATGAACCTGTTTGGGCAATTGGAACGGGCAAAACAGCATCTGCGGCATTGGCCAATGAGGTGATTGCATATATTCGCAGGGTTGTAGCCGATCAATTTGATCAGCAGGTGGCCAATCAAGTGCGCATTCTCTATGGAGGCAGCGTCAAACCGGAGAACATCGGACAGTTTATGAACGAATCAGATATTGATGGCGCATTGGTAGGCGGAGCTAGTTTGTCAGCCGTGAGCTTTGCCGAAATGATAACAGCCGTAAACGAGGTGAAGAAGTGATGAGCCGTCCAAGCCCATTAGCCCTTATTATCCTTGATGGTTTTGGTTTGCGCGATGAGCAGTACGGAAATGCTGTCGCTCAGGCAAAAAAGCCAAATTTTGACCGTTATTGGAATCAATATCCGCACACGACATTAAAAGCATCCGGCCTGGCTGTGGGCCTTCCGGAAGGTCAGATGGGCAATTCAGAGGTAGGCCATCTGAATATTGGCGCCGGACGCATAGTTTATCAAGAGTTAACGCGTGTCAGCAAAGAGATCGAAGAAGGTAAGTTCTTTGAGAATGAGACATTTTTAGAGACGACACGGTATGTAAAAGAGAAAGAGGGCCGTTCGCTCCATCTCTATGGGCTTTTATCCGATGGCGGCGTTCATTCGCACATTGATCATCTCTTTGCGCTTTTGGAGCTATGTAAGCGGGAAGAAGTAAAGCGGGTTTTTCTGCATGCATTCCTGGACGGCAGGGATGTGGCCCCGGAAAGCGCAATCGATTATATGGAAAAGACACTTGCTAAAATGAAAGAACTGGGTGTAGGAAAGATTGCCACTGTGCAGGGAAGGTATTATGCGATGGACCGCGATAAACGATGGGAGCGTACAGAGAAGGCTTACCGAGCGATGGTTTACGGCGATGCGCCGCATTATACCGACCCGATCAAAGCGGTGAAAGAATCCTATGAAAAATCAATTTCCGACGAGTTCGTCATGCCCGTCGTGATTGTAGATGAAAAAGATCAGCCGGTTGGTCTCGTAAAATCTGAGGATGCAGTCATCTTCTTTAATTTTAGGCCGGACCGGGCCATACAGATCTCCCAAGCCTTCACCAATGAGGATTTCAGGGGCTTTGATCGCGGAGAGAATTATCCAAGGAATCTCCACTACGTTTGCCTGACGAAATTTAGCGAATCGATCGACGGGTATGTCGCATATAAGCCGACCAATTTGGATAATACGATGGGTGAAGTGATCAGTCAACATGGCCTAACGCAACTGCGCATCGCAGAAACGGAGAAATACCCGCACGTCACCTTTTTCTTCAGCGGAGGCCGCGAGCAGGAATTCCCAGGTGAGAAACGGGTATTAATCCCCTCGCCCAAGGTGGCAACCTACGATCTCAAACCGGAGATGAGCGCCTACGAGGTAGCTGCGGCGTGTGTAAAGGAAATTGAAGAGGAACACCCGGATGTGATCATTCTCAACTTTGCCAACCCCGATATGGTGGGTCACTCGGGTAAGTTGGAGCCTACCATCAAGGCGGTGGAAGCGGTTGATGAGTGTTTGGGCAAAGTCGTAGATAGCGTTCTTGCCCAAGGGGGGATAGCGGTCATTATTGCAGATCACGGCAATGCAGATATCATGATGGATGAGGAAGGACGTCCTGTCACATCGCATACATTAAGTCCGGTTCCTTGCATTGTGACGAAGAAAGGGATCGAATTGCGCGAAGATGGGATTCTTGCAGATGTATCCCCTACGATGCTGACGCTGTTGGGTATTGCCCAACCTCCCGAAATGACCGGGAAGACTTTGATCAAGTAAGTAAACCAATAAAAGGAGAGAGAAAGAATGACGATCATTAGCGAGATTTATGCGCGCGAAGTGCTGGACTCGCGCGGCAATCCGACTGTTGAAGTAGAGGTTTTTTTGGAATCGGGAGCAAGAGGAAGAGCCATTGTTCCTTCCGGAGCTTCTACAGGAGCACATGAAGCCGTTGAATTGCGGGACAAAGGAAACCGCTATTTGGGCAAAGGCGTCCTGCAAGCTGTGCAAAATGTAAACGAGGTGATTGCCCCCGAGATTATCGGGATGGATGCACTCGATCAGCTTGGCATTGATCAAACGATGATCCAATTAGATGGTACACCCAATAAAGGGAAATTAGGAGCCAATGCGATTCTTGGGGTTTCGCTCGCTGTAGCCCATGCAGCGGCCAATGCGTTGGACATACCGCTTTACATCTATTTGGGCGGTTTTAATGCAAAAACTTTGCCTGTACCGATGATGAACATTATAAATGGCGGGAAACATGCGGATAACACGATTGACTTCCAAGAGTTTATGATTATGCCCGTAGGAGCGGAAACCTTCGCTGAAGCGCTGCGCATGGGAACGGAAGTTTTCCATCACCTTAAAGCCGTTCTCAAAGAGAAAGGATTAAGCACGACCGTTGGGGATGAAGGTGGCTTTGCCCCCAATCTCACTTCAAGTGAAGAGGCCATTGAGACGATTCTGGAAGCGATCAAGAAAGCGGGATATGAGCCTGGCAAAGAGGTCTTTATTGCCATGGATTGTGCCTCTACTGAGCTGTATAGAGAAGGAATCTATCACTTCGAAGGGGAAGGGGTTACGCGGACGACTGATCAACTGATCGATTATCTGGAAGCGCTGGTAAACAAATACCCCATCATTTCCATTGAAGACGGACTGGCTGAAGATGATTGGGAAGGTTGGAAGAAGCTGACCGATCGCATCGGTCATAAGGTCCAATTGGTGGGCGATGATCTGTTTGTGACCAACACAGAGCGTCTAAGCACCGGCATTGAACGCAAGACCGCCAACTCCATTTTGGTCAAGGTGAATCAAATTGGAACGCTAACCGAGACCTTCGATGCCATCGAGATGGCAAAAAGAGCAGGCTATACAGCAGTGATTTCCCACCGCTCCGGGGAGACTGAGGATGCCACCATCGCAGATATCGCTGTGGCGACAAATGCGGGACAGATTAAGACCGGTGCTCCTTCGCGTACCGATCGCGTAGCCAAGTATAATCAGTTGCTTCGCATTGAGGATGAACTCTCTTACGTAGCCCGCTATGCAGGGGAGAAAGCATTTTATAATCTGCGGAAATAGCCCATGATTTCGATTGTTGCTCAAGTGGACCATTTGTGATACAATCTTCTTTAGTGAAAAATGCTCCTTTTAGGGAGGTGGAACAGATGGCCATCTTTTTTACAGTATTATTAATTATCTCAGCTATAGGACTTATCGCCGTCGTGTTGCTTCAATCTGGTAAGAGCGCTGGTTTGTCCGGTGCAATTGCCGGTGGTGCGGAACAGTTGATGGGTAAGCAGAAAGCTCGTGGGATTGACGGATTGTTGCACAACTTAACCAAAATTTTTGCGATTGCATTTATGGTTCTGGCAGTTGTGGTTGCTTATTTTGTAAAATAAGCAAATGGCTGAATAGATGTAGAGCGTCAAGCAGAGGATTTCCTCTGCTTTTTTGTTGTTTTTCGCTTCGCCAAAATCATCACAAAATATGAATTTCTCTGTTTAATTGTTGAAAAATTTCGGTTTTCGAACTATGATATTGATGATCTCTTTAATTTTCTATAACAGCAGAGTTACGGCAGAAAGTGAGGGTACGGATGATCTACTGGCAACTTTTTCTTGCATTCTTTCGCGTCGGAATCTTTGGATACGGCGGCGGCCCGTCCATGATTCCGCTTGTCCATATGGAATGCGTAAAGAAATATCAATGGATCTCTTCGGAGGAATTCTCTGATTATTATGCACTGGCCAACACGCTGCCCGGCCCGATCGCGACCAAGATGGCTGCTTATGTCGGATATCGGCAAAAAGGGTGGTTAGGCGCCTTTATAGCAATCTGCGCAGTTACTTTGCCCATTGTGATTCTTATGATCGGGCTTCTGCAATTTATCGTCGCCATCAAAAGCTCGGGTCATGTCCAGGGAATGATTCAGGCGATACAACCCGTGATTGCGGTGATGATGATTGCAATGACCTGGGAGTTTCTGTCGAAGGGATGGAAAGCTGCGAAAGGAAAAACCGGTTTTGTCGCTTTAGTCCTGCTTTCCGTGGCTGCCCTCCTGTGGATCGATTTACACCCGGGTATCTTAATTGCCGTTCTGTTGTCCGGCGCCTTTCTCTATTCTACTTGGCAGGCTAAAAATAAGCGGGCTAAGGAGAAAAGAGGTGCCGAAGGCGAATGATCTACCTGCAAATTTTCTGGGCTTTCTTTATTACCAACATTCTGGGATACGGCGGCGGGCCCCCCAGCATTCCTTTAATTCAGAATGAGGTCGTCAATCATTATCAATGGATGACCAACCAGGAATTTGGTGAAGTGCTGGCATTGGCCAATGCGCTGCCAAGCCCCATTTCAACAAAACTGGCCGGCTATATCGGCTACGAAGTGGCGGGTGTAGCGGGAGCAATTATTGCGATCATTGCTACGGTGGCGCCAACCGCCATCGCCATGATCCTCTTGCTGGGATTTATCAATCTTTTCCGCGAGGCGCCGCAGGTGAAGGCAATGACCCAATCCGTCCGCCCGGTTGTGGCAGTCTTATCGGGGATTATTGCTAATCAATTTATACAGGGCTCTCTTGAACAGATTGGATGGCTCCATACCGTTATTCTGGGCATTGCCTCGCTCCTTTTATTGGAGTACAGAAAGATGCATCCGGCACTTGTGATTGCGGGAGCGATGATTTATGGATGGCTGCTGATTTAATGAAATAGATGAATTGGAGGAGAAACCGCATGACTCTTTTTGATCCGCTCTATTATCCCTATCCATCACAACGAATGACCGTCTACTCCGCGAAGGGAATGGTGGCTACTTCTCAACCGTTAGCGGCGCAGGCAGGTCTCGATATCTTAAAGAAGGGTGGAAATGCCATTGATGCGGCAATTGCCGCCGCGGCGTGCCTGACCGTGGTTGAACCCACTTCGAACGGAATTGGCGGAGATGCCTTTGCGCTGGTATGGGTCAATGACAAATTATATGGCCTTAATGCCAGCGGTCCCGCCCCCAAGGGAATCTCCATTGATGAGGTGAAAGCTAGGGGGCATGAACAAATGCCTACATATGGCTGGATTCCGGTCACAGTACCCGGAGCTCCGGCTGCATGGGCATCCCTTTCCGAACGATTTGGCAAGTTGCCGCTGACCGAGGTGCTGGAACCGGCGATCCAATATGCAGAACAGGGCTATCCTGTATCGCCAACATTGGGCAAGTATTGGGTTTTAGCCTATAAAAAGTTCAAAGAGCAATTGAAGGGTCCGGAATTTGAAGCATGGTTTAAGACCTTTGCGCCGCAGGGAAGAGCTCCACGGATCGGTGAAATATGGCGTTCCCCTGATCATGCCAAAACCTTGAGGAGCATTGCGGAGACAAAGGCTGAATCCTTCTATCGCGGGGAGTTGGCGGAAAAAATCGATGCCTTTGCGAAGATGCATGGAGGATTCCTGTCCAAGGAGGATTTAGCATCCTATGCCCCGGAATGGGTTGAACCGATCTCGGTCAACTATAAAGGATATGACGTGTGGGAGATTCCGCCGAATGGACAGGGTCTTGTAGCTTTGTTGGCGCTTAATATTCTGAAAGGATATGATTTCCCGGCAAAGGATGTTTCAGATACCTATCATCTGCAAATCGAGGCCATGAAGCTTGCTTTTGCCGACGGGCTAAAATATATCACGCAGATGGACAAAATGAACGTTACTGTTGCTGACTTGCTCTCCGAAGAGTATGCCGCGGCAAGAAGAGGATCGATCGGTGCCGAAGCGCTTCAGCCTGAGCCGGGAGAGCCAGCGAGAAGCGGAACGGTTTATCTGGCTGCAGCAGACGGAGAGGGCAATATGGTCTCGTTCATTCAAAGCAATTATATGGGCTTTGGTTCCGGCATTGTGATACCGGGAACAGGAATCGGCCTGCAGAATCGCGGGCATACTTTCTCGCTTGACATCAATCATGTAAACCGGCTTGAACCAGGCAAGAAAACCTATCATACCATTATTCCAGGATTTTTAACCAAAGATGGAAAAGCGGTAGGACCTTTCGGCGTTATGGGCGGATTTATGCAGCCTCAGGGGCATGTGCAAGTGGTGATGAATATGGTTGATTTCCATTTGAACCCGCAGGCCGCGCTTGATGCACCGAGATGGCAGTGGATCTCTGGGAAAACCGTTGAAGTTGAACCGCATTTTCCCGAACATATTGCACAAAATCTGGCGCAGAGAGGTCACGACATCAGGCGCACGATTGGTTCAGGGGGCTTTGGGCGCGGACAGATCATCGTCCGCAATGAGGATGGTGTCCTGATCGGCGGAACCGATTTCAGAACGGACAGCCAAATCGCGGTTTGGTAAGAATCGATTGGGGAGGGCATGGGAGTGAAATCCCATGCTTTTTCTATTTTTTATCGTTCATGATTCTTTTCACCTTCGGAAAAAATAAGAAATACTCTTAATACAGAGGGTGAAGAAAGATGATTGGATGCTTGCTTATTCATGGATTTACAGGAAGTCCAAAAGAATTGGAACCGCTTGCGGACTATTTGCAACATAATGGCTTTACTGTCTTTACGCCCATTCTTAAAGGTCATTGCACCAATAGAGACGAGTTAAAGAAATGCAATTGGCAGGAGTGGGTCGAATCGGCGGAATCGGTACTAAAAGAGATGAATGACCAATTTTCGCGAATCTTTATTATAGGCTTTTCCATGGGGGGACTGATCGCCGCCCATCTGGCATCGCGCTATCAGGTAGAGCGCTTGGTGCTCTTAAGTCCGGCCATGTTTGTCCCCAATTATAAGCAAATTTGGCTTGATCTTCGCGACGGATTTCGCACAAAACAAGAACTGCCAAACCGCTTCAAAGGGTATCTGTCGAAATTGAAAAGAACACCCATCAGCACGATATGGCAATTCCGCCAGCTTGTAAAACATTTGCGGAATGACCTTCCCCATGTTCATGTTCCTACATTGATCATCCATGGCGACCGGGATGATGTGGTTCATCCGCGCAGCGCCAAATTTATCTATGATACCATCTCTTCCGATGAAAAAATGCTGCACTTCCTGCCAAAATCCAAACATATCGTATGTCATGACGAGGAGGCAGAGGATCTGAAGAAGCTGGTGCTCTCCTTTTTGCCACAATAGCAGCTTGATCTATAAGTTAATATTTGGTTGTGTTATACTAATATGATACAAAGTCGAGAATAGAGATAAGCATTTCTTTGGGAGGGGAAGAATGGATGAAAACCACGCGAAGAAACCCCGAGCCATTCTTGTTCGAGGGAGATGAAAGAGGATTATTGCTGATTCATGGCTTTACAGGCAGTACAGCGGAGTTGGGGCCTATGGGGAAACATTTTCACTCCTTGGGGTATACCGTACATGCTCCGCTATTGGCCGGTCATGGCACTACTCCTGAGGAGATGGCCAGAACAGGATGGCAGGATTGGTGGCAGAGTGTGGTGGAAGGCTACGAACGGCTTCGCAAGTATGGCTGTAAGAAGCTCTTCGCGGCAGGGCTTTCCATGGGCGGCGTATTGGCGTTACGGGTGGCGAGAGAATTAGGCGTTGATGGCGTCATCTCCATGTCTGCCCCCATGCGTTTTCGCAACAAGAAGGCCTATTTTGCCCATCTGTTATACCCCTTTATTCCCTATCAGGTGAGATCGGAACAGAAAGCGTCGCATATAGAGGAGGCTATTTTCCCTTATGACCGAACTCCAGTCAAATGTGTGGCCAGCCTGAAGCAACTGATGCGCGATGTGCGTTCCAAATTATCGGATATTGTTACGCCAGCATTGATTATACAGGGTGGCGAGGATGAGACGATTTATCCTGAGGATGCCTACATTATTTTTAACGGACTTGGCTCATCGTTTAAGGAGATCAAATGGTACCCGCGTTCATCCCACATTATTGTTCTCGATCATGACCGCGAGCAGATGTTCAAAGATATTGCCGATTTTCTGGATAGAATTGCAAACAAATAAAAGGATTACCGATGGGTTGTTCGACAACCTTTCGTTATAGGAGTTGGAGCATATGGAAGATCAAGTTTTGGAGTTAATGAGGGAAATAAGCTATAAGCCGATGACGGTAGATGAGCTGGAAATCGCCCTTGGCATTGAATCGGCCGATCAATTTAAAGAACTGGTCAAAATGTTGAACAGACTGGAGTCAGAAGGTACGATTGTGAGGACGCGGAGCAACCGCTATGGTCTGCCTGAGCACATGAATTTAGTCAAAGGGCGTTTGCAAGGCAATGCCAAAGGATTCGCATTTTTGATCCCGGAAGATAAAAGCTTTTCAGATATATACATACATGGAAGTGACCTTAATGGAGCATTAAATGGAGATCTGGTACTGGTACGGATTCATAAATCGCCGATCGGGAAGCGCACGGAAGGTGAAGTGGTGCGCATCCTGAAGCGTGCCAACACAACAGTTGTAGGTACTTATCAGGACCTGAAAGGGTTTGGCTTTGTCATCCCGGATGACCCGCGTATCCAAACCGATATCTTTATTCCCAAGGAAGAGAGCAAAGGTGCGGTCCACGGACATAAAGTGGTTGTGGAGATTACCAAATATCCGGAAGGACGAATGAAATGGGAAGGGAAAGTGATCGAAATCCTGGGTCATAAGAATGATCCGGGTGTAGATATCCTTTCCATTATCCGCAGTTTTCGGCTTCCTGAACAATTCCCGGATGAGGTCATGGCAGAAGCATCTGCTGTTCCCGAAACCATTGCTCCGGATGACCTGATCGGGAGACGGGACTTGCGGGATCAAGTGATTGTAACGATCGATGGAGCAGATGCCAAGGACTTGGATGATGCCGTTACCGTAGAAAAGCTGCCCAATGGCAATTATCGTTTGGGCGTCCATATTGCCGATGTCAGCCATTATGTAAAAGAAGGATCACCGATGGACCAAGAAGCATACCGCCGCGGGACAAGCGTCTATCTGGTTGATCGGGTGATTCCCATGCTGCCCCATCGTCTGTCGAATGGAATTTGCAGCCTAAATCCAAAGGTGGATCGACTTACGCTCTCTTGCGAAATGGAATTTGATTCCCATGGTAACCGGGTGAGCTATGATATCTTTCCCAGCGTGATTCGCACTGTGGAACGGATGACCTATGCTGACGTCAATCGTATCCTTGCTGATGAAGATCCGGAGCTAATACAGAAGTACCAAGATCTCGTTCCTCTGTTCAAAACGATGGCGGAGTTATCCGATATCCTGCGGCAGGCCAGGAAAGAGAGAGGCTCTATCGACTTTGATTTTGACGAGGCGAAAGTCATTGTGGACGAGGAAGGAAAACCGACCGATGTAGTGATTCGCGAACGCGGAAAGGCGGAAATGTTGATCGAAGATTTTATGCTTGCGGCCAATGAGACGGTAGCCGAACATGTACATTGGATGAGGCTTCCTTTTGTATATCGCATTCATGAAGACCCGGACCCTGAAAAAATCCAGAGCTTCTTGGAGTTCATCACGGCCTTTGGCTATTTCGTGCGCGGATCGGCCAATCGCATCCACCCGCGAGCGCTGCAGCAGGTGCTTGAGGAGATTAAAGGCACACCTGAAGAGACGGTGATCTCTACAGTCTTGTTGCGCTCAATGAAGCAAGCAAGATACTCTCCGCTTAATGAAGGGCATTACGGGCTATCTGCCGAGTTCTATACGCATTTCACCTCTCCCATCCGCCGCTATCCCGACTTGATTGTACATCGTCTCTTAAGGGAGTATCTGCAGGGGGAGATCAACGATCGCCGGATAGAGGAATGGAAAGAAAAACTGGAGGACATCTGCAATCATTCCTCCGAACGTGAACGGTTGGCGATGGAAGCGGAGAGAGAGACCGATGCTTTAAAAATGGCTGAGTATATGCTGGAACATATCGGCGAGGAATTTGAGGGCATCATCAGCGGCGTAACCTCTTTCGGTATCTTTGTGAAGCTGCCCAATACGATTGAGGGTATGGTTCATGTAAGCTATTTGACTGATGATTATTATCATTATCATGAGAAGCAGTATGCACTCATCGGCGAGCGCACAGGCAAAATTTATCGGATTGGCGATGAAGTAAAGGTACGCTGCATTGCCGTAGACAAAGAGAATAAAACAATTGATTTTGAGCTGGTAGAGATGTTTGGCCGCAAAAAGAGCAAGGGAAAGCGCCAGCCTAAAATCATCAAGGCATCGCAGAGAGATTCGGCGAGAGGAGAAAAAGGGAAACGGAGAGCGCAACCAAACAAGGTGGAGAAAGCCCATTTTGGAAAGAGGCAGCCAGAAAGAAAAAGAAGAAAAAACGCAAATGAACAAGGTTGACGCAGATTTCAACAGGGGAGTAAACTATAAAGAGGATCAGCAGAGATGGGGGTGAACCATGGATGGCAGATGGTGTGAAAATGGTGGCGCAGAACAAGAAAGCGCGGCATGATTATTTTATTGAGGATACCTTTGAAGCTGGAATCGTCCTGACTGGCACCGAAGTAAAATCGATCCGGCAAGGCAAGGTCAATTTGAAGGATAGTTTTGCCAAGGTGAAAGATGGCGAGGTGCTGTTGATCAATATGCATATCAGCCCGTACGAACAGGGAAATCGCTACAATCAAGATCCATTGAGAACGCGCAAGCTGTTGCTGCATAAGCGCGAAATCAACCGCCTTGTTGGACAGACCAAAGAACAGGGCTATTCGCTTATCCCTCTGCAAATCTATTTTAAAAATGGCTTTGCCAAGGTGGAATTGGCGCTTGCCAAAGGTAAAAAGCTTTATGACAAACGCGATGCCCTAAAGGAGAGGGAGGCAAAGCGCGATGTAGAACGCGCCTTCCGCGAAAGGCAGAAGATGTAAGGGAAACTATCAACTCCCTCTTGAGATTCTCCTCATTTCCTTTTATACTTATATGACTGAGAATTACTTATCTCTGCATTCGGGGGCGTTTTTGGATTCGACGGGGATAGTTCGAGCAATCGTAGCGAGCCGAGGGGCTGCGCACTCGTTAAAAACGCGGAACGCCAATAATAACTGGCAACAATAATCGTTTAGCTGTAGCTGCCTAATGCGGCTACCCTCCGCCGCGCTATCGCCCATGTAGCGTGAACGGGGGTCACTCTAGTGGGATACGCTGTTTCTCTTCCGTCTGTAGAGAGCAGAAGAGAGTAATCAGACTAGCTTGAAAGGAATCCGGTTACAGGGAGTCCCGATAGCGAAATCGTAAAACTGTAACTGCGCTCGGAGAAGCGGTTGTGGCGTTATCTTCGGACAGGGGTTCGATTCCCCTCGCCTCCACCAAAATCATCAGAAAAGAGACCTCAGTAGGTCGCTTTTTTGCTTGTTCGTACTCGAAGGGGATGGGTGACCCGCGTGGTTACTAGGTTTCTGGCTCTTCCGACTCTGAATTAGAAATATTTTTGATGCTGTACGGGGCGGTACCACACTGTATACCAGTTTTTAATGTCATCAAATAGACGGGCTCGGTCTTTCAACAACTTCGTTAGAACGCGGCTTGGTCAACTGTTTATTATTCTTAAAAAGTTCGGCATTCATTGTTTTGACGGGCGGAAGATTGTTCTACTACTTTCAGTCAGGTGATTTTTGTAAAAATCGGTTGTGAACTAATTGATGATAAGGATCCTCCGTATCTTATCGATGGATAAAAGGAGAGGCAATATAACATCTCCTTCTCTACACTAACATAATTTTGCCGCCTGAATTCTTAACAACCCCTGATTCAACGAGATAATCGCAAGCTTGCCGCATTGCATTGCTAATATTGCCGCCGGTTCTGCTGAATCCGAATGCCCGAGCTGTAACTGAATAAAGGTCGTTTGTAGTGATTCCAAAACTTTTACTAACTATTTGTAGCATCGCCTCAGCAATCTCTTCTTTGGAGATATGATTGATTGATCTTACTCCAACGTCATTTGAAAGAGGAACCCTGGCTTTTATGTTTTCAGTTCCCTTAATCCAAAGGAAATCACCCTTTCTCATCAACTTATCGGTAAGGTATTTATTGATTACATAGTTAACTGAATCTCTCACTTTTACTGTTACCTTTTGATTGCCAAACAGCCCGGCAACTCTTTTGCACAGCAATTCAATATGGATTGGGTATTCCTTTTCGACAACATACTTAATCACGTTCTTAAGATAAGTCGTATCATCGGAATAACGTTTAACCTCATAGACGTTAGCTTCTTCATAGTAGTCAAAGGAATAAGGGTTATCGTAAGTATGTGCGCCAAGATCCGTGGGGTTCTCTATAATCTCGATACCAATCGTTTGCTGTAAGAACTCGCTTTGAAACTTATGCATTGATCCAGAATTAACATTGCTTTCCTTGTAGTCGCTTATGGCCTTGTTGACAGCATCCAGTAATTTACGACCTTCTGTAATAGGATCTTTAATCCAGTCAGTTGACCATATACGATAGATTTTCCAACCAATGTCCTCCAAGATGGTCTGACGCAACCTGTCACGTTCTCTAGCCGTTCTAGCAGAGTGGTATGTAGCTCCATCACATTCTATTCCAAGGACGAACCTGCCACTTAACGTAGGATGTTTAACGGCAAGATCGATTCGATATCCGGAGCAACCAACTTGAGTAGCAACCATAAATCCATTCTTTACTAAGAAGTCATACACAGACTCTTCAAATGGAGAGTCAACGTTAACCGAATCGGAATATGTCAGCTCATTAAGAATTGCATCGGGCCCATTCATTGCAAATTCTATATAAGATCGTAACATCTTTACACCTTCAGCATTTGTGCTCTCCAATTTAATATCTGTTGGCCGGATCGATCCAACAAGTTTAACATTATATTTAGCTCGAGTTATTGCAACATTCAACCGACGATAGCCGCCGGATCTGCTTAAAGGCCCGAAGTTCATATACATAATGCCATTTGAATCTTTTGCATAACCAATGCTGAAGATAATGGTATCGCGTTCATCCCCCTGCACGTTCTCAAGGTTTTTTATGAAAAACGCTTCTTCTTTATCTTCATTGAAGAATTTTTCAAATTCCTGATTTTGAAGACGCAATTGACGGATTGCTGTTTCAACGGCCTGTTGTTGGGCTTCACTAAAAGTGACAACTCCCAGGGATCTTTCAGGGTAGTTGCGGAAATGCTCATAAACCAATTCAGCCACACGTGTTGCCTCTTTTACGTTACATTTCTTACCGCCACGATCATAAACTCCATTCTCAACATAAATATACTCGACTCCATGGTCAGGTACTTTATCAATGTGAGAAGGAAATGTGATTAAATTATGATTGTAAATTTTGGCGTTTGAGAAAGCAATCAGGTGTTCATGGCGACTCCTATAATGCCATCTTAGTGTTCGCTCCGGCAGAACAGTAAGTGATTCATCAAGAATAGACTCAAATGCGTCGGTATCGTCAAATTCTTCATCGTCTGCTCCATCGCCATCAAAGTCTCCATCTGAAGTATTCGCGGCAAAGAAGTTGGTTGGTGGCAGCTGTTTATTGTCTCCGGCAATAATGACTTGCTTCCCCCTCATAATTGCTCCTATTGCATCTTCAGTACAAACCTGTGATGCCTCGTCGAAGATTACCACATCAAAGTTATAGTTCTCTGCATCGAGAAATAAGCTTACGGAAAGGGGAGACATCATCAAACATGGTTTTAGAGTAAGTAATAAATTGGGAATCGCCTTGAATAGTTTCCGTAGTGGAAGTATTTTGCGTTGTTTGCCTAGTTCACGCTTTAATATTCCAATCTCATCCATAGCCATTGTCGCCATGTTCAAATCTGGCAACCTTGAGACAAGACGTTCTTTTATCCTTGTTCTTGCCAAGGAAAGTTGAGTTATATCGAGGCGATTAAATTCCCGTATGATCTCATTGTGGCTGCGGCTACGGAAAGAATTAACTGCAGGAAAATTTGAGATTACAGAGTCTACCCACAGTCGATAGAAACGCTTAAGGAATGAACCGACTATCAGATCTTTGTCGATCTTGAGTTCTTCTACTTTCTGGACATACTCCGACAATCCTTCTTTCTTACACTCATCCCTGATGCTACGGAAATCAATCCATTCTTCCAGAGATGATATGTTGTTCAGACATTTGCTGATCTTTAATAAGATGGAGGTTAAGTCTGTTCGTTGTAACTCCTCTACATTGTCAAAGAGGTTTGCAAACCATCGCCATTCTTTCTGTATATGATTCAAGCTATCCTTAAGAATCTTCTTGTAAGAAGAGACCTCTGCAACATATGAGGAATCAGAACAAATGCGAGCAATAAAGTTCTGTGGCAATAAATACTTCTCATGTAACTTCTTAAAATCTCCGGCCCAAGATAATGATCCTAGGATGGATCCCCAATCAGTTTGGATACTGCCGTTGAAGAAACTCTGGAAGTTTTCTTTTAGGTTATCGCTCTCCTTATTGATTGTGCGATCAATAATCTGAATAATTTCCAACTTGGAGAGATCATCTATAACTTCGTCATATGAAAGTTCTTTATGACTATGCTTAGTCACTTCTGTAAACAATCCATCCAGTACTTGAAGTGAATTCATTACACCGGTAACCATTTCAAGAAGTACTGATACATCCAAATTCTTATAATCGGATGTAGATGGAAGTATCCTTTGAAGAGTAAGAACCAGATCAGGGTCTTTTATGATACCAAGCTTCTCATGTCGTGTTTTAATGTCCTGATAATTCGCTTCTCCATCAACAAGAAAGTTTTTAACGCTAACAGGAATAGGCTCACCTGAGAAACAGTTGAGAATGCTTGAGAATTGTTTGAACGATTGATCCAAGAGCCCCCAATCAGTCATTTTCCCAAGATAATGGCTTCCCAATAATTGAGTAAGTATCTTTTCATTTTCATTTAGCCAAGAATGAATATCAGCGATTTCTTTTAATTCGTTTAAGACAGAGATAATGGTTTGATTATCGAACTTCTGAGAATTATCTTTCATCAAAACACGAATTTGTTTTTTATCTGTTCTATAGCTCCTTTTAAAAACCTTGAACCAAGTAGTGTATTCAATCTTGAATCGTTTCAGCATAGATGAATAATCAATGTCAAAGATCTCTTTATCGAAGCGGCTGCTTATGGATGTTGTGAGATTGTTGATCTGATCGTACTTATTCTTTGCTTCTTCTGACAACTTCTTAATAGCATTATATTTACCAGGGTCAAACCATGCCTCAGTAGGTCTTGGATTTAGAAGAATGAAGCTCAATAATGTATGAAGTGCTTCTAAACCCATGATCGATCTTTTATAAGGAATTTTTAATGTTTCAAAAATACTTTCTGCTGCGGCTGAAGCAGCTTCTATTTTTCCGCAAATGGAAGTCAGTTCATTAATGATCGATTTTGCGAACCTCAAAATATCATTGTCACTTGGAAAACTATCCTCATTTAATATAGGCTTAACTGTTGTAACCCTTGATAAGAGTAGTGATTTTTTATTTTCAGCTTGCAGATTGAAGTAATCGTTATCATAAATTTTGCCTAACTCGGACTGGTAATCTTCATATTCCTTTTTCATTGCAAGATATTTCTCCGCTTGCTGAATAAGCGGAGTAATATCTTCAGTAGTTATCCAATGAATCGGAATTCCTGGTGATTTCTCCGAGATATCGAAAATCTCAAGGATATCCTCTGTTGCAGCCAGGGTCAAATCCCTGTTCAGTTCGAAGTTATTATTAACTTTATTAAAATTCTCTACAAGTGCGTGGAAAGCGGGGGCCAACTTCCTTAAGTTTGTTTCAATGTCATGCCGAAGTTCGTGCGAAACATTGGGGACTATGCAGTTTCTCCATGGGTTGAGTGCGTAGTCCTCCGTCATTTTTCCGATGGTTTTGGAGAGTTCACTTAAAAGGTAAATATATCTATTCAACTTCTCCGGTGTCGTTTCGCCCACATTGTTAATGGAGAAAATGACATCTGGAGTTTCGTATAACTTAGCTAATTTCCCATTAACACTGTATAGAGTTTGATTGAGAGGCTGGATAGGAGTGTGCAGTTCAGTAATATAACGGTTCAATTTTTCCCTTTGCTTTTCAAGTAATTCTAGTTGGGAGACTGCCTCATCATGAACTTTAAATCTACTAAGAGCCAATGTATTTCCAAGATCGTTTAGGACTTCCTTCTTATTGGCTCTATGGCTATGTAGGGTGAGGCAAAAATCAGATAAGCCTGCTTGCGTCAATCGTTTGTGTACAACCTCAAGTGCTGCCATCTTCTCCGAAACGAATAGCACTCGTTTTCCCTCAGCAAGACTCTCAGCGATTATGTTTGTAATGGTCTGGCTTTTTCCAGTACCAGGGGGTCCTTGCAGCACGAAACTGACACCCTTCTTGGCATAAAGAATGGCGTCTTGCTGGCTGGAATCTGCATCGACGACTTGAAATGTATCAATAGCCCGAGTCTTCCTGTCATGATCATAATGATTGAATTCTGCGGGCAGTGTTTTGATTTGGCTTCTGTCTCCAGCCAATCCGAGAAGTACCGGGTGTGCCTTTATCTTATCCTGGTTCTTATCCAGGTCTTCGTACATATTTATTTTCAAAAAAGAGAGCAGGCTTAGTCCAGTCTCAAAGGCAACCTCCCATTTGTTTTTATTAACAGATTTATTGAGGTTGTTGAGATACTCGGTAATGCTATCTTCGTGTGCATCGAATTCAGGTAATGTAAATCCGAATTCATGTTCCATTTTATATTTTAATGTTGGGTTAACCACAACCTCGTCTTCATGTAGACGTAGGACGAAGGGCGAGGTAATGGACTCTAGTGTAAGTGATACCGGAACAAGTACGATGGGGGAGGTGATGATCTGATCAGAGTCTTGGTGCTCCTTCCACCTCAAGAAACCAAATGAGAGATATAGGATGTTGACACCCTGCTCTTCAAGTGCTGTTTTTGCTTTGTTTCTAAGATTACTTAATGTTTTCTGTTGCTCTTTAATGGTTTGATTGGTTTGTAAATCACCAGTTGAAGTATATGGTTCACTAACTTCGTCTTCATCGCCATCAAAATCTTCAGATGGGAATGGGAATTCTAAAGCTGTTTCATTAACAACGAGCAATCTAAACAATTCAGCGAGATCAGGGGCTACTATCTTGATGTTGGAACGTTTGGTTTCTCGATAGTTGATGAGTCTGTTTTTCTTACCTAAATCAAGAAGACGCTTCTTCCATTTATCTATGCGGACGTCAATTGCAGCCATAATAACACCTCATCCATTAGGACTAAATCATATGTACTAAAAAAGCAAAATGATTAATTATTAAGTTCAACATTTGACACAGATCTCCTTCTTTCGACCAGTCGCAAATTGCCAGATCTCAACATACTCTATGTAAAAGCTAAAAGAACAACAAGATAAGGGACAGTTACGATTCTGGTTGATCAGCGTCCTCCAAGTCCTTTTCATACGCTTCAGAAGGATTTGCTGGTAACGATTTTCGCTCAGGATGATTTGCGTCACACCATGTTTTTTGCTGATTGTTCATTGAATTAAAAACAGGAAGAGAACGGAGAATCGAGTTATTAAAAATAAGCAGGAATAACAAAGATAAAGGAAATAAGAGAATAAGAAAGCGTTTTCAAATGAAGGTCTGAACAAGCAACTATTGTGAAAAAACACCCACAAGAACTTGACTCAGTCGATTTTGTATTGAATATTGATTACTCATAATACTATATATATAATCGTATTGAATAAGCTCTCGCTAATCGTCAGGCAGAAAAGGAATGCACAAGGCAAATCGCAGTATCAATCAGGGGAGCTCGCCTGTATCAATTATCAAATGATCGGTCGGTTGGAAAACGGAACGTTTGTGCCTTCCATCAAACAGATCGAATCGCTGATGGAGGTTCTGGATTTCGGTTAGGATGATATCATCAAGCTGAGTTGGCAATAGTTGCTCGTGGTGATGGAAAAAACCCACAGCAAAAGTTATGGAAGTTATTGAAAGTCTTCTTGCGGAGGATAAATGATCTCAACTGTTTGCCTACATGGAGAATAATTGCTTTTAAGGGTTTGAAAAGGTGGGAACACAAAATGAACACTGATATAAGATGGAAACAACGATTTCAGAATTTTGTGAAGGCGTTAAAGAATCTGGAAGAAGCTCTGGCAAAAACCGATTTATCGAAATTAGAAAAAGCAGGTGTTATCCAAATTTATGAGTTTACTTTTGAGTTAGCTTGGAAAACCCTAAAAGACTTTTTAGAGGAAAAAGGTGTCGATGTAAAGTTTCCTCGAGACACAATTAAAGAAGCTTTCAAATATGAACTCGTCGATGATGGAGAACTTTGGTTGGACATGTTACAGAAGAGAAACCTCATGGCTCATACATATGATGAAAATACTGCTGAACTGGCATTTCGTTTGATTGCGGATCAGTATGTTTTCGCTTTAAAACAGGTGCACGACAGGTTGGAAAAATCATTATGAATAACTATGGTATAACCGAAAAGTCGATGGAACTGTTGTTGGACACTTTTTCGAAGTATTCACAAATTGAAGAAGTGATTCTATTTGGTAGCAGGGCGAAAGGAAATTATAAAAAAGGAAGTGACATTGACATAGCCATTAAAGGTAAGCAATGTTCCGCAGATCTGGCTTTGAAGTTACAATCTTATATCAATGAAGAATTGCTAATTCCTTATATGGTCGATATAGTAGATTATCAATCATTAAATCACGTGGAGTTGAAAAATCATATCGACCGAGTCGGGAAGTCAATATATCATAGATGAACAAGATCTCTTGGTGTGCTGGGGTATCGTAGGGGTAGGCCAGCCTCCACCAATACGATGAGAAAAGTCACCGCATGAGGTGGCTTTTTCTCTTTTTGAACTTGTTTATGGTTTCAAATCGGTTGATAGATATTGCTGAAGCAGGGTTAGTTTTATGTGTCCTCTACTACCAAATCCATAAAAGTAACTGCACTGAGTTGCATCTTTTTTGTTATAATGAAGTGAAAGGTATTCTGACCGGGTAAGGGGGACAAACTTAATGTATAGACTTGGTGTAAGTTTGAGCCGTAAATCGTTTTCTAATAGGAAAAGGGTGGCTGTCTTGAAGCGATTCTCCCAAAAGGAAGTTATGAGTGCTTTATTAAATGCAAAGGCATCACTTGAAATTGAGGGGTATTTTATCACTCCACAAGAAAATGAGTTATTATTGGGCGTACTAAAGGAAAATTGACGTATTCTGAATTTTTAGCCCGTGCCAAAGAGATCGCAAAAAATGTATGAACAAGTACGCTCAAAATACTGTTACCCGAACAGTGATGTATTAATTAACTTACCTGGGTTTAAAGAACACGTGGACTAAGCGAGTTTGAAAATGAAAAAGAGCATTATTAGGCCCTTATAGTAATCTATTAGGTTAGTAATAACTGAGTCCTAATATGTTCTATGCTTTCTGGTAGTATAATATAGATTCCTCACATTTTTAACCTTTTCATGATTAGCTAGTACATTACGAACTAATGTATTATCTACTGTTAAGAAACTAATACCATACAGGTTAGCAATTGATAGATTTACAGCATCAGCTGAGCCTAAATCTTTATATAACTCTATTTGCTTTAAAACAGATTCATTATTTCCATCCAAAACCAAAAGAATTTCGTTTTCTATTAAATCCTTTAACTTATCAGCTATGCTGTCTCTTACGTTATTAATATCCTCTTGGGTAAAAACTTCATTTGGGTGCTTCTCCAAATATTTCTCCAGAGGTTTTTCAGATAAATGTGTAACTTCATTTATGATTGTAGGGTTAACATAAAGAAAAAGAGCATTGGAGTTATTAAATACGTGCTTATCAAATAAATTGGTTACGGTATTATGCCAAGCATCATATGTATTAGCTAAGGCGAAGATAATACCAGTATCCACTAATATATCTTCGCCATCTTCAAATCCGGAAAAATTTTCATTAAAATCAATCTTTCTCATTTTTCCACCAATCTCTAACCTTATTCATATCGATCTTTGAAGGACTGCTGCCAATAAATTTCTTCAGAAGTTCTTTTTTTTCTTTGGTCAACCCAGTAATACCGTCTTTGGCAATTTTTTTAATCGCAGTATTCATAGGTTCATCCCTTTCTTCTTTGCTCATATGAACGCCACCAATCCTATTTCAGTTTTCAGAATCAGTCTGTTCATTTGAGCTAAGTTTAATACTTACGAGCTTAGTTCACGTTGGTTCATTATTATTTTATATGACTTTACTATATTTTACAATGCCTCATTTTTAAAATAGCCAATGTGTGGCATAAGCTACTTATCTTCTCCATTTTCAAACCACTCAACATGTCACCGTGCCTCTTAAGTGGGGAGGGGGAACGATTATACACATGTGAGTAAATAGGCGAAATTACGCTGGAACTTTACCCACATATTAACAGCCCTAGCACCGCCCCTTTCGGAGTTAGACCCTTTTATGACGGGCTTTCGAAATTTTAGGTTTAGCAATATTATAACTGCATAATTGAAGAAAGCCATGTGCAAATGGGAAACCATTGGTGCATTGCTTTCTTAATTTTGCAATAAGGGGGAAGCCAATGAAGAGATTCAGGGGAAAGCATTGAAGTCCAGACTACAAACAAAGATAAAAGCACAGCAGCAAATGGATACGCCGCTGCGCACAGATTAGGAGCTGCCTGATGGGCTATTTTGAATCGCTTTATGCATCAGAGCTTCCCCACAGGGCTGTAGCCGTCTACATGTACCTTCGTGATAGGGAGGATAAGGACGGCAAAATGCTATCCGGCGCTCGGTACCATCGCCGCAGAACTGAAACTGTCACGGAGTACCGTAAAAAGAGCCATTGCAGACCTCGAAAAGAGTGGTTATCTTCGCAAGGAGAATCGGTGGCGTGAGAACGGGGGCAAGAGCAGCAACATGTATGTTTTAAAATCAGGGGTGGGGTAACTCTAAAAACCTTACTTTACAACCAGGGGGTAGTCTGTTTATTTTGTGAACTGTGGTACAGATCACCGTGAGCTATGCAGTGAACTGCCCACTTTAAGAAATATTCAACGTCAGACAAAGAAACAAAATAGATTAGCGGATAAATAGCATGAGAGGTGGAAAAATGGATGAAATTAGAAAAATCAAGGGGCTTAAGTACCCTGTGTATGTACTCGTATGATGCCAAGCCAACTCTTGAAGGAGAGCCTTCTGCCGCACTTTACCAATACGTACGAGGGATTTCGGATAAGAGTAGGCTAAAAATACTTCGCTTCCTTGCCAGTAGACCTCGGACTTTACATGAGATATCTGCATACTTAGGCCTAGCCAAAAGTACAGTACACGACCACATCACAATATTGCGTACAGCAGGTCTAATTACATGTCATACGGTTGGAGAGACGGCTACTCACTATAGCTTACGACACTCTTCGCTTGCACAAAGAAGTGATCAATTAGTCCAATACATTACGTGTGACTCGAATTACCATGAGGACAACGGTATACTGTGAAAGATAGATAGTACCTGCAACTCTATACGCGGGTTCACTAAGGGGAAAACTAGTGATGAACACTTTACCCTTTCTAACGGAACAATCGCCTTCAAATGATGAAGCTGTGGGTAAGGTTGTAGGCGTGCGCCTTTTGAGGTCCCGAAGTTGCCGTTCTACATGCATTTGCTGGCATGGTGCCTCCCGGAAAATCGGATCTCGACCCAAAACTTAACACGCGTCACACACTCGTCGCCGTCAAGCAAGAGGACAAGTGGCGCATTGCTATTTGTCTTGTATAACTCCATACTTATAATCTAATAATCAAAGACTGCTTGTCGAATCATTATAACAACAATTCTTTCACATAATTTGGGATATCGAAAGCGGCACGAAACGTTTCGGGGTTAATGTATTTCGTTTCACGAGATGGCAATCGATTCAAGTCGGCTTTGAGCGGGTCCCATTTCTTTGAGGCCAGAGTAAAACTCCAAATCCCACCAGGGAATGAAGGGATCACAGCTAAGTACGTACGAACAATCGGAAAGAACGTCCGCAAATGTAAAACAGTCTCTCTTAGGACGTGGGAATAATAAAACGGAGAACCTGATTGAAAGACCGCAATACCATCATCAGTAATCGCATTGAAAACGTGCTGATAAAATTGCGGCTTATATAGGTTCATTGCCGGGCCGTAGGGGTCAGACCTGTCTACCAGCAGCACATCGTAAAGTCGGTGTTGTTCCGGGATCCACTCGGCTCCGTCACGATATATCATATTCATTCGTTGATTTTGTTCAACGACTGCATTGCCGGATAACCAAGTTCGACACACTTCAACCACACGAGGGTCGATCTCTACAACATCTATTTGCTGAACGCTTTTATACTTTAATGACTCACGGGCAGGTCCGCAATCACCACCTCCAATAATAGCTATTTTGTTGGGATTAATATGTGTAGTAAGAGGAATATGGGTAATCATTTCGTTGTATATAAAACCGTCTTTGGTGGTAACTTGCGGCGTACCGTCAAGAACCAGCATGCGGCCAAACCCTTTTGTCTCAACAATGCTTATTTCCTGAAAGGATGATTTTTCGTAATGCAGCAACTGATCGACTTTATAGCCAATTTCAATCTCAAGCTCAGGCACATCATCCCATAACCACAATTCTTCGTTTTCCTTATAGTACCCGGTCAAAGAATAGCTTTTGGCCACATTATTCGCCCCCAATTTTTGAAGCTTTTCTCATCCGATTTAATAACGTACCGTCCGATCCGGCATTTTCTCCAATAGTAAAGTCTTTCATATAATACGACACATATCGGCCATAGTCGGTCGTCGTTTTCGTGAGTAATTCATCGACATAATAAAGACCGTTAGGTATTTCATCCAACAATAACGAACAAGCTGCTCCGTAGACGCCGCATGCCACTTGAAAATAAGTGGCGTTTGTTTTGTACTGTGAAAAAACGGATTGATTGTCCATTACATTGTACATAAAAAGTTCCTTATCTTTATAAACGAGCAGCACGCCGACCAAATCTTCTCCAGCCAATTCTGCATCCGCAGGATCAAGTACCTTATGCTCCCAATTCCATAGATCTTCAGCATGATCAAGATTGGATCGGATGACATCAGAAGTATAATCATTTACTTTATAACTCAACTTTCGCAGACCAATATCTAGTTTAATTACTTGATGTATATAGGTTTTGAACGTTCAAAATTATCGTTTGACATTTGGACAAATATAAAGA
>Ga0310836_100103_pt1 | contig 114982 bp, 107 predicted proteins | sample SM_ome_4_FD_201310 | JGI IMG/M metagenome (GOLD analysis project Ga0310836, IMG submission 201310) | Sorghum-adapted microbial communities enriched on stacked mutant (SM) sorghum from Joint BioEnergy Institute, Emeryville, California... ... | reverse complement strand
TCTCTTACTACCTTTAAACGAAATTCATCTTTGGCTTTTCCCATAACTGAATCCTCTCCCTTATTTCCATTGTAAATCCTTGTAGGGGAGGACTCCAGTTTATTTAGGGGGCCTTAGGGCTTTTGCATCTAAATCACGAAAATAGCCTGTTTCTGCAAAAATGAACTGCACTTTTGCAGTTGAAGCAGCTGACGAGAACGAACAAAAGCCGGTGCCCCATGAAGGGACGCCGGCTTTATGCATACTAATGTTTACGATCCAGCCCCGCGATATCGCTTAACCCCATAATTCCAAGCGGTCAGGCCAATCGCTAAGAATACGATGCCAACCAGCGGGGTGAGCCACGCCATCCGCCACATTTCCTCGCGCTCCAGGAACAACGAAGCCGGATAGACGCCAACAAAGGCAAACGGTAAGATCCAGGTCAGCAGCACTTGAATCGCCCGGTTGTAAATCGTCACCGGATAGCGCCCGTACCCCTGCACGTTGTACATCAGCGGCAAGATCCCGGTTGGCGCATCCGAATAAAACGACAAGGACGTCAACGTCGTGTAGATGCCCGTGTATATCGCTACTGCGCTAATCGTAAACAATAGCAGCACAGGAATCGTCCACCACTCGAAGCTAAGCCCCAGCTGCCCGCCGCTGATCAGCATAATGATGCCCCCAATGATCGAGCCGACGAGCGCTGGCGGATCTACGTTTTCCAGGAAGATCTGGAACAGATTATACGCCGGACGCGTCATAATCCGGTCCATCTCCCCCTTCACAATATACCGCTCACTGAAGTTCCACAGGTTGACAAAGCAGCTAAACACACCAAACGGCACCATAAAGAAACCGTAAACGAACACCACTTCGCTTTCACTCCAACCGCCCAAGCTGTTGGTGTGCATAAAGATCACAAAGATAAAGATCAGGTTGGTTGCCTGAAACAACAGATCGGAAATGACCTCCACCCAAAAGTCAGCGCGGTAGGTCATGCGGGTTTTCATGTAATTTTTCAAGTATTCGCCCATGAGGCCTAAGTAGTACATGCTTCCCTTAACCTCCTTGCACGAACAGGCGTTTCCGCGAAGCACGGTACAGCCCAATCATCGGAATGAGCAGAATCAAGAACCAGATCACCTGAATGCCCAGCACGTTCCAAATCGAAGCGCCTTGAATCCGGCCGGTGAATACCGAACCCGGCAAGTAGGTAATCGCCTGAAACGGCAGGAACGACATAATGCCGCCCAACCAGGCCGGAAATAAGCTGATCGGGATAATCAGGCCGGAGAACAAATCCACAACCACCCGTTTCATACGCATAAAGCCCTCGTTATTCTCCACGAAAAAAGACATCAATCCCGTGATCACGTTCAGCTGTGAATTGATCAGGAAGCTGAAGAACAACATCACCAGGAACCCTGCCCAAGCGCTTAATTCAGTTGGCAATTTGACCGGAAAAAGCACCATCGCAATCGCCATGCCCGGGATCATCAGCATCATGAAGCGGAACATCCCTTCGCCAAGTCCTTGCATCATTTTGACGATCAGGTAGTTATAAGGGCGGATAAATTGAATCGCAATGCTTCCATCTCGAATATCCGTGGAGATTTCACGATCCAGATTATTAAAATAAAACGCCCGAGCCATCCAGGATACGGCCAGGTAGGTCGTCATCTGTGAAGCGGTAAAACCGCCAAGCTCGCCGCCGTCTCCGTAAATCGCCTTCCACGTGAAATAATAAACCCCGATGTTCAAGGAATAGATCAGAATACCCGAATAATAGTTCACCCGATACGCCAGCATTGTCAAAAATCGGATGCGGATAAAATCGAGATAGGCCCCCCACTGGTTAGACATGGATGACTGCACCTTCTTTGCTCTCCACTTCCGCTTCAGAGTTCGCCGGTTTGTCCGCCGAGCCGGATTGGTAAATGCTGCGGACGATTTCGTCGGTGTTGGTTTCGATAATTTTGATGTCGGTGATGTCCGCTTGGCCGACCACTTGACCCAATACCTCGGAGACACCGATATCCCGCGGAATCCAGACCTTGGCGTTCAGGTCGTTCTCAGCCGTCCAGATGACGGGAAGCGTGCCCGTCCAGCTCCGCAATTGATCGAGCTTGGTGGCTGTTCCGAACTGGAATAAGACTTCCTTGCCCGTCCCCCAGCGGTCCTTCAACTCCTCTAAGCCACCGTCGTAAATGATCCGCCCGTCGTCGAGCATGATGACGCGGGAGCAAAGTGCCTCGATATCCTGCAGGTCATGGGTTGTCAGCAAGATCGTTGTTCCGTGGTCGCGGTTCATATCTTTAAGAAAATCGCGAATTTCCGATTTGACTACGATGTCGAGACCAATCGTCGGCTCGTCCAGGAAGACGATCGACGGGTTGTGCAGCAGCGCCGCGACCAGCTCACAGCGCATCCGTTGGCCTAGACTGAGCTTACGTACCGGACGGTTCAGCAAATCCTGCAGCTGAAGGCGCTCCACCAGCTCGTCTAGGCGTTTCTTATAATCGGCTTGCGGCACGCGATATACCTTACGCAGCAGTTCAAACGACTCGATGACGCCGATATCCCACCAAAGCTGGCTGCGCTGGCCAAAGACGACGCCAATATGCTGCACGAACTTTTCGCGCTCAGCGTATGGCACGAAGCCGCCAACCTTCAAATGTCCCGACGTCGGCACCAAAATACCAGTCAGCATTTTGATGGTGGTCGATTTTCCGGCTCCGTTTTCCCCGATATATCCGCAGATCTCTCCCTCTGGAATCTGAAAAGAAATATCTTTCACGGCGGCCACTTCGTTGTATTCCCGCTTAAATAAATCAAGAAAGGCCCCTTTGAGGCCTTCGCGGTTTTTCTGCACCTTAAAAGTCTTGCGCAAATCGCGCACTTCAATGGCAGCCATGATGTATCCCTCGCTTTTTTGAATCAATTTATGAGTCCGCTAAAGATTATATAGTAACTTCCAACAAAGCACCACCCCTAAGGGATGAGGGTTTTTAGATCCATACGTCATCATTATCCCTTTGGGTCAGAGAGCAAGAAGAAACACCAACTCTCCGCAAACTCACGGAGGTTTTTGCTCCCTTAACGAAAGGGATAATCCTGTAAAAGAAGCAGCAAAACGGTCATAGGCATATCTACAAATTAAAGCGGTAGCCAACGCCCCAAATCGTCTCGATATATTGCGGCTGCGAAGGGTCCTGCTCAATTTTTTCCCGAAGCTTGCTGATGTAGACGGTGACGGTGGCCAGATCGCCCAGCGAATCCATCCCCCAGATCTTCTCAAACAGATCGTCCTTGGAAAATACCCGGTTCGGATGCAACGCCAAAAAGAGCAGCAGATCGTATTCTTTTCCAGTCAGCGACAGCTCTTTGCCGTTCACCCAAACCTTCCGCGACAATTTGTCAATGCGCAAGCCACGGATCTGCAGCTCGTCCTGGTCAGCCGGACGGGATTGGCTCGTCAGCCGCTCATACCGGGCCAAATGCGCTTTGATGCGAGCCATCAGTTCACCAACACTAAATGGTTTGCTCACATAATCGTCTGCACCTAAGCCGAGGCCGCGGATTTTATCGATGTCTTCCTTTTTCGCAGAGACCATGAGAATTGGAATATCCCTGGCTTCACGAACTTGCTTGCAGATCTCAAAACCGTCCACGCCCGGCAGCATCAGATCAAGTACAAGCAAATCGTAAGGCTCCGCAAGTGCAAGTCGAAGCCCTTCATCTCCGCTCGAAGCGATATCCGCCGCATATCCGCTTGCCTGCAAATAATCCCGCTCAACCTCCGCAATTACAGGATCATCCTCGATAATCAAGATTCTTTTCATTTCATCTCACCTCCCTTACGTGGTAGTCCTGGCACATGCCGCGGCAGCGAAAACGAGATTGTTGTCCCCACGCCAAGCTGACTGTCCGCCCGCACCATACCACCGTGCGCTTCGATAATCTGTCGAACGATCGCCAAGCCCAAACCGCTCCCGCTGCGGCCGTTTTGACTGCTCCGTGAAGCCTCGGCGCGGTAAAAGCGCTCGAACACCTTCGGCAATGCCCCCTCATTTATTCCATCTCCATTGTCTCGAAAGCGAACAAGCGCCTCGCTTGGATTCGACTCGAGCTCCAGAGTCAAGCGTTTGTCCGGCTTATTCATATAATGTAAGCTGTTATCGGCAATATTCATCAGCACTCGCTTGAGCTTATCCCGGTCAGCGGTGACGTAAAGCGGCGGTTCCGCAGAAGCAACAAACTCGACGTTCACCTCAGCAAAACGGGGATCCGCCTTCAACTCCTCACTACAGCTTTGCAGGAAGTTATACAAATCTACCGGCTCAAAATCAAAAGGCAGCCGTTTCAAATCCAGCTTAGAGAACAAGAACAGTTCCTCAATCATCCGGTCCATGTCGTCTGCTTTTTGCCCTATCATGGAGATGTATTTGTCACGTTTCTCCTCCGTATCCGCCACTCGGTCGCGCAGCCCTTCAACGCAAGCCTTGATCCCGGTGATCGGCGTCTTCAGATCATGCGAGATGTTCGACAACATTTCCTTCCGATTCTCCTCGTACTGCAACTGCAACTGGATCGAGTGCTTTAGGCGCTCGCGCATTTCCTCGAAAGCTTCGCCCACCTCGCCAAACTCATCTGTGCGCTGCATCTGAAGCGGATGATCCAGATCGCCCTCCTTGATGCGTTCCGCGGCACGTTTCAGCGTATACAGCGGACGAAGGATGCTGCGAGACACGAAAAACGTCAGTAGCAGATTGGTTAGTCCAATGATCAGCAGCAATATCAAAAACATCAGCGGCATAAACCGCGACATTTTGCCCAGCAGCGGACTTAAATCAGACAGCAGGTAAAGCGTTCCTGCGCTCCCATCTGCAAAGGTGAAGTCTACACGTTCCGCAGTATAACGTCCGGCAACTTTGGGTTCCCTGTGCATACGCTTCATCCATTTCGCATGGCTTTCCCCCTGTTCTGCACTAATCCGGGCCAGTTCTTCTTCCAAACCCTCTTGCTCCACATTAGAGGAAGCGAAGGCCACCTGGCCGTTCCGAACAACCACAAATCCGGCTTGCAGATCCTGCAGCGTATCTCCGGTTTTGGTCAGAAACTTGAGATCGGCCAGAAGCTCGGGAGCTTGTTCCGCGACGAATTTGACACCGTTCATCCGCTCTTCGCGCTCGCTGATTTTGGCCCAAAACTCCGACAACGCATGCCCGTGGAACTGGAAGCTGCCTTTTTCGCTGTCAGCGGAGTCTCCGGCGCCAAAAAAGACACGCGTCAGCACCATTGCCATCACCATCGTGAGAAGGATCGGAATCAATACCATCGCAATATAGGATAAAATCAGTCTTAAGCGGATCGTCATTGGCGGCCGTTCCTTTCGAGAGCATTAAAATGTCTTGCGTTCAAAACGCGTTACGCTGCTTACATAAGCCATCATACTATAAGCGATCAAGATGAAAAACGATTGCAGCAACTTGCCGGTACCCGCCCCGTCTCCAAACCACAAGGTGTGCCAGTCCATATAAGCAAACGGTGACCAAATCGTAAAGATCGGGAAGATCACCGGAAGCAGCTTCATAGCCACATATACCAGGATCATCGATCCAATAGCGGCAGCGCTGTTCGCAAAAAACATCGCAATCCATACGGCGATCAGACTCAACGCCACCAGCGGCACGATCGATACTATATAGGCGATCAAGCTGTCCGTCCACTCGCTTGCCGTCAATACGGGGAACGACAATAAACTGCTAACGGCGCAAACGATCCATGCGACAACCAATATCACTGCAGCGGCTGAGCTTAACGCCAGCACCTTGGACGCGAACAGCTTGGCGCGGGTTACGGGGCGGACCAACGTAAGCTTCATCGTGCGTGCCGCGGTCTCACCTGCAAACATCTCGGCAGCTGCTATAAATAGATAGAGCGGCAACAAGTAACCCGTTAGCAAGTTCAGCGTAATTACCGATACTTGCCCGCCTAGCGCAGCGGTCAATGCGAAGGTACGTCCAAGCAGACCTAAACCCAGCGTGAGCAATATCGGAATGAGGACGGATAGGGCAAGTACCGCCCTCGTTCTTTTTCGCAGCCACAGTTTCTCCGCTTCATTATGCCAGCTGGTCAGCAGTGCGTTCATAGGTCTCTCCTCCTGGTTCAGAGCGAATCGCGTCCAAATAATACTCTTCCAGCGTCATGCCCGGCGGAACCAGCTCATAACGTCGGCCAAACTGAACCAATTCTCCGTGGTGTAGAATGCCCAAAGAAGTTACGATGGGCTCAAGATGGCTGATCATATGGCTGGAGATGAGAAAAGCAATCCATTCTTCGCGCGCCAGCCGATCAATTGTTTGGCGAAGCTCCACCATGCCTTCGATATCCAGCCCATTGGTTGGCTCATCGAGAATGACAAGCCGCGGTTTAGGCAGCAAAGCCGCCGCCAGCGCCAACCGCTGCTTCATGCCCAGCGAATAATGTTTCGCCTTCTCATTTTGATATCGCGTCAAGCCCGTCATCTCCAGCACCTCATCGATTCGTGAAGGTGGTAACTCCGGATAGTACCGTGCGGCTTGCCGAAGGTTCTGCCTTCCGGTCATATAGTCGTACGCATCCGCCGCTTCAATGACGCACCCTACTTGGGCCATAGCCTGCTCATAGTGTGAGTCCAGATCATAGCCAAACATGCGGATATTCCCTTCATCGGGACGACATAAACCGGTGATGACTTTGAGCAGAGTCGTTTTACCGGCTCCGTTCTGTCCGAACAGCCCAACGATGTCTCCAGCTTTAATGTCCAGACTGATCCAGCCAATCCCGCGGCCGTTCCTGAACCTTTTCCGGACCCCCTGTACCTCCAAAAACGTCTCCACATCATCAACTCCTATCGTCAGGTTTTAGTTCAAATGATGCCGGGCCGTTTGGCCCGGCATCCGGTAAGGTTATCGATGCCAACGCGGCGTATGTTCCGATCGTTCGATCACTTCAACTCGTTTTCCGGTTAAATCTACGATATCCGGGGTCGTCTGACCGAATCCGGACAGATCAAAGCTGATTTGGATGACAATCTTGTGGGCTTGACCGGCATCATCTGTACCGCGAATGATGATCTGCCCTTGTTGATGCTCCACCAATTGATCCTTGTTAATGTCCGCTGCCAGACGGATGTCCTCAACCTTCACATCCTTCGTTAAGGCGGGGAAATCCAAGTCCATCAAAAGAGGATGCACCGGCATCACCGCATCGGAGGACGATCCCATTATCCCGTGACTCATCTGCGTACGGTGATCGCCTTCCGCCTTCATCTTGTCGGCAGCACCCATGTGGCTGACCGCGATGGTTCCGGCCGCCTGCACGATCGCCGGAATTTGGCTGCCGCTTAAATGCAGTGAGGTTTGCTTTCCGCCGGACGGCAGCTCCTTCACCACAGCCAAATCTTTGATATTGCCCAATAAGACTTCCATGAACTGCTCAGCGTGCTGCGGCGGTTCAAAGTCCCCGTCCCCGAATCGCCGCTCCTCTTCCGGCAACTGCAGGACACGATAGGTGTCAGAATCCTCACCGACGACAAACACCATCTTTCCGTCTTGCTTATATACCTGGAACGTTTGAGGCTCCGATGCACCGGCCAACTCGATATTTGCACTCAACGCCTCCTTCCTCTTGTCCAGCTTTACCTCCAGCTTGGCGTCAACGATCGTCTTCCCGTTATCGGTCACCACGAGGCTACCTTGGTTCGTTAAGCTGGATGCAGCATGCGTATGCTTGATAGCGGCTTTATACGTTTCATACCCGTTCGTTCCAGCCATAGCGGACAACCCGCTGCCGAGCAGCAAGGCTGCTCCAATCCCGAATACCGCTCCGCGCTTGATCCATTTTGAGTTCATCTTCAACTTCCTTTCCCTTTGTTTTGTCTCACCTTCCTAAGCTTAGCCCCCGGGTCTAAATTGCTTCTAAACGAAATCTAAAAAAAGTGTAAAAAAGCCGGCTCAATGTCTATGGAAAGACATCAAGCCGGCCATGGAGTCAGTAATTATAGAGATTTTAAGATATTTCGTATGACTCAAGTGTAAAGAGGAAGATCACTGACAGATGTATTTCTACCTCTTAAAGGTTGTTTCGTCCTCAATTGTTCATCCTAGTTCCAGTTTGAACCGCCTTAGCGATTCGGTCGACTCGGTTCGTCCAGATCCAGCCGCTGTATCCGGCGGGCAGACGCTTCACGTCTTCCAATGTATCGAAGCCGCTGGAGAAATCACTGCCGTCCCCTCCGACGATAACAACGCGGGTGTTTGCTCGCTCCATACGGCTTAGGAATTTATCCGGCCAGCCCCACAGCCAAGGCGCGATTTTCTCAGGGATGTGCAGCTCGGTGTTTCGGCAAGCATCAGGGATGTACCCTGTCCAGCCGGAAGCCTCATACGAGAGCAGACATTGCTTTAACGTTGCCTTGGACATGACCCGCAGGTCCGGCAGGCGCTCCTTCAAGACCGCAATGGGCAGATCGCCGCCATAAACGGTTATACCGTCCCGCTCCTCCTTCTTTAACGTAGACAGGTATGCCGCAAGCTGCTTCCCTTCCTCGGGGTCATCACTTTTGATGTGCAGTAGCAGCGCCTTGCCGGGAAAATGCTCCACCACTTCAGGTAACGATGGCATCAGCCCAACCCCTTTGCCGCGAAACGGATACGTCTTGCCTTGATCGGCGGTATATCCGTACCCGATATCCAACATTTTCAGCTCCGCCATCGTATAGTCTTTCGTTGTGCCTTCCGCATTGGTCCGGCAATCCAACGTCCAATCATGGAACACGGCAAACTGCCCGTCCTTGGTTGGCTTCAGATCCAATTCCACCATATCAGCCCCGGCTGCAAAAGCGGCTTCCATAGATGGCAAGGTGTTCTCCAGAAACTCGTGCTCCGGTTCATATATCCGTTCCGCTGTGCACGTATCGTTCTCGATCCCCTCCATCGGGAAGGTTTGCGCCAGACCACGATGCGCCAGCAGCTTAGGTTCCCCGCCCTGAGCTGCGGTCAGATGAGGCGTATTGTTCAAGTAAACAAAAGCAATAAGGGCAAGCAATATCCATAGCGTTCTGCTTCTATATATCTTCCTGATCTTGCTCAAGCCAGTCTCCCCCGATCCTTCCTAACCCGTCCTATTCTGTCTCTAAAATATATCCGCTCCCCCGGATCGCATTGATCTGGAACGTATCGCGTCCATATTTCTTGCGAATCCGATAAATTAATGTCGTTAATTCATCGATCGTCACATCCGGTAACCCGTCAGGACCAGGATTACGGTCATACCACACCGTCTGCTTAATCTCACGGATCGTCACCAGACGGTTCGCGTGATCATGAAGCAGCTGCAGCAGCAAATATTCTTTTTCCGACATCGAAATTTTGACGCCGTTCACAATGCATTCCCGTTTCTCCCAATGGATCGTCACCGCTCCCTCAGTCGTCTCCGAATGCGTTGATTCATGTACGGGCTCAAACTCCAGCGTTTGTTCTCCAGGCGAATAAGAGAAATGCAGTACACAGGTGCCACGCGCCAATTTCAGGATATCATTCGTTTCAAGCACATAAGGGGCATGCGGGATCATCCGGACCCCGTTCAGTTCCGTCCCATGACGGCTCCCCAGATCGTAGGCGACAGCACGGTCCCCTTCTTTCCGAATCATTAGATGTTTACGAGAAATAAAGATATTCGTAAAGGCCATATCCGGAAAACTCTCGGAAGACGTCCGACCGATTTCCGTCGTCTCTTGATCCAGGTAGATGCAGGTTCCCGGACGAAACGGGTCCCCGCGAAGAATATAAATACAGGCAAAGGTATCCATACCTAAGCTCCCTCCATTTTCTATACCATCATCATCTTATCTTAAGGGACGTCTTAAGAATATAGCAACCGCAGTGATATTATCCTCACAGCAGGCTGATTTCAACGCTCGTTTTTCAATAGTCGATTTTCTGTTATCATAGGGGGAGAACAAAAGGCGAACACCTGACGAACGGAAATTATACGAGAAAGGAATCCGTGCATGAGTTTTCAGTTAACGGAGCGCGTCATTAAATTGTTATGCGGCCGAATCGCTTACGAGCGTGGAGAAGCATATTACCGGACCGGGAAAGTGGCCTTTCTCCGGATGGACCACGGCTCCCGTGTCTATGAAGCGGCAGTGTCTGGAACCGGACACTATCATGTGTCGCTGCAAATCGATGAACACGGCGACGTGCATGCGGAATGCAACTGTCCCGCCTTCTATTCCTATAACAACTATTGCAAGCATATTGCCGCCGTCTTGCTGGGGGTTCATGACATGCTGCAAGGCGGTAAGGCGCCGGTTCGTCCGTTTCCGTCTCTGCTGCGGCAGCAGGATGACCTTCTAGATTCAATGGACGACGATCGCAATGGATCCTACGGCCTGATCCAGCGTAAACAACCTGGGGACATCCCTTCCCGCGATATCTGGATCGCCCGTGATATGATGCGCTTGTTTGAAGAGACTGCCCCGCCGCCGCTGCGGACTGGACTAAGGTTTGATCAGCGGACGCCGCTGGAGGTGGAATTTACACTCCATCCGGTGCCGTACGGCTACCGTAAGTACTTGTTCGGTCTGGAGCTGAAGATCGGCGAGAAGCGTCTGTATATCGTCAAGAACATTCGGGATTTTCTCGATAAAATCTCACGCGGCGAGCCATACAGCTTCACCAAACATTTCAACTACGACCCGGAACGTTACGCCTTTCGGCCGGAGGATGAAGCGATCCTGCAGAAGCTGGCGGAAATCCAACGCAATGAGCAGATGTTTCACGAGAGCCTCGGAGGATACTCCCTTAAATCGAACGGGGTTTCCGATCGACTGTTGCCGGTGCCGCCTGTCTTTTGGGACGATCTGCTGCCGCTGCTCACCCAAGCTCCGCTCGTGCAATTGGAGCAAGATGGCCGCATCTGGCCGGGGCTTGAAGTGGCAGACGGGCCGCTGCCACTTAGCTTTCAACTCGGCCAAGCCGGGGACGAGAGCTATCAGTTTTCCGCCCAGGGCCTGGATGATGTTCTGGTCATGGACGTCTATGGCATCATTTTATCGGAAGGTAAGCTGATCCGCCTCTCGCCCGCGCAAACTTGCCGGCTCGCTGAATTAAAACATATGATGATTACTGCGCGGAAACCGTATATCCTGATCTCTCCAGACCAGATCGAGCCCTTTGTTGAACGGGTGCTGCCCGGGTTGACAAAGTTCGGAACTATCCACGTCGAGGAAAAGGTCGCCAGCCGTATGGTACGGACCCAGCTGAAAGCCCGGCTGTACCTTGATCGGGTTAAGGACCGGCTCCTGGCGGGCTTGGAATTCCAATACGGTGATATCGTGTTTAACCCCTTGGATGATCATGGTCCCAAGCGAGGTACGGATTTAATCTTGCTGCGCGATACTGAGAAGGAACGGGAGATTATAAATCTGTTGGATTCCGGCTACATGACCCGAACCGAAAGCGCCTATTTCCTCGATGATGAGGAGGCGGAATACGAATTTCTGTATCATGTCGTGCCAGAACTGGAGAAGCTCGTGGACATATATGCTACCTCGGCAGTCAAGACCCGGCTCATCACCGACCTTCGACCGCCGAAAATATCCGTGGAGCTCGACGAGCGTACGGATTGGCTGGAGTTTCGCTTCAGCATGACCGGGATCGGCGAATCGGAAATCCGCGGATTGCTTCAGGCACTGGAGGAGAAGCGCAAATACTACCGGTTGCCAAACGGTGCATTAATGCCGCTTGAAAGCGAGGAGTTTCAGGAGATCGTCAAGTTCCTGAACGAATTTGGCTTGCGCCAAAGCGATATCCGCGGGCCGGAATTCCGTGTACCGGTGATCCGCGGATTGCATATTCAGGAAGACCGTGGACAAGGCCCAGTGAAGCTGGGCAAAGCGTACCGCGAGTTGCTGCACAACCTGCAGCATCCCAGCCACCTGGACTTTCCGGTGCCGCCACAGCTCTCCGATGTACTTCGCGACTACCAGGTTTACGGTTATCAGTGGCTTAAGACACTGGCCTACTATCGCTTCGGCGGCATTCTTGCCGATGATATGGGGCTTGGAAAGACGCTGCAAAGCATCGCTTTTCTCATATCGGTGCTGCCGGAGATCGCCGAATCTGGACAGCCAGCGTTGATCGTCTGCCCTGCTTCCCTGGTGTACAACTGGCGGAACGAGCTGACGAAATTCGCACCAAACATTAAGGCGGTAATCGCCGACGGAAGTAAAGCTGAACGGGTGCGAACCTTGCGCGAGGCGTCGCAAGCGGATGTAGTGATCACCTCCTATCCACTGCTGCGCCGCGATATTGAGCAGTTCGCTGAACTGGCGTTCCATACACTGATTTTGGACGAGGCTCAAAGCTTCAAAAATCACGCCAGCCAAACGGCCCAAGCCGTGAAGAGCTTGCAAGCCAAGTACCGGTTCGCCTTAACCGGCACTCCGGTAGAGAACTCGCTGGAAGAGTTATGGTCGATTTTTAGCGCCGTCTTTCCAGAGTTATTCCCTAGTCGCCAGGCGTTTAACGATTTGTCCCGGGAGACGGTAGCCAAACGCATCCGCCCTTTCGTCCTGCGCCGGCTGAAAACCGACGTGCTGAAGGAGCTGCCGAAAAAAATCGAGTCCCTTCAACCTTCTGAGCTGCTGCCGGAACAGAAGAAGCTGTACCTGGCCTACCTGGCCAAGCTGCAGCAGGAGACGCTTAAGCATTTGGATGACGACACGTTCGGGCAGAACCGTATTCGCATTTTGGCTGGCTTAACCCGGCTGCGCCAGCTATGCTGCCATCCGGCCTTATTCGTTGACGGCTATGACGGCGGTTCAGCGAAGTTTGACCAACTGATGGAAATGATCGAAGAATGCCAAAGCGCCGGCAAACGCGTACTGATCTTCTCCCAATTTACGGAGATGCTCGGATTGATTGGCCGAGAGCTGGGCTACCGAGGGATGCCTTTCTTTTATCTCGATGGGAAGACGCCAGCTGCCGAACGGGTAGAGTTATGCGATCGCTTTAACGACGGGGAACGCGATTTGTTTCTCATCTCGCTGAAGGCCGGAGGCACTGGCCTGAACTTAACCGGTGCGGATACCGTCATTCTTTATGATCTATGGTGGAATCCTGCGGTCGAACAACAGGCTTCAGATCGGGCCTATCGGATCGGGCAGAAGAATATCGTACATGTCATTCGCATGGTTGCCCAAGGCACCGTGGAAGACAAAATGTACGAGCTGCAGCAGAAGAAAAAGCACCTCGTCGAAGAGGTGCTGAAGCCTGGACAAGAGGCCATTTCCGCGCTGACCGAGCAAGAAATTCGCGAAATCTTGATGATCTAATCTGTAACTTAAAAAAGGGATCGGAAGCTCCGAATCATTTCGGCAGTTCCGGTCCCTTCTTCATTTCACTGACCTGTCACTTCAAACTCGTAAAGGGAATACCCGTAAGGTGTCCCCCGCTCGATGCCATACATGCGGACATATCTTGCCGGCTGCGGCGAAAGCGGGATTTCATCAAGTCCTCCATCTCCGCTTGAAGTCGAATATACTTCCTGCCAATGCTCTGGCGCTCCGCTGTCCGTGGAGATTTCAATCTTGTACCGCTTGGCGTATGCCACCTCCCACCGCAGCTTGACGCCGGTGATTTGATGTACGGCACCCAGATCAACGTAAATCCATTCCGGATCGGTCCCCTCGCGACTGGCCCAGCGCGTCATCTGGTTGCCGTCTATCGCCTTGTCCGGTTCAAACCCCACGCCTTCCATTGTGCTGGATACCGCTGTTTTATTCAGGGCCAGATTCGGAGCTTCCGGTACAGTTGCCCCGCCGGGCTTCCACCAATTCCCCGATAGGAACAGCAAGTTCAGCAAATTGTAGGTATCGCTGAAGTATTCCTCTTTCTTATTCTTCATCCAGTCCCAGCCCGCATTCACCCAAGCTTGATGATTGGAATTCGCCGTTCCCGCCGAGATGAACGGAGCGACAAATACCGCTGTGGCATAATTTCCTATGGCTGTGCCGTCCAGCTTGTAGCCATTTTTGATATTTGCAGGTGCACCGCCGGTTTTCGTTTTGATCCAGCTCACCATTTTGTCGGCGAGCGCTTTCGCTCTGGTATCGCCGTATAACGCATAATCCATAACGATGCGCAGCGGTACACGGCTTGCATTATAGTAATATTGATTCGTTTCTTTGAACTCATCCAGATACCACTCTGGCGCAGGTCTTGGCGGGTTACCCACCACAAAGTCAGAGATCAGTCCGGTATTCGGAGAATATGTTGCGCTAAACTGTTGATACACGTCGTACAAATGATCTATCACATGAATCCAAGTCTCATCCCCTGTGACCTCATAAAAAGCGCGCAAATGACTGAGCATCCAGTCCGACGGCCGCGTATTCAGCGCATCCTTACCGTCCCAATCTCCAAGATTAAGCCGATTACCAGATGTAACATAGCTTGCTTTAATGCCGTCGGTAATCATTTTTTTCGCTTCTTGCAAATAGTTGATCGCCCCGCCCGAGCCCCACTGGTTGTGAGCTAAAATCAACGAATAAGCGATGTCCAAATCGCCGTCGGTAGCTGACCCAAAATGGCCTTGAGCGGCTTTGCTGTCCGCTACTACCCAACCCATCAAGTTCGGATTTCCGCTGCTCTTATATGTACGTGCCGTCTTAAACAATCCGTCATAAATCGTCTTGGCGTTCGGATCATAACCTGCCATCAGCACGGTGATGATCATGCCGTAGCCCTGACCTTCGGAGGAACCAAGCGCGGTAAACCCGTCGGGATCTCCCGTAATATTGCCCTTCACATAGTAACCGCCCGGCAAAGAAGACAAATTGTTGCGAAGATAAGTCGCTTTCCAATAATCGTAATATGACGCCACAGCCTGATTCATCGCGGCTTGGGTGACGTGGCTTGGCTTGATGATTCCCGGATAGCTGATCTGCTGCGGGAACGGCTTCATTTCCCCTGCGGCGTTGGCGGGAGCAGCCGATGCAACGGCCCCAAACGTGGTGGCTATAAAGAAACACAGCAAAACTAGACAAACCTTTTGAAGCTTCATCATCATTCCTCCTCAAAGCGAAAGTGGAAAGCCTGTCTTTCGTTAAGCGACTTCGGAGTTGCAACGAATGAAACGCAAGGATGTCCCAATTCCTATTTTATTCCAGCTTTTTATAAATATAAACTAATTTCTACAGGTCTGAAACATGAAATCACCGTGATCGGGATAACCTATGGAAGGTAATGACTACTACCGAGAGAATCACTTAAGGAGGATCAGCATGGAGCATCAAAATCAACAAGCCCGCGATGAGGCTGAACTGCGCAACAAATTAAATGAGCAAGGGGATTCACTAGCGGAGAAGAAGAAGATTGAAAACGGCGTGGACATCGAGCCGGAAGCCGATGAATGGGTGGCCAAGCCGGTGCCGTTCACCGATACAGATTCCGCGAAATAACCTTCCTCTTCCGTTGATCATCCGCAGGGTTCCTTGATGGAGCCGCTGCGGATATTTTATTATCCACCAACGCTTCCCAGACGACAGGATAATGAAGTTTTAGCACGAATATCATGGTACAGAGGTTGATTTGAAATCTGGGAGCGTGAAGATATGGAAGCGTTCACACAAGATTTATTGAAGGATAAGGTGATTCTGATCACCGGAGGCGGTACGGGATTGGGACGGGCGATGGCTGGTCGGTTCTTACAACTCGGCGCGAAGGTCGCCATCTGCGGACGACGTGAAGAGGTATTGGAGCAAACCGCTGAAGAACTATCCTCTGCTTATGGCGGTGAGGTATACCGGCAGCGCTGTGATGTTCGCGATCCCGGACAAGTCCACAATTGCGTGGATGACGTGTGGCAACATTTCGGTCGGATCGATGTGCTTGTCAACAACGCTGCCGGCAATTTTATCAGTCCGACGGAACGCTTGTCGCCCAATGCTGTCAACGCAGTACTGGGTATCGTATTGCACGGTACGTTTTACATGACATTAGAGGTTGGAAAACGGTGGATTGAACAGCAGCTGCCCGGAACGATGCTGAACATTGTCACGACCTACGCTTCGACCGGATCGGGATACGTCGTGCCCTCCGCCGCTGCCAAAGCTGGCGTACTTGCGCTGACCCGCTCCCTCGCCGTCGAGTGGGCACCTCACGGGATCCGTCAGGTGGCGATCGCACCCGGACCGTTTCCGACGGAAGGCGCCTGGTCTCGCCTCTCCCCTACTCCGGAGCTGGAGGCGAAAATGCTGGGACGCGTACCGCTTGGAAGAACCGGCCGCCCCGAAGAGCTGGCGGACCTAGCCGCTTTCCTCGTCTCGGATGCCGCCGGATACATCAACGGCGAGGTGGTCACGATTGACGGTGGGGAATGGCTGCGCGGGGCCGGACAGTTTAACGACCTTGCCGAGGTGACAGAAGAACAGTGGGATCGCTTGTCCGAGTTAACGCGCAAAGGGAAATAGCTGCGCCTTAGCTCGTGCTGCTTACCTTCACTTCAGCGCGGTCTGCCGGATCATTTTTCGTGGATAACCGCTTGTTCCCCAACAAATGTGACACAACGTAAAAGATCAGGAACAATCCCATAACCCCGGCGGAATAACGGTACATCACCGCATAATTCGTGGCGGAAGCGATGGCTCCCAGAATGATTGCACCAATGGCAACACCAAAATCTGTGGTATTAAAAAACATGCTGTTCGCCATTCCGTATTGCTCCGGTGTGCTGGATCGCAGCATCCAAGCCTGCAGCGTAGGCTGGGTCGCCCCGAAGCCAAGTCCATACAGTAACGCCGAAACGATCAGCATCGGCAGCGACTGGGTGAAGGACAAAACAACCATGCTCGCAACTACCAATAGCGCCGCAGGAATCAGGACGGCCCCAGGGCCCTTCGCATCAAAGATTCTGCCGGAGATCGGACGAATGATAACCACCGTGGCCGCATTAAACAAGAAGAATAACCCCACTTGTTCCAAGTGGATAAATTCGCCGAAGAGAGCGATAAAGCTTAACAGGCCGCTGTAGGTGATCGAGAATAACGTATTAAGAAAAGCCGGAAACAGGAGTTTACGGTTAAACGGCGCACGACGTTTAGGGGTCGAGTCGCCGGCTCCCGGCGTCGTCTTCATTTCAGTTAACTTCAAATTATTACTCCTCGGAAGTGCCCGGGTGAGCAGCAACAGCGGGATCACCACCAAGACGGCCATTGTCCCCGACAAGGTCAATGTACCAAAACCGAACTTCTGCAGCAAATTTAAGCCGATCATTGGGCCGATCGACATGGCCAAGCTGCTGGACAAGCCGAAATATCCGATGCCTTCCCCCATACGGGATGGCGGAATGATCCGTGACACCAGCGTAGGCAATATCGTGCTGCCGATCCCAAAGCCAAACCCATACCCGGCCCGCACCAGCAGCAAACCTCCAACCGAACCCACCCAATCATTTAACTCGGTCATGATTGCCGCAATGATCAAGCCGGCGAACAGCAGAACGTTAGGTGAAAACTTCCGCAGCATCGCTGCTGTGAGGAAACGAGCCAAAATTGCGGATACCGCAAAAACGCTGGTCACGAGACTGACCTCTAAATCACTGGCGGCAAGGTCATTTTTGACATAAGATGAAAGTGAAGACAACAACATTTGCAAATTCAAAAATAACAAAAAAGCAGAGATCGTTAATGATATAAACGATCTCGTCCATAATCGGTCTGATTCCTTGTGTAAATTCATTTCTTCGCCTCTAATCTACTTAGTTGTCAACCTTTGTTTTGCGATTCTTCACCGAGCTGAAGATGGATGCGCTGGAGCAGCTCCACGAGCTTCTCGTATTCCTCCGCATCCATGAGCTGCTTCACCTCTTCATTTACGCCCCGTTCGATCGGCAACGTTTCACAGATCAGTTCTCTTCCCCGCTCGGTTGCAAATACGACAAACGATCTTCGATCCCGCTCCCCCGCTTGCTTGCGAACGAGTCCTTTGCTTTCCAGCAAGTCGATAATTCGAGTAATCGTTGGCTTGTCCTTTCCGGTTCGATCCGCAATCTCTTTCTGGATCAAGCCATCTGAATTATAGATCTTATGAAGTACGGACCATTGCTCGGTGGTAATGTCATAATCCTTCAATCGATGCTGCAGTAATGCTGTGATTTTGCGGTAAGCCATCCCCATGATATATCCGATGGCCAGCTCGTGCTGAGAGTGGTCCCTTCTCACCATATGTCACACCTTGCTTTAATAGTTGTCTTGACAATTATATGCCAACGAACTAATTCAGGTCAATCATCTGTCTATTTTCAGGGCGAGTAGGTGATCATCTTTCCCTTTTCCAGTGCGGACGAATACATTACCATAAAAAACATCTCGAAGGGGAACCGCGATCATGAAAACTGCTCGTCACCCGCGTCATATCACAAGCAAGCTGAAAAAAAATGAAGCGTTGATGAAAAGCAAGACGCTGCGGAGCTATCTCCCTGAAACCCGCCGATTTACTAAAGAGAATTTGCATAGTATGCTGCTGAGATACCATATGGTCTACGTTAAGCCAGTGAACGGCACATGGGGAAAAGGCGTCATGCGGGTCGAATATAAACCTTACTCCAGACACGGGATCTACCAACACCAGCTTGACAAAAAGGTGTCGACCCATCATTCAGTGGATGAACTCTATCACTCGATTCGAAAACATAAGCTGAAAGGTCGTTATCTCGTTCAGCAAGGCATTGAGCTGCTCAAATATGATCAGCGGCGCTTCGACCTGCGTGTCATGGTGCAACGTACCCCGCAGAAGGTTTGGAAGACAACCGGCATAATTGGCAGACTGGCCCACCCGAAGAAGATTGTCACCAACTATCATAATGATGGGAAGCTTATGCCGGTAGAGAAGCTGCTTTCCCCCTATTTGAAGGGATCGCGGCTCAAGTCTTATACCAATATACTGGAGGGCTTTGGGGAGGACATTGCCAATCACTTAAAGAAGAGCTTCCCCGGGCTGCGCGAAATCGGTGTCGATGTGGCGCTTGACCAGAAGATGCGGCCTTGGATTCTTGAAGTGAACACTTCGCCGGATCCGTTCATCTTCCGGAAACTGAAGGATAAGAGTATCTTCCGCACCATCATGAAATATGCTCGTGCTTATGGCAAATACAAGCGGAAATAAATAAAAAGCGGACGAAGGCCATGCCACAGGGCATCCTATCGTCCGTTTTTGGTAGGATAAGGTTTATGAACCAAACTGCCGATAGATTCCCATCAGCTTCTTGGCCGTTTGCTTCCATCCGAACTTCTCTACAGCGTCCTTCCGCGCTTGTCTGGACATTCGAGCGGTCAGCTCCCGATCCCGTGCCAGCTTCAGAATCCACTTCGCATGCTCTTCAGAGTTGCGGTAGGCATCGACGAGGTAACCATTCGAACCGTGTTTGACGATCTCCCCAATCCCGCCAATATTGGATGCGACGACGGGAAGACCCGATGCCATCGCTTCCACATTCACCAGACCAAACGCTTCATGCTCCTGTGACGGACACGCAAACAGATCGGCCTGCTGGAACTTGCGGTGAATGGAACGATGCGGAACTTTGCCGGTAAATATGACAGGCACTCCCTTCGCCCTGGCTAAACGCTTGAGTTCTCTTAAATATCCGGGTTTACCGCCGCCAACTACGGTTAAGCTAACCGGCCCATATTCCTTGCGCACACGGCTGATCGCCCGGATCAGAACCGGAACCCCTTTGCGTGGAATGACCCGCCCCGCGAACAAGACGCGGAATGTTCCAGAGTGCCCTGCTCCGCTTGCCGGGCTAAACCGAGCGGTGTCTACACCAAGATGCACCTTGCGCAGTTTCCCCGCATGCCGTGGGAAGCGCGCTGCTAAATTCGCTTTCAGCGAATCGCTGTTGGCAATAATCAGGTCGGCTCGGCTCAGACTTTCGTTCACTTTGGTGGTGGGTTTCACAAACGTCAGCGAATGCAGGAACAACGTGACGGGAGTATGGGGAAACGCCGCCTTGATTTTGGCCATATAATGCGGACGATTATCGACTTGAATCAGGTCATACCGTCTCCCTTTCAAGTAATGCAAAACGGAGGCGATATACTTACTGGAGCTTCCGCTGCTCACCCGGACGATCGTTAAGTTCCCCATCCGGCTGACGCGGGGTAAGTTTCGGGCCTTTCTGCTGATCAGCGTAACGCGATGATTCACGGCCAATTGCTTGGCGATGGCCAGCATGCTGATCTCCACGGAGCCGTTCCCGGGAACCGGGATCTGCTCGGGCGCCACCATCAAAATATTCATAGGCTCCTCCTAACACATATGTCCTTGCGTTTATTCACCATATGCGTTAGGAGGACTTCCTGCGCAGGTATCCACCTAAACGTCAGGTCACGCGGAACGTTCCTGTTCCAAATGCGCAGATTTCACCTTGATCCAGCCGTGCATACGCCATCGTGGTCACCGATTTACGCGATATGTGAACCAGTTCAGCAGTCACAGTGATCGATCCTTTCACGGCTTTGGTGACGTAATTTAAGTTTAAGTTCGTTGTCACCACACTGGCTTCCGGTTTGGCAATCATCGCCAGCAGTCCCATCGCCGAATCGATCAACGTCGCATGAACCCCCCCGTGGACGATGCCGATCAAGTTCAAATGATGCGGCTGAATCTGAAGGCGCATCACAACCCGCTGCTCATTCGCTTCAACCACTTCACAGCCGAGATAATCCACAAACGAGCCAATCGCCGCTTGATTCCACAACGCTAAACGTTGCTGCAGCTCTTCTGAATCCGCTTTCATTTCAGATAACCTCCGTTCATCCCGTTCGCTGCCAAAAAGCCCTGATTCTGCCTCGGATTTAAGCACACCAACGGTTACTTCTCTTTCGTTTGAGCCGGATTCTGACGCTCCGCTTCTTCTTCCACGAGCTTGCGGCGCAGCACTTTACCGGCCAACGTTTTCGGAAGACTATCCCGAAATTCGTAAACCTTCGGCACCTTATAAGCAGCGAGCTTCTCCTTGCACCAGCGTTTGATGCCCTCCTCGTCCGGTACTGCCCCTTCTTTCAGAACGATATAAGCTTTGACCGTCTCGCCGCGATATCGGTCGAAGATACCGGCCACAATTGCCTCTTCCACGTCCGGATGCTCGAACAACACCTCTTCGACCTCCCGCGGATAAATGTTATATCCTCCGGCAATGATCAAATCTTTGCGCCGATCTAAAATGTAGAAGAATCCGTCTTCATCCATCCGCCCCAAATCTCCGGTGAGCAGCCACCCGTCACGCAGCGTCTTGTACGTTTCTTCCGGGCGGTTCCAGTATCCCCGCATCACTTGAGGGCCCCGTACGGCCAGCTCGCCGACTTCACCAACCGGCACCTCCTCGAGCGTATCGGGCTGTACGATCATCGCATCAGTATCGGGAAATGGGATGCCTATTGATCCGGTTTTCCGCATCCCCCAGATGTTGTTGGCATGCGTGACCGGGGAGGCTTCGGTTAATCCATAGCCCTCGATCAGCTTGCCGCCGGTGATTTCCTCAAACCGGGTTTGGACCTCAAGCGGCAACGGAGCCGCACCGCTGACGCAGACATTAATCGAAGATAAATCATACCCGCCAACGTCCTTATGATTAATGATTGCAACATACATCGTGGGTGCGCCAGGAAATACCGATGGTTTCTTGAGATGGATCGTCTGCAGCACCTGATTAATTTCAAAACGAGGCATCAGCAGCAGAGTTCCACCTAAAGAAACAGATTGATTTAACAGCACCGTCATACCAAACACATGAAAAAAGGGGAGAGCCGCCAAATACTTCTCCTTTGCCGGCCTAGCCCGGTAGAACCAAAGCTGGTTTTGAATCGTATTGGCTACCAGATTCATGTGCGTCAGCATGACCCCTTTGGCAAAGCCCGTGGTCCCGCCGGTGTATTGCAATAACGCTAAATCCTGCTCGGGATCCACTTCCACATGGCAGGGTTCGGGGCTGCCGCTGGCAAGAAAGGTTGGAAAAGCGATTAAGCGATCATTGTAGTTTAAATGAACCAGCATGCCGTCTTTTTTGGCTTTGATCGGATACAGTAAATTTTTGGGGAAAGGTAAATAATCCTTAATCGAGGTTGCAATGATATATTCCATGGGATGTAACTTGGTCGCTGTTCTTACCCGCTCCACGAGCGGATCTAACGTAACGATCACGCGTGCGCCTGCATCCGTGAGCTGATGCTCCAGCTCCCTAGGCATATAAAGTGGATTCGTCATGACGGCGATCCCGCCCATGAGCAGTGTTCCGTAATAGGCGATCACCGTCTGCGGGCAATTCGGCAGCATGATGGCTACTCGGTCCCCCTTGCGAATACCCAGCTTTCGCAGGGCATTCGCAAATTGGTACGACTGTTGCAGCAGAGTGCGGTAATTCATCTTTTTTCCCATAAACTCCAGAGCCGTAACTTCGGGGTAACGAGCAGCCGTAACTTCTAAAAAGTGGGCGAGATTTTGCATCGGATAATCATAGGTCGGTGGTACTTCAGCAGGGTAGAACTTCAGCCAAGGTTTACTCGACATACGCCTTGCCTCCCAACCTCGCAATTTTACAGTACGTATTTCTCCGCCCGAATCACTTCGGCGGCAATTTGCCGTTTTAATGACAGCGTATTCACAGCCGAGCGCTTTGTCAATTTTTTCAGGATGGAGAGTTGTGTGCGCAGCATATCCCCTGTCTCCATATAACTTAACGTTTCCTTCGCCAAGGCTTCAATCTTGCCAAATTCTTCTTGAATAAACACCGTTGTCATGGCGATATACAGCGCGGCCTTGTCTTCACCCGCTTGTGCAATGCGCTTTTTCGTACGAAGCAGCGCGCTTTCCATCGCATAGATGGCGATCATCATATCCGCTAAATGGCTGAGCACTTCCTGCTCCCGCTCCAGTTTGAGCTGATATTTTTGCACCGCTTGGGCGCCCGCCATCAGGAAGATCTTTTTGGCCATGGTCAGCAGATAAGCTTCCTCTTCCAACGTGCCTTCAAAAGTGCGGCTGGGGATCGGCTCCATCAGTTCTGCCTGCAGCTTTTGCGCAGCCTGGAGCAGAGGAAGTTCCCCCTTCATTGCGCGTTTGACCAGCGCGCCGGGAATCAGGAGGCGGTTGATTTCATTAGTGCCTTCAAATATCCGGTTGATCCGCGAATCGCGGTAGATCCGCTCGATTCGATATTCCTGGGTAAACCCGTAGCCGCCATGAATTTGCACGCCTTCGTCCGCGACGAAATCCAGCACCTCCGAGCCAAACACCTTGTTGATGGAGCATTCCAGTTGATATTCCGCGATTTGCTTCGCCGATTGGTAGCCCACATCTGCACTGCTGTAATCGACATCTGCTAATCCGACGTCAAACAAGCCCGCTGTGCGATAGACCATGCTTTCCAGCACGAACGTCCGCGTATTCATCTCCGCCAGCTTTTTGCCGATGAGCGGGAAGGACGAAATCTTTTGCCCGAATTGGGTACGTTCATTAGCATATTTCGCCGCATATTCAATCGCATCCTTGGAGGAACCGAGACATCCTGCCGCCAATTTGAAGCGTCCGATATTCAGAATGTTGAAGGCGATCAAGTGGCCTTTGCCTACTTCCCACAGCAGGTTTTCGACCGGCACTTTCACGTCTTCCAGGATCAACGGGCACGTGGAGGAGCCTTTAATACCCATCTTCTTCTCCTCCGGACCGATACTTACCCCTTCCATGCTCCGTTCAACGATAAACGTACTGAAGTCAGTGCCGTTCACCTTGGCGTATACAATGAAAATATCCGCAAAACCCGCGTTTGTAATAAACTGTTTGGTTCCGTTGAGCACATAATGCGTCCCGTCCTCCGACAGCACCGCAGTTGTCTTAGCCCCCAGCGCATCGGAGCCCGAGGAGGGTTCAGTTAAGCAATACGCCGCAAGCAGCTCCCCTGTCGCCAGCTTCGGCAAGTATTTGCGCTTCTGGGCATCGGTTCCGAAGAACACGATAGGCAGTGTACCGATGCCGACATGGGCTCCGGCGGAGAGGGCAAATGAGGAGGCTTTCGTCAGTTTTTCGCTGATTAACGTGGTGCTGACTTTGTCTAGCCCCATGCCGCCGTATGCCTCCGGCACGTCTGCGCCGAGCAGACCGACTTCTCCCGCTTTCCGCAGCAGGTTGGCGGTCAGCTCATAATTCAAATGCTCAATCTCTTCGTCCCGCGGAAGAATTTCCGTGCGAACGAATTCCTCCGTCGTCTCGCCGATCATGCGATGCTCCTCGCTGAAATCCTCCGGGGTCACCACCTGACGGTAATCGACATCGGTAATGACAAAGCTGCCGCCTACGATTTTTTCCTTCGTTTCGTTACTCATGCGATCCTCTCCTTCATTCAAATAGATTCAAGGGTGAACTTCAAAAACGCCGGCCGCGCCCATACCGCCGCCAATACACATCGACACGACCCCATATCTGCCGCCACGACGGCGCAGTTCATGAATCAGGGATATCGACAACTTCGTCCCGGTGCAGCCGAGCGGATGTCCGAGAGCAATGGCGCCGCCATTGACGTTCACTTTGTTCTCATCCAGACCCAGCTCGCGTATCACGTGGACGCATTGCGAGGCGAACGCTTCGTTGATTTCAAACAGATCCACATCGTCCAGCGTGATCCCTGCAGCTGCCAGCGCCTTCGGAATCGCCTTGACGGGTCCTACGCCCATCAATTCCGGCTCCACGCCCGCTACCGCAAACGAACGGAACGTTGCCAACGGTTGAAGCCCTAACGCATCTGCCTTCTCCCGGCTCATGACGACGACTGCGGCTGCCCCGTCGTTCATCGGCGAGGAGTTCCCTGCCGTCACGGTTCCACCTTGCTTGAAGCTGGGTTTCAGCTTCGCTAAAGCTTCAAGGGTCGTGTCGCTGCGGACGCTTTCGTCGGTGTCGAAGACAAAACGCTTCACTTTGACCTTCCCACGCTCATCCAAGCTGCGCAGCTCTGCCTCAAACGGGACGATCTCCTCCTTGAACTTGCCTTCGGCGATCGCTTGAGCAGCTTTCTGATGGGATACATAAGCGAACCGATCTTGATCTTCCCGGGAGATGCCAAAGCGTTCGGCGACGCGTTCCGCCGTATGCCCCATCGCGATGTAGACCTCCGGCATTTCCGCAACGATCCGCGGGTTGGGCGACACCTTGAACCCGGTCATAGGCACATGGCTCATGCTTTCCACGCCGCCGGCGATCAGCACGTCAGCCTGACCTAGCATAATCCGCTCCGCAGCAAAGGCTATCGCCTGCAAACCCGAAGAGCAAAAGCGATTGATGGTGATGGCAGGCACCGTGACCGGGAACCCGGCGTAGAGCGCCATGATTCGCGCAAAATTAAGTCCCTGCTCCCCCTCCGGCATGGCACAGCCGATGATGATGTCCTCGACATCTTCTTTGTTCAGACCAGGTGCGCGCTCAATGGCGGCTTCCAGCACGATTTTACCTAAGTCATCGGCGCGGGTTTGGACCAGGCTGCCTTTCTTGGCTCTGCCCACCGCCGTCCGGGCCATGGATACAATCACAGCTTCCTTCATCTAATTTCATCCTCCCCCTCGTTTAGTTCCGCAGCGGTTTGCCTTTGCTCAGCATGTGCTGCATGCGCTGCTGCGTCTTTGGTTCGCCGCATAAGCTCAGGAATGCCTCGCGCTCTAGGTCAAGCATATATTGCTCGGTTACCAGCGTTCCGGCGGGCACGTCGCCACCGGCAAGCACATGGGCGAGTTTGTTGGCGATCAGCAGATCGTGATCGCTGATATAACCGCCCTCGTACATGCCAAGCGCGCCTAGCTGCAGTACCGCTTTGCCTTCGGAGCCGACAACGCGGAACTTCGTCTCGGGAATGGGCTCATATCCGCTTCCCGCCAGCTTTAATACGGCCTGTTTCGCTTCGTAAATCAAATGGTCGGGATTTAGCACCACCCGGTCGGTGGATTTCATGAGCCCAAGCCGTTTGGCATCATGACCGCTGCTGGACACTGTGGCAGTCCCTACCGTTTGGAAGTAATGGTTGATGTAGGGCTGTAAATCAGCCTCTGCCAACATCGCCTGTTGGCTGGCCCGTAGCGCCAGCTCCTTACACCCGCCGCCCGCCGGAATCAGGCCGACGCCCACTTCAACGAGCCCGTAATACGTTTCAGCAGCGGCGATAACCTGATCTGCCGGCATACATGCCTCCACGCCGCCGCCCAGTGTCATGCGGTGCGGTGCCGCTATCACCGGCTTCTCAAACCGTTTCAGCCGGTACATCGTGTTCTGGAATAGACGAATAATGTCATCGATTTCGTCCCATTCCTCGTCCTGCGCTTCCATCAGCAGCAGCATCAGGTTGGCGCCAACGCAGAAGTTACGTCCCTGGTTGGCAATGACCAGCCCTTCAAAGTTAGCCCGCACCTCATCCATGCTCTGCGAGATCATCTGTAAAATATCTGCCCCAATCGCGTTGTTCGGCGAATGGAACTCCAAGCATGCCACGCCGTCGCCAAGATCGATCAGGCTGGCGCCGCTGTTGCTGCGCACCACTCGATTCTGCGCCTTCAAGTCGCGAAGCGAGATCTGTTCCGGCGGCAGCTTGACTGGTGCGTAACCTCGGGCGGCGGCTTGGAAGAGGGAGCCCCCTTCTTTTTTGTAGAACGAAGTGTTGCCCTGTGCGATCCAGTCCTTCACCCAGGCCGGTACCGTCAGCCCTTCCGCCTCCATCTTCTCAACGGTACGCACTAAGCCGATGGCATCCCATGTTTCAAACGGGCCCAACTCCCAGTTAAAGCCCCATTTCATCGCTTCGTCGATATCACGGATGTTATCCGCTATTTCCCCCAGTTTGGCGGCGGAATAGATCAGCACTTGTTTCAGCACATCCCAGGCGAGCTGCGAGTAGCGGTCTTGCGTCCCAAGCAGCGCCTTCGTTTTGGCAGCTGCCCCTTTCGCCAGCTTGGCAGCCTCCAATGAAGCGGAGTTCACCTTGCGCTGCGGTGCGTACTCCATCGTCTGCAGGTTTAAGGACAGAATTTCGCTGCCTTTCTCCCCTTTGATTTTGCGGTAAAAGCCTTGCCCGCTCTTCTCACCGAACCAGCCCCGTGACACCATATCCTTCAGTGAGACCGGAGCAGCAAACACCTGCTTCTCCGCTTCGTCCGAGACGTTCGCATACACGTTGTCAGCCACATGCAGGAAGGTGTCCAAGCCAACCAGATCCAAGGTGCGGAAGGTGGCGCTTTTGGGACGGCCCATGGCAGGTCCCGTCACGGCGTCCACCTCTTCAACGGTGTACCCCTTCTCGGCCATCTCGCGCAGCGTCACGAGCAGGCCATATGTGCCGATGCGGTTAGCGATAAAGTTCGGTGTATCTTTGGCCAGCACGACCGTTTTTCCCAGCTTCTGCTCGCAGAAACGGCTTAAGCTTTGAACCAACTCCGGATCGGTCGTCTGACCCGGAATGATCTCCAGCAGCTTCATATAACGCGGCGGATTAAAGAAATGGGTTCCAAGAAAAGACTTGCGGAATTCCTCGGACCGTCCTTCAACCATCGCGTTGATCGAGATCCCCGACGTATTGGAGCTGACGATGATCCCCGGCTTCCAATGGCGCTCGACCTGAGCGAGCAGTTGCTGCTTAATGGCGAGGTTTTCGACTACGACCTCGATCACCCAATCCACATCCGCAATCTGGTGCAGATGATCCTCCAAATTGCCCGGCGTGATTCGCTCCGCGAAAGCGTTGTCATATAACGGTGCGGGTTTTGTCTTGGAGAGGCCGGCGATCGCCGACATTGCTAAGCGATTGCGTACGGACGGATGGTCAAGCGTCAACCCTGCGGCCATCTCCTCGTCGCTCAATCGCTGCGGAACAATGTCAAGCAACAGGCAGGAGATGCCCGCATTCGCCAGTTGGGCAGCGATGCCGGAGCCCATGATACCGGAGCCGATAACGGCTGCTTTTCGGATCGGTTTGTTCATTTGATCTACCTCCTAGGTCCTTCAAAATTCATTGAGATCATGCGGGGACCGGATCCGCCGCCTGTTCACCAAACACAGATAACGCTAAAATCTCAGCAATGTCCCGCGCCTTCACCTGGCTTTCCACTTCCTTAAGCTTGGTGCCGTCTTCCAGCATCGTCAGGCAATACGGACAAGCGCTGCTGATCATGCTCGGACCCACCTCCAATGCCTGCTCCGTGCGGGCCAAGTTAATTCGTTTGCCGGCGGTTTCCTCCATCCACATCAGCCCGCCGCCTGCTCCGCAGCACATCCCGTTCTCTCGGGACCGGTTCATCTCCACCAGCTCCACCCCGGGCACGGCCCGCAGCACCTCACGCGGCGCATCATAAACCCCGTTATACCGCCCAAGATAACAGGAATCGTGATAAGTCACTCGTTCGTTGACCTGGTGAGTCGGCTTTAATCGTCCTTCGCGGATCAACTGCTCCAGCAACTGTGTATGGTGCAGCACTTCCACTCCCTCCAAGCCAAATTCGGGATATTCGTTTTTCAATGTATTAAAGGTATGCGGGCAAGCCGTAACGATTTTACGTACGCCGTACCGTTGGAACGTTGCAATGTTTTCATGGCACAGTTGTTGGAACAAGAACTCATTGCCCATTCGGCGCGGCGTATCTCCGGAGTTGCGTTCCTCGTTGCCAAGAATGGCGAAGTTAACGCCCGCTTCGTGGAGCAGCCGGACAAACGCCCGCGTCACTTTACGGCTGCGCAGATCATAAGAACCCATCGAGCCGACGAAATACAGATACTCAAATGACGGATTATCCTTCACTGTTGGCACAGGGATGCCCTCCAGCTCGCCCGTCCAGGCTGCGCGGTCGCTGCGGCTGATGCCCCAAGGATTGCCTTGGCGCTCGATGTTTTGCATCGCCCGTTGGCCTTCTGCAGGTACGCTGCCTTGCATGAGGACCAGGTGACGGCGCAGGTCCACGATTTTGTCAACATGCTCATTCCCCACTGGGCATTGATCCTCGCAGTTCCGGCAGGTCGTGCAGGCCCAAATTTCATCTTCGGTCATGACATCCCCAATCAGCTCAAGCTCGGTGACTGCTTTACCTTGAGCGGCTGGCTGCCAAGCCGCCTTCTGCCAGTCCAGCGTCGGGCGAATGTCGGTGATGCCCGAGGCGCGCCCCCAGTCCGGTGCGGCAGATGCCACGCCTGCCGCCACCGCATGGACGCCGTCCGAGCCAAATACATTCGCCGGTACCCACGGCGATTTGCCCGTAACGGCGGCACCCTTCTCGGTGAGATGATCGCGCAGCTTCGTGATCAGATGCATCGGCGACAACGTTTTACCGGTGCTCGCCGCCGGGCAGACGCTGGTACAGCGCCCGCATTCCACGCAGGCGTAGAAGTCGAGCATTTGCTTTTGCGTGAAATCCTCGATGCAGCCCACTCCGAAGCTCTCGGCTTCTTCGTCTTCAAGATCCAGGCTCTGCAGCTTGCCATGCGGTTCCCGGCGGCGCAGCCAGATGTTAATAGGTGCAGTGATGAGATGGAAGTGCTTCGATTGAGGGATGTATACGAGAAAAGAAAGCAAGATCAATAAGTGCAGCCACCAGAATACGTAAAATACAGCTTCTGCAACAGCTTCAGGCAACCAAGTGAATACTGCAGCAATGGCTGACGAGACCGGGGCGTACCATGAAAACTCCAGCCCCATCCATACACGTTCGAACCCTAATGACAGCAGAACGGATACCATCAACGCATAGATGAAAATTACAACGATGCCGGGTTTCCATCCCTTTTTGAGTCGCGGCAGCTTCTCAATATAACGGCGATAGGCGGCGTACCCCATCGCGATGAGGATAGCCAGTGCGGTAAACTCCTGGAACCAGCCGAACATCTCGTAAGCCGGTAACGGCAGGTGCCCGCCGCGCGATAACCCTTTGACGATCAGATCAATCGCTCCAAATTGCAACACGATAAATCCGTAAAACACAACGATGTGCATCAAACCACTTTTTCGATCCTTGAGCAGCTTCTTCTGCCCAAATACCTGTGACCAGAATTCCCCCTGGTCTCCCCCGCGCCTAGCACGGAAGTTGGTGGGTCGGCCTAGCCGCAGGTAAAGGTAACGACGGAACACAGCCTGATAGAACACATAAATGGCGTATCCCGTAACGGCAGCAAACAGCAGAGCGTTTAGCGTTAGCCAGAACGTAACCATGAGAAGGCGTCCCTCCTTCGAATATTTTCTTATGAGACAAAGAGATCGCTGGTGGTTCAAGTGCGTCAATGTGTGCGGGAAAAGTTGCTACGTACATGAAGAGAGATTATTGAAATGCTGAGGTTCTGTGATTCAGTATTGCGATGTGTTCCTGACACGATGGAAGATGGCTCTCGTACAAGTGAACAGGGGTAAACGGTTACAACATGGAGTGAAATGAAAAATCTTAAGGAACGTCCCTTGACAACCGGTTAGTTTTTCCCCTAAGATTAAGAAAATGAATGACGATTCATTCAGTTGTTTTAAATTTTAGCATTGAGGTGGCTCGATGACAAGTAGGAAACAGGAAAAATTTGAAATGATCCTGGATGCAGCGGAAAAAGTCATTGCAGAGAATGGGTTCCACGGCTCCCAAGTTTCTAAAATCGCCAAAGAAGCTGGAGTCGCGGACGGCACAATTTATCTATATTTCAAAAATAAAGAAGATATCCTGATCTCCCTCTTCCAGGATCGACTGGGCAAGCTGGTTGAGCTGTTCCATCAGAACATCGCCGAGACGAGCACAGCCGAAGAAGCGTTGCGAAAGGTGTGTGAAATTCACTTCACTCATCTGGAGCAGAACGTAAATTTTGCGTACGTGACGCAAATCGAGCTGCGACAAAGCTCCCTCGAACTGCGCAAGGCGATCGGTCTGGCGGTAAAGCCCTATATCACGCTGATCGAGCATATCTTGAAGAGAGGGATCGAGGAAGGTTCGTTCCGCGACAACCTGGACACCAAGCTATCCCGTCAGCTGATCTTTGGAGCCTTGGACGAAGTCGTAACCTCTTGGCTGATCTCTGGCATGAAGTACTCCCTATCCGCTCAGGTGGAGAACACGGTGGACTTTTTCCTGCGTGCACTTAAGAAGTGAGCCGTTATTTTTGAGCAATACCCCACCAATCCAATCTGCTCTAACGCTTGTGATCAACCTTATTCGCAGCAAAATTAGCATCTGCAACATATAACGCTTGTCACGAAGCTTATTTACTCGTTTTTGAGGCAAATCCCCCCAAAATCATGCCAATAACGTGACTGGTCAGCGTTAGAATTGAAACTCACTTCATAACAACCCCATAAGTGCGCTGGCAAGCGTTAGCATGTACTTGAGGCGAAACATTCTTGAATTTGAAAGGAGTTGGCCCGCATGCATGTCGTTGTCATCCTGAAACAAACCTTCGATACGGAGGAAAAAATCGTCCTCACTGACGGAAAGATTGTTGAGGACGGCGTTAAGTTCGTCATTAACCCTTACGACGAATATGCGGTTGAGGAAGCGCTGCGTCTGAAAGAAGCCCACGGCGGTACGGTGACGGTCGTGTCGGCAGGCCCGGAAAGAGCGGCCGAAGCACTGCGCACCGCGCTGGCGATGGGCGCGGATGAAGCGGTACGGATCGTCACGGAAACGATCGATACGGATGAATATGGCATCTCCCGCCTGCTCGCCGCCTATTTGCAAACACTAAGCTATGACCTCATTTTGGGCGGCAACTTCTCCGTCGACAACGGCGCCGGTCAAGTCGCTGTGCGGCTTGCCAAGCTGCTCTCACTTCCCCACGTCTCATCGATTACGGAGTTGACCGTAGGCGGAGATCGGGCAACTGTCGTACGGGATGCGGAAGGTGACGCAGAAACGCTGGAAGTTGCATTACCCGCAGTATTCACTGCCCAGCAAGGCTTAAACGAACCACGCTATCCATCGCTCCCCGGAATTATGAAAGCGAAGAAGAAACCGTTCCGTGAACTGACCCTCTCTGATCTTGGACTCAACGAAACCGACATCACTCCTAAAACCCAACGGCTTGGCCTCACCCTGCCGCCGGCCCGCCAAGCTGGCAAACTGCTTGCCGGTTCGCCTGCCGAACAGGCAGCGGAACTCGTGCGACTACTGCGCTCTGAAGCAAAAGTCATTTAACCCGAAGGAGGCGTTAAACATGAGCAAAACGTACGTGGTGATCGTCGAAACGAAGGATGGTAAACTTCGTCAAGTCTCTTTGGAAGCGCTTCACGTTGCAAACACGCTGCGTGGCGAAAGCGACCGTCTTACAGCGGTACTGCTGGGTCATCAGCTGGATGATGCTGCTGCCGAACTGAGCCGCCATGTGGTGGGCCAAGTGCTCATCCTGGATCATGCCGAACTCCATGCCTATCAGCCGGAGTTGGCCTTTGAAGCAGTGCTGCAAGCCCTAGCTGTACTGCCGGAAGAACCGAGACTGATCCTGCTTGGTCATACCGCCATCGGCCGCGATCTCGCACCTCAATTGGCAGCCCAGCTAAATTGCGGGCAAATTTCTGATGTGACCTCTCTCACCAAGGACGGCGATAGGGCCGTGTTCACGCGTCCCCTTTATGCCGGGAAAGCCTTCGAGCAAAAAGAACTGACAGACGGCACGGGTATCGTGACCATTCGGCCCAACAACTTCTCCCCTGCAGCCCCTGCCGCTGCCCCAGGGACGCTCGTACCGCTGGAGTTTACTGCGCCTGCAACGCTGCACACGATCCTCAAGGATGTGGTGCGCAAGGTATCCGGCAAGGTCGATCTCACCGAAGCGAAGATCGTCGTATCCGGAGGACGCGGCGTGAAAAGCGCCGACGGCTTTAAAGTGCTGGAGGAACTCGCAGACACCCTCGGCGGCGCTGTCGGTGCTTCACGCGGCGCATGTGATGCCGGCTACTGCGACTATGCGCTGCAAATCGGCCAAACGGGGAAGGTCGTCACACCAGAGATTTACATCGCCTGCGGGATCAGCGGTGCAATTCAGCATCTGGCTGGCATGAGCCAGTCGCGAGTGATCATTGCCATTAACAAAGACCCGGAAGCACCGATTTTCAAGGTAGCTGACTATGGTATCGTCGGCGATCTATTCGAAATCGTTCCGCTGCTAACCGAGCAATTCAAAGAAGTTCTCGCTGAACGGACTTCTTGATAAACCAAATGCCCGCATCTCATGATGCAGGCATTTTCCTTGTCAGGTTGTGATCAATAAAACATATTCAAGATCGACCGCAGCACCTTCCCCATGCCGCTCGCTTGTTTCCGCTTCTTGACCAGTTGCTTGGGTTGGGTCATCCCCTCCAAGCTGTATGGGGTGCCCGGTCTTCTCAACGACTGATGGAACTCTTTAATCTCCCGCTCTCTTACATAAAAATCTAGATAATTCATGGGATAACCTCCTTGCTTCCAGGGTGGCCATGACCGACCCTTTTGTTATTTCCATTATCTTCTTCAAAAGCAGGAAGAAAAAGAGTATACTATTTCAAAGTCATTTCCCCTTTTGCCGTTTGCAAGGAGGACGGGGGGGTATGGAGGTGTGTATGGTCGTGTTAACCGCAGAACGTTATTTAGCGTTGCTGAATCATTATGCGGAGGGAATCGGCGATTCGGCAGAGCCTCGCGAAGTTGAGGTCGCGCTGGAGGATTTAACGAAGTTGTTTCACTGTACGGAGCGGAACGCTAAGCTGGTCATTCGTAAGCTGCAGGAGGAAGGTCTAATCGACTGGTCGCCGGGTCGAGGTCGCGGGCACCGCTCCCGTCTCGTGTTTCGGGTGAATCGGGAAAATTTCTTGATCGATCTGGCCCAAAGGCTGGCGGAAAAAGGGGAATACCGCTTGGCCTTCGAATTCCTTCATCAGCACGAAGGCGATATCCATGCGCGAGAGCGGTTTATTCAGTGGCTAAATGACCAGTTCGGCGCGGAACGACAGCTCGCTGCAGGCCAAAGCTGCCGTGACATCTTTCGACTGCCGGTATATAAAGCTCCGTTTACGCTGGATCCGGCCAAGCTGATTTACGACTTGGATTCCCACCTCGTTCGGCAAATCTTCGATCGGCTGGTGCAATACGACCAGACGATCGGTCAAGTGACCGGCATGATCGCCCATCACTGGGATCATGATGAGACTGGGACGGTGTGGACGTTCCATTTGCGCAAAGGTGTGCGTTTTCATCATGGAAAAGAGCTCACCGCCGAGGACGTCGTTTTCACCTTTTCTCGGCTGAGGGAAGTCTCAACCAACCGCTGGCTGGTATCCAGCATTGATCAGATCGAAGCCTTGGATACGCGAACGGTTCTGTTTCGGCTGCACCAACCGAACTGGCTGCTCCCTCGCCTGTTTTGCTCCTCGTGCGCTTCGATACTACCTGCCGATTTACTCGGTAAGGACGAGACGGCGTTTTGGCAGTTTCCAAGCGGTACCGGCCCGTTCCGACTCACGCATTGGAGCTTGAACCGGATGGAGCTTGAGGTCCATGCGGGATATTTTCTCGGGCGGCCTTATTTGGACGGCGTCACCCTGGTCTTTCTGCCCGACGATATTCCGAATTCCTCCAAGTTGAGATGGGAGCAGCTAATCGTCAACGATTCACGGGTTCCCACCAAAGCCGGGGACGATTGGAATCGAATCCAGACCTTAAGACGGGGCTGCAGCCTAATTTCTTGGAATCGCAACCGACTGGGGCCACAACAATCGCTGGCGTTTCGGCAGGCGATTAACCTGGCGATTGACCGCCCCGGGCTGATCCAAGCTACGGGCAAATCCGGTTATCCGGCACGCAGCTTTCAACCCACCGAAGACACCATGCTGGGGGTTCATCGGCACGATCCGGCCGCCGCAAGACAACTGCTGGAGGCGCACGGTTATAATGGTGAACCGATCCGCTTGGCAGCCCATTATCTCGATCGAGAGGAAGCTGAATGGATTCAAGTCCAATGCGAAACGATCGGAATTCCGGTTGAGATTGTGAATTATGAAAAAGGCGATATGGCAAGAACGGCTGCCCTTGAAGCCGATGCCGTCCTCTTATGCCTCGTCTTCGCTGAGGATGAAGTGTGCGAGTTGGAAAGCTTCTTGCAGGAAGACAGCTACATCCGTTTGCATATGCCGCCGGAATTAAGCCGTTGGGTGTTCAGCATGGTGGATGAAGTGTTTGCGTCCAGAAGTCCTGAGAAACGGCGGGTGTTGCTGCAGCAAATCGAATATCGCCTGCAAGATGAAGCGCAGGTCACTTTTCTAGTGCACAGCATGTTGAACACGTATGTCCACCCTTCCATTCGCGGTGTTGCGATCAACAATCTTGGCTGGATGGACTTTAAAGACATCTGGTTGACCTCTGCTTCCTCAGCGGGATGAATTGCCTAAGAAAAAAGCGTCTGGCCTTTGAGCCAAACGCTTTTTTGGATTAATTGAACACCTTCATTCGGTTGTCAATCGGCGCAAACTCTTTGTCGCCTGCCGGAGCCTCGATCTTGCCAAACGGCATTTGTGCAGTCAGCCTCCAGCTTTCCGGTACGCCCCATTCCTTCCGCACTTCCTCATCGATTAAAGGGTTGTAATGCTGGAGCGACGCGCCGACGCCTTCATCCGACAAGGCTGTCCAAACAACATATTGCAGCATGCCGTTGGATTGCTCTGACCACACCGGGAAGTTCTCAGCGTATAAGGCAAATTGCTTTTGCAGCCCTTCAATCACCGTCTGGTCCTCAAAGAACAATACGGTACCGCGGCCGCTCCGGAAGGAAGCCATCTTCTCTTCCGTTGGGCCAAAGTTGTCCGCCGGAACTATTTTGCGCAATGTTTCCTTGGTAATGTCCCAAAGCTTCTCGTGCTGCGCATTAAACAATACGACCACTCTGGCACTTTGCGAGTTAAATGAAGATGGCGAGTAAAGTACCGCGTTGCTTACAATCTCCTTTACCCGCTCTTCAGTAATGGGAATGTCCTTCCCGATGGCATAAATGCTTCGTCTCTTTTTGACGGCGTGCCAGAAATCGCCCATTCCTTCAGTTTCACTCCGTTTCTGCCTGGATTGATGTCAATGGAACCTTCCTTAATATATCCCAATCGACATCAATCCAACCGATCCTGAAGCTAGTTCCACCTACTCGCTGATGAGCTTTAACCCCATTGCAGCCCCTAAAATAAAGGCAATAAACAGCAATCGCCGCCACTCGCGAGATTCACCATAAAGCAGCATCCCCGCGATAGCACTTCCCGCCGTACCGATACCTGTCCATACCGCATAGGCCGTCCCCATGGAAATGGTTCGCATCGCCAAGGTCAGAAACAGGAAGCTAAGCAAAAAACCGCCGGCCATCCAGGCATACGCCCCTAGGCTCTTACGGGTGTTGATTTTGTTGATCCCAATCACGCCCAACACCTCGCCAAATCCAGCGAGCACCAGCAGAATCCAATCCATCGGTTACGTTCCTCCTTCCGTCTGCTTCTCCCCATCGGTCACCAGCTTCAAGCCGATGACACCAACCATTAACAGCAAAATGAGCAACAGCTTGGCCCAACGAAACGGTTCCCCAAACAACGCCATCTCCGCAATCACCGTCCCTGCCGTACCGATCCCCGTAAACACGGCATAGACCGTGCCAATCGGAAGCCGTCGTCCGGATAAGATCAACAAATACATGCTCATCCCGATACAGATTGCCGTCCCTACCCAGCTGAGCGCATCCCCGGCATGCTTCAGGCCGATGACCCAACCGATCTCAAATAAGCCAGCAACGCCGACCAAGCCCCAATCGCGTTTCATGCGTATGCCCCTCTCCTTTATACAAAAAATAAAACCCGAAAGATATCACCTTGCGATATCTCCCGGGCTTTTGTCCCTCCGTGTCCACGGCCTATGAAGCGCCGCGCGTTCCCTCTTGGACCAGTCCGGTCGGCAGATCCGCCGCGGAACCCTAGGGAACAATTCGTTAGCTATCTTAACCGATTCCTGCTTCAGGGTCAAGAAGTATGGATCGGATAACAGTATCAAAAACTATACTATAGAACAATTTAGTACGTACTTGTAAGTTATAATCCGATTGTCTAACATGGAAATGACATAGGTTTATTCTATTAACCCCCAATCCAAAAGGAGGAGTGGTCGAGATGAACGCCCAACTATTTAGCCCATATACGATCAAACAGGTTACGTTCAAAAACCGGATCGTCATGGCTCCCATGTGCCAATATTCTGCCCACGATCAGGACGGAAAAATCCAGGATTGGCACCGAGTTCACTACGCATCCCGTGCCGTCGGCGGCGTTGGCTTGATCATTATTGAAGCGACAGCCGTTCTGCCGGAAGGACGGATTTCGTATCGAGATCTTGGCATCTGGAGCGATGAACATGTATCCGGGTTAAAGGAGCTGGTTGATCTAGTGCACCGCAATGGTGCGAAAATCGGGATTCAGCTCGCCCATGCTGGGCGGAAAGCGGAGCTTGAGGAAACGATCATTGCTCCGTCGGCGATTCCGTTTCCAGACAAAAAAACGCCAAAAGCTGCTGAATCCGGGGATATTCGCAGGATTGTAGAAGGCTTCCGAGATGGGGCACGTCGCGCGAAGGAAGCCGGTTTTGACGTGATTGAGATCCATGCAGCCCATGGGTATTTGCTGAATGAATTCCTTTCGCCGGTGACCAACCATCGGGAAGATGAGTACGGCGGAAACGCCGATAACCGTTACCGGTTGCTGGGCGAAGTGATCGAGGCGGTCAATTCGGTTTGGTCCGGTCCGCTGTTTGTTCGGGTCTCGGCGAATGAATACGATCCGCAAGGTAATTCGCTGGAACAATATATCGATTATGCCCGCCGAATGAAAGCGCAGGGCGTGGATTTGATTGATTGCAGCTCTGGCGGATTGGTCCCGGCACAAATTCAAGCGTTTCCGGGCTATCAAGTGAACCTGGCGGAACAAATCCGCCGTCAAGCTGAGGTGGCCACGGGTGCGGTTGGCTTGATCACGGAGCCCTCCCATGCGGAGGAAATTCTCGGTAACGGCCGGGCAGATCTGGTGCTGTTAGGCCGTGAATTGCTGCGCAACCCTTATTGGGCGTACGAGGCGGCTAAAGCCTTAAATATAACGCTAGATCGTCCGGTTCAATACCAAAGAGCTTAATACGACCCGTGCTGCAGGCCCGTTTTCGCGATTGGCGAAGACGGGTCTTTTTCCATTCGGGCAGGAATCATCGCTCCGGTTACACCAAATAGAGTGGAGAGGATCTCACTTCAACATCGGGATGAGTTCATTTTTAAGGCGTACTTGCAAGTTATCGTCTGATTGACTATTATTGTTATTGACTTATTTTTTATCATTAACTTACTAAAAGAAAGAGAAGGAGTGATCTAGATGAGTGCCACCCTGTTTTCCCCTTATACGATCAAACAGGTTACGCTTAAAAACCGGATCGTCATGACCCCTATGTGCCAATATTCTTCCCACAATCAAGACGGAAAAGTCGAGGATTGGCACCGAGTTCACTACACATCCCGCGCCGTTGGAGGCGTTGGATTGATCATTGTGGAAGCTACGGCCGTCCTACCTGAAGGACGGATAACATATCGGGATCTGGGCATCTGGAGCGATGAGCATGTCTCCGGTTTGAAGGAGCTAGTTGACCTTGTGCATCAAAACGGTGCTAAAATCGGGATTCAACTTGCCCACGCCGGACGAAAAGCAGATCTTGAGGAAACGATCATCGCTCCGTCGGCGATTCCATTTCCCGGCCAAAAAACGCCAAAAGCCGCTGATGCTGAGGATATTCGGAGAGTTGTGGAAGGCTTCCGCGAAGGAGCACGCCGCGCGAAGGAAGCTGGTTTCGACGTCATTGAGATCCAGGGGGCCCATGGTTTTTTGCTGAACGAATTCCTATCGCCGGTAACCAACCATCGGGAAGATGAATACGGCGGAAACGCGGATAACCGTTACCGGCTACTAAGCGAAGTGATCGAGGCGATCAATTCGGTTTGGTCCGGTCCGCTGTTCGTCCGGATCTCGGCGAATGAATACGATCCGCAAGGCAATTCGCTGGAACAATATATCGACTATTCCCGCCGAATGAAAGCGCATGGCGTGGATCTGATTGATTGCACCTCCGGTGGATTGGTTCCAGCACAAATTCACGCGTACCCAGGATATCAAGTGAACCTGGCAGATCAAATCCGCAACCAAGCGGATATCGCCACCGGTGCAGTTGGCATGATCACCGATCCCTCCCATGCCGAAGAAGTACTTTGCAACGGGCGAGCTGATCTGGTGTTCTTAGGCCGCGAACTGCTGCGCCACCCATATTGGGCATATGATGCTGCTAAAGCTCTGAACACAACCTTAGAGCGCCCGGTTCAATACCAAAGAGCCTAAAACGGACATGTGTTGCAGACCCGTTTTCGTGATTAGCGAAGGCGGGTTTTTTTGCTTAGGTCAGTGCTCTTCACACTTGGCGCAGTCGGGTTTGGTGATGACGAATAACCTGACTTGGTTTTCCTGCAGCAGCGTTTTATAATTTGAAGAGTGAATTTGTCCACGGACTAAGGAGTTGTTCTTATCGATGCTAAATCGTTCACATTCCAAAATTCTGATCATGACGGCGGTGGATGCCGAACAGCAAGCCGTCCTGCGCGGACTCGATGGCTATGAAGGCGCTGATGTGCAGCTGGCTGGTGTTGGTCCGGCATCAGCGGCTGCTTCGACAGCTACCGCGCTGGCACGTGCTGTCCAAACTGCCGACGGCCCGTACAGCCTCGTCCTCAGCGCCGGCATTGGCGGCGGATTCGCCGAGGTCGCCGGCGTGGGCTCGCTGGTCGTTGCGAGCGAAATCATCGCCGCCGACCTTGGCGCGGAGACGCCTGACGGCTTCGCCGGCGTGGACGAGCTGGGCTTCGGCTCGCCGCGGATCGCCGTAGCGGACGAGCTGGCGGCTCGCTGGGCAGCGGCGCTGCGGGAGGCCGGGCTGCCGGTCCACCACGGCCCGATCCTGACGTTATCCACCGTCACTGGGACGGCGGAAACGGCACAACGGCTTGCCAAGCGTTATCCCGGCGCCGGCGCCGAAGCGATGGAAGGCTTTGGCGTGGCTGAAGCCGCCCGCCAGTTCGGCGTTCCCGTGCTGGAACTGCGCGCCATCTCGAACGCTGTAGGTCCAAGGCAACGGGAACTTTGGAAAATCGGCGATGCTTTGCAAGCTTTAGAGCAAGCTTGCGCTAAACTACCGGAGGTGTTGCAATCATGAAAATCGCTTTTTCGCCTTGTCCTAACGATACTTTTGTGTTCCACGCGTGGGTTCACGGCTTAATCCCGGGCGCTCCGGAGCTGGATGTCTCATATGCGGATATTGATATTACGAACGGTTGGGCGGCTTCCGGCACCGGACCTGAGGTGCTGAAAATTTCCTATGCCGCGCTCCCTTGGGTGCTGGACGAATACGCACTGCTCCCGTGCGGCGGAGCGCTGGGCCGAGGCTGCGGACCGCTTGTATTAACGGCGAAGGCATCCTCGGCTTCCGACCTGTCGGGCCGCCGCGTAGCGGTGCCAAGCGAACGTTCCACCGCTTACCTGCTGTTTCGGCTCTGGGCAGCAAAGCATGTGCCCGGCGGTGTCGGCGAGATCGTCGTCATGCCGTTTGACGAGATCATGCCGGCCGTTCAACGCGGCGAACTGGATGCAGGCTTGGTGATTCATGAGGCGCGTTTTACTTATCAAAATTATGGACTCCATCTGCTTCAAGACCTGGGCAACTGGTGGGAATCTGACACGGGCTTGCCAATCCCCCTCGGCGCCATCATCGCTCGCCGGTCGCTGGATCTAGCCTCGATAGCCCGCTGGACACGGGAATCCGTGGAATATGCTTGGGCGCATCCGGACGCTTCGGCGGACTATGTGATGAGCCATGCGCAGGAAATGTCGCCCGAGGTGCAGAAGGCGCATATCGGACTCTATGTGAACCAATATACTGCCGATTTAGGCGAGGACGGCTATGCGGCCATCCGCGGTTTGCTGGACCGCGCGGCGGCCGAAGGCTTGGTGCCCAAAATCGATCCAGCCAAGCTGAATCCCAGCTGGTGAGCCATATCAATCGATTTAACAAAGAAAAAAGGAGCCGAATCTCGGCCCCTTCTTTCTTTGGATAAGGGACTTACGCCCCTCCGCCGAACCGCTTGCGATACCCGCATTTCCGGCATAGCTCCTCTACGGCCTCGCGCCGAGAGAAGCCTTCGTATAGACGGTTCGCCCGTTCTCCTTCCACTATCTCTGAAAACGGCGTCTTGTACACATTCCCAAGATTAATGATCCCTTCCCCATCCAGACAGCAAGGAATGACCGTGCCGTCCACGAGAATTCCGGCTTGGTTGCGCAGCGCATGGCAGAAGCCTTTGCCATCGTCCTCCGGAGCGCGCAAGTCCGGCCAATCAAATTCGTAATCTTGGTTCAAGTAGATCCGCTCGGCTAATTTAACCCCGCTTCCCGGTGTGACTTTCTCCTCAATCCGGTAATCTAGGTTGAATTCCTCCTCAATGATGGCGAGCGTCTCCCGGTTACGCATCCGTTGCAGGTTCGTCTCATTATCCTGCGTCAAATTCCACAGCCGGAACGAAACGATCAAATCGGACGCAGCTACCGCCTCTCGCACGAAGGACAAAACGTTTCGCAAATACCCCTCCCGGTCAGTTGAACCTTCATGTCCATCAAAGCTGTGCAGCGAAAAATTCATCTGCCGCAGCGCCGGCTTGCCAAGCAGCTTATGCCGCACTTTGGGGAGCAGCGTGCCGTTCGTGGTGATGTTGACCTTAAACCCTTTTTCATGACTGATGTCGAGCAACTGATCGATCTTGGGGTGCAGCAGCGGCTCGCCTTTGACATGGAAATAAATATAGTCCGTATGCGGCTTGATGTCGTCCAGAATTTTGCGAAAATCCTCCACCTTGATAAACTGCGCCTGGCGATGGGTAGGCGGACAGAAGCTGCAAGCCAAATTGCAGATGCTGGTCGTTTCGATATAGAACTTTTTAAATTTTTTCATGCTGACCTACTTCGTTTAAATTTTAGTTACTGTCTTATTCTATCAATGAAAGGCGGTTAGTAAAAGATCATATGATCTTTGTCCGCTTTATAGTAATCCAGTCGGTCTTGCAAAGTCCCAGTGTGGAATTCGAACATATGGCCGTCCGGGTCCAGAAAATAAATTGACTTTTGGTCGCGCGCATCTCTTTCACGCCCCGGCAGTACTTCGACGTTGAATTCCCGAAGTCGATTCTGAAAAGCCTCGAAATCCCGCTCGTCGATCGAAAAAGCGATATGCGTATATGTACGGTGCTGCTTGTCCCTCGGAAGGTCTTCCTGATTTAAGGCGATCCACAGCCCGTTCAAGTCGAAGTAAGCGAGTTTGCGCCCTTTCACCAGGGGGCTCGCGCCAAAGACCTGCTCATAAAACGCCATGGATCGATCCAAATCAGATACGGAGAAACAGAAATGATTAATGCCATTAATCTTCAAGCAAATCCTCCTATTCTCTCAAACAGAACGTGACAAGGCCTGGTGCCCTGCCACGACGATCAATCTTCATCTTGCTTCGTTTTCCTAGTTTAGGATGTAGCTTTGGCGGTGATTCGCACGTTTTCCACAATAATCGGCGTGCCTGCCCCTATCATATCCTGCCCCAGCACCAACGTCAAAGACTCCGGCTCCAGTACAAACAATCGGCCTTCCTGCGGCATGCCGTTGATAAATAAATTGGTGTACGCCCCGTCACCAATCCCGGCAAAAACCACAGGCGTATTCCCTGCGTCGTCCGTAAATTGATTGGCAGGGATGTAAACGGTCCCGGTCATATCAGCAGGGGCCGCATAAAAGTAACGGAATACGGCTGGGGTTACGAGAATTTCGACTGCAGGCGGTCCCATTGGCCCGACTGCTCCTGACTCACCTTGGGGTCCCGGCGGTCCCATCGGCCCTCCGCTCCCTGGCATGCCCTGCGGCCCCGCCGGCCCGGGAACTCCCCTTATATCGGCCGGGTCTCCCGCTTCTCTCTCACGTATCCACCGCTCATACTGCCACAGTGCACGACGGTAGTCCCGCATCAGACTCACTGCTTGCAGATAACGATCCCGCAGTGAAGACACGGTCCGCTTCCGGCGTCGACGACGCGAGCTTGCCGGGCAGTGCTTCACCTTATGGGCTTGTTGTCGCCGTTTGTTTATGCGCATCGCCTTTTTACGCTCAGCTCTTACCGCTCCCATGCACCGCTTCCCCCTGGCCAGATGGTTCTTCAAGCCTTACTTTCCTATCCTATGAATAACCCGCCTTGGATGCTTGGGCAAATGGCTTCACGTCGTTCCAAAAATCCATATTCAACGGAGGCTGTCTGCCCTATCACTTAACGAAGTTGCATCATTATATATGATATATCGGACACCTTCGATACCATCAAAGATGAGGAGGTAATGTTAGATGCCTGTAATAAAACCCGTATTTACGGCAGTAGCATCCGCTCCAGTCGCCTCTGGGGGTGAAGTTACTACTGTAATTACACCAACGGTCTCCCGTTACTTCGCCACGTTAACAGCCGACATGATCGGTGCTACTGAAACGACCATTCCTGCCGACAGCTTCGTTGACGATGCCGACGCACCGATTACGGATCTGCCTGAGCTCACCACCACTGATTATCTCAACGTTTACATTAACGGCGTACTTCAACAAGCTTCGTTATCCACGCTGACCACGGCCAGCCTCGTGCTCGACACCGTGGACTTGACCCCGGGGATTCCCGTTATGATTGAAGTGGGCAGCTTCAGCAACGTCGTTTCCACGATCACGACCCCGCCAACGATATCGGCGCCTACGATTACGATTATCACGTAATCCATATTGACGAGCCGTCGCCTCATGGCATAAAATATTGCCAATGATAACGCAATAAGGCGATGGAGTTCGCCTGAACCGCTCATTTGGAGCTGATGACTCCTACCAGATTCTCTGGTAGGAGTCTGTCTATTTTTCAGGAGGTCGAGCATATTGAATATCCTTGCATTGATTGTTGGGGGCTTCCTCGGTACCCTGCTCCGCTACGGTCTGTCCCTCTGGATTCCAAACATCGGAGCTTTCCCCCTATCGATCCTGCTCATCAACTGGGCCGGTTGCCTATTTCTCGGGTGGTTGTTTACCGTCGCAGCTTTGCGAAAAATCCATCCCAGTCTACGCATCGGGGCTGGAACAGGATTTGCCGGTGCATTTACGACGTTCTCTACCTTCACGGTCCAGACCGTTGATGCGTTACATACCGGACAGCTGGTTGCAGCACTAGCCTATCTGTTCATCAGCTTACTCGGCGGTCTTCTCATGGCTTGGATTGGAGTCCGCTTAGGTCAAAAACAACAAGCTCCTAAGGAAGGTGATCCCGCATGATCGGTATCGTAGGACTTGGCGGCATTCTCGGCACGTTGCTTCGTTACTACTTAGGCCAATGGATCTCTACCCAAACCGCCTCTCGCGGTTCGCAATTCCCTTGGGGAACTTGGGTGATCAATCTCAGCGGCAGCCTCCTGCTTGGCATCCTAGCCGGACTCCATACACGGCAGGCCATCTCTGACTGGAGTTGGTTGATGATAGGCACGGGATTTTGTGGGGCCTACACAACATTCTCCACTTTTGGATATGAAACAATCACCCTAATCAACAAGGGGCAAAAACAAAAGGCTATCGTGTATGTGCTCACCTCGGCTTTACTCGGCGTGACTTTCGCTTGGTTCGGCAGCTGGCTTGCCTCATACTAGCGATACCGCTCATTCCAAAGGCATCCGCCCGTATAACGATCAAGCGTCTCGGCTCCAGCATATAATGCAGCAAATCCGCAAACATGCGAGAAAAGGTGATTCCAATTGGCCAGTTTTCGTAGAGCTTATTTGCTGAAACAACGCATTGCCGGGAAGATGCTCAGGTTGAACGGAGTTCATGGTGTAGGTGTCGGTTTGCGGGACCCCAAACACCCAAAACGAGGCGCAGCCATTATTGTATATGCCGATACTCTGTCCAAAGCCGCTGCTGCCAAAAAAAACAAGTCACCCCGCACCACAGCATTACCTCGTTATCTCAAACCTCGGGCTGGCGTGCCGTTTCGAATCGTTCGTTCCCCCAGGTTCTGTAAACGTTCCGGTAACGGTCCGAGCACCAGGTTCACTCGCCGAATTCGCCCGGTCGTGGCCGGCTACAGCGTGGGCACTTCGGATTCCTCCGGCACAGCTGGTTTGATCGTCAGCGATGCCTCCGGATGTGAACGTCTGATCCTTAGTAACAACCACGTTCTCGTTAATAATAATACCCGGCGTTTCTCTGCCACGGTGCAGCCGGGAGGCGCCGATGGAGGTACCGTTCCCAAGGACCGCATCGGTCAGCTGGACCGTTTCGTTAAGCTGAGCCGCAAACGGGCGAATTATTTGGACGCGGCCACCGCCAAACCTTTGCGACGCTCTTTGCTGAGACCAGCCTATGCCGTCTTTGGCATCGTCCCCGGGCATGTACGATCCTATAAAGTTGGCGATCGTCTCAAGAAGGTAGGACGGACGACCGGTGTGGTGACCGGTACGGTGGAATCGATCCATACCGATGTTCAGGTCGACTACGGGGATTACGGCAATTTGGGGACGATTACCTTCAAGAACCAAAGCGTGATCCGCGGCAAGCGCCCCGTCTCCCTGGAAGGCGATTCCGGCTCCGTGTGGCTGACGAGCAAAGGCAATCTTGCCGCTGCAGTTAACTTTGCGGGATCGGAAAACGGAATGTTGTCTATCTCCTATCCCATTGAATGGTTTATGCAGGTGTTTGGCACGAGGGCAGCGAAGCCTGCGTCGGGGCGACTGCTGCGAGCCCAACGGGGGAAGAGCAATAGGTTTATATGCATTCGGCCATTACCGGCGAAACTGGTCAAATCCCTTCGACCGATTACGGCATCTCCTCGACCACTCCGTCGGCATGCTACAGCAAAAAAAGCTCCCTAAGGGTATCCTTAGGGAGCTTACGATGTTATTCCATAAAATCTTTCAGCCGCTTGCTGCGGCTTGGATGCCGAAGTTTGCGCAGCGCTTTGGCTTCAATCTGACGAATCCGTTCGCGCGTTACCCCAAACTCCTTGCCAACCTCTTCCAACGTCCGCGTCCGGCCGTCATCCATCCCGAAACGCAGGCGAAGGACATTTTCCTCACGCTCTGTCAGTGTATCCAATACTTCTTCCAACTGCTCCTTTAACAACTCATAAGCTGCAGCTTCTGCCGGAGCCGGAGCATCGTGATCTTCGATGAAGTCGCCGAGATTCGAATCGTTCTCTTCACCAATTGGCGTTTCCAACGAGACCGGCTCCTGAGCAATCTTCATGATCTCCCGCACCTTATCCGGCGTTAGATCCATCTCCTTCGCGATCTCCTCCGGAGTCGGCTCGCGTCCGATCTCCTGGAGCAACTGCCGGGAGACACGGATCAATTTATTAATGGTTTCCACCATATGAACCGGAATTCGGATCGTCCGGGCTTGGTCTGCAATCGCACGGGTAATCGCTTGACGAATCCACCAGGTGGCGTAAGTACTGAACTTGAATCCTTTCGAATAATCGAACTTCTCCACCGCTTTGATCAAGCCCATGTTGCCCTCTTGAATCAGGTCCAGGAATACCATCCCGCGCCCAACATAACGACGGGCAATGCTGACCACCAATCTGAGATTCGCTTCAGCCAATCTGCGCTTCGCTTCCTCATCCCCGTTCTCGATGCGCTGCGCAAGCTCAATTTCCTCCTCTGCGGACAACAGAGGCACGCGCCCGATTTCCTTCAGATACATTCTGACCGGGTCATCGATTTTAATTCCTGGCGGTAACGTCAGATCGTCGGTGTAATCCAATTCATTATTCTTCAAGTCCTCTGTCATCTTCCAGACCCCCACCCTAAAAATTAAATGCGAAAACCACTTCTATATCTCTAAAGCCACAAATCCATTTGACAAATGATTGATTTTATGCTATTATTGAGGAGATTATTGCGTGAGTGTTTTGTGATTGGCTATCCGTCATTTTACCACAGTTCATTATTTTATACAACATTTATTTTATTTTTAATTTTGTTCGCAGAGTGAGACGCTGATCCTTCCGGATCAGCGTTTTTTGGTTTGCCTATGACTCTAAATCGATCAATCAAGACAGATCTTCCCAAGCCCGTAACAATGCCCCTTGGAAAATTTCCAACGGTTGTGCCCCTGAGACTGCATACTTCCCGTGCAGCACAAAGAACGGTACGCCGCGAATCCCAAGTCTTCTTGCTTCATTCTCATCCTCGCGAACAGCATCGGCATACGTATTTTGCTCCAACACTTCCCTAACGGCGGCACCATCCAAGCCCACCTCTTCCGCCAAACGAACCAATGTGTCCCGGTCCCCGATATGCAGCGAATCCGTAAAATAAGCCTGGAACAACCGCTCCGTCATCTCCTTCGCCTTGCCCTGTTCCCCAGCATAATGCGCTAAGCGATGAGCATCAAACGTATTCGTAGGAATGATCGTATCAAAGTTATACGTCAAGCCTTCCGTTTGAGCCTGCTGTGCAACATTGCGGTTAGATTCCTTCGCCTGCTCCAGGCTGAGGCCGTATTTGACCGCTAACAGTTCATGAATGCTCGACTCTGTATCCTTAGGTGCCCCTGGATCCAGTTCAAAGCTGCGGTATACGAGTTCGATCTCATCTCGATGACTAAAAGATTCTAATGCCCTTTCGAGGCGACGCTTGCCAATATAACAAAACGGACAGCCAAAGTCCGACCACACTTCAATTTTCACATCAATCTCCTCCTTTTTTAGCGCAAGCTCCTTGCCGGATTAGCCCTCATTCGCTGCCAGCTCTCCGATAAGGATGAATTGTTCAATCACCATCATATGGGATTTCCTTGCGTTTATGCTGCACCTTCCCGCAAGATGTGACTTGCTTGTCTAAGGCAGCTATAATAAACAAGTAAGGATATTTTTCCATAAGAGGTGATTCTATGAAAGTGACTTATTTGGGACATTCCTGCATCCTGGTAGACACAGGAAAGCATCGGTTGATCATTGATCCATTCCTCACCGGAAATCCTTCGGCAGCTGTCGCAGCCGATGACATTCAAGTCGATTATGTGCTGCTGACTCATGGTCATTCCGATCATATCGCAGATGCGGAAAGCATCGCCCGGCGAAACAATGCGCCGATTCTCGCCATTGTCGAGCTGGCGGATTATTTTGCTGGCACTGGACTGCAAACGGTTGGCATGAACCTTGGCGGCTCCCGTACGTTCCCGTTTGGTAAATTAAAATGGGTGCCTGCGCTGCACAGCTCGTCCGTCAACCAAAACGGCGTAAATCTATATCTAGGCGTGGCCGCTGGAATCCTTCTCGACCTTGATGGAACAATCCTTTACCATGCCGGAGATACTGCCTTGTTCAGCGATATGAAATTGGTTAGCTCTCGCGGCCCGGTCGATCTCGCATTCCTGCCGATTGGCGATCATTTTACTATGGGACCGGAGGATGCTCTAACCGCAGCTGAATGGATTGGCGCCAAGCACGTTGTCCCTGTGCACTACAATACGTTTGATGCCATTGCCCAGGACGGGGAACAATTTGTCGCAGATCTCGCACGGATCGGCATTACAGGTCATGCCTTGAAGCCGGGCGATTCTTTGGACAACTTCTAAATTTAAACGGATGAACAGCAAAATGGTTGCACTTTGCAGCAATTTTGCTGTTTTTTAATCCGCCAACTCCTTCCCCCGCGTCTCGGTCCCCAACCAAAACACGGCCAGTGCCCCAATTAGAATCGTCACGAAGAACATCCAGAAGATTCCTCCGATGGCGACGTGCCGGGCAACCAGCATGCCAACCAAATACGGAGCGATGACCCCGCCGACCCGTCCAAAGGAAGCGGCCAAGCCAACTCCGGTAGAACGCACCCGCGTCGGGTATAGTTCCGGGGTATACGCATACATGCCGCCCCATGCCCCCAGATTAAAGAAGGACAAGCAGATCCCGGCAGCAATCAGCATACCTTCGCTGGATGCAATGCCAAACCAGGCGGCGCTGGCTGCAGTGAGCAGCAAATACAACACCAGCACAAACTTACGCCCAAACTTCTCGATGAAATAGGCGGCCGTAAAATAGCCTGGTAATTGCGCCAACGTCATGATCAGCACGTATTCAAAGCTTTTGACCAAGCTGAAGCCTTTCAGGACCATCACCGAAGGCAGCCACAGAAACATGCCATAATACGAAAAGACAACGGTAAACCACAAAATCCATAGCATCACCGTCGAACGGCGGTGCGGAGAAGCCCAAACGGACTTAAACCGCTCCCCGAAAGAAAGACCCCGCTCTTGTAGATGACCCGTCTGCTGTTTAAATCGGGCCGGCTCCTGGATGGATTGGCGCAAGTACAGCGCGTATAACGCAGGGATCGCACCGATGAGAAAAGCGGCCTGCCATCCATAATCCGGTATGATGAAATACGAGATCAACGCCGAAGCAATCCAACCGGCAGCCCAGAAGCTCTCCAGCAGCACGACGGATTTTCCACGTTCCTGAACCGACACCGATTCAGATACCAATGTGGAAGCGACCGGAAGCTCACCGCCAAGCCCAAAGCCGGCAATAAAGCGAAGCAAGCAAAGGATCGCAAAACTTGTAGCGGCAGCCGACAAACCGCTGGCGATCGAGAAAATCAACAGTGTCCATAGAAGTACGGATTTGCGGCCAAACTTGTCCGCCATATAACCGGCAATCGCTGCGCCAAACGCCATCCCTACGGAGTTGATCGCGGTAAAGAAGCCGGTCTGCTGCGGCGTTAAGCTCCATTCTACCGCAAGTGCCGCAGCGATAAACGAAATCATCCCGACGTCCATCGCATCAAACATCCAGCTGAGCCCGGCGCTGAATAGCAGCTTCCGCCGTGCTGACGCGGGTCTTCCTTGGAAAGCCTGTTCCTGAGCATTCAAACGACTCGCCCCCTAACCAATCTTGTTCTAACTGTAGCTTATCCCGGAAAGCGGTCGATCCATGCTAAGATCTCATGCCTTCTTTCTTCTTGGACAGGATCCGGTTGCGAATCACGAATATGACGCCCAACACAAGCAAGAATAAGACGTAGGAGAAGATCAAGTCCTGAAGATTTACCCCCGGAAACACGATCGATGCGCTTAAGATCCCAAACAGCCAGATACTTGACAGGTTCCCAACCAGGTTAGACCAGACATAAGAATGGAGCTTTAGATTCGAAATCGCCGACATAAACGAAATGAGATTGTTGGGCATAATCGGAATGGTGCGGAGAAAGATTACTGCCCATACCCCATAGCGGTCTAACCCTTTTTGCCATTTTTCGTATTTTTGCAGCTTAACTAACCACCGACGGTGAAACCAATCCGCAAAAAAGTATCTGCACATCAGATAAACGACCATCCCCGCCGCCGTACCGGCAATCCAGCTGGCGAATAAACCGTTCGTGATCCCCAGCAGGGAGAGATGCAGCATCACGATCGTGGCAAATGGAAAAAATCCAAAAAGCCCCTGTACAACTGCGAGCGGGATCGTAAGAAGCAGGATCGAGTATCCGCCCAACTGCGTCGTCTCCAAGAACCAGTCCGTGATTTCTTTAACCCATTCGTTCAAATGATTTGATCCCCATTCCCCAAAGCTTTTTTTAAGCCTCAACAACCCGTTTTCCCAAAATAACGAGATCCCGTTCTACGCCATCCAAATTGGCTACCCGGGGCAAATGCGCCCAACGTTCGAAGCCGAACTTACTAAGCAGCTTTAGGCTTGGCTCGTTATGACCAAACACGAATCCAAGCAGCGTGTGTACCCCAATCTCAGGACAAACCGCAAAAGCTCGGTTTAACAAGATTCCTCCGATTCCGCGAGAACGGTAGGCTTCTGTAATATAAATACTGATTTCGGCTGTTCCGTTATAGGCCGGTCGCCCGTAAAAGGACTGAAAGCTGAGCCAGGCGATGACTTTTCCCTCGGATTTCATGACCAATAGCGGCCGGAAATCAGGCGAATGCTCATCAAACCATTTCCGTCTGGCTTCAACGGTCACCGGCTCCAAATCGGCGGTCACCATGCGTCCAGCGATCGTTTCATTGTAAATCGCCACGATCGCCGGCAAGTCCTCCGGCGTGGCGTCTTCAATTGTATATTCGAAATGTTCCGTCATATGTACATGCTCACAGTCCTTACACAATTTTGTTGTACAGCTTAAGCATACTAAAATGCATGCCTTCATGATACGTTGTAAAATTGATTAACTGGCCGACGGTTTCAATCCGATAGCCGGTATCGTTCTTACCAGCTTCAAAGTTTGGGACCGTACAAAATCAAGCTGCCGCCAAATTATCTCTTCCATTCCCTTTCCCTCCTAGTCCATTTCATGTTTAATTTGAACGTAGTGCTCCACTGTAGGCATGGGATCGTAGAATGGATGAAGCAGCGTTTTCCATTCCTCATAATCAGGAGATTGACGGAAACCTACCTCATGGGCAGAAATCGATTGCCAACGCACTAGTAGAATATATTTATTTTCGGTCTCTACACACTTATGAAGCTCATGTCCTAGATAACCGGACGCCCGGCTGATAATTTTCGAAGCCTTGCGGAATTGGCTTTCGAAATCATTGATCATTCCGGGCTTCACATGCAGCTCAGCTACTTCAAGAATCATCCTCTGCATCCCCTCCGTTCAACTGATTATAGCACGGACTTAGTGCTTTATGAATCCAAATTGCGGCAATTGAGCCTTCCCCCATAGCCACGCTAACCTGTTCCGCATGAAGTCCTAGATCTCCAGCCACCCACACACCAGGGACATTCGTCTGCTTCGTCCGGGGATTCGTCTCGATATGACGGTTCTCGGCAATGCGCACTCCCAACTGAGCGGCTAAACCGGAATGAACTTCATTGCCGCCAAACGCAATAAATCCCCGTTCTGCTGCTAAGCTCCGTCCATCCTGTAAGTTCACGCTGCGGATGAAGCCTTCGGATTGCTTCACTTCGGCGATGGCCGCTTCCTCGTAGCGAATCCCGTGTTCCTCCATCCGTTTCAGGAGCGATGGAGCAACAGGTGTCTGTTCATGATTCACATAAGTTAAATCACGGGTCCGCTGGATGAGCAGCAGGGCCATCTTGGCACCGGTGTCCCCCGCCCCCATTAATACCGTATTACGCCCTTCAATTTCGTATCCGTCACAATCCGGGCAGACGTAGACGCTTAGCCCAAGCGTAGGAACCAAACCAGGGATATCGGGAAAACGGTCCAATACACCGGTCGCGAGCAGCAAGGTTCGACCTGAATACGTTTGGCCGGTTAAAGTTTTTACCTGAAATCCCTCCTCCCGTTTCTTTGCCTCGATTACGGTATCCTGCACAAATTTCACACCATAAGACTTCGCCTGTGTTCTCCCCCGGCTGCGTAATTCTTCGCCGGAAATCCCTTCCGGGAACCCCAGCAGATTATGATATTGCCGGCATAACGTAGATCTCCCGTAACCTGCGTCAATAACGAGTACATTGTGGACCGAGTACCGACCTAGCTGAATCGCGGCTTGTAATCCTGCAATACCGCCACCAATGATCATGCAGTCGTAGTTTGTGATTTGAGTCATGTTGTTATCTCGCTTTCCTTAGTGTCGTTCACTCAGTGTATAGCCACTTTCCCCTTAGGAGAAAATTAAAGCGTAAAACAAGGAGGTGAAAGATGTTGGACAAGTTTTTCGTCAAGCTACTTGGCAATGGAATTATCGTCATCGTCATGGTGATGCTCTTAAGCAACGCTTCATTCATCTCAGCGCTTTTAACAGCTTTAGCGTTGTCTATTCTAGCCTATTTATTCGGGGATTACTTCATCCTTCCGCGGACGAACAATGCAATTGCAACCGTGGTGGATGCGTTTCTCGTCTTTATCCTCCTGTGGGCGATTGCCGCCAACGCGGAATGGACGTTGTCCCTTAGCGAAATCCTTGCCATTACCATCGTGATGGGTGTGTTTGAATGGTTCTTGCACGCTTGGATGCTGCGAGACGGCATTCGCAGGGATAGCAGCGTACGAGTGCGTGATGCTCGATAAACACAACGAAAAAAGCGCGAGTACAAGGGATTCCCCTATGCACTCGCGCTTTGTGTAGATGGTTTAGTTGCAATTTAGCTGCCCAGCATGACGCGATCATCGGACAACTTGTGGCCGCTGATGCGCTCAAATTCACCTAGCAGCCGTTCGATCGTTAACTCGCGTTTGTTCGTTTCATCCACATCGAGAATAATCCGCCCGCCATCCATCATGATAAGGCGGTTCCCCAATCGGATCGCTTGCTCCATGTTGTGGGTGACCATCAACGTAGTTAGCTTCAGCTCACTAACGATCTCCTGCGTAAGCTTCGTCACCAGCTCAGCCCGGGCTGGGTCCAGTGCAGCAGTATGCTCGTCTAGAAGCAGTACCTCCGGTTCGGTAAACGTCGCCATCAACAGGCTCAGCGCCTGGCGTTCCCCGCCCGACAATGTACCGACCTTGGCGCGCAGCCGGTTCTCCAGGCCAATGCCCAGCCTGCGTAACTGCTCTTGAAACATGGAACGGCGCTTCGCGTTCACACCGAGCACAAGGCCGCGTGTCTTCCCGCGAGAGTAGGCCATCGCTAAGTTCTCCTCGATGGTCATATGCGGAGCAGTACCGGCCATCGGGTCCTGGAACACACGGCCAATCCACTTGCTGCGGCGATGCTCCGGCAGGTGGCTGATGTCGACGCCGCCTAGGCGAACCTCGCCGGCATCCGGCTTAATGACACCGGAGATCATATTCATCAACGTCGACTTTCCTGCCCCGTTACTGCCGATCACCGTTACGAAATCCCCGGGATTCAGGTGCAGATTGACATCAATGAGCGCGATCTTCTCATCCGGCGACCCGGGATGAAAGAGCTTCGAGACCTGGGTTAACTTCAGCATTAGAACCCACCCCCTGCGCTCTTCTGTCCGGCGGTTTGCGTAATTTCAGCGGCGCGCCGACGAGCAACCGCTTTTTGCTTCATGTTTCTTTGGACGGTCGGAAGCACTAGTGCAATAATAACGATAACTGCCGTAATCAACTTCAAGTCAGTTTGCTCCAACCATTCAATCCGCAGCGCCAAGGCGACAACCACCCGATAGACGATGGATCCGAGTACCGCTGCCAGAGTGGCCCAAAATACCGTGCGCGCCCCGAAGATCGCCTCCCCGATAATCACCGATGCCAACCCAATGACGATCATCCCGATCCCTGACGAAATGTCGGCGAAGCCGGACTGTTGAGCGATGAGCGCCCCGGACAAAGCCACAAGTCCGTTAGACAAACTGAGCCCGAGTATAATCGTATTGTCCGTATGGGCCCCAAAACTGCGGATCATCCGTTTATTGTCACCGGTGGCCCGCAGAGCCAAGCCCAGCTCCGTCCGGAAGAACAAATCCAGCAGCAGCTTGATGGCGATCACAACGATCGGCATGAACACCAACGGCGAAACCGAGGTGAACAGCGTCGTCTCCCCAAGCAAGCCTACATTCGGTTTGCCCATGATCCGCATATTGATGGAGTACAACGCAATCATCATCAATATCCCGGAGAGCAGTCCATTAATCCGTCCTTTGGTATGAATGATGCCGGTGATCGCACCGGCGGCCAAGCCGCCCAAAAAAGCGACGATCGTAGCAATCCAGGGGGAGCTTCCCCCTGTGATCATAACCGCAGCGATCGCACCGCCGGTCGTAAAGCTACCGTCCACCGTCAGATCCGGAAAGTCGAGAATGCGGAACGTAATATATACGCCGAGCGCCATAAGCGCATACAGCAGGCCGGATTCCAGCGCCCCCAGCAGCGAGTTCAACATGGTGAGTACCTCCTCAAGAAATTAGGAGCGAGTGCTGCCTATTCGATCAAATTGTTTTCCTTATCCGTAATTTCATCCTTCATCGCATCGGTCACTTCGATCCCTTGCTCAGCCGCCGCTTTCAGGTTCATGATCAAGTCGAGCTTATCCGGCACCGTCACTTTCAGATCACCGACGTTTTTGCCGTTCTTCAGCACTTCAACTGCCATTTGTCCCACTTGATACCCGTGGTCATAGTACTTGAACCCGACCGTTGCAAAAGCGCCCTTCTCCACCGTATCGCGGTCACTCGAGAAGAACGGAATGTCGTTATCGTTCGCGACCTGGATCACCGTGCTGACAGCTTCAACGACCATGTTATCGAGCGTAATGTACAGCGCATCTACACGCCCTACCAACGATTCGGCTGCTTGCTTCACTTCCGACGTATTGGTTACCGAGGCTTTCACCAATTTGATGCCGTGAGCTTCCAGCGCCTTCTCAGCATGGTTTGCCATAACAACGGCGTTGGGTTCCCCTTGGTTGATAACCAAACCTACGGATTTCACATCCTTAAAGTGCTCAGCAATGAAGTCCATCAGTCTCGTAATCGCTTCCGGGTTCGTATCCGAAGCCCCGGAGATGTTCCCGCCCGGATGATCCAAATTGTCCACCAATTTGGCATCCACCGGATCCGTGACCGCCGCGAACAGGATCGGCGAGTTCTTCACCTGTTGCGCTACAGCTTGTGCAGGCGGCGTAGCGATCGCGAGCACCAGATCGTATTTCTCACCGGCAATTTTTTGCGCAATGGTCATATTGTTCGTTTGATCCCCCTGCGCATTGTTGTAATCCAGGTCCAAGTTCTCTCCTTCCACAATGCCTGCGTCCTTCAAAGCATCCAGGAAGCCTTCCCGCGTTGCATCCAAGGAAGGATGCTCCACGATTTGTGAAATCGCGATTTTGTACGTTTTCTGATCGGAACCTGACGTATTCCCCGCACCCGCGGAATTTTCTGTTCCGGTTCCCCCGGTGTTCCCTCCGTTTGCAGCATTCCCATTGCCGGCATTGTTACCGCAAGCAACGACGCCGACCAGCAGCAGCGACATGGCGAGAATCATCCCAAGCTTCTTCTTCATGTTTTGTTTCCCCTTTCTCTCTCATGAAATTAATGACCCTGCAGTGTTGGAGCAGTAAAGCACAATCTGTTTAACGCTTTTAATGATGAAAGGATTAAAGCGCCCGTGGACAAGGATTCGCCCAACATGGACACGAAGTATGATTTCTATATTAAATGGTGGTCAATTATACGTCAATACAGGTTATAGGACTTCTGCCTTAAGATTGATATAAAAAAGAGCCCTCCAAAGCAAAACCGAAAATCGGTCTCGCGTTGGCAGCTCCACATAAACCTGGATCTACTTTTTAGCCTCTAAACAGATATGTCTTGCCTTGATCGCTTGGGGAGTAATCTCCAGCACGCCAAAGCTGTATTTGGGTTCCCGCCGTTTGTCAGTAGGAGACCCGGGATTAAACCACAGGATGCCCCCGCTTTCCGCGAGGTAAGGCTTGTGCGAGTGACCAAACAGCACAGCGTCTACGGGTTGGCCAGCGAAGACCCGCTCTGCATTGTTCTTAGCCCCATGCCCGCCGCCTGGGAGATGACCATGCGTCAGTCCGATCCGCCTGCCGCCCAGCTCGAGAACTTTATGCCAGCCGAACTTTCGGATAATGTCATTGGGATCATTGTTTCCAGCCACACCCTCAACCGGCGCAATCGCTCTTAATTGCTCGTAAACCTCCATCGTCACCCAATCCCCCAGGTGGAGAATCATATCGCAGGTGCGGAAGGTTTGGCGAAGTTTGACAGGCAGCTCCGATCCACGGCGCGGAATATGGGTATCCGATACGACTCCGATGCGCATACGCGTTACCTCAACGGTGAAGCGGCCATGCGCACATAGGTGTGCCGACGCCCGCGGATGGCGATGGATGCCGCTTGGATATTTTCTGGGATGGCCATACCCGCGTAACCAGCATCCCCGATGTGTACGATGTCGGCGCCAGAACGTTTGGCGCTGAGGGCAATCTGCCGCACCGTAGATTCGTCCGCACCTTCCTGACTTGTGCCGATCGCCGCCAAAACCAAAGCCCCCCGCGCCTTAACTTCCGCGATAACTCGGGCTAACTCCTCCTCGCGCACGCCCGGGACGGTTCCCGGAGCTGGCAGCAGCACAACATCCGCGCCGGCTTCAGCGAACCGAATTGCAGCCTCGCTGTCCAACACGCTGCCGCGAGTACCCGCGCCATGCATTTTGCCAGCAATGATCAAGCCATCGAATTCTCGCTTGGCCACATGGATCGTATGCAGGATGCGTTCATGGGTCACGCCGGTTTTCGGGTTGCCCGTCAAGCACACGAAATCCACGCCCAGCCGCTTGGCTTCGGCCAAGCTCTGCGCCGTTGCCTTGCGTCCTTCAGGCAGCTCATTAAGCCCTTCAACCGCATCAGCCGACTCATCGACCGGCTCCAAATTGATGCCAACCGGCAGTCCCGTGAGTCGCTGCAGTTCTGCGATCGGGTTTCGCGTGCTCGTCGCGCTCTCCTCACTGCCGCGATCCGGGGCAAACAAATCCCGCGACGCAATACCGCGAATCTGCGGGTGAAATACATCAAAGACGTTCAACAAGATCATGTCCGCGCCGAAAGCTTTGGCCAGCTCCGCATTGGTGATCTCGGGCAGCAGCGGCTGTGATGTTACCACCGTTTCCGCCATCACCGTTCGTCCTTCTGCTGCCAAAATGGCTCCCTTTAGAGCTTCGCGATCCATCTGACGAAAATCCGAAGCCCGGCAGTCCAAGATCCGTTTCATAGGCTACCCCTCCATTCGTTCCAAGTTCTGCACATCACCTGTATCACCAGTGTAGCACGCCCAAATGCTTCAGACTATGCGAACTTCCTGTGAATCAGTATCGTTTCAAATAAACCCTTGCTTCATAGGGGCGCAACGGTAAATTCAATAGATCCTCGTGCTCCTGCGGAGCGTAGTTGGAGATTAATAATTCAATGTCCTCCGGCTCCATTGCCTCTACCGGCCATTCGAATACCGGCTCCTCGGAACTAAAGTTCAGGATCACCAGCAAGCGGCTCTTCTCCAACTTCCGGGTAAACGCATAGATCTGTGGATGATCGGGAAGCAGCAGCTCGTATGCGCCGTAGACAATCACCGCATGTTCTTTTCTTAAACGAATCAGTTCTTTGTAGTAATGGTATATCGAATCGGGATTACGGATCGCTTCCTCCACATTGATCCGTTCGTGATTCGGGTTCACTCGGATCCAAGCGGATTCGGCTGTGGTAAACCCGGCCTGTGGTCCAGCATCCCATTGCATGGGGGTGCGGGCGTTATCCCGACTCTTGAGATGAATCGCTCGCATTATGTCCGCCTCCGGAACACCGTTTCTCCGCTGCTCCTCGTAGTAGTTAAGCGTCTCTACATCACGATAATCGTCAATCGAATCAAAGACCACGTTCGTCATGCCGATTTCCTCACCCTGATAAATGTACGGCGTTCCCTCCAGCATATGGAGGAAAGTCGCCAGCATTTTCGCGGACGGTATGCGGTAAGGCTCCTGATCGTTTCCGAAACGGGAAACTGCGCGCGGCTGGTCATGATTGCACAAATAATTGGCGTTCCAACCCCTGCCATGCAGCACGGTCTGCCAGCGGGAGATGACTTCCTTTAAGTCCGTCAGCTTCCACGGTACAACATCCCATTTGCCGCTGCCCGCAGAGGCCGCATCCAGAAACATATGCTCAAACTGAAACGTCATATTTAGCTCCCGACGGTCATCGCCAACGTAACATAGCGCCTCCTCCGGACCTAACCCTGACGTTTCGCCTACGGTCATAATGTCATAGTAGTACAACACGTTATCATACAGGTCTTGCAGAAGGGTATGTACATCATCCAGGTTTGAAAACAACTCGTACGCCCGTACCGTCGGTGTCTGCTGCGGATTGTCCGCATCCGGCAGTCCTTTTGCCTTGGCGATATGCGCGATGGCATCAAAGCGGAAGCCGTCCACACCTTTTTGAAGCCACCACTTCACCATATCATGAAGCTCACGGATGACGGCCGGATTTTCCCAGTTCAAGTCGGGCTGATGTTTGGAATACAAATGTAAATAATATTCGTCGGTACGTTCATCATACTCCCAGACCGAGCCGCTGAAATACGACTCCCAGTTGTTTGGCGGACCTCCGTTTTTGCCCTTCCGCCAAATGTAGTAATCCCGCTTTGGATTGTCCTTGGACTTCCGGGATTCCAGGAACCAGGGATGCTCGTCCGAAGTGTGGTTTAGCACCAGGTCCATCATCAACTTCATTCCCCGCGCGTGCAGACCTTCCAGCAGCTCATCAAAGTCCTCCATCGTGCCAAAAGCGGGATCGATCTTATAATAATCGCTAATATCATAGCCGTTATCATGCCCCGGCGATTGATAGATCGGACAGATCCAAACGACGTCGACCCCAAGGTCCTGCAAATAATCCAGCTTGGACAGGATCCCGCGCAGGTCACCCACTCCGTCCCCATTCGAATCCTTGAAGCTGATCGGATAGATTTGGTACACGACGCTTTCTTTCCACCAAGTCCGCTTCATGTCCGACTCCCTTTCTCGTTTTTCCTTTAGCTATTTGCATCGAACCCGTTTTGTATTACAAAAAAAGCCCAGGAACCCAAAAGTTCCCGAGCTTGAATACATTTAAGCGTAATGCTCCACCACTTGGACGTATTTCCGATGCACTTCCGCCCGTTCCGTTTCCAGCTTGCGCTTCGCGGTTTCCAGCTGGCGTTGCACCTCGCTTACCGCCGAAATCTGGTTCCGGACTTGATTTAAACCGTTGTTGATTCGTCCCTGGACCATCCAATCCGAGAAAATATCGTCAAAGAAATAGTCCGCAAACTTCAGCAGTCCGCCGATTTCCAAATCCATGGATATGCTCGCTCCGACGTCGCTGAGCTCCCGTTGATACACACGCAGACTTTGCCGTGCAGCTGTCACATGGTCCATTGCCTCATCAATCCGCGAGTGCTTGATATGCGTCGACAACATCCCGCCGCCCAGCATGTCGTACGTCCCCCAATTTTTCGCAGAACGCAGATCTTCTTCCGCTGCATTTAGATCATGCAGGGCGGATCGCCCAGCTTGCAGCGCTTCATCCACCTCTTTCAACTGCACAGTGAGGACCGCTTCGCGTTCAGCCAGCTCCCGCAGCTCTCCATCCTCCTCCAGGATCTTCCGCTCTTTGGCTTGAAATACACGTTCATACTCGTTCTTCCATGAACCCAGCTCGAGCAGTTTGCGCTCAATCTCCACAATTTGCCGCTCCATATCGCGCACCGCAGCTTCTGCGGCATCATATCTCATCTTGGCTTCCAGCACTTCCTGCTGCTCCCGATCCAGCTTTTCGGCTTTGTTGCCAAGTAAGGTAGCCAATAAGTTGGACACTGACATTGACGACAGCTTCCGAACATCTTCTTCCTCTGCAGCCAGCTTCTTCTGCCACCGGTTCCGTTCTTCTTGCAGACCAGTTAACTCTTGCTTCAGGTTTTTAAGGCGTTGCTGCCACTTCTCCTGATTCCGGCCCTTCTCTTTCAGTTCTGCCATGCGAGCGTTAAGATCCTCGAACAACCTAAGCTCCTCCCTTTCCCGCCGGAACGGTTGTCCTGTCCGGCCTGCGTAGTTTCGATATCCTGTTCTACGTTGGTCAAGAGCGAAAGTTTCAAAGCGGTCGTTCCCAAGCTGCAGCGCCATTCGCCTCAGCACTCTTCACGATCTCCTCACACAGCCGATGGGTTTCCAACGAATCTTGCAGTGAGATAGCCGGTTTCATTCCTTCGCGAACACAGCGGATAAAATGGTCGATAATCTGTACGAATCCCCGCCGATACAACACCGGATCCCAGTCCTTAAAAGTCAACCGTTTCGCCTCACCGCCAACATAATGTTCCGTTGTGTTCAACCCGTCTACCCGCCATTTTTGACCGGGGCTCATCACTTCCAGGATTTCATCGTTAGCCCCTGAGTCACGGTTCATGATTCCGATGCAGGTAAAGCCGTCACCCTCCAACTGAAGTGTGACATGGTACAGCTTGCCCTCCTGTACTCGGGTCGAGATATGAAAGCTTTGGACGTCACCCGGTGCCAGAAACCGCAGCGTATCCACCACATGGATATAATCGTCGAACACGAAGCGGCGAGCATAATCGGGCGAAGGCGTCCGGTTTTTCTGCAGCAGCACTAGCCGACGATCCGGCTGATCCTCGAGGGCTGCGTTCATCGGAGCAAACCGTCGGTTGAAGCCCGTCATAAGCAGCACGCCTTTTTGCTCCGCTCGTTCGCTGAGCCGTTTGGATTCCTCGTAATGATAAGCGATTGGCTTATCCACGTAGACGTGGATTCCGTTCTCAATCAGTTGCTCCACCACCGCCGGATGGGACTCCGTTGCCGAATGGACGAACGCAGCATCCACGCCGGACTTCACAAGCTCGTCCACGCTTCCAGCCGTCTCTGGGATGCGGTATTTAGCCGCCAGCTTGGTAAGTGTCTCCTGATTTCGTGTACTCAAGACGAGTTCGACGTCCTCCCTCGCCGTAATCACAGGCAAATACGCTTTTTGCGCAATATCGCCGAGTCCGATGATTCCAATACGCATCTTTTGGGCCTCCTCAGCATAGCTTCATAATTTCGTTGGAGTATATGGGTCAACGTTTCCTTTCATTTTGGCATAGGGGAAGGAAGATGTAAATTTACCGCAGCAAAAAAAGAAACCCCCATGTTGATCATGGGGGTCTGTTCGACTGTTCGATTAAACGAAGGAAGGTTTCGTATGGTCTACATCACCCGTGAGAACCTTCACATATTCCTTATCTCCGCCTTCGACGGAAGGACCAATATAGAGAATACCTTTAGGGCGGCTGGATTGAAGCTTACGTCCCTTTGTACGCTTGGCATCCATCATCATCGATGGGGACAAATGCTTGGAAGCCTTGGAAACCGGGGCAGTGCCTTGCTTCAGTTTCAAGTTACCTCGCTTCATACCGAATCCCCTCCAAGGATATAATGAATGGTCCGCAGCAGTTCATTGTTATCAGATACGATGAGGCCTAACTGCTCTTCGGTCAAGTGATGCCTTCCGGAAAAATGAACCGAAAGCACATGTTCTCTACCTAAAGGATAGCATAGGATGTATACCTGTTCAACTTCAAGTCGTCTAAAGAAAGCCCATTTTGAGGTTAAATATGCATCTAACACGTAGATCGGCTGTTGTCCGGATTCCACCCGCACTTTGTTCTCATGAAAGGTAAAAAATCTGCCTTTCCCTACGTTGCCTCCTACTTGCCCCATCCCCTCATCTCCCTGTGCCTTCCATAGCGCAGCACCGGTTACCAGATACCCCGGAGGAGGAAGAATCGACGTCCGAATGGCTTCGCTCAAAGCGTTGTAACGTTCCTGATCATCGGGTACGGTTATATTTTTGTTATAAGTCCAAAAGAGATGCAGGATCCGGCGTTTACGCTCCAGCTCCATTTCCATTCTTGCAAGTTCATCGCGCGGGTCTTGGTAACATCCTTCTTCTTGAATTGCTTTGATAAGCGAGCGGCAGGCGACGGCGACAGCCGCCTCGTCATTCCCATCCGTTCGCACCTCATATCTTAGCAACGTTAAGCCTTGAAGATCAGATAAGAGATGATATTCTGAAATTTTCTCCCCTGGAATGAGATCGTCACTCTCTCTGATCTCCTGCGGGATGATGGCAAACACCCGCCTTCGTCCCAATCTCCCCCAAAACAATCCCATTTCAAAAAGGGTATTGTCCCGGGTGATCAAAACAAACTTCCCCCGATAGAAAGCGACATCATCCGGTGCAAATATGAACACCCCAAAGTCGTTCTTGCCGAGTTGCTTCTCCAGTGATTCCATCGTGTAGTCATTGCCTTCGAACGCGCCGGCATACCATGGAGTTACCTGGGCATATCGGTTGATCTGGGCCTGGATCCCGCTCGCGATCCCGATCGCTTCCCTTGAAGATCCAATAAAGACGTTCGGCTTGGTCACATCCACAACTCCACAGCTCCTTGAAAAACGAATCACCTTTTCCTAATTATACCATCCCGATTCGTTCTGTGCAGGTGGATGGAATACTTGACGATATCGTACTCCGATGAAGACTGAAAGTACGCTCCACCCTCCTGCCAACAAGTAAACGTAGATAATTCCGAACCCCTCCGCGATGAAGCTCATGAGCAGCAGAGATATTCCAAACAGGAAATTCTGCAACGCGGATTGAGCTGATAGCACTTTGGGCAACTGATCCGGACCGGCGCTGCGTTGCGTAAACGTTTGGCGGGCAACTCCGACTAATTCGGAAAACGGACCGGTCAACAGCACTATGCCCAGCGTCAAAACAGCGGAAGTGTTTAACGCAAAGGCAAAGGTCAAAACGGCATATCCGAGCATACCGATCAGCAGTGCTGGGTACAACCGATTCTCCAACTTGTTTACCAGAGCTACAATCCACAGTCCGCCTAATACAGCCCCGGCAAAATAACCAGCGTTGATATACCCCCACCATGATTCATCCCGGTGTAAAATATCGCGCACAAATACAAGCAAAAAAGCCCCCGACCATATCGAACCGCCTAACAGTTCCATCATCTCCATCCAGGTTAGTGCACGCAATCTTGGCAATCGCCATAGGGTGATCCACCCCTCTTTTAACGTTTCCCAATGAGAGATGGCCCGTCTGGATCCCCTATCTCCATTTGCTGCCATAGATGTTGTATTTCGAAGTTGCCCTCCGATCGGATCTACGATTCGGGTCGTAGCCAACATAGCGATTCCGTAAGCTCCAGCAACCGCAGCAAGTACCGGAAACGAACCAAATTTCGCCACAACTACACCGCTGAGCGCCCATCCTGCAAACTGGATGACTTGATCCGTCACCGCGATCATACTGTTCGCTTTCAGCAACGTATCGTCCCGAACCAGCCTGGGAATCAGGGCATTCCTTGCAGGTGTCGTCCAACCGTCGAGGAAGGAAATCACTAAGATCACTCCATACAGAATGCCCGGGGCAGTTCCACCAATCCATGGGGAGACATATAACGCAAGCAACGAAAATAACAGAAACTGACCGCCTTGCGAAATCGATAATATTGGGGTCAGTCGAAATCTGGCGATCACCAAGGGAGCCAGCAAGCTGCTGATTAACTGGGAACTCACCCGAATCAAAGGAACCAACGTCGCAAAGATGATGGATCCGGTCTGATCCAGGAGCAGCGTAATAAAAGCGACAATATACAGGACGTCCGCCATGTTAGACAAGGTTTGCGAACTCCATAACCAAAAAAAGGACCGTTTCATCCCCGTATCACTCCTTTGTTCCAAACCAAATAACCCGGATACTCCGGAGTCAAAAAAAGGTTAGGTTCAAGAGTGAAGGATCAAATCGGTCCCATGCTTAATCTCCCTATATCTATCGTGTTGATTCGGATTTGCTCGCCTTAAGGCTCGTAAATCATCTTCCGCGTCATCCCGCCGTCAACTACCAGATGCGCGCCGGTCACAAATGTATTGTCCGGGTGAGTCAAGTACAGGCAGGCCCGGGCGATATCCTCCGGAGTTCCAACGCGTCCTGCCGGATGCTGCTTGTGATCGATCTCGCGCAAAGCATTGTAATCGCCGGTTTCAATCCACCCCGGACTGATGCAATTCACGCGGATGCCGTCCGGGCCAAGCGATACAGCCAGCGCATGCGTAAGCGATACGATGGCTCCCTTGGAAGCGGCGTACGCCTCCGAACCAGGCTCAGACATGAGCGAACGTGTAGAGGAGATATTCACAATGGCTCCACCCCGGCCGCTCCCCTTCACACGTTTGGCCATCTCACGGGAGGCTATAAACGTACTTCGCACATTGGTGTTCAGCACATCGTCCCATTCCTCTACCGTGAGCTCATAGGTGGATTTAAATCGCGATACTCCCGCATTGTTAATCAAAATATCGATCCGTCCCAGTTCACGCTCAGCTGTCTCCATTAAGCGGACGATATCCGCCTCCTGGCGAACATCGCAAGGCACGAATAAGGCTCGTCCCCCGGCCTTGCAAATTGCCTCCACCGCCGTTCTGCCGGTTTCCTCATTGAACTCCGCCAGTACGACAGACGCACCTTCCCGAGCATAAGCTTCAACCACACCGCGGCCAATGCCCTGCCCTGCTCCCGTGACAATGACGGTCTTGTTTGCAAAAGACATCCCCAAACCTCACTCCTTCTGTCCGCTCTCCGCAATGTGACGGATTAATCCCGGCAGCCAATCGCCCAGCGCTTCAAACTGATATCCTGCTTCACGTGCTTTGGTATTGTCCATTACCCATGAGCTTGGGATGCCGAATGGTGATTGATGCTCCTGAGCCGTTTCACGTTCGATCAACGCTGTTTTGCCGGTGATCGATTCAATTAAGCGGATAATTTCACCAATGGTAATTTCCCCATCAGAACAAGCGTTCATCGGGCCAGTCAGTTCGTTATCCCCCAGCCAGGCCAAGAACTTCGCCGTTTCCGCTGAAGTGATAAAGGAGATCGATGCGTCCGGATTTGGAATCCCAATCGGCAACCCCTGCTGGATATGCTCGACATGAAAATGCAACCGGCGCGTATAATCATCCGGCCCTAACACAATCGGAATCCGCAGGGCGCTCACCGGGAAATCTGCCTGTTGGAAAAAAGCCGCTTCTGCCAACCGCTTCCCTTCCCCATAATCAAACGTCTGCCTGTCCCCAAGCTTCAGCTCATAATGATAAGGATCAAAGTCTTCCTCGGCCAATGGCGATTTGCCGAGCTTATAGACCGATAAAGTGGAGGTCAAGACATACTTCCCGACGCACCCCTTGAATGCCCGCACCGCAGCAAGCGCTTCGTTTGGAGAATAACAGATGTTATCGTACACCAGATCCCAAGGTCCCGCCGCAGCCGCCTCTTGCAACGATTTCTCATCTGTACGGTCCAGCCGCAGCTGCGTGACCGGCGCATCAAACTGGGCCTCCGTTTGGCCTCGGGTCGCAACCGTAACCTCATGCTTCCCCGAGCCTGCCAGCAGGTTAACCAGTCTTTTGCCAAAATAACGAGAACCGCCGAGTACTAGAATCTTTGCCATTTCTTCTTCCTCCTCCATCATCGGCTTTTTTCCCTTTCACGGGATTAACGCGTTGTAAACGTGCTTTTGATTAAAGATAAAGCCGTCAGCATCCCAAAGAAAAACAATTGCGGATCTCGCACGATCTCAAAATAACCCACGATATAGATCTGTTTCACATAAATCGTGATGATTGGATAGATCAACAACAGGAAACTGGGCACAAAAACGAAGGCAAACAACGGACGGTGGAACTTCCTCCTATTTGGAAAGCCGTTCAGAAAGCTTAAATACAATCCAAATGCTAAGCCATATGCAATTTTGCCAATTAAGCCGTAATCGATTTTACCCAGCGTTTGGTTCTTGTTGTTCATCATGTCGGTAAACTGATGCCCGTAATACATCAGCACCAGTGCTCCCAGCATCCAGATAAAATAATAAAAATACCCTTTTGAGCTCTTCATGTATCTACTCTCCCTATGGATGGATCAAAAAGCCAATAACCAAATTTTATCATGAAAATGCAGGGAGAAGCAGGTTTTGTTGGCGGGAGGGATTGGATGAAGTTCTAACGAACCACAGAGCCCTTATTTCATTGATTTTGTGCTTGATAAAAATTTAACGGACTTCAATGACCTTATTCACCCCCAGTTTGCCTTAAAAGGAGCAATTTCCGGGAAATAAGGCCTCTGGGGTCCGTGAATGATCGATTTAAAGCGTTTGGACTCAAAATAACGTCATCTGAGTCCGTTATCCGTTAGGTCTAGGTGAGGCCCCCCTCGTTCAATGAGGAATCCGCAGCTCCCTCCTCAACCAGCTTTAGCAGCGGCCAGCGTCTGAGCCATTCTTTGTCGTGGACCCGCTTCTGGAACACGTGATGATCGTGAAAATACGGCCCTTGCCGAACCCGAAGCGACAGGAGATCGTCCAGCCCGAAGGGCGCGATCAGCTCGACCTCCCCCGCTGCGTTCAAGCGTGCGGCCACCGCCGTTGCCGTTTCCGGCCAATACCGCATAGCATCCTCAACCGAACGGTAAGGCGGAGTACCGTTGCGCAAATGCATGCGCGCCTGATTTTTCACCGACCAATTCAACCGAGGATTTCGTTCGCGCAGTTTTGCATCATTGGCTTTCTCCGCCTCCTCATCTAGACACGATGGATCATAATACAGCACATCCACATCGTGCAGCGGCGTCCGTTCAGCATAGCCATGCAGCACGTCCCAGACAAAGTTGCGGATATATCCGGCGGCGATGCAGCCCTGAGGCAACTTCAGCTCAGCAACAAGCTGCAGATCCGTCATCATGTCCGGCTGCCGGCGAATCGCCTCAATCAAATCGGCAGCACCAGTGATCGTCGATATCATCAGCTCCCTGCCTCCTGCTGTTTTAATGCTTCATCCTTGGGCAGCAGGACGGTGAGCAGACCGATCAACGGCAGCAAAGAGCAGACCTGCATAATGAACAAAATGCCCGCCTGATCGGCAAAGTTCCCCAACACGGCAGACCCTAAGCCGCCAAGCCCAAAGGACAAGCCAAAGAACAAGCCCGAGATCAGCCCGACCTTTCCCGGCAATAGCTCCTGCGCATACACGACGATGATCGAAAACGCCGAGGACATGATCAGGCCGGCAATGACAACGAGTACGCCTGACCAGAACAGGTTGGCATAAGGCAACAACAGCGAAAACGGCGCCGTCCCGAGGATAGATACCCATATGATATTGCGCCGCCCATAGCGGTCCGCGATCGGCCCGCCAAAAAACGTGCCCACCGCCGAAGCCGCCAAAAAGGCAAAAATATACCATTGAGCCGTATCTTTCGCAACGCCGTAGTGGTCCATAAGGAAAAATGAATAAAACGTCGAGATACTGATCGAATATACGTTTTTGGAGAACAACAGCAGCACAAGCACGGTAATAGCCAGCATGATTTTGCCCCGGCTGAGCCGGCTCTTCGTTCGAGCTGCTCCACCTGCGGCTTTCGAACCCGCTGCACGCAGCTTACGTGGTTTCAAATCCTGGCCGCTGTACCATTTTGCTACGAAAAACTGGATGACGATCGCCGCAACCGCTGCCAAAGCAAACCAAGCTACGCTGGTCTGACCTAACGGGATAAAGATCAAAGCTGACATGATCGGACCTAACGACGCCCCGATGTTCCCGCCGACTTGAAAGATCGACTGCGCTAGGCCGCGTCTTGGACCCGCCGCTAAATAAGCTACACGCGACGACTCCGGATGGAACACCGACGACCCCAGCCCAATAGAGGTCACTGCCAGCAGAATCAAAGGATAACTGGGAGCAAAGGCCAGCATAACGATGCCCGCCAGCGTGAAGCAAACTCCAAGCGGTAGAATATAAGGCCGGGGCCGAACATCAGAGTACAAACCAACCAAGGGCTGGAACAAGGAGGCTGTCATGTTCATGGCGAACGAAATCCAGCCGATTTGGCCATAGGATAACAAGAGGGATTCGCGCAGCACCGGGAATAAGGCCGGAATCGCGGATTGCATCGTATCGTTTAATAAATGCACCGTGCTGATCGCAAAAAGAATCGGATAGACCGTAAGTACAGGATTCGCCGACTTCACGGCGGTTGACTGGTTCATCATGACCTCACATTTTTTCGGTATAGAGTGGTTGATTCATTTATTTGGGTATGTTTTTATCTGGATCTGATCCGAACCGTTGGTTGCGGTTTAATCCATCGATCGCCTGCATCTCCTCGGCACTTAATTCGAAATCAAAGATATCCGCATTCTCTATAATCCGAGCTTCCCGGATCGATTTCGGAATGGTGACGACGCCCAGTTGTACATCCCAACGCAAAATAATCTGTGCCACCGTTTTTCCATATTTGCTGGCAATGCCTTTCAGCAGCTCATGCTCCAGCAAATGACCTTGGCCCAACGGCGACCAGGCCTCCAACTGAATGCCTTTCTCCGTGCAATAGCGAAGCAATTCTTTTTGAGTCAAATAAGGATGAAACTCCACTTGGTTGACGGCCGGCACAACCTTGGCTTCGGACAACAAATCCTCCAAATGGTGGATTTGAAAATTACTTACGCCGATCGCGCGTACCTTACCTTCGGCATACACTTTTTCAAGCGCCCGATACGTCTCCTTGTACTTCCCCTTCACGGGCCAATGCACGAGAAATAAGTCCAAATAGTCGAGCCCTAATCGCTTCAGGCTGTCGTCAAACGACTTCAGTGTCGTCTCAAACCCTTGATCCGAGTTCCACACCTTGGACGTTATAAATACATCTTTCCTTTGAAGACCGTTCTCTTGCAGCGCCTCCCGGACACCTTGACCCACGCCTTCCTCATTGCGGTAAGCGGAAGCGGTATCAATACTGCGGTAGCCCGCGCGGATTGCCGCCTTCACAGCTTGCACGACTTCCTCGCCTTCCTTGGCCTTAAAGACGCCAAGTCCCAGCCAAGGCATTTGAACTCCATTGTTTAATGTCACGCAGTCTTGCAGATGATTTGGCAACTTCGACATGGGTTTCGTCCTCCTTTATGTTCAGGCGATTTCTGGTAATATCCTACATCAAGTCAACCGAAATGAACAGAGAACAAACCAAAAAGACCGCCCAAAGGCAGTCTCAGAGGCAGGAAAATCGTATTCCTATCGTTAAGTATTTAAGAAGGATAAGTATAAGATCAGGCAGTTTCTCTGGATCGACGCAGCTTTTGTCTGGCGCGGTACAATACGATTTTGAAATGGGATAACGAGATACCCATCAAATCCGCCGACTCCTGATAAGAGAAGCCCTGTACGTCATACAGCAGCACCGCATGTTGTTGGTTCGGCTGCAGAAAAGCCAGCTGTGCGTAGAGTTCCCGGCGGCTCTCTTCGCCAAGCACGGATTTCTCCGGAGTATCGTCGCTCGGATACCGGTGAAAAAATTCATTTTCGTACGAGGACGACCGGCTTTCCTTCCGCAGCAAGTCGATATAAGCGTTATGGGCGACGCGAAGCAGCCAGGCCTTGGCTCTCTTCCCCTCTGCTTCGTGCAGGTGCATCAGCGCCCGGCAAAACGTCTCTTGCATCAAATCCTCAGCGATATGCGAGTTGTGGCACATGCTATACAAATATCGAAAAACGTCATTTTTATATTCGCGGTAAAGCAAATCCATAGAACGAGTCTTCATGATTGATTCCTCACTTTCTCCCGGCTTTCAAAAAACAAGGCTGTCTTTGTATCTCCGCCTTACTTGGTCCATTATGCCGAATAGAGTTTGCGTCCCGACTAAGAAATTGTTAAGTTTTCCTTAAGAATTTACTGCGTTTTCCTTAAACAAAAAGACGCCATCTGGCGTCATCCTGCGAATTCTAGTTGATATTTCAGGCGTCATCCCGGCGCAACCGTACCGTAAACGCGGTACGATACTCGTTGCTGTCCGCCGAGATGGAGCCATGGTGCAAATCGACAATATGCTTGGCGATCGCGAGGCCGATGCCGGAGCCCCCTGTCTGGGAAGCGCGTGACTTCTCCACACGGTAAAACCGATCAAATAGATGCGGCAAGTCCACAGTCGGAATCGGATCACCGTAATTGACAACTTCGGTGACGATTTCTTCGCCTTCCTGCCAGCCGCGAATATCCAGATACTTCCCCTCGTGACCATACCGGATCGCATTGGTCATCAGGTTCTCGTAGACCCTGCGAAGCTTGTCCCCATCCGCCTGAATGTACAGCGGTCCGTGCAGATACAGCCGGCATTCCATGCCATTCTCTTGCAGCTGCCAGCCGAAATGCGCAGCCATTTGATGAAGCATCTCCGCGAGATTAATCCGCCTGAATTCCAGCTTCATCTCCTTATTTTGCATACGCGTGTATTCGAACAAGTCCTGTAGCAGCTGCTTTAGCCGAAGTGACTCCTCGTAGGCCATGTTGACATAATAACGCAGCTCCACCTCATCGCGGTAACGGTCCTCTTCAATCAGTCCCAAATAACCGATAATCGAGGTAAGCGGGGTGCGTAGATCATGGGATACGTTGGTAATCAGCTCATTTTTCGTCTGCTCCGCCCGCCGTTCATCCTCGATGGAGGTGACCAGCCGGTCGATCATCCGGTTGATATCGGTCGCAAGCTGCCCGAGCTGCCCAACGTTCTGTACGGGGATTTTCCGTACGGAGCCGGCTTCAATTTTATGGACCTCTTCGATGAGCTGCTCCAAGTAGCGCTTCTCTTGACGACGAAGGCTGCGGCGGTAAAAATACAACGAAAACAGCATTAGAATCGGTACGCCGGTCAAATAGTACGCTTCCGGGAAACCGATATTTCGGTTAATCCACAGCACCACATTGTACACCGTCATACTAGGGAAGCTGATAAAAAATAACCGCGCCAGCAAAATAAGCAAAAACAGCGCAATTAGTGAAGTGACGACGGTCCAGAACAACCAGGCAACAAAACGCAGGCTAGCTTTCAAGTTTGTAGCCAACCCCCCAGACGGTACGAATCAGCTTCTCCCCATCCATTTCCTTCTCCAGCTTATCCCGGAGGCGGCTGATATGCACGGTAACCGAATTGCTGCTGTCCAAATATTTATCCTTCCAAATCAATTCGAAGATTTCCTCAGAACCAAATACCCGTCCGGGATGGCTCGCCAACAGATGCAGAATGCCAAATTCGATTGGGGTCAGCTTCAGCGGGTTGCCGTCTACGGTCGCCGTGTGTGTTTCTTTATCGATCGCCAATGAGGCGATCTTGATAATATGATCCTGCGATGGCTGTGTTGAGCTTGGCGGCTGCACAGTATAAGAGGATCGACGAAGCAACGATTTGACCCGGGCGACCAACTCCAGCGGATTAAATGGCTTCACCATATAATCGTCCGCTCCGGTCATCAGCCCGGTTATCTTGTCCATATCGCCGTCCTTGGCGCTTAACATAAGGATCGGCGTGGTCTTGGATTCACGAATCTTCATACAAACGGAGATTCCGTCAAGCCCAGGGAGCATCACATCAAGAATCACCAAGTCCACTTCCTCCTGCTCGGTGATCTCCAGCGCCCGCAAGCCGTCCTCCGCCTTCAGTACATGATAACCTTCATTTATAAGATAGATTTCGATTAGTTTTGCGATTTTTTCGTCATCATCGACAATCAAAATACGTTTACTCATTCATCCAATCATCCTTTATTTGAGCTGGTTAGACAAGAGCACACAATACCATCATATCATGTCTCTTGCCTCCAAATCCAAATAAAAGGTTACAAATTCCAACCATTATTGTTTCCAATGGAAAGGGATGAACACGTGAAATCTAGAGCCTTTACCGAGCTCAGAAGCGACGGTAATCTCACCTTGATGGATGTCCACGATTTTTTTAACGATCGACAATCCAAGCCCGCTGCCCCCATCTTTGCGTGTACGAGCTTTGTCAGCTTTATAGAAACGCTCAAAAATATGAACCAAATCCTCCTCGGACATGCCAATCCCGTTGTCCGCCACAATAACTACTGCCCGCTCCTCTTCAGACGTAAGCGACACTCGGATTTCCCCGCCTTCCGGCGTAAATTTGATACTGTTATGAATCAGATTCATCCAGACCTGGCTGAGCAGATCCTCGACGCCCTCAATCTCCAGCTCGGAAACCTCCATCTGGATTTGAATGTTTTTGGCTAGCCACTGAGGCTCACAGGCTAATACCACATTTTGCAGCTGGCGGTCCAGCCGAAACCGGTTCGTCTGCAGCGAGGTACGGTCTGTTTCCAATGCGGAGAGCTTCAGTAAATTATCGCTCATCTGCGACAAACGGCGGCTTTCCGATTCGATAATCTCCAGGTAATGGTTCCGTTTCTCTGGCGATAAGTCCGGTCTGCGCAAAGCTCGGGCGAAGCCGCGGATTGAGGTTAACGGGGATTGGATTTCGTGGGATACGTTGGAGATGAAGTCCTGCCGCATCGTTTCCATTTGTCCCAATGCCCGTGCCATCTCATTAAAGCTGTTCACGATCGTTTCAAACTCCCTCATCCGTTCAAATCCATCGATCCGAACCGAGAAATCCCCTTGGGAGATCCGGCGAATCGCATCGATCACGCGGTTCAGGCTTCTCAGTTGACGAGGCCGGAACATCGCGGATATCAGAAGCATGATCAATAATAATAAGATGACACCGAAAATGACATTAAGCAGATCGATAACATAAGCCGAAAAAGGAGGCTCCCATCTTCGGTAAATCGCTGCAGTTCCCCAGCGCGCCAAAGACCAAGTGATTCCGAAACATGCGAGGATAATCAGAAACTGGCCGATTCGGAGCAGGATCTCTCCGGCTCTCTTCCAGAAGATCAACGTTCCCCCACCTCCAAACGGTAACCGAGACCACGGATCGTACGAATTTTAAATCCAAACGTTTCTTCGGGAAACCGTTCGCGCAATCGATTAATATGCACATCCAGCGTGCGTTCATTTCCTTCAAAATCGTATCCCCAGATGTCCTCAATCAGTTGTTCCCGGGGGAGGGTACGCCCTGCATAGCTGCCCAGCTTGAACAGCAGTTCGAATTCCTTCAGCGGCAGCGTCAGGCTGGAATCGCCATTTTCAACTTCAAAGGTTTTGCGATTCATTCGCAGCGTACCGATGGTCACGATCTGCGAGATCGACACTTGATACCGCTTGAGCAGCGCCTTCACCCGGGCAACGAGTTCGGCGGGTTCAAACGGTTTGACGAGGTAATCGTCCGTGCCCAGTTCAAAGCCCTTGACCACCTGCCGGGTCTCCCCCTTCGCTGTTAACATGAGCAGCGGCATCTCATAGTAACGGCGCAGCTCACGGCAAAGATCCCAGCCGTCCATCTCCGGCATCATGATGTCGAGGATCACCATGTCGACCTTTTCTGATTCCACTAGGGCCAGAGCCTCCCGGCCATTTTCAGCTTCCAACACTTGATCGATACCCGCTTCCTCCAGGAACAGGCGAACCAGCTCACGGATATGTTGATCGTCGTCCACAACGAGAATTTTAGCCATGCTACATCTCTTCCTCCTCGTTATCAATCGGTTCTGACTCTTCTTGGCTTGCGGCGATTTGCAGCTGCTGTGAGGCGAACTCGCGATACATGGCGTGCTGGCGCAAGAGCTGCTCATGTGTGCCTCGGCCCGTAACCTTCCCTTTTTCAATAAAAATCAACTGATCTGCCCCAATGACGGTCGAGAGCCGGTGGGCAATGACAATCGTTGTCCGACCCTTCATCAGGTTATTCAGTGCCTTCTGAACTACAATTTCCGAGCTGCTGTCCAGGCTCGAGGTAGCTTCGTCCAGCATGAGGATGTTCGGATCACGCAGTAATGCACGCGCAATGGCGATCCGCTGTCGCTGTCCCCCGGACAGCTTAACCCCGCGTTCGCCGACATCGGTATCGAACCCGTTTGGCAGTTCGGCGATAAAGCCATCCGCATACGCCATCTCCGCCGCCCGCTTCAGCTCCGCTTCGCTGACTTCGCGCTCGATGCCGTAGCACAGATTCTCACGGATTGTTCCGGCGATGATCGGACTTTCTTGTGAGACGTAGCCAATCATTCCGCGCCAGGAGCGCAGCGAGAATGAATCGATGGGGGCGTCCCCCAAGCGGATGCTGCCCTGCTGCGGTGTATAAAACCGCTCCAACAAGGCAAACAACGTCGTTTTGCCGCCGCCGCTGGGGCCTACAACTGCGGTTACGGTTCCCGGTTCCATCGTAAACGAAACGTCCTGCAGTACCGGCTCTTCCGGATTGTACGCGAAGGTAACTCCGTCCACGATTAACGGCTGATCCGCCTTGGTAATCTCCTGTCCTTGGTCAAAAGGCTCTTCCTCGGCATCCAGCGTTTGAAGAATCCGCTCGGTTGCCCCTTTCGCTTTCTGAAGTTGGGTGAAAAACGTCGTCAACTGCGTCATCGGCATGACAATCTGAACGAGGTACAAAATAAACGCCACCAATTCTCCGGCGGACAGCCCGCCGTTCGCTACCTGCATCCCGCCGTAGCCAATCACCACGACAAGCAGCATCATCATCACAAAGGCCATAAAGGGGCTAATCCATGCCATGACTTTACCCTCCCGTACACCGAAGTAGAGCAGTCTGCCGATCGCTTGGTTGCCGCTTTCGTATTCCTGCCGCTCCGCATTCGATGCTTTGACCAGGCGGATTTCGGACAACACCTGGCTTAAGGCCGCTGTAAACGAGGCGGTCTCGTCCTGCATAGCCAGTGAGATTTTATACATCGTCCGGCCCAGCGGCACAAGGATCAGTGCGGCGAGAGGGATCACCGCGGACATGACCAGGGTCATTTTCCAGTTCAAATAAAACAGGACGGCTACCGCACCTAGTATCGAGATAATCCCGCTGATAAAGCCGGAGACTTGTTCGGAGATCAACGTTTTGAGAATTCCGGTGTCATTCGTCATTCGACTGACTGACTCCCCGGTTCGAGTATTGTCGAAGTAGGATACCGGCAAGCGGAGCATCTTCTTCCACAATCGATCCCGAAGGCTGGCAACCATGCGCTGACCAGTATAATTCAGCAGGAAGATCGATACGCCGGAAGCGACGGACATCCCGATAAATGCAGCACCGATCCACAAGATCTGCGACCCGCTGATGGAAGACAGCGAAAAACCGTCAACGAGATTTTTCGTGAACATCGGAATGACGAGGCTGACCAACGTTGACAGGAGGCTGAGGACGATCGCGACAACAAAGAGCGGCATCGGCGGTTTCGTTTCTCGCATCAGGCGAAAAAACGCCTTTGAACTTCCTCCGCTTTGGCTCACTTGATCATCTATATTTTTTAAGTTAGGGTTATTCCTTGGCATGTGGTTCTCTTCCCTTCCCTCTCTATCTGAAACAAGACGAGCCGGACATACCGGCTCTAGGAAAAAGACTACATATCGAATTTAAACTGAAGTTAAACAATGTTAATGTTGAAACTAGAGATTTTCTACTTCCACACTGATGACATGGTTAATCTTCCGGAGAAAATGGTACAGCTCCGTCGTATACTCCTTCTCGGATGCGGTAATCACCATATCGACGCGCTGGCGGCCCTCCTCCAGGTCTTTGATCTTCAGCCGCCGAATCCGGTGCTTGTTCATCTTCGATGTTTGTTCCAGATCCCCGCTGCATTCAATGATCCGAATCAGTTCGGTGACGTTGCCATGATCCTCCATGACGATTTTGATGGAGACGTCACGTTGATTCAGCTTATATGGTCCAATCCATTTAATGATATAAGGTACAACATTCACGGAAATGATGAGTAAAACCACCGTTAATGCAGCCGCGAGGTAGAAGCCGGTTCCGATCGCGATACCAATCCCTGACGCTGCCCAGATCATCGCCGCAGAGGTCAGGCCGGAGATTCCTTCATTGCTTCGGCGAAGGATCGCCCCTGCCCCCAGGAAACCGATCCCGCTGACGATTTGCGCTGCCAGCCGCATCGGATCCATGTTCGGATGATCTGGTCCAGCGAATTTAGCAAACGCCTCGATCGACACAATCGTAACCAAGCAGCTGGCAATACAAATGACCATACTTGTCTTGATGCCCAGCGGTTTCTGCTTTAATTGCCGATCGATCCCGATAAATAGCCCGAACAATAGCGCGAGACACAGCTTTACAACAATTTCCATTTCGTTCATCATGATCGCAACTCCTCCAAGTATATAAGGTGAGTATAATTGTATTCGGCACTTTGGTGCAAATCGAACATCCCCCTCCCAAAATATGAAAAAGAAACCCATGCGACTGGACACGCTACCTAGCCAGCAGGAGTTTCTTGGGCTTACTGTGTTAAACGTTCAGCAAAAATATCGTCGGGATTCGCATCAGAATAAGATTTCACAAACTGATCATAGGTACCTTCAAATGTGAACCTTCCTTGGTTCAGGAGATGAATTTTACAATCCACTTTCTGAAAATCATGCAGGGTATGGCGCCGGCGATTAAATCAAAAAGAGTTGTTTTTCCTGAACCATTTTTTCCAATCAAGACCTGAATCTTCCCCGCTTCAAAGTCTGCACACAAATCGTTTAAGACCTTACGATCGGACTTCTTATAGGTATAGCTTAAATGACGAATGGTGATCATCGGTTCCTCCTTCGTTCAAGTGCGGTAAGTGGGGGATACAATTTTAATCCATTTGAAGCCTGTCGTTCCCAACCCCATGTAAAGGCCTGTGATAAGAAATAGATAAACGGAAGACAAGTGGCTGATCGGTTGGCCTGTAAACCACTCTGCAAAGACGAAAGTCAAATTCCGAACGTACTCCAGCGGGTTAATGAAAGCCATCACATGCCCAAGCGGAAACGGCAAGGAATCTGAGTTGGCCGATATCAAAAACATCACCAGCACCGAGATATTGAGAAGGGTCATTAATGCTTCCTGTCGGACAGGCAAGAATAGAATGTTCAGAACAAACAGGGAAACCGCAAGCCCGCCAATCAGGCTGGACGTTAAAGCGGTCATTACAAAGGGGAGAAAATGCGCATAACTGTTCAAATATAAAGTCCCTGTAATTGCGGTGAACAACAGAATCATGAGGATGAGGAACACAAGCTGGCTGATCAATTTGCCTAGTATTACGCCATTTTTGCTGCCAGAAACGAATTTAAACATTTTTAAAAAGCCCGTTTCTCGTAACGAAATTAGACTTGTAGTCACTTCTACAGACATCACTAAAGTGATATAGGAGATAAACAAGCTAGACTGATGAATAAAAGTGTCTTCTTCCGGTTGCTGCATTAGCCATGGTGCATGATATACAAAAAAGAGAAAGAGCGGAAACACCAGATACCATAGGAAACCGATTTTGTGGTTCATCGTCATGATCGCAAACAATCGAACATACTCGTACACGATTCTCATTATTATAACTCCTTGATCAGTGACTATAGGGATATTTTTCTAATATTGTTAGAATTTCAATTATTCTCATTTTATTTATTCCCTGCTTCATTGGTCAAGAAGAAAAAAGCCTGAACCATCATGAAACGGCTCAGGCTTCTGAATTAATGAATCAGTTCAATTAGAATTTAGCAGCCAGTTCGGCAGCGCGTTTTACGCCATCATGAATGATTTCTTCGGCGCGGTCTTGGAATTGGTTGTGTCCTTCAACCACAACGACTTCCGGATCGTTAATGCCCCAGAAGGCCAGGGTGTTCTTCACATAGTTCAGGGACATTTCCAGCGCAGTCGCAGGACCTTCGGAATAAACACCGCCACGCGCTTGCAGCAACGCTACTTTCTTATCGCCAACCAAGCCCACCGGACCTTGTTCGGTGTACTTGAACGTTTTACCCGCTTGGTTCAAGTAGAACAGGTACGTCAACAGCTGTGCTGGAATCGTGAAGTTCCATAGCGGGAATGCAAATACGACCTTATCCGCATTCAGAAATTGCTCCAAATAGCCGTTAGCCAAGTCAGCAGCTTTTTGCTCTTCTGGCGTTGTTGGAATCCCGTTATTGACTTTGAACAGCCCGTTCAGCATATCCAAATCATAGTAAGGCAGGTCCAACTCAAACAGGTTCAATTCGATGATTTCATCATGAGGATGAGTTTCTTTGTACGTTTGCAAGAAGCTTTCGTACAACTTTACGGTAGCAGATTGCTCTGCTGGGCGATTATTAGCCTTAACAAATAAAACTTGAGACATTTGTGTTTCCCTCCGACTCTTCTTTTCTACTTTATTTTCCTTAGTTACTATATATTATCTTGCAACTAGTTTAACAATAGTTATAATAATCACTAACTACCACTTTGTCAATTACAGATTCAAAAAATTCAAACTTTATCCACTTCCGTTTCCGCCTGTATTCCTCTTCTAAATTTGCTGCGAACCTGCTCTGCTGCCGCCGTCATTTGTTTCAAAGCTGCGACTGTCTCCTGTTGTCCCCTCGTTTTCAAACCGCAATCAGGGTTGACCCAGAACAATTCCGGATCTAACACTTGAATCGCTCGCTCGATCAATCGTATCATCTCCTCCGCGGACGGGACGCGCGGACTGTGAATGTCGTAAACCCCTAACCCGATTCCAAGTGGATACGTATGCTTCTCAAAACTGTGGATCAGCTCGCCGTGGCTCCGTGAAGTTTCGATCGAGATAACATCCGCATCCAGCGCACGGATCTCTTCCAAGATATCGTCAAATTCGCAGTAGCACATATGCGTATGAATTTGCGTCGTATCCCGTACCGATGAAGTCGTCATCCGGAACGCCTTCACTGCCCAGTTCAAATAGTTCGACCAGTCCTTCTGCTTCAGCGGCAGTCCTTCGCGCAGCGCAGGCTCGTCCACCTGGATCATTTCAATTCCCGCTTCCTCCAACACTTCGACTTCCTTTCGCAAGGCCAATGCAATTTGATAAGCCACCTGCTCCCGGGACAGGTCACTGCGAACAAAGGACCAGTTCAAGATCGTGATCGGACCTGTTAACATGCCTTTCACCGGTTTGTTCGTCAGGCTTTGGGCGTAGGCCGTTTCCTTCACGGTCATTGGCCCAGCAAATTCGACGTCTCCATAAATGATCGGAGGCTTCACGCAGCGCGTTCCATAGGACTGGACCCAGCCTCCTTGCGTAAACGCAAATCCTGGGAGCTTCTCGCCAAAAAACTCCACCATATCGGTCCGCTCAAACTCACCGTGCACCAATACGTCGAGCCCGATCTCCTCTTGAAACTCCACCCATCTGCGGATCTCCGCTTGGATGAACGCTTCGTACTTCTCCGCGCTCCACTCACCTTTACGCCACTTCTGCCTTGCAGCCCGCACCTCGGCGGTTTGCGGGAAACTGCCAATCGTTGTAGTCGGCAGGAACGGCAGCTGCCACTTCGCCTGCTGCTTCCGCCGCCGTTCGGCGAAATCGCTGGCGCGCTCAGCCGGAGCAGCTGCGGCCTGCGCTGCTTCTTCCCGTACGAATGGAAGGTTGCGGGCTGGATCTGCAGCAAGCGCAGCCAAAGCCCGTCGATTCTCGGTGAACTGCACCGGCTCCGCTCCTTCTCCGTGGGCCGCCTTGCATAAGCTCACCAACTCCTCCAGCTTCTGCTCGGCAAAGGCCAGCGCATCGTGCAATACCGGATGCAGCCGCTCCTCCCTTGTTACAGATACCGGGACATGTAGCAAGCTGCAAGAAGGCTGCACGATGACCTCCGACGCTCCGGCCTGAAGCGAAATCACCTTCAGCAGGTTTAGTGCCTCATCTAAATCCGTACGCCAAATATTCCGCCCGTCAATCAGTCCCGCACCTAGCGTCTTGTCAGCAGGGAAGCCGGAACGCCGGAGTGATTCGAGGTTACCTTCCCGGCCATGAACGAAATCCAATCCCAAACCGTGCACCGGCAGTTCAATCAGTTCATCATACCGTTCGACCGCATCAAAATAGGTTTGGAGCATCAGTCGCAATCCCGGAACCTCCTGCGTAATCGTCTTGTAGATCAAGCGAAGCTGTAGTACGTCCTCCTCACTTAAAGAGACAACAACAGCCGGTTCATCGATTTGCACCCAATCTGCACCCGCTGCCTCCAGTTCGCGCAACACCTGTACGTACAGAGGCAGCAGCTTTTGGGTCCAAGTTTCAGCCTCCCCCGCGGTTTCCCCTTTGGATAACTTCAGCAACGTAAACAGTCCGAGCAGAACAGGCCTTCCGTTGATCCCGAGCTCCTGTTTCGCCTCCAGATAGGCTTGCAGCGGCCGATTGACAGTCAACTTGGGATCACGGTTCCCCAGCTCAGGTACGATATAATGGTAATTCGTATTAAACCATTTGGTCATCTCGCTGGCGGTTGCTTCGTCATTGCCTCTTGCGATCGCGTAATACAGATCAAGCGAGATTTGTTCCCCGTTCCAAGCGAAGCGCTCCGGTACAAGCCCAAACATCGTCGCCGTATCCAGAACGTGATCATAATACGTAAAATCACCAACCGGTATGATATCAAGCCCCCGATCCCGCTGCACACGCAGGTTGTTCAAGCGAATCTCTTTTAATCGAGCATGAAGCTCCGGCTCTGTGATTTTCCCTGACCAATATGCCTCGATTTGCTTCTTCCAATCCCGTTGTCCACCGATTCTGGGATACCCCAGATTACCACTCAAAAAGTTCCCCATGTTCATTTCCTCCCATTGGTTTGATCAATCATACTAAGTCCGTAAAAAACACAAAAAAGGTCCTCGATAGCATGGCTAAAGAGGACCTTCGATCCGTTGTTCGATGGCTTGCAACTTTAACACCTCCCTATCTCCCGTAGGTACTGCAGTGCTGTTGAAATAGGCAGGTCTCCTGGCTCCGGGATCTTCGCCGGATGCAGCCTTCCCAGTGATTGTCACCAGTGGCATCTTATACATCCGACTCCTCCGTTACAGTGGCGGGACCGCGCCGGTATTGCACCGGACTTCCCTTTTAAGCTTCAGCCATGCTCGGCCGAAACACCTATTTCCGCTATATTCGGTTGGAATATACCTTACATCTTACTTCATCTGTCTTGTGAATACAATACCAAACAGATCGGAATTTACTTATTTGTGTAGCAGGATGGAGCACAAACGACAACATTTTCGACAACATTCATGTGATACATATCACAATCCACCCTCTAGACCCGTCGTACGATGAAAGTATATCAAGGAGCCATTTCCTTCACCATTATAGAGAGAAAGAGGAATGACCGATGAAATCGCGGAACATCCCAAAGCTTCTGTTGATTAGCTTATGCTGTCTGATCATGATTGCCGCAGCATGGTTTGCGTTCCCGTCGGAGCCCCCTCAGGTCAGTGCCCCTCCCCTGCAAGCGGAAGAGCTGCATCTCCATCCACCGCCCGTGGAGCCGATCATTAGACGGGAAGGCCAGACCGTCCGCATTGAAATGACTGCGCAGCAGGCGGATATCGAGATCTCCGAAGGTGTCACTTATCCGGCTTGGACGTTTAACGGAACCGCCCCTGGTCCGGTGTTGCGGGTAAAGCAAGGCGATCAGCTGGAGTTTACCTTAAAAAACTTAGATCCCGACATGCCGCACTCCATGGATTTCCATGCGGTCCATGCCGCTCCAAGCAAGAAGTTCATTGACGTGATGCCTAACGAGCACGGCACGTTTACTTATCCCGCCACCACGCCAGGCGTGTTCATGTATCATTGCGGAGTTAGTCCGGTGCTGCTGCATGTGGCTAATGGGATGTACGGGATGATCATCGTCGAACCGACAGACGGTTACCCAACGGACTCGGAAATCGATCGAGAATATACGATGGTCCAAAGTGAATGGTATGCGGCCAATGATCTGGATGCGTTTCAACAAGGCGATCCGGAGGTTGTGGTATTCAATGGCGATGACTTTACGTTAAAAGACCATCCGTTCCTCGCCAAAGTTGGCGACCAGGTCCGCTTGTACGTCATCAATGCAGGGCCAAATCACGTTTCTTCGTTCCATGTGGTCGGGACGACCTTTGATCGCGTTTATCTGGACGGGAATCCAAACAACCAGCTGTACGGAATGCAGACCGTATTGCTTCCAGCCGGCGGCGGCGCAGTCGTTGAATTTACCGTTACAGAGGAAGGGGATTATCCAATCCTTACCCATCAACTGAGGGACGCCAACCTCGGCGCTACGGCGATCTTGCGCGTAACTCAGGACGGAACGGATCATGGAGCACCGGTGATGAGCCATTAAGGACTACCCTATTCATGTAAATTCATAAACGAGGTGACGTTGGATGAATCGACAAGATACCAAAATCATAGAGCTCGACGTCCGAGAGCAACTACGCAACAAGCTGGAGCCGTTCCAGCTCATCATGGACACCGTTAAGAAGCTAGAGAAAGATGATCTCTTCGTGCTACACGCTCCGTTCAAACCGACTCCTCTGCTCAAGCTGTTGAAAATGAAAGGGCTCGTGGGCAAATCCGTGATGCAGGACAAAGAGCATTGGGTTACCACATTTGTTCATAAGAAAAACAAAGCATGGCTCGAAGAAGAAAACGAATCGATTGAAGCAACAGCAGATGCTGCTCCGATATCAACGGCGGTTTCCAGCGAAAATACCGCCAGTCCCAACATCATCACGCTGGACAACCGCGGTCTGGAACCACCGCAACCGATGGTCCGGACGCTGGCGGCACTGGATCGCTGTAAGTCAGGGGATGAGGTGCATATTCACAACGACCGAGTACCCGTATTTCTAATCGAAGAGTTAAACAGCTTGGGCTGCACCTATACGGTGGAAGAACAACCGGATGGAACCGCCAAAGTCCAGATCCGCAAACCTTAAGGAGGTGAACCTGATGCCAGCCATGTCCCGCCTGCCTTTTCTCTTTATCGTCACCGGAATCTTCGGATTCGTCCTGTTTCACGCCACCTCCCTGATGTCGCTCACGGGCTGGATCGGCGATGATATCCGCGGCCCGGCTGGCTGGTTCCAGGTCCACCTGTTTGTACTGGGCTGGGCAACCATGCTGGCAATGGGTGCCGTCTACCAGCTGATCAACGTTATTTTGCAGTCAAATATTTACAGTGAACGTCTCGGGTATGTGCATTTTGCGCTGTTTACCATTGGGCTGTTTGGTCTGCTGTTTGGTTTCATTCAAGGCGATACGTATTGGATTGGCGGCTTTGCGACAATTGCATTCTCAGGAGTTGTCTTGTTCGTCTGGAACCTGACCGCTACGTTGCTGCGGGCCAGAACGTGGAACGCAATCACCATGAGCACCGCCTGCGCGATATTTTACCTGCTGCTCACGGGGTTATCCGGGATGGCGATGGGGATCAATTTTGCGACCGGCCTATACAACGATTTGCACGAAAACCTATTTGGCACGCATATTTGGCTAGGAACATTAGGCTGGTTTGGACTGTTGATCACCGGGTTCAGTTATAAGTTGCTGCCGATGTTTTACTTGTCCCATGACTATCCAACTCGTCTGGAATACGTCGTTTGGGGCGTATGGAACGCAGGAGTTCTGCTGGGCGCGGCTTCCTTTCTGTTTGGTTTACCGACAGGCTTCAAAATCGCTGCACTGCTCCTGATCGTCGTTGCCGTCCTTTGTTATAACGTTCATCTGCTGCAAATCCGTAATAAACGGCATAAGCGCAGCCCGGGGGCAGGCATTGAGTGGACGGTGACCGGGAGCCAAATCTTTGCCGCCTTTGCGGTCATGTTTGCGGTACGGGCGCTGCTGTCACCGGGGCAACTGCTGGAAACCCAAACCGTTCTTACCGCTGGCTTTGTTTACTTAAGCTGCTGGGTCTCGTTTACGGTGCTTGGCTACCTGTCCAAAATTGTACCGTTCCTATGGTGGACCTACAAATACGGCAAACAAGCCGGACGCCCGGGAACCCCGGTGCTGGCCGACCTGTTGAACGAACGGAAAGTGAATCTTGGGTTGACCTTGATGCTTTGCGCGAATTTGACCGTCCTTATTGGCATCGTGACCGGCTCCTCGATCGGGATTGCCGTTGGAGGCGCCGTATTATCTATCGTTTCGGTGGCTTACATCGCTATAATCGCGATGGTGTTTGCACATTAATGACAATACAAATGGAGGGAGTCGCCATGAATAAAATTGAACAAATCCGTGAATGCCTGCGTGAGGTATATGATCCCGAGCTTGGGGTAAATATCGTGGATCTTGGGCTGGTATACGATATTCGGGAAGAAGAGGATCAAGTTTACATTCAAATGACCTTAACGACACCTGGCTGTCCGATGCACGATACCATCGTGGGCGGTGTTCGATGGGTACTTCATAATCAACTTGGCATCCAAAACCCCGTCATCGACATCGTCTGGGAGCCGCGCTGGTCGCCGGAGCATATGTCGGAGACAGCCAAGGAACAGTTAGGGTATTTTTGAGGTAATAATTAAAATAAGCTGACGGCTTCATCTACAGGATGAGCCGTCAGCTTGTTATTTTACGATCAGGACGCCTTTCATTTGCTTATGGTTCTTCCCACAGGAGATGTTGCAGGAGTACTCAAAGGTTCCGGCTTGGTCAGCCGTAAACGTAATCGTTTTGCCTCCGCGGACTTCTTTGTTGTATCCTTTGATTTTCAACGAGTGCATCCCCTGCGTATTTTTGAGCGTAATCTGCACCGTATTGCCCCGTTTGACCTTGATTTCCGTCAAGTCGTATCCCGATGAGCTGGCATAAACGGTAAACGACTTCACCGGTCCTGTTGTTTCCGCCGCCGGCTCAGATCCGCCAATATAGCGCCCTGGGGCGTCGGCACATGCCGATAGCAGAAGCATCCCGGCCGCGAGCAAACAGGCAACAGCACCCAAACGTTGATTCATCAGCCTTTCCCCCTCTTGAACTAAGAGCTATTCTCAGTTTAGAACGGGAAGGATTCATGCCTTGTGATTTCCATCACAACTTCAAGCTTTGTCCCTGATGCTGTTGAAATCAGCCCCGCGAGTCAATCCACCCTTGCTCCAGCGCATAACGCGTGAGTTGTACCCGATTTTCCAAATGCAGCTTTTGCAAGATGTTTTTGAGATGGTTTTTGACCGTCTGGTCGGAAATATGCAGTACCCCGGCAATCTCCCGATTGGTCATACCCTGCGCAACCCAGCCGAGGATCTCCCGTTCTCGGGCGGTTAACGGAGGTTGCTCGCTGTTTGATCGTTTGTTCACCGGAAACTCCTGCAAAATCCGCAATGCCAACTCACTGGATAATGGCGCTTCATCGCTGGCGATGGCCCTTAAATATTCCAACCAGGTTCCGGGCTCCAGATTTTTGAGCAGGTACCCCTGGGCGCCTTGCTTCAGCGCTTCAAACAGATGAGCAGCATCATCCGATACCGTAATGAGGACGATCTTCACATAAGGGTAGCGCAGCTTGATCTCGCGGGTGGTTTCCAAGCCATCCTTGCCCGGCATGCGAATATCCATCAAGATCAAATCCGGCATCCATCGCTCCGTCTGGGCGATGGCTTCGTCGCCATTTTCCGCGTAAGCCACGATTTCAAACGAATCATCCTCGGCCAATATCTCCCCGATCGCTTCCCGCGCATGCGGATGATCATCCACGACCAACACGCGAACCTTCATCTGTACCGCCTCCTCCCCGAATTTGAATCATCGTTTCTCCCGACCGGGACGCAACTGTCAGTTCCCAGCCCATCTCGTTCGTCCGCTCCCGCATAATCTGCAGGCCGTAGCGGCCTGGTTTGACTGCAGCCTCTTCCGTGAAGCCGCGTCCGCGATCTGTAATCGTGACGGTGAAACTGTGCGCATCTCCAGATGCCGAGATTTCGATGGCTTGTACGCCCGCATGCTTGGCTGCGTTAATGACCGCTTCCCGCAGGCAGGATACCAGCACCATCTTCGCCTTCGCCGGCCAACCCGCTTCCTCCAATTGCCAGTCCAAATGCAACTTGAGTTGCTGTTCCACCGCAATCCGACGCACGATCGCCGACATGGAGGCTTCATCCCCTTCACCTTCCCGAGCGCCCGGAGGAATCCGCAGGTCGGAAATCGCCTCTCGTACATACCGGTTCACTTCATGAATTGATTTGCGCAGCCCGTTCCAATCATACGAACTGCCTGCCGCCTGTTGTTGCCGTTCGGCCCGGTCCACCTTGACGGAGAGCAGGAACAGAGATTGCGCGATTCCGTCGTGCAGCTCGCGAGCCAGCTGCTCCCGCTGCTCCAATCGGGCCTTCAGCGCCCGCTCCCGCTGTAATTCTTCCTGCATGCGTTCTAGGTTTGCGAACCAGCGATATTGCAAGGTAATACTCACCGCAAACAAAATAATCGGTGTCAGCACATTCCCAAGCTCCATCGACACAAAGGGCATGAGAAATTGGTGGCGTACCACCTCCCAGACCCCGACCACCAACGTTGGAATGATCAAGATCAACCATTTCGTAAATTTATAGGACATCGTCTAACTCCTTAAGTCGTTTTCGTTCGACTTAACTTTACCTAACCCGAGATCAGGCTGGCAAGCGTTAGACAAAAAAATTGAATCCTTTCGTGTGATAAAGCCGTAAAATAAAAAAGCAAGGCGGAACTGCCATTCCGCCCTGCTTTGTAGTACGTGCGTTACCTTACAGCATTTTTTTGATGTCATCCTTGATCGCTTCGGATTGCGGTCCGAACACGACTTGGACAGCGCCTTTGCCGAGTCTCATGACGCCCGATGCACCCAATTGCTTCAATGCGGCATCGTTAACTTGCTTATCGTCCTTGACGACGAGGCGAAGGCGGGTAATGCACGCATCCACGGACTCAATATTTTCCGGTCCGCCGATGTTCGCCAGAATTTTGGCTGAACGGTTGTCGGTAGCTCCCTTCCCTGTTCCGGAAGTCTCTTCCTCTACCGATTCAGCGATATCCTCAGCGTCTTCACGACCTGGTGTTTTCAAATTCAACTTGACAATCAAGAAGCGGAAGATGATATAGTATACAACCGCCGTAACCAGACCTACTGGGATGAGCAGCAACGGCTTGGTCGAGATTTGATAGTTAATTGCGTAGTCTATGAAACCCGCGGAGAAGCCGAAACCAAGCTTCATACCCAACGCGTAAGTGACATAAGCTGCAATCCCCGACAGCACTGCGTGAACCCCATAGAGCACCGGAGCGACAAACATGAAGGCAAATTCCAACGGTTCTGTAATCCCCGTCAAGAACGATGCCAATGCCGCTCCTAAGAAGATGGAGCTTACCATTTTGCGTCTTTCCGGTTTAGCCGTATGAATAATCGCAAAAGCTGCGGCCGGAAGACCAAACATCATGATCGGGAAGAAGCCGGTCATAAACATACCTGCTGTCTTGTCTCCAGCGAAGAAACGGTGCAAATCGCCATGAATGACGTCCCCTGCTGCATTCGTAAAGTCCCCGATTTGGAACCATACAATTGAGTTGATGATATGGTGCAGACCAAACGGAATCAACAACCGGTTCGCAATGATATGAATAGCCGAACCAATGCCGCCCAGACTGGTTACCCAATCGCCAAAAACATCCAAAGCTGCTTGGACCGGTCCCCAAATCAAACCGAAAATCAAACCTACAATAACCATCGTTACGGCAGTGACCATTGGAACAAATCGTTTGCCGCCAAAGAAACCTAACCAATCTGGCAGCTTGATATTATGGTACCGTTTGTACAAATAGGCTGAGATACAACCTACGATAATACCACCTAGTACACCCATATCGAGTTTGGTATCGGCGGATTGCATGAGTTCTGGGAAAATGCCGGGTACTCGACTAAGCACGTTCAGCAAAATCAAATGACCGATAACGGCGGATAAAGCAGCTACCGCATCTCCGGCCAAACCAATCGCAACGCCAACAGCAAAGATCAGCGGAAGATTGTCAAAGATCGTTCCCCCGCCTGCTGCCAAGAACGGTGCGATATACGTGTTGAGAAATCCCCCAACACCATCCCCCAGGTGAAAATCCTTGATGTAGTCGATGCTGCCGAACCTGAGCAGAATTGCCGCTGCAGGCAGTGTTGCAACCGGTAGCATCAATGACTTACCGATTTTCTGGAGAAAAGCTAGCATGCATTAACCATCCTTTCTTTACTTCTTGGATTTTATTGTAAAACCGCCTTCAAAATGACGCTGCTGCCTGCCGTCACAGGACCGGTGATAGGTTCAACGCTGCTTGTCACTTCTCCGGCGTTTGTTACTATAATTGGCGAAATCACCGGATAACCCGCTTCGCGAATGGCTGCAATATCAAATTCGATAAGCAGCTGACCTGCTTTAACTTTGTCCCCCACGGAGACATGGGCGGTAAAGCCCTCACCTTTGAGCGACACGGTATTGATTCCAAGGTGGAACAGAAACTGCAATCCCGACGAATGCTCCATCATCACGGCATGGTTACTTTTGATCACATGAACGACTTTACCGTCAAACGGTGAAACCAGACGTCCTTCGCTCGGTTCAACGGCGATCCCCGGCCCCATATGGCCCCCGGCGAACGCTTCATCTGGAACTTGAGCTAACGGTACAGCCTCACCGGTTAGCGGCGAAAGGATCTCCAGTACTTTACTCTCCGTATTTTTCTTTCTCCATTTTGAAAACATATGGCTCTCCTCCTATTTCTAATTACCTATATTCTGGCATCTTTAAGAAATCAATATGCCTATTCCCGGATATTGGGAGATATAGGCGAAAAAAAAGAGCCAAGAAAAGAAGCCTACGGTTAATCTAGGTCTGCTTTCCTTGGCTCATGCCCATTCTAAAACAATGGTAACACGCCAAAAGTCATTTAATTGTCGGTCGGTTATGTGACTATAATAATTCAAGCTCTTCCTAGCGTCAATAGAAAAATGAAAGCGTACACATGATGTTAGTTATTTTAAATTTTATTCTTAAAGCACCTGAAATAATGCGGGCACCTTATCCGGTTCCCATCCCGGCAGCGACGTATGGGCTTGAATTACTTTATAGGTCACACCGTTATACGTTACGAGCTGATTTACGGTATACGACGTATAGGGTGCCCAAGCTGCCGGCCCTGTCCCTTCCGAATCCGTAGTTACCGTCACCGCGTTGCTCGAAGGCGAGAGATTGCCGGCGGCGTCTTTGGCCTTCACGGTAAACGTATAGGAAGTCGATGGCGCTAGGCCGCTGATCGTCGCCGTTGTTCCCGTTACCGTCGCAGCAAGCTGACTGCCGTTGTATACCTCATATCCGGTCACACCTACGTTATCGGTCGAAGCACTCCAGCTCAGGCTGACGCTGGTTGAGGTTTTGGCCGTCACCGTCACGTTACCCGGTGCAGTTGGAGCAGTTGAGTCGCCTGGGTTGGTTCCCGGCTCGGTCGTAACCGTAACCGGAGCGCTGGCGGGTGAGACATTACCTGCAGCATCCCTTGCAACCACGGTAAATGTATACGTCGTTTCAGGGGCAAGATCGCTGATCGTCGCCGTCGTTCCCGTTACGCTGGCCGCTTGCATTCCGTTCCGGAAGACGTTGTATCCCACAACGCCAACGTTATCGGTAGAAGGCTGCCAAATTAACGTGACGGAGCTCGCCGTTTTAGAGGTGACCGTTACACCGGTTGGCGTAGAAGGAGCCACTGCATCTCCCGGCGGTGTTACACTTCCGCCCAGATCGTTTCTCAGCTTGGTGAGCAGCGTTGTGTTGCGGTCACCGCTCAGCTCCCAGAACATGGCCCCGGCAAGACCGCGGCTCTTGATATAATCGGTTTTGAAGCCGATGGATTGCGGATCGTCATACGAGATAAACCGCCGGACCGAAGGATTATACAGATACGGCACCTTGGCTGTATCGTTCCAATAGCGGCTATACCCGTTCTTATTGATATAATTTGCTTCCAGGTCATAGTAATCAAAGGAACCGGCCTCCCACGTTCCGACGGAAGACCCTCCGCTGGCGCTTTGGTATTGACCGTTGCCAGCGTTGTTTACACCATCCCACCCGCGACCGTAGAACGGAATGCCAAGCACCAATTTATTGGCGGGAACTCCGGCGTTCAAGTGGCCTTGCACTGCAGCGTCGGCATTAAAGACCGTGGCGCTGGGTACGCCAGCGTTGCCAGCAGCCGGATCATAATACAGCGGCGCATTATGGGCCGTAATTTGCTGCCACCCGCCGTTAAAATCATAAGTCATAATATTAATCCAGTCGACGATGGAGGCGATGTTGCCGAGCTCCGTATTGCTGACAAAGGAAGGTGAAGCCCCTGAAGCGATCGTCAGCAAATATCTTTTGCCATCGACCGCACCGGCGGCATCCAGCTTATTCCGGATCTCTTGAAGCAGCTTCGTATAATTCTGCTTATCTTCAGGGCGATAGCTGTTCCCCGGCAATCCGCCGGCAACCGGGTATTCCCAGTCCAAATCAATGCCGTCAAAGTTAAACTTCCGCAGGAAGTCGACAGCGGAGTTGGCAAAGGTCTCTCGTGTAACTTGGCTGGCAGCCACATCGCTGAAGCGATTGGACCAGGTCCACCCGCCTACCGAAATGATCGTCTTCAGGTGCGGATTCGCCTGTTTGAGTTTATTGAGCTGATGAATATTGCCTGCATACGGTTGATCCCAGGTGTCGCCGGGAAATAACTTGCCGGTATCGATCCAAGGGTCTCCCAAGACGATTGTGCCGTTAGGCACGTTAATGGTTTGGCCCTTCTCGTCCTGCGTCGGCCAGGTTACAGGGTTCGGACCAGCTGGGTCCGGATTGCCGTGACGGCCGTCCCAGGCGATATCGGCAAAAGCATAGTTGATATGGGTGATCTTGGAGGCGTCGATATCATAGACATTAAAATTGCGGTCATAAGCTCCCCAAGATGGATAGTAGGCAACGATTTTGTAAGGATCGGCAGCCTCAGCGGCTTTCGGTTGGAGCAGGCCGCCAGGCAGCAGCAGAGATAAAGCCAGACAGGTCAGAGTAAACAGCTTCCACTTCTTGGTGAAGCTATGGGTTCTCTTCGAATGCATCACTTAAATCCCTCTCTTTCAATCGAAATTGAATTGGAATAAAGCTAGCAGCAAGAACTCTGGCTGTGTGATCCATGAAATGGGCCAACGTCACGAGTCTTTCGCGTTCGTCAACCATTCTCCTTTCCCTTTGGAACTATCCGACGGGCTCCTCGCTTATCCTCTGTCCGCCGCAGCCAATCACCTCCACAAATAACTAGATCTCATTTCACTTCTTGTAAGCGCTCAAAGCCAATCCCGGCGCCTAGAGGATCTCTAAGTAGCGCCTACAAATCTATTAAATCATAATAGAAATGGGTATAAAAGGATAAATTTCTATTATTTAATCGATTAATCGGCTAAAAAATGCAAAAAACGCGGCGATCTCAGAAGATCACCGCGTCTGAAAAATGGGATATGGCGCTGGTTTGGTCGATATAATCGATTTTTCATCCATATTTCATGACAAAGTGTTGAAATCAGGAAATCTATATGATTTTTCATATAAAAATATGGAAATAAGCTCCCATCAGCCCAAATTTATATGAAATTTCATTTAGATTAGGCCAAAATGGCTCCTTATCCGCTGAATCTATTCGATATTTCGTGTTCAATCCCGGTTCAAGTCAGTGATGGCACGCCAAACTCATGTTAACGCAGTCCATCCGGCCGCACTTTTCGGGTTGCGGTGGCTTGAAGCGGATCGTCCGGCCAATAATGCTTCGGGTAACGCCCCTTTAAGTCCTTTTTGACCTCAAAATAGGTATGTTCCCAAAAGCTACGCAGGTCTGAGGTAACCTGAACGGGACGGCTGGCCGGTGACAACAAATGCAGCGTAATGGGAACCCGTCCAAACCCGATCCGCGGTGTCTCCATCATGCCAAACACTTCCTGCAAGCGTACCGCCGCATAAGGGGCTTGAGGGCCGTCGTAGTGGATTTGGATTTTGGAGCCGCTGGGGACAAGCAGGTGTGTTGGCGCTTCGGCATTTAACTCCTGTTGTTGCGGCCAAGTCAGCAGACTCTCCAGGATATTGTACAGAGACAGTGCCTGCAAATCCGACCGCTTACGAACGCCGGATAAATACGGCGCCAGCCATTCCTCCGCGGTTGCGGCCAGCGTATCATCGGACACATCCGGCCAATCCGGATTGAGGCGGTGCAAAAACATCATCCGCTCCTGCAGCTTCCTCGCCTTCTCCGTCCACGGCAAGATGGCAACGCCTTTGGTGGCAACGGCCTCGAGCAAGGCTTGCACAATCTGCTCCGCGCTTGGCGACGGATCCGGCTGCTCCCGCAGCACGATTGCGCCAAAGGTCCGGCGGATTCTCGCCCGCACTGTTCCCGATGCATCATCCCATTCCGCCCGCCTCTCCTCGGTAATTCCCTCCGCATGATGGCGGTACACGTCCTCTTCCTCCAACGGGGCTGCCAGCAAAATCCGCCCTTCGGTCCCCTCGTCGTCAACCTCGGCAATCGCCAGGAACGCAGATTGGCCTAAGGAATCCTTGTGGAGCAGTTGCGCCCCCCGCCCGTTACGCATCACATACCGTCCATCTGGGCGGCGGAACGCAATCCGATCCGGATAAGCGAAGGAGACGAGCAATCCGCAGCAGCGGTCCAGATCCGTAGGAACGGACGCAGATGGAGCTTGCGAAGTCAGGTCAGATCCGGCTGGTGCGGGAGCTGTGGGCTCAGCGCCGGACGCGGCCTCGCTGTCCGGCGGCTCGAAATCAGGGTCGTCTTCGGCATCCACGACGACCCATCCGCCAAGCTCGGCGGGCGCCTCAGGCGCGCCGAGCGGCGACGCCTCAGCCAGCGGCTCCGGCTCCGCGAGCCGCTGCTCCCACTGGCGGGCGAGCGCAGCGATGCGCCGCAACCCGTCCAGCCCGGGCTCCTGCACAGCGGCGGCAAACTGGCCGCCGCCCCTGCCCCGGGAGCCCGGGGCCCCGGCCGCGCCTCCGGACGCGGCCATCACCAGCGCCAGCCGGCCGCGCAAATCCGCGTCGCGTCCGGCTGGCCCGCGCAGCAGGTCGCGCTCTTCGAGCAGCGCGGCCAGCGCGCATGCCGGCGCGCCGAGCCCCAGCTCGCGCGCCTGCAGGAGCATGTGCGCGAGGCGCGGGTGCAGCCCGAGCGCGGCCATGCGGCGGCCGTGGGCGGTGATGCGCCCGGCCGCATCCAAGGCGTCCAGCTGGCGCAGCAGCTGGACGGCCTGCGCGTACGGCGCCGGCGGCGGCGCGTCGAGCCACGCCAGCTCGTCCGGCGCGGCGGCGCCCCACGCCGCCAGCTCCAGGGCGAGCGGCGCGAGGTCCGCCTCAAGCATCTCCGGCGCCGTCCGCGCAGGGAGCAGGCGGTCCTCCGCCTCGCTCCAGAGGCGGTAGCACACGCCGGGCGCTGTCCGCCCGGCGCGGCCTCGCCGCTGATCGGCGGAGTCGCGGGCCGCCCGCACCGTCACCAGCCGGCTCATGCCGGTGCGCGGCGAGAATAACGACGTGCGGCGGAGGCCGCTGTCGATCACGACCGTCACGCCATCCACGGTCAGGCTGGACTCGGCGATCGACGTCGCCAGCACGACCTTGCGCTGCCCTGCTGGCGCAGGCTCAATCGCCCGCCGCTGCTCCGCTTGCGACATCGCCCCGTACAGCGGCGCCAATATCACGCCCGTCGGCAGCCCATCCGCGGCCAGCAACGACTCGGTGCGCCGGATTTCCCGTGCGCCCGGCAGGAACACGAGCACGCTGCCGTCATGCTCGGCAAGGGCCCGGCGAACCGCCCGGTGCACCTTCCGTTCCAGCGGCTCGTTTGCAGCTCCCGGCGCATATACCGTCTCCACCGGGAACATGCGTCCCCGGCTTTGCACTACTGGCGCACCATCCAGCATCTCGGCGATCGGCCGAGCGTCCAATGTCGCCGACATCACAAGCAGCCGCAGGTCGTCACGAAGCAGCTGGCGGCTTTGCCAAGCCAGAGCGAGACCCAGATCAGCATGCAGACTGCGCTCATGAAATTCATCGAAAATGACCAGGCCTGTCCCGATTAAGGCCGGGTCCTGCTGCAGCATTCGCGTCAAAATCCCTTCGGTGACGACCGTGATCCGCGTGTTCGCCGACACTCGGCTGTCCCCCCGCATACGGTAGCCCACCGTCTCGCCCACCGCTTCACCAAGCTGGGACGCCATATAGACAGCCGCAGCCCGTGCTGCCAAACGCCGCGGCTCCAGCAGCAAAATCCGCTGTCCCCCAAGCCAAGGTTCGCTTAGGAGCGACAGCGGAACACGCGTCGTTTTGCCTGCCCCGGGCTCCGCCAGCAGCACGGCAGTTCCCGCTTGGTCAAGCGCTTGTTGCAGCTCAGGGATGACTTCATCAATAGGCAAAGGAAGCTTTGTCATGATTCTCTCCTTACGGGTTACACTATGAGAACATTTTACCATACGGTGCTAAGAAACGAAGGGATCGGAGGAAAAACGATTGCTAAAGCTGCTCGTCCTTTTGCTGCTGATCGTACTTACCGCATTGTTTGTCATCATTGAAGCATCACTGCGTGCGTTACACCCGCGGACCATCGAAGCTTGGGCGCGGGAAGGCCGACGTGGAGCGTCCGCACTTCGCGCCCTGTCGCAACGGATCGATCAGGCGTTGTCAGCCTGCCAACTGGCCATTACGGTGAACTCTTTGACTCTGGGATGGCTGGGCCAGCCAATTGTTCGCAGCCTGCTTGCGCCGATCTTTGTTCGGCTGCCCTTATCGGAGTCCGTAGAAACCTTTTTCTCTTTTCTTATCGCGTTCGTGTCGATTACCTACTTGCATGTTGTGCTTGGCGGATTAGTTCCGCAGGTGCTGGCAGCCCAACGGGGCGAAGCCATCATCCTGGCATTTGCCCGGCCGCTCTTGGTATTGAGCACCCTGCTATCCCCGTTCCTCTGGCTGCTCAACCGTTCCTCCGGCCGCATCGTAGCATGGCTTGGCCTGAAACCTGCGGTGGACTGGGACGACGCGCACAGCGAGGAGGAGCTTCGGATGTTGCTGAGCGAAAGCCTGGCCAGCGGCCGGATTAACAAGAGCGAGTACCGCTTCATGAACCGAATTTTCGCCTTTGATGATCTGCTCGCCAAAGATATCATGGTTCCGAGAACCGATATGGTCTGCTTGGATGCAGCTAAATCCCGCGAGGAGAACCTGAGAATGATTCGCCAGGAGCAATACACCCGATTTCCTGTCATTCGTGGAAATAAAGATAATATTATCGGGGTGATAAATACAAAAGCGTTGTTCCTGGCTCCCGAGGATCAGGCCGATGTCCCTTTGGCTTCCCTCGTGCGTCCTGTGATGACCGTCTCGGAAAATATCCCCCTTCCGGCCCTGCTGACCAAGATGCAGAAGGAACGTTCGCATATGGCCGTGCTGATTGACGAATACGGCGGTACAAGCGGGATGGTGACCATCGAGGACATTCTGGAAGAAATCGTCGGCGACATCCGCGATGAATTCGATGCGGAGGAAGAGCAGGAAATTACCGAGGTCGCGGCGAATCACCTCATTGTTGACGGCAAAGTTTCCGTATCGCTGATTAACGAGTTGCTGGACGCCGATTTGGAGGAAGACGAGGCGGATACGATCGGCGGTTGGATCTATGGGCATAACCTGGACATCGAAGAAGGAACTCAGTTGGTCTATGGAGACTTGCAATTTACGGTCCTCGAGCGCGAAGACAGCCGGATCCGGAAAATCGAAATCCAAAGGCTGGACACGCCTCATATGGACAGTGCTTATACATCAGAGGGCGGTGACGAAGCCCGGAACGCTCGAGAGCCCGAAGCAGGCTTATAATACGTAAAAGTGAACAATCGAGGAAGTGAAGCATCATGAAACGCGGACGATTTGCACCTACGCCATCCGGCGACATGCACCTGGGTAACGCGAAAATCGCACTGCTCTCCTGGTTGCAAATGCGCGCAGCGGGAGGAACCTTCGTGTTGCGCATTGAAGATATCGACACCCAACGCTCCAAGCCGGCGATCACGGAACGGATTCTCGCCGATCTTCGCTGGTTGGGGTTAGACTGGGATGAAGGACCGGGCGCCTCGGAGGCGTCCGGTCCTTACCTGCAAAGCGAACGGACCGAGCTTTATGAGGAGGCGCTGGCCAAGCTGGACGCCGCTGGCCGGCTATACCCTTGCTTCTGCAGCCGGGCAGAGCTGCTCGCGGTGGCTGGGGCACCGCACGGCTTGTCCTCAGAAGGGGCTCCCTATCCCGGCACTTGCCGCGCCTTAAGCCCGGAGGAGCAGCAACGCCGAGCGCAGCACAAAGATCCGTCACTCCGCTTTGCAATTGGTCCGGAGGAAATTCGCTTCGTCGACGGGATCGCCGGGCCGCAGGTCTTCCCGCCGGGCAGCGGCGGGGATTTTGTCGTGCGTCGGGCCGATCATATGTATTCTTATCAACTGGCGGTGACTGTAGATGATGCCCTGATGGGGATCACCGATGTGCTGCGCGGTGACGACTTGCTCGACTCCACGCCCCGCCAGCTCCATCTCTATGCTGCGTTAGATTTGACACCGCCGAAGTTCGCTCACGCCCCGCTTATCCTTGGCGAGGACGGACGACGGTTGGCCAAACGCCATGGCGACTTGGGGCTTCCCGCACTGCGCGCCGCCGGGACGAAGCCGGAGACGGTCATCGGCTGGCTTGCCTACATCAGCGGCTTAATCGAGCGCCCGGAAGCTGTAAAGGCCAACGAGTTGATTCCCAGCTTCCGAATGGACCGGATCTCGCGGGAGCCGTTTGTGTTAACTGAAGCCATGATACAGAAGCTGATGAGTGACACAGCTACTGCCTAGCTTACGCCCTAACTGGTGCGAGCCCTCTGTTCTGTCCCCCTTCTCAGCTTCCCTCACACTGGTATTCTAGTGTTCAGCAGACTCCAGCTTCCTATTCCAGCTTCCGGCGGATGGCTTCTTCATACTGCCGGAACGCCGGATTCGCTGATAAACCGCGCTCGCTCATGAGTAGATTAAGCCGCAGCTGCTGCTCCGTCAGCCGCTTCTTTAATGTCTGCTTCTCCGGCCCGTCCTCGCAGGCGGCAAGCAAGTCGGCCAGCCGGACCATCTCCTGCTGCAGTTGAACTTCTTCGGGAACATACCCCGCATTTTTCATCAGCTTATAGGCCATTCGCAAATCCTCGGGAACCCCGGATAAGTCCTCCACCTTCAGCGGCTTACCTTTCCCGGGCAAATGATCAAACTCCCCGCGGGCCATCGCTTCTGCAATCTTCTGTTCCGCTAACCAGGACAGCATCTCCATCCCTCCTCAAGCTTTATCCTTCCAGTATCATACCACAGCTTCATCGGGATTCATTTACAGATGCCCATCTGATATCTTCAAAAAAAAAACGCCTCCGCGATTGCGAAAGCGTTCATCTCATTGGCTCGTTTCACTCTAGGTGAAACATTATAGCAGCGACTCCGCCCCATCGATCACAATTCGGGCTCCGGTAATATGGATGGACTCGTCCGAAGCCAAAAAGGCAACGAGATCCGCCACATTCTCTGGTTGGCCCGGGCCGTCCGCCAAGGGCTGTGAGCCCTTTGGATATTTAACCGGAATAACGATCTCCTGCAGCTCCTTGGTCTTCTCGGTTGAAGCATCGATGTTGGTAGCGATGGCGCCGGGGCTGATCGCATTTACGCGAATTTTGAATTGGGCCAGCTCTAAGGCCAGCATTTTCGCAAAAGCTACTTGTCCCGCTTTCGTCGTACTATAAGCCGACATCCCGAAGCCAGAGAATTTATCATTGCCGTTAATGGAACTGGTAATGATAATACTGCCGCCGCCCCGTTGTTTTAAGTAAGGAACGGTATATTTCACGGTCAGGAACGTGCCCGTCAAATTGATGCTCAGCGTCTTCTCCCAATCCTCGAAGCTCAGATCCTCGACGGGCGCCAGCTTGCCGTTGATGCCGGCATTCGCGAAGACGATGTCGATGCCGCCAAATTGCTCAGCAGCTTCGCGCACCGCCTGTTCGACCCGCGCCGGGTCCGCCACGTCGACATCAAACGCACGGGCCGCCCCCTCATGCATCGCATTGATTTCTCGCGCCGTCTGCTCCGTGCGTTCATCCAACAGATCGAACAGCGCAACCTTTGCCCCTTCGCTGGCCAGCTTCACCGCAGCCGCCTTGCCGATCCCGGAACCGGCTCCGGTGATAATCGCCGTTTTACCCTGGAACCGTTCGCGGTTCGTCGTCTGATTGCTTGTCATGGCTTCACACTCCTGAAGATGAAATGGGTTCATTCAGCGAAACTGATTACCTGCCACTATCCAGATTGCCCATTTCGGAGTGTTTTTTAGTCAAGGATGGCTGGTTTGGACCATGAAAAAACTTGGGTTCCCTCATCTCCCCCTCACTCCGCGTTATGCGGCTTACGAAACCACTTCAGCAAGATCTTCTGAAATTGCTGGCGGGGTGTAGGCGTCGCGATCATCCAATCCTCTTCGTCCTTTGCGCTGCATCGGATCAACCAATTGAACTGCGTATTGTTCATAAACTGCATTTGCTGAATCTCCCAGCGTCCGCCGCAATTCGCATAGAACCGGATATCCCCTTGCGCGAGTGGAGATTTCATACATTTGGCTAAGGCGATACTGCCTTCTTCATCATTCGTCATGTCTGCCAGGAGGGTGGCCAAGCGGTTCAGATCCAGCTCCCGGGCTTGACATAGCGCTGCGTCAAATTGTTTTCTGGACATCATTAAGGCGGGAAGCTCCCCCGGTGTACGCGAGTTCCACTTCATCCGACCGGCTAACAAAACGCTAAGTTGTTTCCCTTCGATGATTCGTTCTACGTATAAGCGGTTGAATTTCCCAGGCAGCCGTCTGAATCGGATAATCTGGTTGCCGGTGATATGCAGATATTCCTCAAAGGTTTGCTTTCCGCAAGTAAAGGATAGCCGGCAAGCCTTGACGGCCGCAGATGCAGCGGTCAGGTCGTCTAAGACGTGCTGCGGCAAGCTGATCCGAGCTCCTTGGGCTGTCCCCAACACCTCACCCTTGCTGTTTAGCGTCTCACGCGTGCCTTCAGCGTCAGAATCTAGCATCTCCTGCAAAAAAACGTGAAAGGGATGCTCTGGATCCTGCCACGTTTGAATTCCTAACCGCTCTATCAAATTTAGCCATTCTTTCGCTTGAAGCGTCACATTTTCCTTGCGGGAGGAATCTGTCATCAATTCTTCCACCTCCTACAGATTGGGCCTCGCTTCCGATGCTTGACCTAACAGCCGGTATGATCTCGGCGTGTCCTTATCCCGCTTCCGATGCAGTAATCATACCACTATTCAAATTGCCTGTGCTCGGAATTTTTTACCAATCTATTACAATGTACCCATAAAAATAGGAGGTGAAGCACAATTTTTCATAGAGCATGAAACTTTTTGATCTGCCTATCCGTAATACTGATGTAAGCGTGCCAAACCGAGACTTCCGTCCTGTTTCGTTCGCTGTCATTAAACATTAATCGAAATATCATCTTTTTTTAAGCTTTTCTTAAGTTTTTCGATCTACAATGTTTAATATGAAACCACTGTATAGAGGTGATTCTAATGAAAATCCTAATTAACTTCCAAAATAATCTGGTTCCCGTTTATTTCAATGTCGATAGCAAGCAACCTGTGCAGCGTACTTTGAAGCTGCTGACGAGCGCGCTCGAATACAAATACTATAACGGCAAGCAAGCTTTGAAGAAGTGCTTGAACTCCTTAATCAGCATTGAAATCGAAGGCTCTGAAGCAATTCTCCACAGCAAGAGCGAATATGATTCGCTTGCGCTCTCGCTCTATTAATCTAGTTCTCGTTGCACCGTTTCGTTGAAGAAAGGCTCCGTACCTCAGCAGCTTGCTGATGGTACGGAGCCTTTCTTTTCAAAATCGACATTCTTCTTATGTTCTGTTTCGTTCCGACTACCCTCGCATCTTGGTACCTTCGCTTTCGGTCAAGCGGCGGTTTCCAAAGAGGGACTTGAATCGAAGCGTCATGGCCGTTACGGCTAAGATGGCCCCGTTCAGGACAAACACCACCGGAATGGAGATCCAGGACCCTAACGCCCCGCCGGCAATTGGTCCGAACATATTGCCAAGCTGAGCCGCGGATTGATTCAAGCTGAAAGCGCGGCCGCGGAAATCCGGTTTGGTCGACTGCACGATCAACGCGTTTAATGCCGGGAACACGGCAGCGAAGAACAAACCGTACACGAAGCGCAGAATTCCGAACCCCACCAACGAATGAAAGAAATGCTGCAAGATGTTGCCGACCCCGCCGCCGATCAATCCGATCATTAACGTGTTGTGGTAACCGATTCGCTGGCCAACTTTGCCCCAGAATGGTGCAGCGATAATTGTAGAAATACCTACCGCCGAAAAAATAATGCCCGAACTGAGTGAAGCATCGGAAGCCGAGGCGCCTAAATCCAACACATACAGCGAAAGCAACGGCTCAAGCACCATCACGGAAGAGGTGACGATCAGCACGACAAGCAGCTTGCCCATCAGCGGACGGTTAGCCGTCGCCTCCTTGAGATCATCCAGCACATGCGAACGCTCCCGGTTGCGGTCGAAGTTCTGTTCCTTTACGAAGATCAAGGCGATCAGAGCTGACACCAATACAACGGCACCTGACGCCAGAAACGCCTCTCGATAACCGATGAATTTGCTGAGGGAACCGCCCACCAGAGGTCCGATAATCCCTCCGGCTGCTCCGGCTGTCGACATCACTCCCAGCGAATAGCCAACATGCTTCTCCGGCGTATTGGTTGCAACCAGTGCAATCGCAGAAGGCACATATCCGGCCAAGAGCCCGGACAAGACGCGGACAGCGATCAACTGATAAGGATCTCGAACAAAGAAGTAAAGAACATACACCGCACTCAGCGCAAAGCCGGATCGCAGCAGCATCGGCTTCCGGCCGTACTTATCCGATAACGAGCCCCAATAGGGAGAGATCAACGCGCCGGCCAAAAACGTCACCCCAAATGCAATCCCCGACCAGAGAGTGAGATGCGTTGTTACTCCAAGATCATGAGCAATAAACAGAGACATGAATGGAATGACCATGGAGTACGCGGTGCTGCAAAAAAATACACCAAGCCACAGCACGTACAGATTTCTTTTCCAGGGGAAATCCACTTCATCCACCCCCAGCGTTGTTATTCCCAACCCTGGAACTAACCCGTTTTTTTATTCTAGCACAATTTGTTGCCAACTGTTCGAAAGATTTCGAAGTTTAGATTTTCGAGAGCAAGAGGTTCGAGATATAATGGAAGGTGGATGAGCTTATTGTAATCATCTGTGTCCCATTCGGTAAGCGCTTACCAGGTTGTGATACCGAGATGGCATGAACATGAATCCAAAGGAGCTGGAGCATTTATGGCACTCTTTCAATGTCGTTTTTTCTCTGAAGTATTAGGACTAAGCACCTCCATGACGGTCATCCTGCCGGAACCTGCACAATCGCAAATCGGGATGTCCGCGCCGGCGATCGCCGGGCCTTATCCGACTCTCTACCTGCTGCACGGCATGTCGGACGATGACACAATCTGGCTGCGCCGCACCTCGATTGAACGTTATGTTTCGGGGATGGGGCTGGCCGTTGTAATGCCTCAGGTGGATTTGAGCTTCTATACGGATATGGCGTACGGCAACAACTATTGGACGTTCGTCAGCGAGGAGCTTCCCCGCCTCTGCCGGTCGTTCTTCCCGTTGTCCGAACGACGCGAGGACACCTTCGTTGCCGGGTTGTCGATGGGTGGTTACGGCGCCTTTAAGCTGGCATTGCGCAAGCCGGAGATGTTCTCTTATGCCGCCAGCCTGTCAGGGGCGCTGGATATCGCAAATCGCCGCCATGATCTCCCCCTGTTCCAGCGGATCTTCGGCGAATCCGGGCCTAAGGGCACGGACAACGATCTGCTGGCACTGCTGGACCCGCTCGCCAAGGCCATGCAGGAAAGAAAGCCGGTTCCTCAGCTGTACCAATGCTGCGGCACGGAAGATTTCCTGTACGAGGATAACCAAACGTTCCGCGATGCTTGCACCCGCGCCGGTCTGCCTCTCACCTATGAGGAAGGACCCGGTTCCCACGAGTGGGGCTATTGGGATGCGAAGATTCAGGACGTGTTGAAATGGCTGCCGCTTCAATCTAACAAAGCTTAAGCGAACAAGTAAACCTAGCCGGCTGGGTGTAAGCTTCTCAGCCGGCTAGGTTTTTGTCAGCCCTTCGGATGGGAGTCGCGCTCCACTACTCCCATTCGTTCACGAAGCGCCGCCGTTGCTCGCCTTTGCCGCGCGGCTCCCGACGGCTCGATTTCCCTGACGATGCGGCGCGTACAGAGCGCTGACGGGTTTGCTCCTTGGCTGCCTGAAACTTCAGCTCCCGCTGCGTTTTCAGATAATTCTCGAACCGTTTGCGCTCCAGTTGACCGTTTTGCAATGCTTCCCTGACCGCGCAGCCCGCCTCGCGTTTGTGCTGGCAATCGCTGAAACGGCATTGCTTCACCAGTTCCTCAATCTCTCCAAACGCCTCAGACCATCCGCCATCATCGTCCCATAGCTGCAGCTCACGCATCCCCGGCGTATCGATCATCACAGCACCTTGCGGCAGCACAAACAGCTCACGATGCGTTGTGGTATGCCTTCCCCGGCTGTCATCTTCCCGGATCGCCTGAGTTTTCTGAACGTCTTTCCCTGCCATCCAGTTCAAGATCGTCGACTTCCCCGCGCCCGATGATCCGGTAAGAGCCACCGTCACTCCCGGCTTCAGCAAATCATCCACTTGCTCCCGTCCCAGATCCTCCAAGGCGCTGACCGCAATCACGGGCACCCCTGGCGCTATCGATTCCGCTTCGGCTACATAACGCTCCGGATCGTCGCATAAATCAGCTTTACTCAGCACAATGACTGGTGTAGCGCCGCTATTCCAAGCCATAATCAAATACCGCTCCAGCCGGCGCAAATTATAATCCAGGTTCAGCGCAGCCACCAGAAATAGCAGGTCGACATTGGCTGCAACGACTTGTTCCGTCGGCACCGACCCGGCGGCACGTCGCGAGATGCGACTGGTGCGCGGAAGCACACCATGGATCACGGCATCTCCGCCGCTATCACAAAGGAAGCGCACGGCAACCCAGTCTCCAACCGCCGGAAACTCGCTCCGTTCGCCTAATGCAAATTGAAGGCGACCGCTCATTTCTGCCCAACCTTCACCCCGCTCCGTTGCCACGCGATATTTGTGGCCATGGTCCGCGATGATCCGCCCCGGTGAGACCAGCTCTAACCCCATCTCGTGTAAAGCGTCCTCCCGCTCCGGGTTCCATCCAAGTTCATTTAATTTCAATCCAATTCCTCCAAGTCGATAAAATGGTTCATCTGAGTTCCGACACTGCCCCGTCTCCTTAGCCGCAAAAAAAAAAGACGCGGGATCCTCACCTCCCGCGTCTTCAGCCTGGGCACCTAGGCATGAAGCAACAACTACCCAGCGTCTCTTCTGAGGAGACGCTGTCCAGCAGTTCCATGCCTGTGCCCCATCTTCCCGCCGCCCCTATCGGGGAGTCGGCGGACGCAAAAAAGCCGCGGGACGTTCGAACGGTCCCGCGGCCTCGCGCTGCCTGCTTCTAAATCCATCGATATTGATCGTCGATTGGAAGTTACACGCAGCGCCTTATTTTTCCGCTAAGGAGACCGTATTTACACGAGTCACAAGTACATTCACCATAAATAACAGCCTCCTTCATCCTAATTTGTACTCATCATACGGGATCTTGGCAAGCTTTGTCAATTCATTTTTGTCCCGCATAACTCCTGGGTATATGGTTTCAATAACGCCGGGACTTCATCCAGCTCCTGAACCGTCCGCCATGGGCTACCCCCTTCCAGCGACTCGTCCCATTCATGCTTGCGCTTCAGCCAAATGCCGCGAATCCCGGCCTGCGCCGCTCCCCAAATATCGTTGCGGGGATGATCGCCAACGATCACCGTCTCCTCCGCTTGTACCCCAAGCCGATCCAATGCCAACTGATAGATTCGAGGATCAGGCTTCTGGATGTCCACGTCCCCGGATACGATGATCGCATCAAAGTACGGACGCAGATGGATCAAATCGATTTTTTCGTGTTGCCGCTTGCTATGTCCGTTTGTGATAATCCCTAACCGGAGTTTCTGGTCACGGCAGTACCGCAGGGTCTCTTCCGCATAATCCATCGCTTTTGCATAGGTCATATAATGTTGGTTGTAGTAGGCTTTCAGTTCCTCCAAGCTCGTCTTATGACGCCAAGGCAACCAATCCAACAATTCCTGAAAAAAGCCTTCCTTCGGCCGATATCCATCGTTATCCCGTTCAATCATCTCCGCGATCAACGCTTCCCGCTGCGTCTCGTCCATTGGCACCAGGCACTCCTGCGTTAATTGAGCGGCGAAGCTGCGGAACATGTGATCTCGATCCATTAACGTATTATCCAGGTCATACAGTATGGCTTTTAGCTGCAACCTTGTTCCCCACTTTCCCCCATATGTCTCTCTCTATTGTAAAACATCTGTCAAATAAATAGCGCACTTCCGGCTCACCAGAAATGCGCTTTTTCAAGTTTAGATCACTTGTTTGGGGCGATGGGTCAACAACATCTCCTGATCTGTCACGTACAGTGGGAACGGCGGCATCTCCTTCAAATAATGCTCTCGTATCAGCAGACGATAATCGACCTCCAACTGGCGAGAATCCTCCAGCACCGGCAGCTTGCCTCGTTCCTCCACATAATGATCTACTGCAGCCTGCACCATATCTAGATAATAAGGGATGTCACGCTCTTCTTCCGGAAAGATTTCATAGGTTTCTCTCGACAAGTAAAACCGTTGATCCGTCACACCGCCTAAATATCGTGACAGGCGTTTCATATCCAGACTTCCGTCTGGCAGCAGCAGCGACAACCGGTTGATTCCCTCCGGCATGTCAGCTTCATAACGCAGCACGGCGCGTCGAACTTCATCTAACGTAACCTTGATCGCCGTAGGAATTGTGACTTGTTTGGGCTTGCGTTTTTTAAACCAGGACAGCATGTTCGGCACCTCCTTCAACTTCAATCACCAAGGTAACCGCTTACACTATTAGTGTACTCCAATTCTCCTGCATTGAACCCCGTCCGCCAAAGATTTCATAGGATTGCCACATCCTTCCCCCTTTACAACCCGCAGCGGATGGTTGGCAATTCTGCGTCATTTGCGGTAGGATGGAAGTGTTTTGAAAAATTCGTTTGAAGTGAATGTCTATGAGGAGGTTCCCATGCTGGATGTGATTATCATCGGAGCAGGGCCTTGCGGTCTATCGGCAGCCATCGAATGCCAGCGTCGCGGACTGCAGGTGCTTGTTCTAGAGAAACATTGTCTTGTCCATTCCATCTATTCTTATCCTACGTATATGCAGTTTTTCAGCACCGCTGAACTGCTGGAAATCGGAGATGTACCGTTTGCTTCGGCGAACGATAAACCTTACCGCCATGAGGCGCTGGCCTATTACCGCAAGGTTAGTGATCATTATAATGTCCCGGTGTTGGCCTATGAAGAAGCCACCGAAGTGGTGCGGCAGCCGGACGGCTCGTTTGTGGTTCGTTCAGAGAAACGCGGCGGTGAAAAGGCGGAATACCAAGCCCGTCATGTCATTATCTCGACAGGTTATTTCGATCACCCCAATATTTTAGGTATTCCAGGAGAAAATACCGACAAGGTGACGCATTACTTCCAAGAGGCGCATCCGTACACCGGTACGAAAGTAACAATCATCGGCGGCAGCAACTCCGCCGTAGATGCTGCGCTGGAACTGGTACGCGTGAACGCTGAGGTTACTGTCGTGTATCGCGGGGAGGACTTGTCCGGAAACATCAAGCCTTGGGTACGGCCGCTGTTCGAGAGTGCCGTCAACAAAGGCAAGGTTGCTCTGCGCCTGAAATCCCGGGTGATCGAAATCCTGCCTGACCGCGTAATTATCGAAGGACCTGACGGGACTACATCGGAATTGGCAAACGATTTTGTCTTGGCGTTAACCGGGTTCCGGCCTGATCGTAAGCTGTTGTTCTCCGCCGGAGTTGAAATGGCCGGTGATATGGAGAAGCCGGTGTTTAATCCGGAGACGATGGAAACGAACGTGCCCGGCCTTTACGTTGCGGGAGTTATCGCTTCCGGACGCAACGCCAACGAGGTGTTTATCGAAACGGGCCGCGGTCACGGGAAGCTGATCGCTGAGCATATCATAGGGGCGAGAACCTCAAGCAACAGATAAATAATCGGTATTCACCGCAGGAGGTGGATCATGCAACAAATTGATGTAACAGCCCTTCTGCTGTTGTTACTAGCGGCATTGGGCATTTTCAGCAGCAACATGCCGATTACCGTGGCGATGATTGTATTGCTGCTGCTTCGCGTGCTGCATTTGCACACAACCTTCCCCTGGCTGGAGAAATACGGCCTGACGCTCGGAATCATCATCCTCACCATCGGCGTGATGACCCCGGTCGCCAGCGGCAAAATCTCCATCCAGACGCTATGGGCTTCCTTCTTCCACTGGAAGTCCCTGCTCGCCATCGGCGTCGGCATGCTGGTCGCCTGGCTCGGCGGCCGCGGCGCGACCTTGATGGGCAATCAGCCGACCGTCGTCGCCGGCTTGTTGATTGGCACCGTGCTGGGCGTCGCCTTCTTCCGGGGCGTCCCGGTCGGTCCGCTGATCGCCGCCGGCATCTTGTCGTTGGTGATTGGGAAGCTGTGAGAGGCATCAGCTGCAAAAAAGAAGGCTGAATTCTAAACGATTGTTTAGAGTTCAGCCTTTTTGTATGTCCGTATGCGCGGGGCCGGGTTCGCGAGATAGGGAAGCGCATTTGTACGGCCACGGTTCTGCGGAAACGCTGGTGCGCGGGTTGGCGGAGATAGTGCTGAAGTACTCTAACGGAACCAGATGACCTTATTCCTCTATTTCCCGGCGATTTCCCAGCCTAACGGAACCAGAAGACGTAATTGGCGCATATTGGGGATTATTTGAGGCGCTTTGCTGCGAATAACGTCCGTACGTTCCGTTAGAGAATGGGGATGGACCTTATTGGACTCAAATAAGGTCTTCTAGATCCGTTACACCATCCGCCAGCGAGCTTGACATCCTCTCTTATTCCCCCGAAACGATCTGCACCGCATTCTCTTTAATCTGATTCACCACATCCACAAGCTTCTTTTGTTTACATCCATCAAACAGCTTGATAAAGCTTTGCGGCTTATCAAACGGCGGTTTGGTCAGTTCGGCTACATTATCGATATAACCGTTCTGGACGATATAATCGATCACTTTTTTCACAAACACGATTTGAGCTTGCGTCAAGGATTGGTCATTAATAAACTCGGAAAACGCCTGATTGGCTGCCTCTACTTCCAATTTGGCTACTTTTCGTACAAGCAATCCAAACGGTGTATCCTTGAATTCCCGTTTATAATCTTCGGCGGTCCCCAGCTCCCCAGTGAATACTTTCTCCAGGCTCTCATAGTCCAGCGCAGTCAACGGGATATTATTCCGTAACTTATAGATCGCCACATTATCGCGGTTCAACTCGATATAACGGTTGACCTTGAGCTTGTAATCCTCAAAATCATACGCCGCGTACATCGCCGTCCCTTCCTGAACCATCAATACCTCATCCACCAGATTCGTATAGATCGGGTTACGCTTTCCACTTTCATCAACGGTATACTTGATCAGATCCCGTAGCTCTACACGAACCTTTTCGAAGGTCAATAGATCGGCCTCCTGCCAAAACTCCTCCGTCCCGATCCTTTGAATCAATGGCAACTGTTTCGTCACTTCCAGGATGGAAGCACGCCCGCACAATACGTCGCAAACATCGATCAATTGCTTCTTGCCACGGTTAAATTGCGGCGTCCCCTCGATCTGAGCCAGCATGAGTCCATACATCAAATTGTCGAATCGCTTGGCAAATTCGTCAGGATCGTCCATATAAACGAGCGGTGCTAAGTTCGCAATGAGATGATGCTTATCCTCGTCGGATAAATAAGTATAAGCCTGGTCCTCCTTAAACTTCTCCACGTGCTGACGTTGGAGCCCGACCGAAACCAGTTCCGGATTCAGTGCCCGAACTTGTCCGATGACAACGGTAATTAAGTCCAATCGAATCGCTTGATACGCTTCCCCCACAAAATCCGCATGTTGAAGCAAATGAATCAGCCGAACTCTTTTGGCAAAAATCGCCTCGGAAACACTCTGCGCTTCATTCCCGGGAAGTCCTTCCTTATGCTGGCGGAAAAACTCAAAGTTGCCAAGGTAGTCAAAAATGACGAAGCCAGTCTTATGCTGTCCGTCTCCAAACAGATTCGGACATAGCCGCGTCCCCCGTCCGATCATCTGCCAGAACTTCGTTTTTGAACGAATTCGTTTGAAGAAGACCAGATTCACGATCTGCGGCACATCGATCCCCGTATCCAGCATATCCACGGACACGGCAATATGCGGCTCTTTCCCCGGCATCTTAAAATCATCAATGAGTGACTGAGCGTAGCTGTCCTCAGAAATGATCCGCTTGGCAAATCCCCCACGGTATTGGGGATATAGCTTATTGAACCGTTCCACGATATATTCGGCATGCTTTTTATTTTGGGCAAAAATAATACTCTTCCCCAATCGGTCCCCGCCTGCAACCTTGATGCCTTTTGTCATTAAATCTTCAAGTACCGTGTCTACGGTGTTTTGATTGAAGATGAATTCATTCACCGCAGGTGACGGGATGTATTCCGGCATCTCCCCGTCTTCATCGGTGAAATCCTCCTCATACCGCGCCTGATCCTCCGGCGATAGCTCATCGTACGTGATGCCCTGTTCCAAGAACTTCGTCGTAATTTCGATGTTGTGATATGGCACCAGCACATGGTCGACCTCAACTGCTGTCTCATAAGGATAAGCGTAAGTTGGAACGCCATTTTCCATCTCGAAGAATTCATAAGTGTTACGGTCTACGTCCATCTTTGGCGTCGCGGTCAGACCTACGATCAACGCGTCAAAATATTCGAAAATCGCCCGATACTTCTTGAAGATACTCCGGTGAGCCTCATCAACGATAATCAGATCAAAATGGGCTGGAGTAAAGAGCCGCTTTCCGTCCTCACTTTTGGCTGTGTCAATCGCATTCAACATCGTCGGATACGTGGAGAAGACGATGCGGGCAGATTTATCATCTTTGTTGCTGAGCAGGTTGCAGAGAGACATATGCGGCAAGTAATTTTTAAAATCATCTTTCGCCTGTTTAACCAGCGCCGTGCGATCGGCCAAAAATAAGACGTTCGTCACATAGCCGCCCCGGGAGAGCACATCCGTTAAACTCGACGCCGTACGCGTCTTGCCCGTACCGGTTGCCATCACGAGCAAAGCCCGACGGTGTCCAGTGCCTATACTTTCGCATACCGCACGGATTGCTTCCTTCTGGTAATACCGGTCGGTAATCCGATCATCGATCACGATCTCATCCAACTTCTTGCGTTCGGTGCGGCGGTTCATCAGCTTTTGCAAGTCAGCCTTAGAGAATATCCCGCTCACCTTGCGTTGCGGCGATTGCATATCGTCCCACAGGTACGTTTCAAACCCATTGGTCGTGAACATCATCGGCCGGCGCCCCGTCATGTTCTCCAGACAATCGGCGTACAGCTTCGCTTGATGCGTGCCTTTTTTTGGATCGATGGAAGTTCGTTTCGCCTCAATCACAGCCAGAGGCAGCCCATCTTTGCCATAAAGGACGTAATCGGCAACCCCTTTCCCCTCACCGTTAGGCATGCCTTCAAGCTCTACTTCCTCCCGTACATCGTCACCAAACGTCCAGCCGAGCAGCTTCAAATCGACATCGATATATTTTTTGCGAGTAAGGAACTCGGAAATGTCAACCGGTGTGAACTGGCGTTCTTCTTGATGCTCCTTCTTACCGGCAGTCAACCGATCGCTCATGGCAGCGATTTGCGCGCGGAGTGCTTCAATTTCAGAGTTTTTCTGCTCGATCAGGCTGTCCTTTTCCTTGACCTTGGCTTCGTCCAGAACGACCTTTCCTGTCGGGATCCGCTTCTCATCAAACGAACGCTCCTCGTAGTTGGCGCCATAGCAATAATCCAGCCATTGAACAAATTCAAATAAGGCCGAAAGCGATAAGATCGCTTCACTACGACTGATCGATTTCTCCGTATGTACCGCCAGATTACCCAGTTTGATGATGTAAGGGAGCTTTCCCCAGGTCTGGTGATCCATTGCAAACCGAAACGTTGGCTCATGAATTAGCGACTGGAGATTATCCTTATAGGGCATAGTGATCGTGTTGTCAGCCGAGTAGACCCATTTGACAGCCAGTTCCAATGCTTTGCGGCTCCCGATCGCAGCCATCGCCGGCGATGTCCCCAGCACTCGCTCAGCCTCCAGGCAAGCGTCCGCAAACAGCTGATATTCCTGTTGTCCCTGCAGAAATTCAAAATTTGCCGGCATCTGGTCACCTTACCTTTGGTTCTTTTTCTAGTTTCCGAATCAAGCGTGATATGGTATGATAACGTTAGAATTGGATTAAATTAGGAATGACCGCGGATGCGGTAACATCCACGGTCATGCAACAGATTGCCTTAAAGGCGGTCGGCGTGTTGGTTAGAGGTAGACCCCGGGTCCAACAAACTCAAGGGGGTCTACTTCTTTTTATCGAAGGACAGCAGCGCGATCACAAGGACTGCAAAAGCAATCATCAAGCTTAACGCCTCATACACTGTCATGGCATCACCTCCTTATCCGGAGATGAGCCAACCACCCTTGAGCGCCGTATTCTATTGCTCTATCATTTTACCATGAAACTACCAAACATCAGTATCCTTTCCTATCGCTTTCGGCCTACTCTATAACTTAAAAAGATCTGATAAAACTTCTCCACCATTGTGATCCCGACCTTCTAGTCCTCGAAATACTCGGCCATCAAGCTGTCGAACAAGGTCTGTGTCTCCTCAATCGCCTTTTTGACCAGGGCTTTTTGCTCCTCGATCTTCGCCACGATGGTGGCGAATTGGTTTTGGAGGTGGAGGGGGGGGAGGGGGACTGATAATTCTAGTAGCTGCTGCTTAGTAATAGCTTCCCTAGTTGCTCCCCCGGCACCAGCTATTGATAGCAATTGCTTCTGATAACTTTCGGTTGTGAACATGTTAGAAATATATTCTGAGTTTGCTATATCTTGATTGAGCCTAATAATTGATACATGTTGATTTACTCTAGCTGGAAGGACATCATCCGGGACGATGCAAGATCGAGCCACAGAAGCACCTGTAATATTTATCAATACATCTTTTTTCTTTACAATAACACTATTTAATTGATTTGCTTGTTCGTCATTAATATAAGCTAATTGTTCATATTTAAAAATACCATTATGAACATTCATACTCCGTATTAAACTAATACCATTACTCTGATAACTTTCCTTACCACCTTTAGGTGTTGCACCAGAACCTACTTTAGTAGTTATATTTATTAGGTTCTCCACTCTCCAACCTTTATCATTTAAAATCGGATCCCCAAACATCTCATAAAACACTGATTTGATCAGACTATCCAACTCTGCAAGCTGCTGTTTACGCATAGCAAGAAGCTCCGCAGCGGTGTCTAGGGTTTTGGCGATTTGTTTTTGTGTATCTTTTGGAGGGAATGGCAACTCAACTTGTTTTACTATCGTGGAGTTTAAGTTGTTTACTACTCCTCCTACAGCTAAACTTTTGAATTTTTCATAAATTGATTTGCTACTAAGCACATAATACAGAAATTCTTTATGATAGAAATTGTTTTTATCTCTTAGTAATAACCAACCGTCATGAATGCAACCGTCTGTTTTTAGGATATAAGGTCTACCAAAACTCATTGAATTTGACAGAAGAAAATCTCCAGGTTGAACATATCTTGATTTTTTCATCCCCGATGTAATTATCTTTTGCTTCGTTTCAGTAATATACTTACTATCAGGAGATGCATCCCCAATTTTAATCCAATTTATACCATTCGGATCCTCTGTTATGAACTTCTCTATTGGTCTTGGCGAACCACCACGTTCAACGTCACACACATCCCCCAACTTCACCTTCTCCCACTTACTCACCAATAAGCCCCCTCAACTCCTCCATCTTGGATGCAATATCGATGCTTAGTTCGTCAAGACGAGTCATAATGACCGCAGGCGGATCGTAGACTACCTTCTCGTACACGACTTCTTTGTAGCGGTTGATCGACAAGTCATAGCCGTTCGCGGCGATGGCAGACTTGTCCACCAGGAAACTTTGCTCCGTTGGTTTGCGGTCCTGTTCAGCTTCGAGGTTATGGAAACGCGCCAAAATATCGGGAATGTCGTTGGCTTCAATCGGCGAACGTTTGTCATCCAGCGAGTAGCCATCGGCCTTCATGTCATAAAACCATACTTTATCCGTGCCGCCGGCTCCGGTTTTGGTAAACACCAGTACGGCAGTGCTGACGCCAGCATAGGGCTTAAATACGCCGCTTGGCATGGAAATGACCGCTTGCAGCTGATGGTTTTCAACCAGTTCTTTTCGAAGTGATTTATGCGCTTTGGTCGAACCAAACAACACGCCATCCGGTACGATACAAGCACAACGCCCGCCTTTACGCAGGAGACGCAAGAATAGTGCAACAAACAGTAGCTCCGTCTTTTTCGTATCGCAGACCGTTTTTAAATTATTGTTAATGCTTTCAGTGTCAACGGTTCCGGTAAAAGGCGGATTCGCCAGAATGATGTCGTAAGCCGATGAGATCGCATTTTGCTTGGACACACTGTCTACATACTCAATGTGAGGTTGGATAATGGAATGCAGCATCAGGTTCATCGCTGACAATCGCAGCATCGTGCGGTCTGTATCAAACCCCGTGAACATTTCTCCGGCAAAATGCTCCCATTGCTCACTTGTCATCTCGGCCTCATACTTTTCGCGAATATACTCTGCAGACGAGACAAGAAAACCGGCTGTACCACAAGCAGGATCACAGATTTTATCATTTGGTGTCGGGGCTAACAAGCGTACCATCATGTCACGAATATGCTTTGGCGTACGGAATTGGCCGTTTTGGCCGGATGTTGACAGCTTGCCCAACATATACTCGTAGAGGTCCCCTTGCATATCAAGGTCTTTGATATCATACTCGTAAAGTTCATCCAAGCCGGTAATGATTTTTTGCAGCACTTGCGGGGTAGGAATCAGGAACATCGCATCCTGCATATAGCGTGAAAATGCCGACGAGTCCTCCCCATTCAACGTTTTGATAAATGGAAACACTTTGGTGCCGACGATATCGTAGATGATGCGCGCATCCATGGTCTTAAACTTGCTCCAACGCATCAACTGTCCTTCTTCATCTTGCGGAAAAATTTTCGGCATCGGTTGGCCGCTGATCGCTTCGAAGCTTTCGTTCTCCAATTCCTTCTCATCCAAGGAACGAATAAACATTAAATACGTCAATTGCTCAATGACCGTGATTGGATTGGTAATACCACCAGCCCATAGATCGGTCCAAATTTTATCTACTTTATTGCGAACTTCCCCTGTTAGCATGATGTTAGCTCCTATCTGTGTATGTTCCTGTTATGCGCAAACTCTATCAGAATAGTTCTATCATACCAGAAAAAAACATCCTAAATAGAGTGATCTAATCACACTTTTGCTTACAGCACCATAACCAGCGTACCAATCGTGATCAAAATAGAACCAATCAGCGACTTGTATGTAAAATTCCTCATATAAGAAGATTACTGCCAGAACCAGTGTGATGACGATGCTTAATTTATCGACCGCCACGACTTTGGAGGTATGTCCCAACTGAAGTGCTTTAAAATAACAGAGCCAGGATGCACCGGTCGCCAAGCCGGACAAGATCAGGAACATCCGGCTTTTGCGGCTGATCTCAGACAGTCCGCTCTGGGCGTGGGTGAGATACACCATCCCCAAGCCATAATAACCACCACAACCGTGCGAATCGCTGTCGCCAAATTGGAGTTAACCCCCTCAATGCCAACCTTCGCCAAGATTGAGGTGAGCGCCGCAAAAACGGCGGATAACAATGCAAGTATAAACCACATTACGCGTGACTTCCTTTCACTTTTCTTGGGAATATAGAGTTACTTTTAACACGATCGGTCGGCCCATAACGGAACTTTTTTCCTTTATTTCACCCGTTCGAACGATATCCGAGTAAATAGCGGTAAAATGTGTCTTTATTCCCCGGCCGTTACCGCAGAAACCGGCCTTCCGGCTGATCACCACGTGCATTAGCGGAACTTTTTTCCCTTATTTCACCTGACCTGGCCAGAAAGGCGCGTAATAGCGCCCTTTTATGGCCTTATCCGGAGAGTGGGCAACC
>Ga0310836_100098_pt1 | contig 117881 bp, 111 predicted proteins | sample SM_ome_4_FD_201310 | JGI IMG/M metagenome (GOLD analysis project Ga0310836, IMG submission 201310) | Sorghum-adapted microbial communities enriched on stacked mutant (SM) sorghum from Joint BioEnergy Institute, Emeryville, California... ... | reverse complement strand
ATCCTCACGGTTTGGATTTTGAAGTCTTTGTCATACTTTTGACTCATCTTCGGACACCTCGATTTTGCTGAATTTATTGTCGCATTCTCGATTCTCGGTGTCCACTATTCAGTCTAGCATCACGGCGCTTACTATTTGCCTGCTTCTGAAGTAAAGATTGATCAATGGTCGAAACAGTTTGAACATGCGACGCTTGATGAAATCGATGTACAAATCAATGTTGCCAAGAGTAATGACGACAAGATGCAGTTGCTGGAAAATGCGGCAAAATTGAGACGGTTTGCGATTGTATCGTCACCGGTTGATTTTTCGGTTTCGTTATCGGCCAATGGGATCACCCAATATGTCACAACGTTTGGCCATTTTGTAAAGAGGGAAATCCCATTGCCTTACGAAGTTGGTTCGAGTGATGTGTCTACTGCGATTATGGTGGAAGACGACGGCAATGTACGGCATGTGCCGACATATGTTGCTGTGCGGGACGGTAAACCGGTTGCTGTCATTCGCAGTTTGTCCGACGGTACATATGCGTTAATCCGTTATGCGAATCAGTTTGCCGATACGAAAAATCATTGGGCTGAGCATGTGATTGACGATATGGCTTCACGGCTGATCATAAGCGGTGAAAGTGCTGGAAGATTCAACCCTGATGCACCGGTTACCCGGGCACAATTTACGGCGCTGGCTGTTTCTGCACTTGGGCTTCCGGTTGGAAACGACGCTGTGCCGTTTAGAGATGTGAAGTCCGGGGACTGGTTTGCAGGTGTGGTAACAGCAGCAAAAGAATATGGCTTGATAAGCGGATATGAAGGTGGGTATTTCCGTCCTGCTGACACGATTACCCGCCAGGAAGCAATCGTCATTTTGGCTCGGATGATGCAATGGGCAACAATCGATGTGGCTGTTTCAGATGAAGAGATGGACTTGCTGCTGTCTCAATATGCGGACGGCAATGAAACAGCGGTTTGGGCCAAACAGTCTGTTGCGGCGGCGATTAAACACGGTATTGTTGTGGGCAGCGAAGGTAAGTTGCATTTGTCGGATGAGATTACACGAGCCGAAACGGCAGCTATCATCCATCGATTACTGCAGCGAGCCAAACTGATAGATCAAAATTAGATTGAAAGAGGGGAACCTTATTGGGTTCCTCTTTTTTTCTGCGACTGACCAATCAACTAACGATCAAGTCCAAAAATGTGTATAAAATCCCTCAGCGAGAATGTGCTACATCATACGAGTGACTTTCGAAACCGCTTTTTGACCATTTTCACGTCATTCCAGGTATTCGACCATGTCGAGATACTTCTTTCCCACAGCCCATTTCTCATCCTGCTCCATCAGGAATGCACCGATGAGTCGAATGACCGATTCTCGGTTTGGAGTTGATTCGACACCTTGAAAAACCCGCATTATACGGGCGATCTGGTGCAGGGACGATCCAAGGACAAGACGTACCATCGGAACGGGAGCCACAAATGTACCTCCCATCTCTTCCGTCATGACGCGATGAAGGAAGCGGTCGTCCGTGATCAACAGGGGCTGTCGCGAAACGCGATGAACCGCGATTCGCTTGTGAAGGCCGCTTTGGCGGAGGTCAACTCCAATACTTCACAGGCCCGGCGTGAACTTGAGCGGGTTCAGAAGAAGTTCAATGAACGTCAGCAGGAGCAATTGGAACTCGTCCGGCTGTTGTCGAAGAATACGAGACGAGGATACCTTCCAGCTCAGCAATGAATCCCTGAAGGCGGAAATCCAGTCGCTGAAGGAAAATGCCCGACGCTTGGAGAAAGTGATCACCGGAGGAGGCAAGCAAGATGCAATACGCAATTGAATTGTATTTTGATCAAGCAACGGAACAGAAGCTTTTTCATTTGGCCAAAAGAGTGGCAGATGAAAAATTGAGCACCAAATTTTGGAATGGAAAACAAGACCGCACCTTACATTGGCTTGTTTCAATGATGTGGATGAAGAGAAATGCATCAAGCGATTGGAAGCGTTTGCCCAAAGCCATAGGCGAATGCCTGCACATCTTGCTTCTGTAGGAATGTTTACCGATACCAAAACGATTTTTGTATCACCCGTGATGAATTGCGGCATGTTTCAATTTCAGCGAGAATTGCACGACTATCTAAATGATTTTGACAAAAGAGGTTGGGAGTGGTATTGTCCGGATCGTTGGGTTCCGCATTGCACCATCGCGCTGACTCGTGAAGATGAGGATGATGCTTTTTATAAGGCGAGCGATTTGATTTTGCATGAATTCGAAAAAATGAGCGGCGAGTTTGTTTCGATCGGGTTGGTAAAAATCACATTTCCTGTCGAAGAACGCTATACGGTTGAGTTGCCATAATTCGGTTGTCATTTGAATCCGCTGCAACATCAGAGGTACGGTTCCATGATCCATACGGCTTACGGGTACGGGTTGATCAGCGGTTTTGCGGATGGCACTTTTCGTCCGGATGACAAGATCACCCGCGAGCAGGCCATGGTGATCCGATCCAAGGCGGCGGAAATTACCGGACTCAAGGATCATTGGAATGGTCAGCCGGCGGAAACGGTGCTGCAGCCTTTCAAAGATGCGGAGGACCTTTCTTCCTGGGCACGCGGCAGCATTGCGGAAGCCGTGCAGCACGAAGGCGATCCATTCGGTGCACGACTTCTGTTTGGCCTTGGCCGCATTTGGACTGCTGATGGTGTGGAAAGCGCCGCCATGGGTGGTTGTGCTGGTCTGTGCTGTCGGGTGCGCCATGATTTCGCCGTGAACCCGTCCCACCCAAGCGAAAGGACCTCATCGAGCCGTTGCCGCGGCCGGTGAGGTCCTTGTTGCTGTACGCGTTTTTCGTTATTGGATTGTTGACTATTGGATCGTGACGGACACTTTCGTTTTTTTGTCGCCATGGCTGACCGTAATGGTCACTTTGCCTTTGTCATGGGCGCGGATCAAACCGTCCTTGACATCCGCTTTCAGCGGCTGGGAAGACGTCCACAATGCCTTCCTGGTGACGTCGGCTTCCGTGCCGTCCATGTAGGTCGCGATCGCTTGAAGTTGTTTGGTTTCGCCGACTTTCATCTTTATGACGACGAGGTCGGTTTGCAAATATTTCAAGCTGTCGACGTCGATTTTGACGGTCACCGTTTGCGACCCGTATTTGGCGGTGATCGTCGCTTTGCCCGCGGCGACGGCTGTCACGCGCCCTTTGTTCACTTCGGCGACTTCATAGGAACTGGATTTCCATTCCGCTTTCGCCGTCACATCCTGCGTTCTGCCGTCGCTGTACACCGCCGTCAAGGTCAGCTGCACGCTTTCTTTGCTCTTCAGCGAAAGCGTGCGTTTGTTGATTTCCAGGCTCTGCGTCTGATCGACTTCCACCGCAATCGCAACGGTTTGGCCGCCGTATTCGGCGGTAACGGTCGTTTTCCCGCGGCCGGTGCCGCTGATGAGGCCGTTGGTCACATCGGCTATCGCCGGCGATTTGGACGTCCACTCCGCTTCGTTCGTGACGTCGACGCTTGAGCCGTCCGCCTTTTCTGCGGTGAGTGCAATTTGCTTCGATTCGCCCGGACCGAGCACGACCGTGGTCACGTCGGCCTTGAGCGTTTTCACCAGTCCGACGTTGACTTTGACCGTTGCCGTCCGGCCGCCGTATTTGGCCGTGATGACGGCGGAGCCGCTGTCGACGCCGGTGATGACGCCGTTGTCTACATCCGCCACTTCCATGGAGCTGGTCGCCCATTCCGCCTTGTCGGTGACCAATTGTTCCTGGCCGCTGGCATATACGGCGAGCAATTGAATGTCCGCCGTTTCGCCGGTTTCCAACGACACGGCGTTCGGAGCGGCTTGCAATCTTCTCGGAATGTCGACATCGACCGTGAACGTCACTTGTTTGCCGCCGTAAGAGGCGGTGATGATGGCGCTGCCCGTCTTGTTGGCATATACACGGCCGTTGATCACATAAGCAACTTCATCGCGATTGGAAGACCATTTCGCCTTGGCGGTAATGTCTTCGGTGCTGCCGTCGACATACACGGCTTGCAGTTTGATGTCTTTCGTTTCGTTGGTTTTCAGTGCCAAGGCGTCTTCGCTCAACTGCAAGTAGCGGGTCGTTTCCACATCCACGATAATGTCCACGGATTTGGTTCCGTATTTGGCCGTGATGACCGCCGTGCCGGGTTTCAGCGCATCAAGCAGTCCCTTGGTTACGGACACGACGCTTTCGTCGCTGGACGACCATTCCGCGGAATTCGTCATATCGGCCGTTCTGCCGTCCGGATAAGTGGCCGTCAGCGTCAACTGCCTCGTCTCGTCCGTTTTCATAAACACATTTTGTTCGTTGACGGACAATTTGCGCGTTTTGTCCACATCCACTTCGATCGTCGCCGTCTTCGTGCCGTAAGAAGCGGTCAGCGTCGCCGTTCCGGCACCGTAGGCGGTAATGACGCCTTGAATGACGTCGGCGATTTCCGGATCGCTGGATGCCCATTCCGCTTCAGCGGCGACATTGCGGGTCGTGCCGTCCGGATAGGTGGCCGTCAGCGCAATGGGGAACGTGTCGTCGAGCAGCAAAGATACCTGTTTTTGCGCCGGATCCAGCCGTTTGACGAGTTCAACCCGCACCGTCACCGTGACTTTCTGCGACCCGTATTTGGCCGTAATGACGGTGCTTCCCGCGTTATGCGCGGTCACTTTGCCGTTGACGACGGTGGCGATATTCGTGTCGCCGGACGACCATTCCGCTTTGTCGGACACGTCTTCGCTCGTGTTGTCTTGATACACGGCCGTCAAAACGATGTCCGCCGTTTCGTTGCGTCGCAAGTCGACGGTTTGTCGGTCTTTGATCAATGCTTTTACTTTTTTGGTGACGGTGACCTGGACGGACTGCGGTTTGCCTTCATAGACGGCCAGAACGGTTGCCGTGCCTTCGCCTTTTGCCGTAACAATGCCGTTATATACGGTGGCTACGGCATGGTTGTCGCTCGACCAGTCCGCATGGATCGTGACGTCTTCCGTATTGCCGTTCACATACACCGCGATGGCGTTCAGCGCGGCGCTGTCTCCGATTTCCAGGGCAAGTTCGGTTTTGCTCAAGACCAGTTTCGTCAGATCGGCGGTCGCCGCATGAAGCACCCCGTTCTGGGCGAAGAACAAAAGAAATGCGAGGAATGCGGCAATCGTCTTCTTGCGTGTCAATCAGTTCACTCCATTTCAATGGCATGATTCCCGGATGTTACACCTTTTTTATCGGCAAAATGCGGACGGACGTTAAGTTTTCCGGCGAGAAATTTGCCGCGGTCGGCGGTTTCGTTTCGGCAAGCCAAAGGCTAATTTTGGTTCAATCGTAATTTCCGCCGGAACAACCTTGATGGTATAGTGAACATGATCAGACAATTCGCAAATGAACAGGTTGTGGATACAGTTGGTGAAACGAAGGTCTTCCCTGTGGGAAATCCTGTTGGCCTCGATGAAGCTCGGGCTTGTATCGTTCGGCGGCCCGGTCGCGCATATCGGCTATTTTCATGATGAATATGTCAAACGCCGCCGCTGGCTGGACGATCAGAGTTATGCCGATCTTGTCGCCTTGTGCCAGTTTCTCCCCGGACCGGCGAGCAGCCAGGTCGGAATCGCCATCGGCATGATGCGCGGCGGCCTGGCGGGCGCGATTGCGTCGTGGTGCGGATTTACGCTGCCTTCGGCGCTGGCCTTGTCGATTTTCGCCCTGCTGATGAGGCATGCCGATGTCAGCCAAACGGGCTGGCTGCACGGATTGCTCATCGCCGCCGTTGCGGTCGTATCGCAAGCGGTATGGGGCATGGCGCGGACGCTGGCGCATGGCCGGATACGCGGCACGATCGCGGTCGTTGCCGCTATCCTTGCGCTAGTATTGCCGTGTGCACATGTCCAATTGCTGCTCATCGCGGGAGCCGGATTCGTCGGCTGGTTATGGTTGAGGAGTGCCGAAATGCCAAGTGCCCCGGCACTCGGCATTTCGATGAGCCGCCGGGCGGCGATGGTTGCTTGGATGTTGTTTTTCGGATTGTTGATCGGATTGCCGTTGCTTCGGGCGATGACCGAATCCCGGCTGCTCGCGATTTTCGATACGTTCTATCGTGTCGGTTCGCTCGTGTTCGGCGGCGGTCATGTCGTGTTGCCGATGCTGCAAGCTGAAGTGGTTCCGCCAGGCTGGATAAGCGATGCACAGTTTCTGGCGGGATACGGCGCTGCCCAGGCCGTGCCGGGGCCGCTGTTCACGTTCTCCGCTTATCTCGGCGCCGGCATGAATGGCTGGATCGGCGCCGTCATTGCCCTGATTGCGATTTTTTTGCCATCGTTTTTGCTCATCATCGGCGCGTTGCCTTTATGGGAATCGATCCGTCGTCGTCCGCGTTTCCAGTCGGTGTTGCAAGGGATCAATGCGTCCGTCGTCGGCATCCTGCTCGCCGCGCTGTATGACCCGGTATGGACGAAGGCGATCCATTCGGTGCACGACTTCGGTTTGGCCTTGGCTGCATTCGGGCTGTTGATGTTGTGGAAGGCGCCGCCATGGGCGGTTGTGCTGATCTGCGCTGTCGGGGGCGCCATGATTTCCCGATAAACAAGACAGGCATAAAGTTTTGGTGATGCTATGAACTGTCTGATCAAATACGGCAGCCACTTTATGACCATTTCGGATGCAATCGAAGCGGATCGCCACAAACATTGGATGATGCAATTGTTTCTCTGCAGCCGAAAGGAATTGGATATCGAGGTTCACCGCCAACGGATTCCTTGCCGTGCCGTCCTTGTCAATATCAACGCATGGCACAGGTTTCAGTCCAATGGCGAACCCGTGTTTACCATGCTGGTGGATCCGGTATCGGAACTCGGGCGAATGTTCAGGGGGGTGCTGGAAAACCGGCCCTTCCATGTTTTTCCCGGCCCTGTCACCGGCGCTTTGTGCCAGGCATTTGATCATGCGCTTTCGGAATCAAGCCGCGATGCGTTTCTTGAATTCGTCCGGACGGTCATGGGCCATTTTTCTGGTGGAACGGCACAAAGCCTGGACGACCGTGTCCGGCGGGTGCTCGGGCTCTTCGATGCATGTTCGGGCGAGGATGAGGCGCATCAGGTCAAATCGTTGGCTGCCAAAGTCGGCCTGTCCGAAAGCCGTCTCGGCCATCTTTTCAAGGAAGCAACGGGAATCCCGCTAAAAAGTTATATTGTGCTGCACAAGCTGCAGAAGGCGTACGATGCGATTTTGGACGGCGAAACGTTCACGGCCGCGGCTTTGCGTGCCGGGTTTGACAGCCCGTCCCATTTTGCGTACACCAACAAGCTGATGACCGGCATGTCGGCGTCCGGCATCATCAAAAACAGCGAGTTTTTGAAAGTTTCCCGGCGCGAAACCTAATAACGTGTAACCAAAAGGGCAAGGAGGTTGCACGATGGACAGGTTTTTGCGGGAAACCGCCATGTTGAATTTTCGGGAACGATCCATCCAGGAGCTGATCCGTGAAAGACGGTGGGCCGGCGAAGAGGATTTTGCGAAGATTCAAAAGATCTACAACTTTGTACGGGATGAGATCAAATTCGGCTACAACATCGATGATGCGATCCCTGCCTCGGAAGTCCTGAAAGACGGTTATGGCCAATGCAATACAAAAGGCATTTTGTTCATGGCGCTTCTCAGGGCAGTCGGCATCCCGTGCAGATTTCACGGCTTTACGATTGACAAGCAATTGCAAAAAGGGGCCATGACCGGGCTGATTTACAAATTGGCCCCCCGGAACATCGTCCACAGCTGGGTTGAAGTGCACTGGCAAGGCCGTTGGTACAACATGGAAGGGTTTATTTTGGACACCCTGTACCTGAGTCGATTGCAGCAACGATTTTCGGATTGCAAAACCGGCTTTTGCGGGTATGGAGTGGCGACGGAGCGGTTTCAAGACCCGCAGATTGAGTGGAACGGCAATGATACGTACATTCAAAAAGAGGGCATCAACCATGATTTCGGCGTATTTGATTCACCCGATGATTTCTTTGCGAAGCACCAGCAATCGTTGTCGCGCCTGAAAAGATGGATGTTTCGAAACGTTGCGCGCAAATGCATGAACCGCAACGTGGAAAAAATTCGTTCAGGTCTGTGAACGGGGGATTGGGACGTCCGGCCGGATGTCTTTTTTTACGGATATTTTATTTCTCACACAAGTTTAAAAACACACATGACTTTAAATCTTAACACGTGTTAATATTTGATCGAAAGTTAATCTTATGCACGGAGGCGTGATTGAAATGACGGATCATCAACAATATGAAGAAATCAAACAAGTTTAACGGAACGCTCGTGCATGCCTACGAATTGCCGATGCTGGCCTTCAACTCGCCAGAAGGCTTTGAGTTGAAGTTTTCCAGCGGGATGGTCAGGATTCCCAGGAAAGCGTTCGGGCAGGCGGATTTACGTTTGATGAAATTGCCTATGGTTTGATGCCGGCCATCTACGCCTACGACAAGGAAAATTACGTTCCGCACGGCGAATTCAAGGGATTGCCGAGCTCGCAATACGCCTGCGTCCTGCACTCCATCCGCAATCTGGATATCGGCGACAACCTCGCCCGGGCGATCGCGAAAGCCAAGAAAGATCTCGGCCAGTACAACGAGGATGTCAAATTCCGCATCAAGGATCTCCTTTATTTGATTGATGACTGCCGCAACCTGGATTTGATTGACATCTGGAATATCGTGCATGACCTCTACGGAATGGAGATCTATAAAGCGACCGCCCGTGATATCGGGGCTTCGGAAGACGTGCCGCCGGAATGGCTGTCGCTGAAACTGATCCGCAATTTCGGCGCCGGCGCCTACAGTGCAGCCGCGGTGCTGAAAGTGAGGCACTACGAATGGAAAGAGGCCATGAGACTGATGCAGGATGTGGGGTATTCCTACTTCGATTTCTGGCCGGCGATGATCCATCACTACGGGGTGGAAATTGTCGATGAAATGCTGGGCTTGCAATATGCAACGCCGGATATCAGCAGCTGGGTTCTCGACTACGCGAAGAAAGACGTCCTTCCGGAACTGTTGCAATGGGACCGCAAACCCGGACAAAACTAGATGGCGGCATGAAAAAATCCTCCCTGGCGGCAATCGCCGCCGGGGAGGATTTTTTCACGAAGAAGGCATCATCTCCATGGAAACGCGGATTCACGGTTCATCCAATCCATGAAGAAAGCAAGGAATTGCTCCAACATTTCGGATTTTTCGCTTTTGTGCCAGATCAGTTGGACCGGCAATGTCAGGTCGAGGCCTTCGATTGGCTTCATGACGACACCCGGCATGGACCGGTAAGGAGAGGGCGTGATGGTGACGCCCATGCCGCCGGCCACGAGGGAGATGACGGTTTGCAAATCCTGGGCTTCAAGGGCGCAGTTCCATTTTCGATCACCGCTTCTTTCCCCAAATACGCACAATGGCATCCATTTTCATTGGGCAGTTGAACGGCTGCCATTTTCGAGCGGTATCGACAAAGAAGATGCGAAAATGTGCCAAACATGCTTCATCTTCAATATATCAGGTTTGTGGGCGGGTATAAAGGGTGGCCCAGCCGATGGGCCAGTGCGCGCAGGCCGAATTTGCGGAGCCGTTGACGGTTCGTCCATGTCGGGATGCGGCGAAGACCGGTGACGGGGGATTGAATGCGCACGCCAATGTTTTCAATTTGTTGACATTTTGTCAAAATATATAGTATTTGTTGAAGTGTGGCGGCCATTGGCCCGGCCTGCCTTTCCATCATTGGACGCATACGAAATCTCATGCGAATCGAGGGTTTCTCGCTTTGATGAGCCCCTTGTTGAAGGGGTTCTTCTATTTTGATCGTTGCAATCCCGAACTTGAAGGGGGTTTGTCAAAATGACCAACAACCATCCGCATGCACCGATCCGCCTTGGGGAAATTCCGCAAGAGATTCGCGAACAGCTGGGCTCAATCCGCGACATCCGCTTCCCGCGGCAGGGCTGCACGTCGAACGTGGCGATCATCGACAGCGAACAGGGCAGGTTTGTGCTGAAAAGGTGCCGCGGTGCGAAGTACACCGGGTGGCTGCAAAGGGAGGCTTTCGTCCTGTCGCACCTGTCCAAAACCGCGCTGCCGGTTCCGTCGCTTCGCGCTTTCGCTGAGGACCGGGATGAACAGGGGGGCATCCAGTCCTGGCTCTTGATGGACCATCTGCCGGGGGAACCGATCCGGGAGTGCCTGGAACGTGAGAAAGATCCGGACAAGCGGCGAAGCATCCTTTTCGAATTCGGAAAAACGCTACGTGAGCTCCACTCAACGCCGTGCCCCGACGAACTGAAAGGCGACGAAACTTGGCTGGACCGCATGCTCGATCAAGCCGAATACAACTTGCGGCATTACCGGGTCGACGGAACGGCGGAGCTGCTGGATTGGCTGAAAACGAACAGGCCGGCAGAAATCGGACAAGCGTTGATCCACGGGGACTGCACCATCGACAACTTCCTCGTCCGGGACGGCAAAATCTCCGCCATCATCGACTGGAACGGCGGCGCCTTCGGGGATCCACGCTACGATGCGGCGCTGGCCGTCAGGCCGAAAGAAGGGCTTTTTGAATGGCCGGAGGACTACGATGCCTTCTTCGGCGGTTACGGGAAACGAATCCTCACCGGCGAGCAATACGCGTATTTCAACGGGATTTATGAATTTTTCTGAATGCGGCAAGCGGCAGGGAGGACGGTCATGCAGCTGTTGACAGACAGGTTGACCATTCGAAAGTTTGAACACGGCGACTGGGCCGCTTTGCTGGAATATGCCTCGGATGCGGAAGTCATGGCGTATATCCCCGGCGGGGTGCTCGATGAAGAAGGGGCCAAACGGTTTGTCCAAACCAACGCGGGAGAGGACGCCAAAAATTATGCCGTCGTGCTGAAGGAAAACGAAAAGCTGATCGGCCATATCGTTTTCCATCCGTATTTTGGCGGGCATACGTATGAAATCGGATGGGTGTTCCACCGGGAGTTTCATGGGCGCGGTTATGCGACGGAAGCGGCGGCGGCCTTTTTGCAATACGGTTTCGGGCAATTGAACCTGCACCGCATCATCGCGACCTGCCAACCGGAGAACGTCCCGTCCTGGCGGGTCATGGAGAAGATCGGCATGCGGCGGGAAGGGTTTTTCAGAAAGTGCATTCCCCATCGGGACGGTTGGTGGGATGAGTATTACTACGCCATTTTGCGGGAAGAGTGGAGCGGGGGAAAGGCATAGTCGAGGCCGCGAGGAACACGATCAAACGCCTGTACAAGGAAGGCAAGCACCATATCGGCGCCGCCATCCTTCTCATCCTCCCTGGTGGAGCAGCCAGTCCGCGGCCTCATCCAGGTTGTCAAAAATGCGAAACACGTTCCCCTTGCGATATTCTGCGGCCATTTCCCGAAATCGCGCGGATGCCGATACAAGTCAATGGCATGCAGTTGATTTCCTTGCCATTTTCAAATCAAAAAGGCCCGATGGCTCGTCGGTGCCGTGACAAGCCTTTGGGCCTTCGTTGCACGATCAAATACCCGAGCGGAACAGCACTCGGCAACGAAAACGTGATGACGGTGCCTTCGTCAGGCACGCTGCTTGCGCCGATTTCTCCGCCGCTGTGCCTGACGAGTTCCTTGCACAGCAACAGGCCCATTCCCGTGCCGTGTTCTCCGGCGGTGCCGGGCACGGATTGCAGGGGAAGGTCCCCAAACAGCATGTTCACGCGTTCCGGCGCCATGCCGATGCCGTTGTCCTTGACCGCAACCGTCACCGTGCCTCCGTTCTCTTCCGCACCGATGCTCACGCTGCCACCTTGCCGCGTATATTTGATCGCATTCGCCAGCAGATTACGCAGCACCAGCCTGACGGCCTCCCTGTCCGCATAAACCCGAATCTCTTCATGCACGTCGTTTTGGAGGTCGATTTGTTTGGCTGCCCGCTTGTTTTCCAGCAGCGAAGCGACTTCCCGGACGAGAAGAGACAGCGGGGTGGGTTGGGGATGCAGCGAAATGCCGCCCCTCTGGCAACGGACCCAATCCAGCAAATTTTCGACCATCTCGAACGTCGCTTCGGCTTTCGCCCGGACAATGTCGAGCACTTCGGCGCTGTCCGCGCTGAAACGGGATCGTTCCCCGTCCAGCATGTCCGTCAGGCTCAGGAGGATGGCCAGCGGATCGCGAATGTCGTGGGTGACGATGCCGAACAGATCGTCCTTGTAACGGTTCATGCGTTCCGCCTGCTCATAGCGCCGGTGATCCTCCGTGTTGTCCGACAGGATCGAGACGGTCCCCAGTTTACGTTTGCCCGGGGATGCAAGCGGCAATGTCTTCACCGTAAAGACCCTGGCTTGCCGCCCTTCGCCAAACTCGATTTCAAACTCGTCCTGAAGCCCGCCTTCGCACGCCTCCCGCCACCGGGGCCACGGCGCTAGCAGCTGCTGGATGTTTGCGCCCGTCATCTCCGTCGGGTGCCCGGCCCATTCCTCAAACAACCGGTGAGCGGAAGGGTTGCAATCGATCACCGTCCCTTTGCCGTTCACGACGAGGACGCCGTCCTGCATCATTTCCACGATTTGATCCTTGGCGATCGGGACGACGGAAAACAGCTTGTACCGGAAGATCGCCATGAACATGCACAGCCCCATGGCGACATTGATGACCGTTGTATAGACCCCCCTCACGGCAGGCGGAAGCGGATGGACAAACCCGAAGATGACCCAAAGGATCGGAAGGGCGGCGGACAGCCATACCCACAGCGCCTGTTTGCGCGCGAGCGGACCGGATTTCCCGACGTAGACGCTCATGCAGCACAGGGCCGCGAACACCGACAGAAAACCGATGATATTCAGGCCGAGCGAAAGATCCGTGCTGGCAAACATGAGCACGCGGTCCTGCACGGTGAGATCCTGGCGGAGAAGATGATGGAAGGAATCCGTCCACAAAAACAACGCCCACAAGAGGAAATAGAGCAGTATGGACGCTTTGGCTTTTAGCTTCAACAAGGCGTCCAGGTTCGCATATTCCAGCACGAAAAACAGAAAAAACGGCATCATCAAAATGTAAGCGGATTCGTGGAAATTGAACCAAAAAAGTTTCCATTCGACGGTGCCGCTTGCCCGCTCCAGAATGGAACCGCATGCGTTCAGCGTGTCAAACAACATGATCCATGCCAGAAAGAGCGCGCCGCGCTCCTGCCTGTGCATCCAGGCATAGATGCCGATCAGCGCCGTCAATACGGCGGAGAAGATCATGGCCGCATAATTGATTGCCCAGAAGGTCATTGGCGACAAACCCTTTCCGTTAGCGGGAGATATGCATGCAACACCATTAAGGAGATGATACATCACATCCCTTCGCCCGTGAAGGCGGCGCGGAAGATTGGGTGACGAGCAATTGGGGATTGATAAAACTAATTATATTAGTTAAAATACTAAGAACATTAGTTTTGGGTGCCGCTTGTTCCGATTTTCATGCGCGCGCCAAAGCGGGAAGGTGTGGAATCCTCATGAGAATGGTACGGGAAAAGACGATTTGCCAACTGGCGTTCATGCCCCGGATGTTTCCGGTCAACTGTTACCTGGTCGAAGAAGAGGATGGGTTGACGCTGATCGATGCCGGGATGCCTTACAGCGCGAAGGGGATTCTGCGGGCGATGCGCGAGATCGGAAAGCCGATTGTGCGGATCGCGCTGACCCATGCCCACAGTGATCATGTCGGTGCGCTTGATGCGCTGAAACAGGCGTTGCCGGATGTCCCGGTCCTGGTGTCCAGGCGCGATGCCCGTTTGCTTGAAGGTGATGTGACGCTGGAAGAAGGGGAACCCGGCACGCCGATCCGGGGCGGCATTCCGAAGGGGCTCAGGACGCGGGCGGATGTTTTGCTGCAGGATGGGGACCGGATCGGTTCCCTGGTTGCCCTGTCCGCCCCCGGCCACACGCCGGGATCGATGGCGTTCCTCGATACGCGCAACGGGATCCTGATCGCCGGCGATGCCTTCCAGGTACGAGGGGGGATCGCCGTATCCGGCCAATTGCGGCCGGCGTTTCCTTTTCCCGCGATGGCCACCTGGAACCGGGAGCAAGCGCTGGAAAGCGCACGAAAGCTGCGCGGCGCAAATCCGTCGGTTCTCGCGGTTGGACACGGCGATCTGTTGCGGAAACCCGTTCCCGCGATGGACCGGGCGATTGAAGAAGCGGAACGTGCGCTTGCACGACAATCTTGATGAGGGGAGCTGATTTCCATGCCGAGAGCGGGCCTGGATCCGCAAACCGTCCTACTGGCGGCCGCGGAACTTGCCGATCAACACGGCCTGGAGCGCTTGACGCTGGCCATGCTGGCGCAAAAACTCGGCGTTCGCACGCCGTCGCTGTACAATCATGTGGGCGGCTTGCCGGAATTGCGAAGGCGGCTGACCCTGCACGGAATGAACCGGCTGAAAGAGGCGCTCACCCGCGCGGCGACGGGCAGGGCCGGGGATGACGCCGTGCGGGCGATGGCCGAAGCCTACTTGGCGTTCGCGCGCCAACATCCCGGTTTGTACGAAGCCACCCAGCGTTCCCTGGATCGGGCGGATGCCGAAACGGCCCAAGCGGCGGCCGGGGTGATCGAGCCGGTCCTGCGCGTGCTCGAGGCCTGTGGCCTGGAGGGTGATCAGGCGATCCATGCGGTGCGCGGATTCCGCAGCCTTCTGCACGGCTTTGCCTCCATTGAGCGGCAGGGAGGATTCGGCATCGCCCTGGATCTCGACGAAAGTTTCCGGTTGCTTGTCGACCTTTTTGCAAGGGGGATGCGGTCGTTTGGCGCCGACGGTTCAGACTTCCGGCATGACGGCGGCCAGGTCTCCCAATGACTTGATGATCATGAACGGCTGTTCGGAAGCCCCGGCCGGAACGCCCGCGCCCGCGTGATCGATCCAGATGCCCTTGATGCCCAAACGTTGCGGCGCCTCGACTTCCCAGGCGTAGTTGTCGCCGATCATCCACGTTTCTTCCGCGGCTGCGCCCAATTGCTCCAGAGCGAGCAAATAGACGGCGGTTTCCGGTTTTCCGAATCCGAGTTCGCCTTCCACCAAAATGCATTCAAACAGCGGTTCCAGATTGAACCGGCGGATCTTGTTCCATTGGGTTTCGGCTCTTCCGTTCGTCACCATGGCGAGTTTGATGCCGTGCGAGCGGAACCGTTCGAGGGCGTCCATCGCATCGGGGAACAGCCGGAACGCCCGGTCGCGCAGTTCGTCGTATGTTTCGGCGATTTTCCGTGCCAGGAGCGGGTCGCGGATGTCCCATTCCGGCAAGACGGCGGAGACAATGTCCTCCCGTGCTTTCAGCAGATCCAGCCTGCCGATCCGGTGCCGCTCCGGGTCGCTCCAAAACCATTTGGCCTTCTCGATGATGGAAGCAAGCATGTCGTCCAGATGGACGGTGTACGGGTCGGGAAGGTGTTTGCCGATCGCGTGTCGCCAGCACTCGTCTTTGTCCACGCCTTGCTCGTACGTCAGAATGGTGTCGTCCAAATCCAGCAGCATCGCCTTGGGCAATGGGCCGAAGGGACGGGCTTCCTTACCGGTGTCGTTCATCATGATGCATCGGCAACCTCCCTGGCCAGCATGATCGTTGCGCGGTCCCGGCGGTTCCGGCGGTTCCGGTTCAACGAAGCTGGTGTGTAGTGAAATGGCATGTCCATCTTCATTGTAACGGGAATGAGCCGACATTGCAGTGAAAAAGATGAAAAGGTTCTTTTTTCCTGACAAAATGGCCGGTGCCGTGTCCGATTCACGGTTTTCTTCCCAGATACAATGGAAAAACATAATCCACCCGATGATGGCCGCCGTGCCTCAAAATGACTTCCCTGATGCCCTCATACAGGGCCATCCGGAGGTCGGCCGGCAAGCTTCTGTGGTCCGAAAAGGTATCCAGAAGCCCGATATATTCGTCTGCGCGGAAAGTCCGCGATGCATGGTACAATTTCATCGTGACATCCTTGAACCCGTATCGCGCCAACCCGTCGAACCCAAACCGTTTTCGGATCTCGGACGGTTTCATCCAGTCTTCCCTGCTGTTTCGGACGGGCCTTTCTTTGGATGGGTAATGCCGATAATAGGTTTTTTCATAGACCGTCTGGATTTCCTCGTAGATTTCTTCGCCGATGGCCGGTACGGGGTTGCTGCGGAACAGGGCGAATGCGCCGCCGCTTTTCAAAAGCCGGAAAACTTTGGGGCAACCGATCTCTGCGTCGACCCAATGGAAGGAAGTGGCGGCGAAGACCAGATCGTAGGTTTCGTCATCCAATAAAGCTTCCTCGAAAGTGGATGTCAGGACACGGAAATGATCGTATTCTTTGAACTTCTCCAGCAAAAAGCCGGACATCTTCCTGCTCATCTCTACCGCAGTTACGTCGTATCCCGAGTCAAGAAAAGGGGCTGTCGCTTTCCCGGTGCCCGCGCCGATCTCCAGGGCTTTCTTGCCTTGTCCCGGCCCGGAATAACGAAAGATGTCCGCATAAAGTTCATCGGGGTATCCCCATCTTGCCTTGTCATAATGCTCAACCATCTCGTCAAAAAGGATCCGTTTGTTGCGTTCCCATCCGGTTTGATTGGTCATGGGGCAAGCTCCTTCCGATATTCCTCCAACCTGCAAATTCCCCATCCACGAAAAAGGAGTGTCGCTGTTATGCAGCTCAAAATATTGGATGCCGCTTTTTCCATCGTGAAATTGCTCCCGTCCGAACCGGTCCCCGCATGGGCAATGGGCGGAGGGCTTATTTCGATTACGCGCACGGCCGAGGAGTTGTCCATCGTGTGCCCTTCCGATTGTCTGCCGGTCGATGCGGAATTCAAGGGGGCGGAGCATGGCTGGGCGTGCATCAAAGTGGAGGGGGTGCTGGACTTCAGCCTGACCGGCATTTTGGCTTCCCTGGCCAATCCGTTGGCCGATAACGGCATCAGCATCTTTGCGATTTCGACCTTCAATACGGATTACCTGCTGGTGAGAAACCGCGACATCGAAAAGGCGAAGGCCGTGTTGGAGAGGGCGGGGCATACTTTCTGCGGTTAATGATTGACGGAATGAACAAGCGGGGGCATCACGAAATGGCTGCTCCGGTCTTCAATCCTTCAGCAACGCATTGGCGATCAGCCGGTCGAACTTGCGGATGTCCACGCCTTTGTGCAGCTTCACCTTGATATGGCCCACCTTCGTCCACAGTTCCACTTCCGCGTTCATGTCGAGCAGCCTTCCCGCGTTTTCCGTGGACCACATGCAGATGGAAGTGTAGGGAAGCGAGTAGATTTCCACCTTTTTCCCCGTCAGCCCTTGCGCGTCCCGCACGATCAGCCTTTTGTTGGTGAAGACGGCGGTGTCCCGGAACGTCCGGTAGGCCGCCACCGGCGTTTCTCCGGCGACCAGCAGTTCGTTGACGTCACGCGGGATGGGGCATTCCTCGATCAGCGTCCATTCCAGCATGCTCAAGTCGGGCATTTGCATTCCTCCCTGTCGTTTCCGTTTTCCATGTTTTGTATTTCTATTCCGCGGGACCGGATTTCCTTCCATGTTTTTGTGATGGATGCATATGGAAACGGAAAACGACCATACTACTGCCGAACCAAACACCCGTCTGCCGGCGGGCGGGCGGCTGACGATCGGGTGGCCAATATCGGTTTGCGAGGAGCGATGCCCATGTTCAAACGCGTCAACAAATTGCCGATCCAGTTGCCGCGGCCGAAACATCCGGATCCGAATGCGGCGAGCGCCGTGCAGGAACTGCTCGGCGGCCGTTTCGGGGAAATGTCCACGCTGAACAACTACCTGTTTCAATCGTTCGCGTTCCGCAACAAGGAGAAGTTGAAACCTTTTTACCATCTGGTGGCGAGCATTACGGCGGAAGAAGTGGGGCACGTGGAGCTGGTGGCGAACACGATCAACCTGATGCTGACGGGCTCCACCCAGCCGGGCGATCCCGACACGACTCCGCTGAAAAACGGCACGGACAAGCGGAACACGTACGCTTTCATCGACACCGCCCAAACGGCGAAACCGTGGGATTCGATGGGGAAAGCGTGGACGGGGGATTACGTGTTCAACAGCGGCAACCTTTTGCTCGATTTGCTGCACAACGTGTTTCTCGAAATCGGGGCGCGAACCCACAAAATGCGCGTGTACGAAATGGCGGACAACCCGGTGGCGCGGGAAATGATCGGCTACCTGCTCGTGCGCGGCGGGGTGCACATCGTCGCCTATGCCAAAGCGATCGAGATGATCACCGGCGTCGACGTGACGAAGCTGCTGCCGATCCCGAAGGTGAAAAATTCGCGGTTCGACGCGGCGAAGAAGTACGAGGAGCAGGGGCTGCACCGCCGGTTGTACACGTGGAGCGACACCTGTTTCAAGGAAATCGGCCAAATCTGGACAGGCACCCATCCGGAAGACGGCTCGAAACTGGAGGTGGTCGAAGGCATGCCGGAAGGGTTCCCGGTGCCGGATTATCCGGAGGTACCGGAGGAGTTTGCGCCGGGCATTTCGGCGGAAGACTTCGCGCAAATTTTCGAACGGCTGAAACAGGCGGGGAATATCCAGTAGAAGGTTGGCGTGCATAACGGAAGCCGTCGGCATGGGCCGGCGGCTTTGGCTTTTTTGGCCGCGGCATGGTTTCTTTTTGTTATAGTGGTTTGTAAAGAAACCATCGCCGGGGATCGAGAGGAGTGACCGTCATGGAAAATTTGCTCGACAAGGCCATCGTCTTCGCCGCCAAAGCGCACGCCAAACAAACCCGCAAAGGCACCGACATCCCCTATATCTCGCATCCGTATGCGGTCGGCATGTACCTGCTCAAGGCGGGGTGCGCGGCGGAAGTGGTCGCGGCGGGGATCCTGCATGACACGCTGGAAGACACGGAGACGACCCATGAGGAATTGGCAGAAACATTCGGCGTCCGGGTGGCGGACCTGGTGAAGGCGGCCTCCGAAAACGACAAAAGCTTGCCGTGGGAAGCCCGAAAGCGGCACACCATCGACAAGCTGAAAGAGGCGTCGTTGGAAGAGATTCAGGTGATCGTGGCCGACAAGCTGCACAATCTGCGTTCCATCCGTGACGATCTTGCCGTCCATGGAGAACGTGTTTGGGAGCGATTCAAGAGGGGCAGGAGCGAGCAACATTGGTACTATGCCGAAATCGCCAAAGCGTTGGCTCCCCGGAAAGCGGAGTTCGGCCTCATCGGCGAACTGGAACGGGAAGTCGCGGCGGTGTTCGGCTCATTGGAAGCACCCGATCGGTGAACCCGAAGCCAGGGTGCGAGCCATCCATTGAAGGACATCAATCCTCGGCTTCCATCCGTTCCCGGATCGCAACCAGACTGTCCATGGCCCGTCCCCGGATGAACACTTCTAATGCGTCCTCGCAGCCCGTTTCTTCCGCATTGATGAGAATGCGCGGACTTTCGGTCAGAAAAGGCAACTGGTTCACCGGCGCCACCTGCAGGCTGGTGCCGATCACCAGCACGAGATCCGCCTTGCGGATGGCGGCCAAAGCATTCCGCCAGGGCTCATCGGGCAGCATTTCGCCAAAAAGGACGACATTCGGGCGCAGTTTCCCGCCGCAAGAGCAAGGCTGCTTTTTCAAAAAGTCCTCTTCCCCGTGGGGCGTGCCGCACTCGTGGCAGCGGAACGTGCGGATCGTCCCGTGCAGTTCCAGCACGTTCCGGCTGCCTGCGGCCTGGTGAAGGCCGTCCACGTTTTGCGTGCAAATGCACGACAGGATGCCCCGGTTTTCCCAATCCGCCAGGACATCATGTCCCCGGTGAGGCACAACCGTTTTCAATTGCTTGATGCGTGTCGCATAGAATTCGTGAAAAAGATCGTAATCGGATTCCAGCGCGTCCACGGACGCGACCTTGCGGGGATCGATGTTTCGCCACCACCCGCTCGAAGAGCGGAAGTCTTTCACGCCGGAATCCGTGGAAAGCCCGGCGCCCGAAATGAGCACCATTTGCCGGGCGTTTTGGATGAGCGATGCGGCACGTTGGATGTCTTTCGATGGTTCCATTTGCACAATCCCTTCTTTTTTGCGGCCGGTTATCCGCCGTCCATTTTGATGCCTATTTTACTTTGCGTCATGACGGGATTGCCACAAGAAAAATAAAAATGGTTATCATGCTGACAAGCAGATTGCAGGGAACGCTCCGGTTTCGGTATCGTAAACCCCATAGGGAAGTTTTCAAGCGCTTCATGATGAACCATCGAGGAGAGGAAGGATCAGGATGGCCAAACCTTGCATCGGTGTTTTGCCGCTGTACGATGAAGAAAAGAACAGCTGCTGGATCTTGCCGGGCTACATGAAGGCGGTGGAGGAAGCGGGGGGCGTTCCGGTGATGTTGCCGCTCACCGCGGACGGGTCCGTCATCCAATCGATCGCGGAAACGTTCGACGGGTTTCTGTTTACCGGAGGGCATGACGTGAATCCCGCGCATTACGGGGAGGAGAAAAGCCCGCTCTGCGGCAAGAGTTGCGACGAGCGGGATGAATTGGAGATTTCGCTTTTCCGGAGGGCGGTCGAGCTGGACAAACCGGTTTTCGGCATCTGCCGAGGGATGCAGGTGATCAACGTGGCGCTGGGCGGGTCCCTGTATCAGGATCTCCCGGCGGAATTCGAATCCGCCGTTCAGGTCGACCACAGACAGGCTCCGCCGTACAACCGGACCGTCCATTCGGTAACCCTCGAAAAGGATACTCCCTTGCACCGGATCCTGGGCGTCGAATCGATGGCGATCAACAGTTACCACCATCAGGGGATCAAGCGGCTGGCGGACCGGCTCACGCCCGCCGCATACGCGGAAGACGGTTTGGTGGAAGCGGTGTTCATGCCGGACAGAACGTTCGTCTGGGCCGTGCAGTGGCATCCGGAATACAATTTCCAGGCGGACCGCCTGCAGTTCAAGCTGTTCGTCGAGTTTGTGAATCAGTGCAGAAATTCTAACCCCACATCCCCAGCACGATGACGCCCGCGGTAATCATCAACGAAGAAAGAATGCGCCTCGCGCCTTGTTTTTCCCGAAGGATGAAGACGCCCATGATCGCTCCGAACACGGTTCCGATTTCCCTCATCGGCGCAAGCTGCGCGACGGGCGCGAGGGAGAGGGCGTACAGGAAAAGCATGTATCCGCCCGGCAACATGATGCCGCCAAGCAGCATGTACTTCCAGTTTGCGTTCAGTTCCCTGCGCATTTCGCCGGAACGAAGCGTCGGCCAGGCCAGCCCGATCAGGCCGCCGAGGCAGCTTGCTTCGGACACGATGACCGGCGGTACGTAACCGACGGCAATTTTGTCCACGACGATGTACCCGGCGATGCAGATGCCCACCGCCAAAGCCAGGAGCGGCGCTTTGTAGGATGTCGTTTCACTGCGTTTGAGTTTGATTTCGCTCAACAGCGCCATGCCCACCACAATCGAGACAACGCCGGCCCAACCGGTGACGGACAATTGCTCGCCAAGCAGGGTCACGCCGATCAGCGGGACGAGCAGCGGACTGGTGCCCCGCATGATGGGATACACCTGCGACAAGTCGCCCACGGTGTACGTTGCCGCGAGCAGATTCATGTAAAGGCCGTGCAGGCACATGGAGGCGACGAGCGCTATCAAGGCAGGCCCCCTCATCGCATTGCCGTCCCATTCGACCGCCATCCAGGGCAAAAACGCAAAGAAGGCGAAAAGTTGGCAGAACCAGAGGAACACTTTCTTGTTCAGGCTTCGTTTGGCAAACAGATTCCAGACCGAATGAAGAAAACCCGAAGCCACCACCAGCAAAAACGCAATGCCGAGCATGTTGTCACCTGCCAACTTGTGCGATCATTTGACTCAACATTTTATCACTGGCTTTCGGATGATAAAATGGTTCATGTGTTGCGCAATGCAGCAAAATTTGACGAACCCGGGCTTCGCTCAAAGAAAAGGGACGGAGCCGATCGCTCCGCCCGGGATTTCAAGCCGAGCAATTCAACATGGGCGTCAAAGATGCCGATTGGTCAGACGCAAGACATCCAGCCGGCTGATTCTTTCGTTGGATTGGTCATGGAACAGACAGGGGTCTTTCATGCGAAAAAACAGGTGGAGGAGAAAGATGAAGTTCAAGTTTATCGAGGAATTGTCGTTGAATCACTGGCCATCCTTGTCCACGCTGCTGTACGACGGATGGGTTTTGCGGTTCGCGGACGGATACACGAAGCGGGCAAATTCCATCAGCCCCATTCATGATTCCACCCTTGATTTGAAGGAGAAAATCCAAACATGCGAAAACCTTTACTTCGCCAATCACCTGCCGACCATCTTCAAAATTACCCCGTTCGTTCGCCCCGCACATCTTGATGAAATGTTGGAAGATATGGGCTATGCCTTGATCGAGCCGACAAGTGTTCAAATTTTGAACCTGGATCACGTCAGAGAACCCCGACTTGCGTCGGCGATCATTGATCACGATCTCACGCCTGAATGGCTCGAGGACTTTTGCAGACTGAGCAACGTGAATGCGAAATACAAGAACGTGATGGAGCGAATGTTATCCAACATCAGAACGAAAAAGGGATTTATCTCCTTTTGCCACGAAGATCAGGTTGTTTCATGCGGACTTGGCGTGATCGAGCGCGGATACATCGGGTTATACGATATCGTCACTGACAGAAATTGCAGAAACCGGGGCTTTGGAGAACAAATGATCTTGAATTTGCTAAAATGGGGGAAAGAAAACGGGGCAAAATACGGCTATTTGGCGGTCGTCGCGAACAATGAGCCTGCATTGCGGCTTTATTCCAAAATCGGTTATACGGAAATTTACAGGTACTGGTATCGGGTGAAGGATCGGCGGTCGGCATCTGACACAATCCAATAAATGAGAGAGTTCGCCGCCAACCTTCAAATGCTTTGCTGCCGGAACCATCAAATCAGGAAGGTGAAACCATGAAGCGCAAGAAGGCGGTCATCGCCGGAGCATCCGTCGTTGTCGTCGTGCTGGCATTCGCGGTTTTCCTGAATCCTCCCGCCGGCATGATCAAGGAATTTTCCGTCTTCAGGGAGCACCGGGCGTTGTTTGAGGACGTGATCGACAAGACGCTGGATCTTGCGGAAGAAGGGAAACTTGACGGGGATGGGAAACTTTGGACTCTGATCGGGGAGGCCGTGGAAGAACTGGGCCTTTCGCAAAGCGGAACGTTCGGCGGATATGAACTCCTGTTTTCAAACGGCCGGTTTCACCAGGCTGTCGGCGAAGATTTGCAAAGCTTGATCCTGCGGATATCGGAATTGTCCGACCGGCAGCTCGAGGCGGTGAAATATCACGAGATTGACGGTGAACCGTTGATTGATTTTGTCTTCAATTGGGAACAACCGAGCCGCGCCAAGCCCACCTTTCATGTCCTCTATTGCATAAGCGAAGAGGCGGCCGCAAGCGGCCTCGGCTTCCTCGATGCAGAGCGAAATCCCTTCAAGATTTACAAGTTGGATGATGATTGACATGGGGTCATCTTTAGGCCGGGTTCGTTTTTCTGACGGAAGGTTGAGGTGATTCTGCCGGCGGGTTTACAAAGGTCAATCCTCCTTCCGGGTTCCCAACGTATTCACTCTTATCCCCCCTACATTCATCTTTCGTGTTCAACGTGTCCAGTCTGGTTTGCGCAATGGCCAAAAAACCGAACATTATCAACTTATCATCATTAAATGTTCGTCTTTTCGGTTGACATTCGCCTGGTTTGGTGCTAGACTGTACATCGCTGATCGCTTTTTCCAATACTTCCCCTCGTATAAGTCCGGGAATGGGCCCGGACGTCTCTACCCGGAAACCGAAAATTTCCGGACTACGAGCCGGCAGCGACAGAAAGTGGGTTGCCTGGCTTGCCTGCCTTATCGTATCCCTTCGAATTTGCTGCCCTTTATGCCGACTCCCAGTGGTGTCATGAGAAACCTTCTCCGCCTACGGGTATTGCATCGGCCGGCCGTCATGCAACCGCAGATGCCATCCATGCCATCCTCTTCCCACGCCCGCACAGCCGGTATGAAAATCCGTCGTGTCTCCCTGCGGGATGGATCACGCCGACGGATTTCGAGGCTGCGGATCCTGCGGAAAGCGGATGGCGCCCCGCGCTTGTCGCCGGAATATCCGTTCTTCCGGCGGACGCGGCCGGAACAGATTCCGGACAAGAGGTTGGTGAAGAGGGATTGGCGCATTGGGTGAGGTGATGGTACGGAAACACGGAAATCATTCCCGTTGAAGAAGAAAATGTTTTGTTTTCAGCTTGGTTATACGGGTCAGGAGCCATGGGCAACCTGGCCTTTTGTTGCGGTTGTTGGGGTTTTTGACGTTCCGTTTGACATCATGAAGAGGCCGGAGCCTCGCAAGTTTGCAAAATGGGGGGGTTCAAAAGATGGCTTGTCCATTCAAAACGCTCAGAAGCCTTTTCGGCAATCACGATGCGCATCGCATCCACATGATGCCTGAACTGAAGGAAACCGGTTCGGGCACAACCCTGATGGAGGCCAATGTGGCGGAACCCGGCGACATCCGGGAGCAAATCAAGATGGTTTCATTGACCGAAAACGACGCGAAATTCTCGGTCAGTCTCTCAAAACTGCTGGAACCGTCCATGGACGAGATCGCGGACAGGTTTTATGCCGTGCTGCTGGACAATGCGGAACTAAACAACATGATCCACGAGCACAGCACCGTTGAACGCCTGAAGCAAACGCTGCTCGAGCATATCCGTACGATGCTGAACATCCGGATCAACGACCAATATGTTTCAAAACGCAAAGCGATTGCGCTGAAACATCTTCATATCGGACTTCAGAGCAAGTGGTACGTCGGATCCTTCGGAAAACTTCAAAACATTTTGCAGGAGGTCATCGTGCGCGACATTGCCGATGATGAACTCAGAATCCGTGCATTGGAAGTCGTCACCAAACTGCTGAATTTTGAACAGCAAATTGTGCTGGACACCTATGAGACGGAACTCAACCGGAAGCTTCTGTCGGTTGAAAAAGAGAAAAAGCTTGAATTGTATCAAGTGATCGGCGTGACCACCGAAGAATTGGCGGCGCTCTCCAGAGAAACCTCCGCTTCCATCGAAGAAGTCATTTCCCGCATCGATCATGTCACGGCCCATGCGGTAACGGGGAATCGGCTTACCGAGAATTCGTATGCGAAATCGGAGCAAGGCGCTCTCGTTGTCCATGCGCTGACATCGGAGATGAACGAAGTGATGGAGCGAACGGTGGAAATCGACGAAGAGATGGTCCGGATGAAGAAGATTTCGGAAGAAATCACGGGAATTATCGGAATGGTGAAAGAAATCGCCGATCAGACGAATATTCTGGCGCTCAACGCGTCCATTGAAGCCGCAAGAGCGGGGCAGCACGGCCGAGGTTTCAATGTGGTGGCCACGGAAATCCGGAAGCTGTCGGACGAGACGAAGAAAGCGGTCGACGACATTTCCGGATTGATCCACAACTCTTTGGCCCAGGTGGCGAAGGTGACGGACGGCATGCAATCCATCGATGGCAGGATAAAGTCCGTCCATCGCGGCGTGTTCGGCGTGCTGGACAACTTCCAGGACATCCGGCAATCGATGGCCGATATGAAGGAAGCGAGCGAACGGATCGCCAAGGAACTGGAAGACAGCTTGCAAAACATCCACGATATCGGTGCAGCGGCAGGCAAAGTGGCGAAGTCGGCCGCCGAACTGACGGATCGGTCGCAGAAGCTGATTGCCGTTGATTAACCGCATCAAGGATTTTGCAGTTCCAATAACCCCTCAAAGCAGCCCTCTGTTTTTCAAGCGGCTGCTTTGAGGGAGAGCATCGATCGCCGCACGTTTGCAGGCCGTAAAGTCAAAGCCGTGCAGTTACATCAATTCAATATAGCCTTCCGTACCATTCACGCGAATGCGTTGCCCGTCCTTGATGAGCTTCGTGGCATTCTCGACTCCGACCACGGCCGGCAACCCGTATTCCCGTGCGATGACGGCGCCATGGGTCATCAATCCGCCGGCTTCCGTGACCAGCCCTTTGATCGAGACGAACAACGGCGTCCAACCAGGGTCCGTAAATGGCGTAACCAAAATATCACCGTCTTCCAGCCTGGCATCTTCCATGTTTAAAATCACACGCGCCCGTCCTTCGACCACTCCGGAAGACACCGGCAAACCGACAAGCGCATGGGCAGGCGCATGGTCCCGTTTGTACTTCCCCGTAATGATTTCACCATCGGACGTGATGACTCGCGGCGGGTTTAGTTTGGCATAATGGGCGTACTCGGCTTTTCGTTTGTTGATCGTTTCATCATCCGGTTTGTTTGTCCGCACGGCCTCGCGAAGCTCTTCAAACGTGAGATAATAAATATCTTCTTTTTCACGAATGACCCCTGCTTGCACGAGCCGTTCCGCTTCGCGCAACAGCGCCTGTTTGTAGAGGTAAAAGCGGCTGATATAGCCGTACTTCGGATATTCACGATAACCGATGTAATTGCGGACGAGGTCGATCATGCGCTTCGTTTGTTCGGCTTTCCGATCGCCATCCGGCAATTTCTTGAGACGCTCCAGCAAATCCTGTTCTTTTTGCATCGCTTCCCGGAGCCCTTGCTCAAATTTCCGGCGGCCGGCATTGGGTTCGCAGTTTCGGATATGGTTCAACAGGATCGGGACAAGGGCCAACGGTTTTTCGGCCCATCGGGTTCTCGTGATATCGATTTCGCCGGCACAACGCATCCCGTATTTGTCGAGAAACGTGCAAATCGCGTCGCGCGCTTCCTTGCCGCCTTGCAACTTCGGCAGTTCGTCCATGAAACTGTCATCGTCGGCATGCTGCAAATCGTGAATGACTTCCGGATATTGACGTATGGCATCCGCCACCTCCAGGAGAGCAAGCCCCATTTCGGAAGTGATGTTGTTGGGAACGGATTGCGTCAGCGTGTCCGCCGCGTTTTTTTCGCCCAGCCATTCTTCCATTTTTTCGTTAATCCATTCCGAAGCGTTCATGGCGGACATGAACACGCTTGTGCTTCGGGGGTCAAACAAAATCCGCTTCAGCTCCTGGATGTCTTCCAGAATAAAATCAAACAATTGGGTTCCGGTTTTCGTGCGAATCGCTTGCCTCAACCTTTCGATCGAGGCCTGGGTGTTGTTGATCAGTTCGGGAACGATGGACGGATCACATTCGGTTTGTTCCGGCATTTCGAATTTATGTCGGCTTGAGGCAGGTGGAGTTGGGCTGTCCGGGATCACTTTGATATAGTCGCGATCGATGATGGTCGCAATGGCGTCTTTCATGAGCGGATCCGATTTTCCGAGTTCCAGCAAATGATTGCGGCCGGCGTGTGTGGCGAGCATTTGTGAAATGTCAACAAACAGCCGCCCGCCAGCCACGCGCATGGGCGCAGGGGTGATCAGCAAGTAAAACGACAAGCCCAATGGCTTCATGGCGTCCGTCATCATTTGCTGATGTCCGACGGACACATAAACGCGATTGGTCTGGTCGTCCGCTTCAGGGATCGGGTACAGCGTCGTAATCGGCCGGCTTTGCACAATGTAAAAAGCATCCTCAACCAGGCACCATTCGATATCCTGGGGGCATCCAAAACAAGCTTCGATCATCCTGCCGATGCGTGCCAATTGCACAATCTGCGGATCCGTCAGTGCTTGTGTATGCTGCCGTTCAAGGCCGATCTCTTCGGTTGCGGTGCCGCCTTCTTCGCGGCCGTAGATCGCCGCTTTTTTGGTCGCAATGTTTTTCTCCAGGATTTGCTCTTCTTTTACTTTATAGTTGTCGGGGGAGACCAGGCCTGAAACAATCGCTTCCCCGAGTCCGAAGCTCGCATCAATGGATATGATTTTTCGGCTGGAGGTCACGGGATCAGCGGTAAACAAAACGCCCGAAGCATGCGGGAAAACCATCCTTTGCACGATCACGGAAATCAATACGTTCCCGTGGTCAAACCCGTTTTGCATGCGGTAGATGACGGCGCGATCCGAAAACAGGGAAGCCCAGCACTTGCGAATATGCTCCAAAATGGCATCGGTTCCGATGATGTTTAGATAGGTATCCTGCTGGCCTGCAAAAGAAGCGTGCGGCAAATCCTCCGCCGTTGCGCTCGACCGCACCGCATACGCATGATGCTCGCCAAGCAATGCGACATGGCGGGATACGGCTTCCGCAACCGAAGGAGGAATTTCGAGCGCAAGAATCGTTTGCCGAATCTGCCGGCTGATGTCCCTTGCTTGGTCCGGATCGTCCACGGTGAGCGAGTTGAGCCGATTCAGCAGGGCATGAAGCGTTTCGTTGTCGCCGACCGTTTCTTTATAGGCCTCCGTCGTCACACAAAATCCTTCCGGCACCCGGATGCCCGCCATATGGCTCAGCATCCCCAAATTCAACCCTTTGCCGCCAACGAGCGAAAGCTGGGATGGATGAATCTCCTGAAAGCGCAAAACGAATGGACGCACTCCGCATCTCGCCTTGCAGAAATTTTGAGAAAAAAAGAAATTGACAAATCCAAACGGGCGTGGTATGATAATAGTGTAAGATAGGCATATTGTGCGCGATCGCGGGAAAATAGTCGGCATCTGATTGTAACACAACGTTTTTTTGTATGCAATAGGAAGAACCTGACCGCTGTGGTCAGGTTCTTTTTTGTTGCTTGTGCAGACTCTTGGTATTCCTTTCTCGCCGGCGACACACAGCACTCCGCCAGTGGCCGCACCTGTGATCAGATGCTTTAACTGCAGCGTCTGATTCATCTTGTTCGCCTTCGGAAAAATCCGCCATCAAACCGGAGGAGGTATCGCAGGGTATCCGTACAAGCATGATGCTTGGTCCCCGCATCCAAATAAGTAAATCGGTTTGACAAGCCGGCATGACAAGGAGGTGATGCTGGATGTTCAAGGCTTGCGGCCATAAAGGGTTCGGCTGCGACGATTTTGGCGACAGCCATGCGCTGGTTTGCTGCAGTCCGCGTTTGAGAGCAGGGCCGACGGGCCCTACCGGACCAACCGAACCAACCGGCCATATGCAAGGCGATCCTCTCGCAATACTCCCTCGATGTCTTTTTTACAACCGTGACATCATGACGACGCACTCCACATGTCCCGTCTGGGGAAACATGTCCACCGGCTGCGCTTCCAGGGTGCGAAAACCGCCGTTTTCGAGGATGCGCAAATCCCGCGCGAGGGTGGCGGGATTGCAGGACACATACACCACGCGTTTCGGCTGCATGGCGATGATCGTGTCGAGCAGGCGGTTGTCGCAACCTTTGCGCGGCGGATCGACAACGATGACGTCGGCGTTGATGCCTTGTTTTTCCCAGTGGGGCAGCACGGATTCCGCTCTCCCCGTCGCGAAGGTGACGTTGCGGATGCCGTTGATGCGGGCGTTGATGTTGGCGTCTTCGACGGCCTCCGGGACGATTTCCACGCCGTACACATGCCGGGCATGCCGGGCGAGAAAAAGGGAGATCGTGCCGATGCCGCAATAGGCGTCGATGACCGTTTCTTCCCCGGACAGGCCCGCATACTCCAGCGCCTTGCCGTACAATTTCTCCGTCTGCACCGGATTGATCTGGAAGAAGGAGCGGGGCGAAATGGCGAAATCGATGCCGCCGATGGTGTCCCGGATCGTGTCGGTGCCCCACAACACCATGGTGCGTTCACCCATGATCTCGCCTGACGGCCCGGTGTTGACGTTGAGGCAAAGGCTGGTGAGCCCGTCGATTTCCGAACGAAGCAGCCCGACAAGTTCATCCTGGCGGGGCAGACGGTCGCTCGTGGCAACGAGCACGACCATGAGTTCCCCGGAGGCGAAGCCCAACCGGACGACGACGTGGCGCAACAGCCCGCGTCTGGTTTGCGGATTCCAGGCGGACAGGCCGAGCTCGTCGGCGATGCGCCGCACCTTCAGGATCGTGCTTTCGATGCGGGGATGCCCGAGCAGGAAATGGTCGCATTCGACGATGTCCCGCGTGCCCGGCGCATAGTAGCCGGTGATCAGACGGCCGTTGCGGGCGCCGAAGGGGGCGTGGATTTTGTTCCGGTAGCGGAGGGGGTCGTCCATGCCAATCGTCGGGTGGACGGTTACGTGATCCAGCTTGCCGATGCGCTTCAGGCTGTCGGCCACCCATTGCCGCTTTGCCGCCAGCTGGGCTTCATAGCGCATATGCTGCAGTTGGGCGCCGCCACACGATTCGTGGATCGGGCAGAGCGGCGGCACACGATCCGGGCTCGGCTCCAGCACGTCCACCAGGGATCCTTCGCCGTACTGCTTTTTCAACTGTTCCACCTTGACGCGAATTTTCTCCCCGGGGAGGGCACCCGGAACGAACACGGCGAACCCGTTCACCCGGGCGACGCCTTTTGCCTCGTGGGTCAAGCCGGTTACCTCGGCGACATATACGTTTCCCGTCCGTACGGGCAATCCGGTCGAATCGGCCATCGTTCGTTGCTCCATTCATTCCGATGATGTTCCCATTATGTGCAATGGGTTGGACAGGGTCAAGTTGCAATAGCAGCGGAAGATGCATTCCAGATATTTCATAAATTATCTATAATAGGAATAACAAAAAGGAGAGGAGGTACACAAAAATGGACACGACAATCGTGGACATGCAAAATCGGGCGGAGGAATATGCCAGAAGGATCTCTTCAATCGGAGGTGGGTCATATGAACTGGTTTCCGGGAGCCGCCGATATAAACTTATCTCCCGGGGAAAAATCCCATGGAAGCAACGTGGGGAACAAAAATGGGGAAACGTCCATTACGCCGATCATCGCGTTTGGATGGCCCTGGATTATCCCGTTGGGGCGTTTGGCAGCGATGACTTTGCAGAATGGCTTGGATTGTCATACAACAAGTGGAGCTCGATCACGAGCTTTTACATCACGTCATGTCCCCAATACGATTCCCTGCGAATCAAGCTTTACGAAGACAAATTCAAGGATGAAGTATTGGCGGATCGGATATTGCAAGTGGCCAACAGGCTGTATGCGAAAGCCATCGGCTATTGAGGGAAGGTAACGGCCTTCCGGTGACCCGTTTTCTCGAACAAGCATACCACTTCTTTACAACTGGCCGGTAATTTCCTCCCGTTTCCATCTTCCGGTTTTTGGGCATGCTATGGGCATAAAAGGAAGGTGGAAAAGATGACAGGGAGAAATGTTGGTTCGAAGGACCGGAGACGAATCGGACGGGCCGCGAAGGTGAGCCTGGCGGGTGTGGCCCTCTTTTTTGCGCTGGCGGCAACCGGATGCGGCGACAAGGCGGACAAGGGGGCAGGGACTGACGAAGCCGACGGCCCGGCGGACACCGAAGCCGGTGAAACGGCGGACGGCTTGCCGGTCACCCCGCCGGAGGACGCGTCGGACGAACCGCTGGACGAACAGTTCGTTTCCCTGGCGGAAACCGGCGCCCCGGTGGCCGACTTGCTGAAATTCATCCGCACGTTCGCCGACACGGCATCTCCCGTTGAACTTTCCGCGATGTTGCTTATTTTGGAAGAAAAACAGCTGGAGCAGGGATATGCGCTGGAGGACCGTTTTTACGAAGAGCAGGATGTCCAGGGAGAACTGTTCGACTGGTATGTGAAGCACGAACGGCTTCCCCGGGCGGAGGACCTCCCCGACGGACCTGTCAGGAAGCTGCTGGAGGACGTGGAAGCCGGCGGGTTCAAGGTAGAGACGGCGGAAGGATTTTTCTTTCCCGTGATCGACTACGAGGTTTACAAACAATTCCAGTCCCGCGTCACGGAAGATGTCCGGGCCTACATCGGCCTCATGGCGAAAGAATCCGGCGAACCGGCGGTGAAGGACGCCGCCCTGATCATCCCGTGGGAGGAAGTGGCGCGGCGGGCGCTCGCCTTCGAGGCGTTCATCGCAAAATATCCCGAATCGGCCCGCGCGGCGGCGGCCGACCGGCTGCGGATGGATTACACCTACATCACGTTCCAAGGAATCGACAATTCTCCCTTGTTCGAACGGGACGGAGGCCGCGTCGTGGGGGCGGTGCTGGACGCATACAAGAACGTGTTGGCCGAACAGGAAAGCCTCGCGAAAAAAGGGGTGAAAGCAACCCGCAATAACGGCAAACCCGGCAAAATCGGCGTTTCAAACACCGCCGGCACACCCGGCAACGCTGCGGCGGACAGCCGCTATTTGGCGGACTTGCGCGAGTTTGTCCGGTTGATCGAAGCGGGCGGCGGGAGGCAGACGGATGAGGTGAAGGCGTTTCAGGAAAAGGTGACGGAAGGCCTGCTGGACGATTACGAGGAACGGTATGGCGACATCACGCAGGAGGCGGGCTGACAGCATCCTTTTCAATTTGTCCTGCCATTGCTATAATGGGAGAGAGCTTTTCGCTTGAACAACAGAATCACCAGCCAGCAGGTGCCGACTGTTGCCAAATCGGAGCGACTTTCGGTTAAAAGGGAAGCCGGTGCAAGTCCGGCGCGGTCCCGCCACTGTGATTCGGGGACGAGCCTCGCGGTTCCACTGTTCCGACAAGGAATGGGAAGGAGAGGCCCGTCGCACCAACCCGAGAGCCAGGAAACCTGCCTGCTTTGGCCAAGCCAACGAAAACCTTTCGCGGAAAAGGATCGGCTGTTCGGGGAAGTGGAACGTACTACCGCAATCCCTTGATGGCAACCCCTGTTTCCGCATGGCGGAAGCGGGGGTTTTTCGTTGCAGGGCCGGATTCGCCGACTCAAGCAAGCTCGTCCAACCACGGCAAGAAGGACGGGGAGAACGATGAACGAGCGATTGACGGTACGGATGAGGAGAAATGGATGGAAAACGGTCGTGCTGCTTTTGATGGCGGCGGCACTGGCCGCATGCGGAGCGAGCGTCTCCGGAGGCGACGGAGGGGAAACCGCCGGCGTTCACGCCGGTCGGGGAACAGACTTCCCGATTACCGTCGTCGATGCCACGGGCACCGAGGTGACCCTGCAGGCGGCGCCGCAGCGCATCGTGTCGACGTCGCCGTCGGAAACGGAAATCTTGTTTGCACTTGGCCTGGGCGATCGCATCGCGGCGGTGTCCGATTACGACAATTACCCGGCCGAGGCGTTGGAGAAGCCGAAAATCGGCGGCACCTGGGATCCGAACGAGGAAGCGATTTTGGCCATGGAACCGGATCTTGTCATCGGCGGCATTTCGATGAAGCCGGAAATTGCCGAGCGCTTGCGTTCCCTGGGGTTGGTGCTGTACAAGGCGAACCCGGGAACGCTGGAAGAGGCGCTGGACACCATTTTGCAGATCGGGGTGTTGACCGGCACGCGGGATGCGGCGGAGGAACTTGTGGGCGCCATGCGGGAGGATTTCCGCCGGGTGACGGAAGCGGCGGCTGCCATTCCGGAAGACGGGAAGGTGAAGGTGTACCTGGAATTCGCCCCCGGATGGACGGTGGGCAAAGGCGAGTACCTCGACGAGATGATCCGGCTTGCGGGCGGCGTCAACATCGCGGGTGATACCGAAGGATGGACGATGATCAACGAGGAGCGCGTCATCGCGCAAAACCCGGATGTCATTTTGTACGCGGCGGATTTGATCGACATGGAAACCGGGAAGCCGTTTGATGAGCTGATTCGCAACCGTCCGGGGTGGGATTCGATCACGGCAATCCGAGAAAACCGGCTTTACGGGTTGAGTGAGGACCTCATCTCGCGGACGGGCCCGCGCATCACCGATGCGCTCCTGCAGGTGGCGGAAGCCCTCTATCCCGGAATGATCAAACCATGAGCCGGAAATTCGCTGTCTGGGGAGGCGCGGGAGTCGTTCTTCTGCTCTTGTCCGTGACGGTCAGCCTGTTCCTCGGTTCGGAGCGGCTGCCGATGGTGGACATCTGGGGCGTGCTGCTGTCGCGGCTGCCGGTGGTCGGCGGCCTGTTCGAAGGCGGCTGGGCGGGAGCGACGGAACCGATCCTTTTGAAAATCCGGTTGCCCCGGGTCGTGCTCGCCGTGCTCGTCGGTGCCTGCCTGTCCCTGGCGGGAGCGGGCTTCCAGGGCGTGCTGCGCAATCCGCTGGCGGACCCGTACACGCTCGGCGTGGCGTCGGGCGCGGCGGTGGGGGCGGCGCTCATGATCCACTTCGGATTGAATGCCTGGTTGTTTGGCATGTGGACGACCCCGATTTTCGCCTTTGTTTTCGCCATGCTCAGTCTTCTTCTCGTGCTCCGGCTGGCGAACATCCAGGGCCAATTCAGGCTGGAGACGGTCATCCTGTCCGGGGTGGTGGTTTCCGCTTTCCTAAGCTCGGTCGTGTCCTTGCTCGTGTCGATGTCCGACCGGGTGGTCAACGAAATCGTATTTTGGCTGATGGGCAGCCTGGCCATGCGGGGATGGCCGTTCGCGCTGGTGCTCCTGCCCTATCTGGCGATCGGCGCGGCGGTGCTGTTCGCGTATGGCCGGACGCTGAACCTGTTTGCCCTCGGGGAACGGCAGGCGGCGCATCTTGGTGTGAATGTCACCTGCACGAGGCTGGTCGTGCTGGTCATTTCCACGCTGCTGGCCGCAGCGGCCGTGTCGGTGGTCGGCACGATCGGCTTCGTCGGTTTGGTTGTGCCCCACATGGTGCGCCTGCTGGCCGGGCCGGATTACCGCGTCCTGCTCCCGCTGTCGGCGCTGTACGGCGGCATCTACGTGCTGTGGGCGGACACGCTGGCCCGCACGGTGCTGTCTCCGGCGGAAATTCCGCTCGGCGTGGTGACCGCCTTCCTCGGCGCGCCGTTCTTCGCCTGGCTGTTGCGTCGCAGCAAGCAGGAGAGCAAGGGATAGGCAGGAGGCGGGCGGCTGTTCGGTTCGGAAATGGCGGTACGGGGGCAAATAAGGGAAGAATCTTCCGTTATTCGGCTCGGAAGAGGCGGTACGGGGGCAAATAAGGCAAGAAACTTCCGTTATTCGGCCCGGAAATGGCGATTCGGAGGCCACTAACGAAAGGAGTGAAACCGGATGTCGCTGGCCAGGGGAACGGAACGCAATAATGAGAGGGCTGCCGGAGGACACGGCCACACGGCGGTGCGACTTTTGGCGGAAAACGCAAGATCGGATACCGGCACGGGCGGATGGAACGGATCAACGATCGAAACAATGGCGGCGAAATCGGCAGCACCTGTGCCCGCAGCTCCGCTGGTGGTCGTCGATCGGGTCGGAAAACGGTTCGGAGACCGGCAAGTGCTCGAAAACGTCGGGTTTTCGGTGGAGCGGGGCGAATGTTTCGGCATCATCGGCCCGAACGGCAGCGGCAAATCGACGCTGCTGAACCTCATCTCGGGCGTCGAACACCCGGATTCCGGCCGGATTGTGCTCGACGGCAAGCCGGTCGCCGACCATCCCCGCAAACAATTGGCCAGGTGGCTGGCGGTGCTGCAGCAGGAACCGGTGGCGGCGGAAGGGTTCACCGTGCGGGAAGTGGTGGAAATGGGCCGCTATCCGTTCCAAAACTGGTTCGGTGACGAAGCGGCGGACCCTGCACCGCTGATCGACGGCATCCTGGACAAGCTGGAACTGGCCGGCCTGTCCGGCCGCCGGGTGGACGAACTGAGCGGCGGGGAACGGCAACGGGTCGCCCTCGGGAAAATCATGGCCCAGGAGCCGAAACTGCTGCTGCTGGACGAACCGACCACCTATCTGGACATCGGGCATCAGTCAATGCTGATGAAGCAAATCCGTTCCTGGCGCAGGGACACCGGTTTGACGGTGATCGCCGTCATGCACGACCTGAACCTGGCCGCCCTTTTTTGCGACCGGTTGCTGCTCATCAAAGACGGGAAACCACTCGCGGTCGGTTCCCCGGCGGACATTTTGAACCGGGACATGATTCGCGGCGCCTACGGGATCGAACCCGTCATTTTTCCCCATCCCCTCACCGGAGCGCCGCAACTGCTGCTGGGAGGATAATCGCGGAGAACATAACGGGAACCGCATGCATGGCGGGGAAACACGGGCCACGAAGTGCAAAAGGGTTCACCCGCCCCCATCCCCGCCGGATAACCGGGAGGCCATCAATTCAATTTCAGGATACCAAATGAGGTTGATGCGAAATGGATCGATTGAAGGAAGCGGCGAGCCGCATTCGTCCGCTGGATGAAAACGCGATGGCGAAAGCGTGGGCACATCTGGACCGGTTGACGAAACCGCCGGGCAGCCTGGGCCGCCTGGAGCAACTGGCAGCCGCCTTGGCGGGCATGGCCGGTTCGTTTCCGCTGCCGGACAAGATCGGCAGGAAAGCGATCGTGGTCATGGCCGGCGACCATGGCGTCTGCGAGGAAGGCGTGAGCGCCTTTCCCCAGGAAGTGACGCCCCAGATGGTGCTCAATTTCCTCGCGGGAGGCGCAGCCGTCAACGTATTGGCCCGCCAGGCCGGTGCGGACGTGATTTGCGTGGACATGGGCATGAAAACGGACATCACGCACGAAAAACTTATGGTGGCGAAAGTGAAGCACGGAACGGACAACATGGCGCGCGGCCCCGCGATGAGCCGGGAAGAAGCCGTGCAATCCGTCGAAGCGGGCATCGCCGTTGCCGAACAGTTGGCCGAAGCCGGCTATGGCGTGCTGGCCACCGGGGAAATGGGCATCGGCAACACGACGCCGAGCGCCGCGATGCTTGCCGTCTTTGCCGGCACCGATGCCGAAGTGACGGTCGGCCGGGGGACGGGCGTTGACGATGCCGGGCTCGCCCGCAAGCGGGAAGCCGTTCGGCGGGCCATCGCCGTCAATGAACCGGATGCGTCGGATCCGATCGGCGTGCTGGCCAAAGTCGGCGGGCTGGAGATTGCCGGGCTGGCCGGTTTGGCCATCGGCGCGGCGGCGTGCGGCGTGCCGCTCGTCGTGGACGGATTCATCTCCACGGTGGCGGCCATCGCCGCCTGCAGAATCGTTCCCGGCGTGAAACCGTATTTGATCGCGTCCCATCTCTCGGACGAGCGGGGACACAAGCTGGCGTTGGACGTGCTGGAACTGGCTCCGATGCTGCATCTGTCCATGAGGCTCGGGGAAGGAACGGGCGCGGCTTTGACGTTCCCGCTCATCGACGCGGCCAAGGCGATTACGGAACAGATGGCCACTTTCGAAAGCGCCGGCGTATCACGGGCGTGACGGGCAGAAAGGAAGGAAGACGCATGGCGGTTCTGGTTACGGGAGGGGCCCGCAGCGGCAAAAGCCGGTTTGCCGAACGGTACGCTGCAACGCTGGGAACAAGGGGACTGTACATCGCCACAATGCAGGGATTGGATGACGAAATGCGGGAGCGGATCGAACTTCACCGCCTGCGCCGCGAGGAGTCCGGATTTTCCTGGCGGACGGTGGAGGAACCGCTGGAACTGGCGCAATTGCTGCTTCAACATGCAGATTCGGCGGCGGATCGGGCCGGGGAAGTAATTCTCGTCGATTGCCTGACGCTGTGGCTGAGCAATTGGCTGCTCGAACTGGAAGGAGCGCCGGACGCCGTCGAAGTGCTGGATCGGAACATCGACGAACTGGCCGAAGCGCTCGCTTCCGTCCGGAAGCCGGTCATCGCCGTGACGAATGAAGTCGGGGACGGGGTGGTGCCCGAATACCCGCTGGGCCGGCGTTTCCGTGATTTCGCGGGCGTCATGAACCAACGGGTGGCGGAAGTGTGCGAAGAAGTGTTTCTCGTCACCGCGGGCATCCCGGTGGAATTGAAAAAAATCGCCTTTACATTCGGGAAAGGAAACGAGCCGCAAAGCCGTTGATCAAGGGCGTTGACGGAGCGGATGGCCTTTGGCGTGAATCGGAAGGGGAGGGCATGCGGAAGATGGTTCGCGTTGTGCGGGAATGGGTGTCTTCGCTGTTGGCGGCGCTGCAGTTTCTGACCCGGCTGCCGCTGCCGGCGCGCATGCCCGACGGTCCGGGGGTGTTTCGCCGCAGCACGGTCTTTTTTCCGCTGGCGGGGCTTGCGATCGGGGCAGTCATCGCCGGCGTCGGGGCGTTGGCGGAACTGGCGTTTCCTTATTACGCAAGCGGTGCATTTGCCCTGGCGGCATGGGTGATCGTCACGGGCGGCCTGCATCTGGACGGGCTGATGGATACGGCGGACGGCCTTTTCAGCAACCAGCCACGGGAACGGATGCTGGAAATCATGAAGGACAGCCGGTCCGGTGCCATGGGCGTCATCGCCGCCATGCTCATCCTGCTGATGAAAGGCGCTCTGCTGGCGGCGCTTTTTGCCGATGCCGGCCGGGCCCACTACACCTTGCTGGCGCTCATTCCGGTCTGGAGCCGCGCCTTCGTCGTCCTGGCGATCGCCGGTTGGCCGTATGCCCGCTCCGTGCCCGGCGTGGGGAGCCTGCACCGTTCCGCCGGCGTCCGCCACGTGATCGGAGCCTGCCTTCTCGCCGCATCGCTCTCCGTCCCTCTCTTCGTGTGGGCCGGCGGATTCGGGATGACGGAAACCGTCGGATTTCTCGCCTTGTACGCCGCCCTGGCGTACGGAACGGGTGCTGGACTGGCCGCCGCCGTATCCCGCAAGCTCGGCGGTTTGACCGGCGACGTGTACGGGGCGATCAACGAAGTGCTTGAGCTTGTCCTGCTGGCGGTGATCGTGGGCATGACAGGCCATTGAGACGATTCTGCGCATCTGCCGGATGGATGTCCGGGCGATGCGCTTTTTTGCGCCCATTCCGACAAGTTCCAACCTCGACAGCGAGGTTGACGAAGACGATGCAAGGGTATGGGGGATGGCCGGCAATATCCGGAAAAAACCGGTTTTTTCGCGCCACAAGGGAGGAAACGTTCGTTTTTCGGCCCGGAAGCGGAGAGCGTTTGTGCATGAGGCTCTGAGAAATTGGGCAATTTGACAAATTTCGTCCAACCCGGATTGCCCCCCGTCATTCCAACCTGTATAATCACTTCTATGATGCAGAGGAAGGATCCCCTCCTCTGGGACCGGAGGCAGCCATGAGCAGCTCGAACTTACTTTTGGATGAAATTTTCAACAATTGCAGGGACGGTATCCTTGTGATGGATAACCGGTTCCGTATTCTCAAGGCGAACCCCGCCTTTGGCGAAATGTTCGGCTGGTCGGCCGATGAAGTGATCGGCAAAGACGCGAGAAATTTCCCCGGTGCATGCATCAACGACATGCATGATGTCGAGGCGATGTTCCGCGAGCTGCGGGAAACGGGCAATGCGAGCCACGTTCTGACGAAAAGAACGGGCAAAGACGGCGAAGAGCGGCACGTTTCCATCACTGCTTTCGGTGTGGGTGACGATTGGTCGGCATTCGTGATCGTATATCGAAACATGTCGGATGCGGTGCGCGCAGCCGAAGAGTTGCAGACGGCGCGTCTCCATTACGAGACTTTGGCCAATTTGACGCCGGATCCCATCGCCATCCACCGCAACGGCATCATCGAATACGTCAATTCCTCGGCGGTTCGCCGCTTCGGCGGGAAAACCGAGGAGGATTTGGTCGGCAAACCGCTCCTCGAATTTGTCCATCCGGATTACCGGGAGTCGGTCGGGGAACATTTGCGGGACATGATCGCCGGCATGGCTTCGGGCAATTGGCTCGACGCGGTGCTGTCCGATTTGGCGGGCAAATCCTTCGAGGCGGAAGTGCTGTGCACGCCGATCCGCCACGAAAACCGGAAAGCGTCGATGCTCATCGTTCGCGATCTGACGGACCGCCGCATCGCCGAACAGCGCATTCGCCAGATGGAGCTGCATGATTTGTTGACCGGCCTGCCCAACCGCAAGCAATTCGTCAAACTGGTGGCGGAAGAACTGCGGAGCAAGGGTTCGGGGGTTTTGTTCATCCTGGACCTCGACCGGTTCAAATTGATCAACGATACGTTGGGGCATCACATCGGCGACCGGATGCTCGTGCAGGCGGCCAGACGGCTGGAACGCATGAGTGAATTGGGCGATTTCGTCATTTCGCGCCACGGCGGGGATGAATTTGCCGTGTTTTGTTCCGGGCTGGACCGGGAGGGCATGAACGCGGTGGCAACGGAACTGCACGACCGGCTGTCCGCTTCCTATCTCGTGGAAGGCCACGAGCTGTTCCTGACGCCAAGCATCGGCGTCGCCGTGGCGGAGCTTGCCGACGGCCAGGAACCCGACGTGGAAACGCTCGTCCGCCAGGCGGATGCAGCGCTCAATGCGGCCAAGGAGAAGGGTCGCAATGCGGTGGTCGTTTTTGACGAGTCGATCAACGAGAAAAACCATGACAAAATCCAGTTGATCAGCCAGTTGCGCAAGGCGATCGAGAAGGAAGAATTCGAACTGTATTACCAGCCCCGGTTCGACATCCGCAGCAAGCGGCCCGTCGGCGTGGAGGCGCTCATCCGCTGGAACAATCCGTTCATCGGCATGGTGCCGCCCAATCGCTTCATTCCGCTGGCCGAAGAAACCGGGTTGATCGTGCCGATCGGCCACTGGGTGCTGATGACGGCGTGCCGACAGGCCAAAAAATGGCTGGACGAAGGTTTGCGCATCGTTGTCAGCGTCAACATTTCCAGCTACCAGTTTCATCACGACGACATCGTGTCGCGCATCCAGCAGGTGCTCGAGACGACGGGATTGCCGCCGGAACTGCTCAATCTGGAAGTGACCGAGAGCCTGCCGCTCATCGAACTTTCCGCCGAAAAGCTGAAAAAAATCCAGTCCCTCGGCGTCGGCATCGCATTGGACGATTTCGGCACCGGCTATTCGTCCCTCAACTATTTGCGGTCGCTGCCGTTTGACATTCTCAAAATCGACAAATCGTTCATCCAGCGCATGGTGGATGACGAGTTTCATTCCAGCATGGTGCAGTCCATCATCACGCTGACCCACATCCTCGGCAAACGTGTCGTGGCCGAAGGGATCGAAACGGAAGAGCATCTGTGCTTCCTGAAATCGTCCCAATGCGACGAAGCCCAGGGGTTTCTGCTCAGCCGCCCCGAGCCGCCGCAAAAACTGATGCCGGTGCTGTTCGATTCGCCGGTCTGACACGGCAAGCCGGAAACGGGGCAGGCCCATTCGGAAGGACGGCGCGACGGTGCGAACCCTGCGACCCGTGCGTGTCCCGGAAAACCGCATGCCCAACCCCAAGAAGCCGCGCATCACGCGCGGTTTTTTCTTTCGCCCGTAACGGATCGGCGCTTGATGCCGGATGGCTGCTACGGACAAGCGAGCCGGGCCGGGACGCAGGGCTGAATGTTGTGCGGAATGTCCGGAGGCGCGGAAATCCAGGTCGCGTCCGCCCGGGTTCTTGCTTTGTCGGCAGAGAGAGGGGTATGCTTTTTATACCGGAAAAAGTTTCGATTCCCATGCAAGGAGGTGCTGGCGCATGAAAGCGCTGGTGGTCATCGATTATACGGTGGACTTCGTTGTCGGCAAACTGCCCTGCGGCGATCCGGGGCTGGCCATCGAGGACCGGATTGCGGAGCTGACCGAACAGTTCGTGAAAAACGGCGATTTTGTCGTGATGGCCGTCGACCTGCACGACGAGGGGGATGTGCTTCATCCCGAACACAAGCTGTTTCCGCCCCACAACATTCGCGGGACGGACGGCCGCAAGCTGTACGGCAAGCTGGGGCAGGTGTACGAAGCCCGCAAGGACAGCATTTACTGGATGGACAAAACGCGGTACAGCGCCTTTGCCGGAACCGACCTGGAGCTGCAGCTGCGCATGAGGGGCATCAAGGAATTGCATCTGATCGGCGTTTGCACCGACATTTGCGTGCTGCACACCGCCGTGGAAGCCTACAACAAAGGGTTTGACATCGTCGTGCACGCCGACGCGGTGGCCAGCTTCAACCCGCAGGGCCACGAATGGGCGTTGCAACATTTTGAAAAAACTTTGGGCGGCACCGTCGTCAGCGCGGCGGGGCAAGCCTGACGGAGACGGACGGCATGGGCTACGGCGACCTGACGCTGCATACCGACAAATACCAAGTCAACATGATGTATGCCCACTGGAAACAGGGGAGCCTGAACCGGAAAGCGGTGTTCGAGGTGTTTTTCCGCAAATTGCCGTTCAACGGCGGCTATGCCGTTTATGCCGGACTGGAGCGGATCGTCGGCTATTTGCGGCAACTGTCCTTCGGGGATGAAGAAATCCGGTATTTGCGGGAACAGGAGGAGCGGTACGAGGAAGCTTTTTTGGATGAGTTGCGGAAGTTTCGCTTCACGGGCAATCTGGATTCGGTTCCCGAAGGGACCCTCGTGTTCGCCGGGGAGCCGGTCATCCGCGTGGAAGCGCGCGCCTTTGAAGCCCATCTCATCGAGACGGCGCTGCTCAATTTCATGAACTACCAGACGCTGGTGGCCACGAAGGCGTCCCGCATCCGGCAGGTGGCCGACGGCGACATGCTGCTGGAGTTTGGCACGCGACGGGCGCAGGAAGCCGATGCGGCGGTATGGGGGGCGAGGGCGGCCTACATTGCCGGATTTCATGCCACCAGCAACCTGCGGGCCGGCATCCTGTTCGGCATTCCGACCAAGGGCACCCATGCCCACGCCTGGATCCAGCTGCACGACGGCGAGGAAGAGGCGTTCCGCAACTATGCGGAAGTGCTGCCGGATCAGGTGTCGTTGCTCGTGGATACCTACGACACGCTTCGCAGCGGATTGCCGAACGCGATCAAGGTGGGCAAGTGGCTGGAATCGATCGGAAAGCGGCTCATGTCCATCCGGCTGGACAGCGGCGACATTGCCTACCTGTCCAAAAAAGCGCGGGCGATGCTGGACCAGGCCGGCCTCGGGTATGTGAAAATCATTGCCTCCAACGATTTGGATGAAAATATCATTTTGAACCTGAAACAGCAGGGGGCGAAGGTGGACATCTGGGGCGTCGGCACGCAGTTGATCACGTCGGCGGACCAGCCGTCTCTCGGCGGGGTGTACAAGCTGGCCGAACGGGAAAATTCGCGCGGCGAATGGGAACCGGTCATCAAAATATCCGGCAATCCGGAGAAAGTGACGAACCCGGGCGCCAAGGAAGTGTGGCGGCTCGTCAGCCGCGACACCGGCAAAGCCGTCGCCGATTACGTGGCGCTCAGGCGGGAGACGGAGCCGGCGGAAGGGAAACCGGTGCTGCTGTTTGAGCCGGCGCACCCGTTCCTCAACCGGGTGGTGGAGGATTACGAGGCGATCCGGCTGCTTGCGCCCGTGTTCCGGAACGGGGAATTGGTGGGCGAACTGCCTTCCCTGGAACAGATCCGGCAGCACCACGAACGGCAATTGGCGCTGTTCTGGCCGGAACACCTGCGCCTGCTCAACCCGGAACCGTACCGCGTCAACCTGAGCAAAACCGCCTGGGAGCTGAAAGTGTCGATGCTGGAGAAGCATCGGCGGTAGTTGGCCGGGGCGTGAACGTGACGGGCGCCGTCGGACTGACGCATGCAGAACGGAAGCGAATGTCCAAATGTCCGGACAAAAAACGGGGCCTGCGCATCTCCGAACGGGATGCGCAGGCCTTGTTGCCAATATCGGGAGCGGACTCGCCCGGGATAAGGGAAGAAACTTCCGTTAGTTGCCCGGACCAAACCGTTACGCCCTCTGCTCAGAACGCCCAGTTCCCCTTGCGGAACACCGGCTCGCGGGTGCCGTCGGGCAGGATGCCGTCGATGTCCATGTCCGCGGAACCGATCATGAAATCGACGTGAACGAGGCTGTCGTTCAGGCCGCTGGCCGCCAGTTCTTCCTCGTTCATGTCCTTGCCGCCCACGAGGCAGAAGGCGTACCCTTTGCCGATGGCCAGGTGGTTCGAGGCGTTTTCGTCAAACAGCGTGTTGTAGAAAATGAGGTTGGACTGGGAAATCGGCGACGTGTGCGGCACAAGCGCCACTTCGCCCAGGAAGTGGGAACCTTCGTCCGTTTCGATCAGCTTTTTCAGCGTCTCGTATCCTTTCTCCGCCTTGAAATCGACGATCCGCCCGTCCTTGAAGGTGATGGAGAAGTTGTCGATCAGATTTCCGCCGTAGCTGAGCGGCTTCGTGTTGGCCACGGTGCCGTTCACGCCGGTTTTCAACGGGGCGGTGAACACTTCCTCCGTCGGCATGTTGGCCATGAAGGCGTCGCCTTTGGCATTGTGGCTTTCTGCACTCACCCAGAAATGCTTCTCCGGCAGCTCGATCGTCAAATCGGTGCCCGGCGCCTTGTAGTGGAGCGCTTTGTATTTCCGTTCGTTCAGGAAATCCGCCCTCCGGTTCAGGTTTGCGGAATGTTCCCGCCATGCCTGCACCGGGTCGTCCCTGTCAATGCGCGTCGCTTTGAAAATGGCGTCCCACAAAGCGTCAACCCGCCGTTCCGCCGGCAAATCCGGGAACACCTTGTCCGCCCACGCCGGGGAAGGCACGGCCACGATGGACCAGCTCACCTTGTCGGACATCGTGTATTGGCGGTATGTCCTCAGCGCCGTGTTTTGCGCCCGGTTGGCGTCCTGGATGCGCTGCGGGTCGATGCCGGCCAGAAGGTCGGGGTCGGTGCCGATCACGGACAGAAACGCGGCGCCTTGTTCGGCCATTTCCACCCAACCGCGGGCGCGGAAAGGAATCGGATATTCCTTGAAGGAATCGGCGGGGGCGAGCTCGAACCGGGTGCGGGTCACCACGTCGTCGTTCCATTCCACATGGACGTACCTGGCGCCGACTTCATAAGCCCGCTTGACGATTTTGCGCACCAGGTCGGCTGCAGAAAGGGGCGCAGTCACCACCAGTGTCTGTCCCGGTTGGACATTCACGCCCACTTCAACCGCCAGCGCGGCGTATTTCTCCAACTGCCTTTCATGCGTCGACATGCTTGGTTGCCTCCTCAAAAAGATTCTATTGGCATTATAGCATCAGGTTGGGCACGATCAAAAAACCACGGGAGAGAACGTCGTCGGGCGCCTTGGCGAATTTTGGCAGGCCATCCCTTCAGACGCCGGCCGGGCCCGAAAAGTTGCCATTGCCGTACGCTTTCCTTGGGCAGGAACTTTACACCTCAATCCGGAAGATTACAATAGGAAATATCACTTTCAAACCAATCGAAGAAAGGACGGACATCTTGTGAACGGCAACATCGGCATTGCAAAAGGCAGGAACTGGTTTCTCGAAGGCGTCAAAGCGTGTTTGCCCACGCTGCTCGGCTATTTCAGCATCGGTTTTGCCGCCGGGATTGTGGAAAAAACGGCGGGCCTGAGCCTGCTGGAAATCGCCCTGCTTTGCCTGCTTTTGTATGCGGGGTCGGCACAGTTCATTTTGGCGGGCATGGTACAGACGGCATTTTCCGCCGTCGCCGTGGCGGTGACGATTTTCTTCGTCAATCTGCGGCATCTGCTGTTCAGCGCCGCCCTCGCCCCCTATTTCCGCGGCACGAAACCCGCCGAAAACTTCACCATCGGTGCGCTGCTGACGGATGAAAGTTTCGGCGTCGCCTCGGATTACGCTTCCCGCCACGGGGCGATCAACGAAAAATGGATGCACGGGCTGAACGTGACCGCCTACCTGGGCTGGTTCGCCGCCAACATGGCCGGCGCCCTGATCGGCCAGTACATCGAAAGCCCGACGGCCTGGGGCATGGACTTCGCACTGCCGGCCATGTTCATCGGGCTGCTCGTCATGCAGATGCAAAGCCGCAAGGAACTGTCAACGGACATCACCGTGGCCGTCGTTGCGGCCGTCGCCGCCGTGTTGTTCAGCCTGCTGGTTTCGTCGAGCGTCGGCGTCATTCTCGCCACCGTGGCGGCGGCAACCTTCGGATTGGGGGTGGAACGATGGAAATCCGCCCGGAAATCCTGATCGTCATTCTCGCCTCCGGCATTGTGACCCTGCTCCCCCGGGTGCTCCCCCTCATGGTGCTGAGCCGGTTCCAATTGCCGCAGGTTGTCGCGGATTGGCTCAAACACGTGCCGGTGGCGGTCATGTCCGCCCTGATCGCGCAGTCCCTTTTTCTCGCGGATGAGAAACCGGTGGCCGGACCGACGCTGGAGATGGCCGCCGCCCTCGTCTCGTTCTGGGTGGCCGTCAAAACCCGCAGCCTGCTCGGCACCGTCGTGGCGGGCGTGGCCTGCACGATGGCGCTCCGTTGGCTGTTTTGATTCCCCCTGCATGCGGGGTTGCGGCAATCCTTTCTTTTGTCATGTTCATGATGTTCCCGATCGAAAGCGCCCTTGCGGCGCTTTATTGCTGCCCATCCGGATCGAAAGATGTCAATTTTCGTCGGTTCAACATGTTAATGGAGGAAATTGACATTCCTTGTAGTAATATAATAGGAACGGAAAAAATGAAGGATGTCGTGATGGGAGTGCAGGTATGCCGTTGCGTGCAAACATGTGGGCGGCAACGGTCGCTGCGGCGATCTTTGCGGGTTGCGTATGGTGGTTGTTGGCGTCGGGCGAGGATGAGTACCTCAGCCGGATCGGTTCCGGTTTGATTTTGAGCGGCGCCGTTTTGTTTGCGCTCGTTTGCTGCTTGCGGATTTCGCGGTTTTTCAGCGGTTCCGTGTCCCGCAGTGCGTGGCTTTTTTACGCGCTCGGCGCTTTTGTGTTCCTTTCGGCGAGAATGTACGTCGTCTTTTCCCTGATTTTTCACGGGGAAACCGTCCGCATGGCCGGATTGCCGGGCGTGCTGATTTTGGGCCAGTTCGTGTTTTGCCTGATCGCCCTCCGGTATCTGGGCAGGGAATTCAAACCGGATAACCGGATTCCGTTGTTCCGCTTCTATCTGGACGTCTGGATCATTTCCGTCGGTTTTGTCACCCTGTACTGGTACTACTTTTTGGAACCGCACATGGACGTGCCGATTTACCGGGATGCGGACATGCTGTTTTCGTTCGTGGCAACCGCCATGGGGACATCCGTGCTGGTCGGCCTGCTGCACCTCGTGCTGAACGGGAGGGCGTCGGAAAGCGGTCGCGTCTCGGGCGTGCTCGTTTTGTCCTTCGGCCTGAAAACGGCAGCCTGCGGCATGCGCTTGCATCTGGAAGTGCTGGGCGGCAGCGCGTGGGAGTCGCGGGTGGCCGATCTGCTCATGGTTGCGGGATTTCTGCTGCTCGGTCTCGCCGCCGTCCTGAAGGAATGGGACGAGGTGAGACGGATCGGGGAAGATCGGGTGCCGGCCCGTGCGCCCGGAATCCGCCGTTACGTTCCCCTCGTCGTCTTCTGCGTTCTGCTGACCGGATTCACGTACGGGATCCGGGAACCGGACATGCTGATGATCGGCGCCGTGCTGATCATCCATCTGCTGCTGATGCGGCTGTGGGTCGGCAAACATGCTTCCCGGCTGGCGGAACGGGCGCTGTCCGAAGCCGAGGAAAAGTACCGCAACCTCGTGGAAAATTCCCAGGTCGGCGTGTTTTCGGCGCAATACGGGAAACTGACCTACGTCAACCGCTATTTCGCCGAAACGTTCGGCTACGAGCCGGAAGAAATGGTCGGCACGAGCTTCATGCACTATTTCAACACCGATGACCGGGAAAAACTGGCGGTGGAAATTTCGCGCCTGGCGATGAACCACGGGTTTACGCCCAACATCGGCGTTCAGGGCATCCGGCGGGACGGCTCCAGCGTCCACCTGGAAGTGCAGGTAACCCGTACCGTGCAGCAGGGAGACGTCATCATCACCGGGACGCTTCTGGACATCACGGAGCGCAAATTGGCCGAAGAAATGGTCATCCGTTCCGAAAAACTGTCGGTCGTCGGACAGCTGGCGGCGGGGGTGGCCCACGAGATCCGCAACCCGCTCACCAGCCTGCGGGGATTCACCCAATTGCTCAAGGCGCGGTCCGCGGGTGACCAAAACAGCGAATTTTATGATATCATGCTAAATGAGCTGGATCGCATCAATTACATCGTCGGGGAGTTCATGCTGCTGTCCCGGCCGCAACAGATGCAGCAACTGGACCATCACGATTTGCGGGAACTGATCAGCAGCATGCTGCCCATCATCGAAACACAGGCGATCATCCACAACGTGACCATCAACATGGATTGGAAAACGCCGCTGAAACCCGTGGTGTGCGACAAAAACCAGATCAAGCAGGTTTTCATGAACGTGCTGAAAAACGCCATCGAAGCGATGCCGGACGGCGGCACGATCCGGATCCGTTTCAGTTCCCACGGGGGCGCATACACCAGCGTTCAGATCGTCGACGAAGGGCCCGGCATGCCGTCGGAAGTGCTGTCCAGGCTCGGAGAGCCGTTCTTCACGACGAAAAAGACGGGGACGGGCCTCGGTTTGATGGTCTGCTACCGGATCATTGAAGCCCACAACGGGAAAATGGTCATCAAAAGCGAAAAAGGAAAAGGAACGACGGTGGAAATCCAGCTGCGTACGGCGGTGGACGGATGGAGCCAGGGCTTGAACATTTGACGGACGGAGGAGACGGCGGTGCCGGACGGCGAAAAACCCGATGGTGAAGACAGGAAGGAGCCGGTGACGGAGGGGGAGCGAAAACCGGGAGAAGGCGGGTCAAACGTGATCCCCTTCCGTCCTGCCGGACATTCCGGCAGCCCGGATTTTCCGGAAGCGGAAGACGATGAATGGTGGATGGAAGAAGAGGAAAGCGGGGATGACGGAGACGGCGATGAAGCCGGCCGGCCCCGCTTTCCGGCATGGGCAAGCAGGATGGTCGTTGCCGTCATTGCCCTCGCCCTGGTGGCGCAGGCGGCCGCCATCCTGCCGCGCGTTTACAACGTGGACGTCATCCGGTTGCTTGGCGAAACCCGGCATTTGTCGCAGGACGAGCGGGTACAGGCGTACAAAGCGGCCATCGTCGTGGTGGAGGCCGGCAATCGCAAGGGCACCGGGTTCAACATCGGCGAGCACGGGCTGGTCGTGACGAACCGCCACGTCATCGAAGGCAGCCGCGACGTGGTGGTCGGTTTCGGGGACGGGCGGGTGTTCCGTGCCCGCGTCGCGGCGGAGGACGGGGAAGCCGACCTGGCCTTGCTGGTGCCCGATGCGGAGCGGGGCGAACGTTTTCCGACGCTCGGGCTGGATCCCGCAGGGACGTGGTCTCCGGACGACGAAGTGTATTATATCGGAAATCCGCTTTTTTTCCGGCATCTCGCCGGGCGCGGGAAGGTGCTCGGATGGGCGAATGCGGACAAGCCGTTTCCGGTGCTGCTCGTCGAAGCGCCGATCCATCCGGGCAACAGCGGCAGTCCGGTCATTGCCGGGGACGGCCGGGTGATCGGCGTCATCTATGCATCCACCGAATTGGAACTGGACGGCCGGAAAGTGAGAGCCGGCCTGGCGATTCCGGCGGGCCACCCGTTTTTGGCCGAAGCGGCCGACGAAGCGGATGACCGGTAACCGCTGCACCATGGATCGGAGGGATGAAGATGATCCTGTACCGAAGCGGCGGCTGGGGGCGAACGCCGCGTCCCGCCATGATCCGATTGTTCGTCCTGACGCTGGCGATTGCGGCCATCGCGGCGCTTGCCGCATGTTCCTCCCGGGGGCAAGAGGGCCGAAGCGGGGAAGCGGAAGGGCGGGAACCGTTCGCCCCGACCCGGGAGGCGCGGGACGGCGCGACGCTTTACTGGGAAGACGCCTTCGGCCTCATCTTCGACACCCCCGTCGGCATCCGCCATGCCGGTGACGGCAGCGGCAACCTCTATGTGGTGGAACAACCGGGGCGCATCCAGGTGGTGGACGCCGGGCAAGGCCGGGCGGAGAAACGGCTGTTTCTCGATTTGACGGATGTTGTGTATGACCGGGGCTGGGAGCAGGGGCTGCTCGGCCTGGCGTTTCATCCCGATTACGCGGACAACGGCAAATTTTATGTCAACTACACCACCCGCAGCACGACGGTGATCGCCGAATACCGGCGAAGCGAATCCGACCCGCTGAAGGCCGATCCGAACAGCCCGCGCCTTCTGCTGGAATTCGGACAACCCTATCAAAACCACAACGGCGGGGAACTCGCCTTCGGCCCCGACGGTTACCTCTACATTGCAACGGGCGACGGCGGGTCCGCCGGCGATCCGCAGGGCAACGGACAAGACACCGGGTCCTGGCTGGGCAAAATTTTGCGCATCGACGTGGACGGACGGTCGGACGGAAAGCCTTATGCCGTGCCGCGGGACAATCCGTTTTACGGGAATGCGGAAGGTGTGCTGGAGGAGATCTACGCGTACGGCTTGCGCAACCCGTGGCGGTTCAGCTTCGACCCGGTGACGGGCGACCTGTGGGCGGCGGACGTCGGACAAAACCGGCGGGAGGAAATCGATCGGATCGAAAAAGGCGGCAACTACGGCTGGAACGTCATGGAGGGGACGGAATGCTACCGTTCCCGCAACTGTGACCGGGATGCCTACATCGCCCCCGTGTTCGAATATGAGCCGCAGTCGGACGGCGCTTCCGTCACGGGCGGGTACGTGTACCGCGGCCAGGCGATTCCCGAGCTCGTCGGGCAATACGTGTTTGCCGATTTCATCGACGGCCGGGTATGGACGCTGGATGCGGACGGCGGCGCCCGGGATGCGGTGGAACACGGAAGTTTGCGCATGCCCGGCATCACGTCCTTCGGCCTCGACGAAGCGGGCGAACTGTACGCCTGCCTGTACGACGGGCGCATCCTGCGTCTCGCCGCAAAGCCGAAGTGAGCATGAATTGCGGCTTTCGCCCGGCGGAATCCGGCGTGGCCGGCCGCGCATGCGACAGAACATGGCGGGCTTCCGCATGACCTAAATGTCGGTGCGACAATGCCCGGCGGTTTGGTGACGGAAATTCGACTTTTTTTTGTCGAGCGGCCGCTAACGGCCAAGCCGAATCCGGACGACGGTGCATTGGCGCCCCGCCGCGGTGTCGCGGCGCCGCAATGCCCGGACAATTGGCTTTCCCTGACACGTCATCGTATACTCTGAATGAGCGGGCTTTTTTCCATTGTCCAAACGATCATCCTGGAGGTTGGCTTGCATGCATACGCAGCTGCTGTTGGAAGGCTGGACGTTCAAGGCGTCGGATGAGGAAACCTGGCTTCCCGCCAAGGTGCCGGGCACGGTGCACGGGGATCTGCTGCGAAACGGCATCATTCCGGACCCGTTTTACGGGACGAACGAGAAGGACCTGCAATGGATTGACAAAAAGGACTGGGAGTATCGCACTTTTTTTGACCTGGATGATTCGCTTGCGGCCTGCAACCGGACGGACATCGTGTTCGACGGATTGGATACTTATGCGGATGTTTATCTGAACGGCCGGCTGATCGTGCAGGCGGACAACATGTTTCGCACGTGGCGGGCGGACGTGAAAGGCATTCTTCGGAAGGAAAACAACGAGCTGTTCATCCGGTTTCGCTCCCCGGTGAAGGAAGATTTGCCGAAGCTGGAGAAGCTGGGGCTGGTCCTGCCCGCGGGCAATGACGATTCGCAGCTCGGCGGAATCGGCGACCGGAAAATCAGCATGTTCGCCCGCAAGGCGCCGTACCATTACGGCTGGGATTGGGGGCCGCGCTTCGTCACCAGCGGCATCTGGCGGGAAGTGCGGCTGGAAGGGTTTTCCGGCGTACGGATCGCGGACGTGTTCATCCGGCAGAACGAAGTGACCGCGCAGCATGCGTTGCTCACCGCGGATATCGAAGCGGAATTGGACGGAAGCCTGACGCCGGCGAAAGTGCGCGTCCGTTGGGACAACGGCGAGGCGTGCAGGGAATGGCCCCTGAGGGGGACGGGAGCGGGAACGGGCGGAGGCGGGAAGGCGTTCGCGGCCGAAAACGCTTGCGCGGTTGGCGAAGTTCCGGCAACCGGCCGCGGCCCGGAACCCGGCCATGCGGCCGCATGCGGGGCGGCATCTGCGGCCGAATCCGTGCCCGCCGCGGCCGGCACCGTATCCTTCGGGCTGGATTTCGCCGTGCCGCAGCCGCGGCTGTGGTGGTGCCGCGGGCTCGGCGAACCGAACTTGTACACGTTCCGCGTGTCGCTGGAAGACCGGCACGGGAACGTGCTCGCCGAGCGGCTCGTGCGCACCGGTCTGCGCTCCGTCCGCCTCGCCATCGAACCCGATGCGGACGGGCAAGGTTCTTCGTTCCGGTTCGAGCTGAACGGGGTGCCCGTCTTCGCCAAAGGCGCCAATCACATCCCGAACGACAGCTTCCTGACGGAAGTCACCCGCGAGCGCTACCGCCACGAGATCGCCAGCGCGGCGGAAGCGAACATGAACATGCTCCGCGTCTGGGGCGGGGGCATTTACGAGCAGGATGATTTTTACAAGCTGTGTGACGAATACGGCATCATGGTGTGGCAGGATTTCATGTTTGCCTGCACCATTTATCCGGGGGACGAGGCGTTCCTCGAAAATGTGCGGCGGGAAGCGGCGGACAACCTGAAGCGGCTGCGCAACCATCCGAGCATCGTGCTCTGGTGCGGCAACAATGAGATCGACATGGGGTGGGTCCACTACGGCGAACATCCCGGCTGGGGATGGAAGGCCTTGTACACGAAGGAACAGGAAGAGATGCTGTGGGCAGGGTACGAGGCCCTTTTTCACCGGATCCTGCCGGAAGAAGTGGCGAAGCACGCGCCGGGTGCCGCCTACTGGCCGAGTTCGCCCATGGCGATGTGGACGGGCGACGAACGCCAGCACGCCGTCGGCGTCCAACCCCACGGCGACGTTCATTACTGGAACGTGTGGCACAATGCGGAGCCTTTTGAACATTACGACGACAACGTGGGCCGGTTCATGAGCGAATACGGTTTCCAGTCGTTCCCCGAACCGCGCACCGTGGAAGGGTACGCGCCGGAAGAGCAGATGGCGTTGGAATCGGACGTGATGCTGGCTCACCAGAAGAACGGGCACGGCAACCGGCTGATCAAGACATACATGGACCGTTACATGCGGGAGCCGAAGGATTTCCGGTCGTTCCTGCTGATGAGCCAGGCACTGCAGGCGGAAGGCGTCGGCCGGGCGATGGAAGCGCACCGGCGCAACAAGCCGCACTGCATGGGGTCGCTCTATTGGCAAATCAACGATTGCTGGCCCGTCGCCTCCTGGTCGAGCATGGATTACCACGGCCGCTGGAAGGCGCTGCATTATGCGGCGAAGCGGCTTTACCGCGACACGGCGGTTGTCGTCGAGCAGGCGGACGGGGTGCTGCGGTTCCATGTGATCCATGACCGGAACGAGCCGGCCGTCGGGGAGCTCCGGATTCGGCTTGCCGATTATGCCGGCAAGGAACACAAGTCGTGGACGGTTCCGGTGAACGTGTCCGCAGGCGAACGGGCCGTGGTGCACGCCGCCCCGGTAGCGGATGTGCTGGGCGGTTTGGCGAGGGAACAGGCGGTGTTGATCGCGGATTTGACGGTTGGCGGTTCGTGGCAGGACGAGAAACGGGTGTACTTCGTGGACGGCAAGACGCTGCCGCTTGAGCCCGTCACGATCCGGGTCGAGCCGGTGCAGGGAGACGAGGGCGCGCAAAGGTCGTGTGCCGGGCACAGTGACAGCGGCGCACAAGGCAGCGAGGGGGACCAACGCTATGGTGATATCCGAAGCGCAGGCCTTGCACGCGGCGATGTCGCCGTACGGGGACCAGGCGCCGCACGAGGCGGCGGGGCCGCGAATGGCAGCCGCGCTGCCGAACGCTTCGCGCCTTGTGATGGCGGCGCCGGTCTGGGCCACGCGTTTGCCGTGACGGCGGACAAATTCGCCCGGCACGTTCGCTTGTTCGCCGAAGCGGAGGGCGTGTTCTCCGACAACGACTTCGACCTGTTGCCCGGCGAAACGAAAATCGTCCGGTTTTTCGCTCGTTCGGACGGGGAAACGGCCTTCGTGCCGGCCTCCCCGGGCCGGGTTTGGGCGGAATCGATGGCGGACTGGGTGAAGCTGTAGCCGGCCGTCTTGTCATGGCAAAAGGCCGACGGTTCCCGATGCGGAACTGTCGGCCGATTTGATTTTTGTCGCCGTCATGGGCTGGACCGGTTGCACGATACGGCGTGCAACATCGTTGCCTGGCGATGAACCCTTGGCGTGTTTTGTATGAAATTTCATACAAATCATGCCTGGGAAGGACGTTTTCTGTGCATTTTGTATGAAAAATCATACAAAAACGGTCATCAGATCCCTTTTGTTGGAGTGTTTTGTATGAAAAATCGTACAAAACGGGCATCCGAGGGCCGATTTTGGGGCGTTTTGTATGAAAAATCGTACAAAACGGGCATCCGAGGGCCGTTCGCGGTACGTTTTGTATGAAAAATCGTACAAAATGGGCATCCGAATGCCGTTCACGGGGCAATAAAAGAGACGGGCCGGCCGGACGCCATACCCGTCTCTTTGCTTTGTCAAACCAATCCGGTCTCACGCGTCCCGGATCGCGCAGGACATGCAGTGATTCACGCGTGCTCAAAACCCGCGAATATACTGCTTCGGCACGGCCACGTCGTCGCCCAGTTCGCGCAGCGCGTGCAGCGCCCAGTACGGGTCGCGCAGCATGCCGCGGCCGACGGCGACGAGATCGGCGGCTCCCGATGCCAACGTTTCCTCCGCCTTCCGCGGATCGTCCAGCAGGCCGACTGCGATGACCGGCACGCCGAGCTCCTTGCGGAACGCGTCGGCATACGGCACCATGTAGCCCGGTTCGACTTTCGGCATGCGGGCCGGGCTGGCGTGGGCTTCGCCGCCGGAGGATACGTGGAAGACGTCGACGCCGGCCGCCTTGTACCGCTTGGCGATGGCCAGGCTGTGGTCGAGGCCGTAGCCGCCTTCCGAAAACTCCACCGCCGAAATCCGCATGATGAGCGGCATGTCGTCCGGCATGACGGCGCGCGCTTCGCGCACGATCCGCTCGCCGAACAGTGCGGGATCCTTGCCGTATTCGTCATCCCGCGTATTGATCTTCGGCGAATGGAACTGGTGGATCAAATACCCGTGGGCGCCGTGCAGTTCGATGGCGTCCACCCCGGCTTTCAGCGCGCGGACGACGGCGTCGCGGTATTTCAGCACCATGGCGTCCGCTTCTTCCGTCGTCAGGGCGTGGGGTTTGCGGAACGTTTCGTCATAGGGTTCGTCCGTCGGGGCGACCGGCACGGGGGCGTCCTGCGCCTTGCGGCCCGCGTGGGCGATCTGGATGGCCACCTTCGCGCCGTGGCGATGCACTTCATCGATGATGCGCTGGAACGCGGGGATCGCCTCGTCGGACCAAAGCCCGAGGCAGTTGTCGGTGATGCGGCCTTCCGGCGACACGTTGGTCATCTCGATGATGATGAGCCCGGTGCCGCCCACGGCGCGGGACACGTAATGCACGTAATGCCAGTCCGTCGGAATGCCGTCCTTCTTCTCCACGGAATATTGGCACATCGGCGGCATGACGATGCGGTTTTTCAGTTCCAGGTTTTTGATGCGAAAAGGTTCTGCCAGTCTGCTCATGCTCGTTCCTCCCGTATGGTGATCGTTTGCATCGATGGACAATCGGCTCGCCAGGCAAACCCGGCAAACAGCTGCCGGATTTAGCCGGACTAACCGCCGTCCGTCCGCCCGTCTTCCGCCGTCTCCGCCGTCCCGGTTTGTGCGAGTCTTTCCCTCGCCTTGCGGCCCAGCTTTCCAAGTACCAATCCGTAGGAAGCGTCCATCAGGTTCCGGATTTCTTCCTCCGGTACGCCGCCGTCCAGGAACACCGTGATCCAATGCTGCTTGTTCATGTGATAGCCTTGAACGATGCGGTTCGGATATTGCATCCTGAGCAAATGGCCTTCCTCGGGATCGGCTTTCAGGTTGACGTACGGCCTTCCCCGCAACACGGAAAACAGGGCGAACATTTTGCTCGCGACAAAAAGGACCCGGACCCCCGGGCCAAATGGCTCCCGGAGCGACGTCCACGGTTTCCCGAGTCCGTATTGGATCCATTTTTCGTGGGGCACGCATGCCACCCCCTCATCCGTCGTACGGATTCCAATGTCCATTGTATCACAAAAACGCCGGTCACTTGATGACCGGCAATTTGATCTTCAGATGGAACCGGTCGCCGAAAGCCGAATACTCCAGCAGTCCCCGGTGCGCCTGCACGAGGGAGGCGATGATGTAGGTGCCGATGCCCCGATGGCCGCCTTTGGTGGACAGGCCCCAGGTGCTGAACAGCCGGTCGGCGATGTGCGACGGCAGAGGCGCGCTGCTGTTGGATGCTTCCAGCACGTACAAGCCGCCTCCGGAGAGGGTCGTCACCTTCACCCACGGTTCCGCCGCTCCGCTTGTTTCCGCCGCTTCGAGGGCGTTGGCCAGAATGTTGGACACGAGTTTGCCCTGGTCTGTCGGCGACAAGGGGAGGTCGGACAGCGGCCGGCCCAACTCCAGCGTAAGCCGGATGCCCGCGGCATCCGCCCGTTGCCGCGCCCGCAGCAGGAGTGCGGCGATATGCGCCTTCTCCCCGCGGATGCCGGTATTGACCCGGTCGTAATCGTCCAGCAGGCGGTCCAGGTAATCCCGCGCTTCCGCCGTCCGGCCTTCCTCCAGCATGTGCTGCAGCGCACCCGCATGGGCCAGAAAATCGTGGCGCTGGGCGCGAATTTCCCGGAAGGCGGCTTCCGTTTCCTCCCGTTCCGCCGCGATCCGCTCCCGTTCTTCCCGGCGCTCCCGCCCGCTTGCCAGAAACCGGATGAATCCGATTTCCAGCACGGCGATGTTTGCCGCGACAACCAGCAGGCCGAACGCCGCCAACGCGAATCCGATCCGCCCGGCCGCCGCGGCCCACACGAGGCCGGCCCCCAGCGCGGCAAGCCCGGTCTGGCAAGCCGCAACGGCCGCCGCCGCGCGGCGATGTTCAGGGGCGGCCAGCCGGCGCTCCATGCGCCGCTTCCGCACCCATTGTCCGATCAACCGCAAATCCGTTTCTCCTCCCGAGAATAAGGATGGACGAGACTTTGCGGCCGGTTTTGCATTCCGGGACGCATCAGAAGAAATGCCTTTTCAGCTCGTCCAGCTTCTCTTTCGTGATCGTTGCCTTCAAATTCGTATGATGAAACGTCACCCGGTAACTCGTCTTCCCGAACAGCGAAAAATGCTTCACGTGCCGGATGTGGATCAGGTAGCTGCGGTGCGCCCGGATGAAGTCGCCGCCGGCCAGCTGCTCCTCCAGCTCGTTCAGCGTCTGGTACGTTTCGTAGTTCCTGTCCGGCGTAATGATCGTCGTGGAGCGGCCCGTCCGCTCGATGAAAATGATGTCTTCCTTGCGGATGAAGTGGATGTCCGATTGGTGCCGCACCATCAGCACGTCCCGGCCTTGCCGCACCCGGCGGCGTTCCCGGTAACGGTCCAGCGCCTTGAGCAGCCTTTCCTTTTTGAACGGTTTCATGATGTAGTCCAGCACGTTCAGCTCGTAGGCGTGGACGGCGTAGCCGCTGTTGGCGGTGACGAACACGATCGCGGTGTCCATCGCGTGGGTGTGCATCAGGTCGGCCAGCTCGTACCCGGACAAATTCGGCATTTCGATGTCGGCGAACAGGATGTCCGGTTTCGTCGTTTTCACGAGGGAATACGCTTCTTCCGCGTCCTGCACGGCAAACACGATGTCCACGTCCGGCTCCGTCTGCAGGATGGCGTTCAGCTTTTCCAGATCGTAGGCCCGGTCGTCCACCATTCCGATCCTGATCAACAACATTCCCTCCGCTTGAGGCCATGATCATCCGTTTCGGCTACCATTTTAGCAGATTTGCTTCCCGATTCACGACACAAAATTCCATTTTCGCGACAGAAAGGATGAAGGGGCCGCAAGTTCACGGTACACTGGTGCCAGAAAGCAAGGGAAACCATGGCAAGGGAATCATCGGGAAAGCAAAAATGAAAGGAGACCGCAATCATGATTCGCGCACAGGACTTGACCCGCACCTTCAGCGGCAAAAACGGCACCGTCACGGCGGTGAACCGCGTTTCCTTCCACATCGCCCCGGGGGAGGTGGTCGGCCTCATCGGCGAGAACGGCGCCGGCAAAACGACGACGCTCCGCATGATCGCCACCCTGCTCGAACCAACATCCGGCGAGCTTGCGGTGCTCGGGGAAGACGTCCGGATAAACACGCGCAAGGTGAGAAGCCGGATCGGCGTCCTTTTTGGAGGGGAAACGGGGCTTTACGACCGGCTGACGGCGCGGGAAAACCTGGAGTATTTCGCCCGGCTGTACGGCATCGGCAGGCACGAGTCGCAGGAGCGCATCAAGCAGCTGGCTTCGCAGTTCGGGATGAAGGAGTATCTGGACCGCAAAGTCGGCGGGTTTTCCAAAGGGATGCGCCAGAAGCTGGCCATCGCCCGCACGCTGATCCACGATCCGGACCTGATCCTTTTTGACGAACCGACGACCGGGCTCGACATCACGTCGGCGAACATTTTCCGCCAGTTGGTGCGGCAATTGAACCGGGAAGGGAAGACGATCATTTTCTCCAGCCACATCATGGAGGAAGTGCAGATGCTGTGCAATTCGGCGATTTTGATCCACAAAGGGGAACTGGTGTACCACGGGTCGCTGGAGGAATTGTACGACCAGGAAGACAGCCGCGATTTGAACTACATTTTCATGTCCAGGTTGGCAAGGGGGGCGTGAGGCGATGATTTGGCACGTGTACAAAAAGGAACTGACGGATTCGTTCCGGGACCGCAAGACGATTTTGCTCAGCATGTTCATTCCGATTGCGATGATGCTGGCCATGGTGCTCGTGTTCGAAAACCTGCTGATTGATCCGAAAACGGACGAAACGTACGCGGTGGCGATCAACGCGGACATGGATGACCACACGTTGGAGTGGTTTGCGTCGTTGCCGAGAATCGAACCGTACCGGGCGGACGATCCCGATCAGGAAGTGAGGGACGGCAACGCCGTCGTCAGCGTCAAGGCGGAGCCCGGTTTTCTTGGCAAGGTAGAGCGCATGCAGGACATCATGGAAATCCGGCTGCTTGCCGACCGGGGAAGCATGAAGGGCGTCAGCGCGCTGGAAACAATCAAAAGCGGCCTCGGCGAATTGCGGGAACGCGTGGTGTTCGAACGGTTGGTTTTTCTGAGCGTCTCGATCGGGCCGACCAAACCGATCAAGATCGTGGAAGAAGAGCTGATGGGAGCCGACGGTGAGTCGCTGCATCTGACGTCCATGGTTTTGCCCTTCCTGGTCATCATGGCGGTGATGGTCGGCGGCCAGTCGTCGGCGGTGGACCTGTTTGCCGGGGAGAAGGAACGCAAAACGATGGAGGCGCTGCTCATGACGCCGGTCAGCCGGAGCGCGCTCATTCTGGCCAAATGGCTCGCCATCGCCACCCTTGGCTTCATCAGCGGCATTGTCGCCATCGTCGGATTCATCGTCATCGTGAACACGATGACCGAGCACATGAAACTGGCGCTCAATTTCGGCGACCAGGCGCTGAATCTCGTGGCGTCGGCGCTGGCCAGCGTCCTGCTCTTTGCGTTGCTCATTGCGGCGATCCAGATCATTTTCAGCCTGTTCGCCAACAACTTCAAGGAAGCGCAGACGTACTTCGGACCGATCATGTTCATCGCCCTCCTTCCCTATTTCCTCCTGATGGGCGTAGGGGTGAACGAGTTGCAGGCGTACCATTTCCTGATTCCGGTCATGAACACGTTCGCCTTCCTGAAGGAGCTCGTGTACGGCGTGCTCAACCCCGGCAACCTGGCGCTTACGCTGCTCAGCACGGCGGCGACGGTGGCGGTCATGTACGCGGTGGCGTCGTTCATGTTCCGCAAGGACAAATGGGTGCTGGGGAAGTAAGCAGGGCGCTGCCCGTATGATGGTGCCCCGCGCTCCGGCGCCGCTGCCGGGCCGGCAGCGGGGCGTTGGTGTCGGGATGCCGGTGCCGGCATCGTCCGACGGGTTCCGGCATCGTCCGACGGGTTCCGGCCAGGCGATCGTGGCATTTTGTATGATTTTTCACACAAAATCTTCTCGCAGAGGTCGAAAAACAGGCGTTTTGTATGAAAAATCATACAAAATGCCTGCTTAAGATGTTCACGCGACCTGCATTTGTATGAAATTTCGTACAAAACACCAAAATTCGAGGGGTTTTTCGGACTTTTTGTATGAAATATCGTTCAAAATGGCTCCGAATGCTTCATCGGGAATGGGTTCGCGAATCGAAATCGGTGTTGAAGTTGCGACGGAATGCATTAAAATATGGGTAAACGAAAAAAAAGTGGCGAAGCACGCCCCGGATTCCCGCGAAAAGGGAAAAACCGGGGCGTTTTTTTCCACGTTCGGGAGGGATGCGATTTGGGTTTCCATGAAGAACATGAGAAATGGCTGCAGCGCCATCTTGCAAAACGAGGGGGTGAACGCAGGGACGCTTTGATCAGGGGACATGGTTACGGGAACCGGTTATTTGTGGAAAAAGTTTGGTGGCCGTTATTGGGGCATTTTGATGGTCTTCACCCGGAGTACGAAGTCATGGATTGGCGAAAGCGCTCCTACTTTGTGGACTTCATGTGGTTGGCGGGGCGCCATGGCTGGGTCATCGAGATCATGGATTACGGTTCCCATGGCAAGGACAGGAGCACGTACCGCAAAGATCTCAACCGGGCCCTGTTCCTTCAGTCACTCGGGTACGGTTACATCGAAGTTTCTCTTGATGAAATGAAAGAAAACCCGGGATTTATCCAATCCATGCTCCGGAGCATACTCGGTCCCTATCTTCATGCGGCACATTGGCACAGCGGAGCAATCCGGCATCCGTTTGACAAAATCGAGCGGGATTTGATGAGGTGGGCGATTTTGCACAACCGTGTCATTCATCCGGCGAAAGCGGCCAAGGATTTGGAAATGCACAAGCAAACGGTCATCAAGTATTGCCGGCGTCTGGTGGACAAGGGGAAATTGAGGGCGATTCCTGCCGGACCATCGGGGAAGATTTACGGGTATGAGTATTTGGGGACCGATTTGAGTCCGGACATGCTGTGAAAATGGAAAAAGACGCCTTCCCGCCGGTGTGTGGCGGTGCAGGCGTCTTGGTGCCGGCAAAATTGGTGCGTGACAACCCATCTCAGCCTCAGGGGGCAGGGGTGCCGCAGTTTCCAAAAAACGTTCTGTCCGTTCAGGTCAATCCGATTGGTGGCTCGATGATCCGTCCGTTTCCCCGTCGGGAGGGCTTTGCCTGTTCGGCGTTCCGTCCGGCGGGTGTTTCGCGTCCGTTTTTCGCGGTGTCGGGGACGGCAGACGGCCGGCTTTCTTCAACGCTTCCCTGAGCAGGTACTCGATGTGCGCGTTGACGCTGCGGAACTCATCGCCCGCCCATTGCTCGACGGCACGATAGATGTCGGGGTCGAGGCGGAGGGGGAACGACTTTTTGTTGGTCGGCATCGCTCACGCGACCTCAGTTGTACAGCGTTCCCGCGTTGATGACCGGCGTCGCGGCCCGGTCGGACACGATGGCCACCATCAGGTTGTTGACCATGGCCGCCCGGCGTTCGTCGTCGAGTTCGATCCCCTTCTCCTGCAACTGGTTGAGCGCCAGTTCCACCATGCCGACGGCCCCTTCCACCACTTTGCGCCGCGCGGACACGATGGCCAGCGCCTGTTGCCGCTGCAGCATCGCGCCGGCGATTTCCGGCGAATATGCCAGGTGGGTGAGCCGCGCCTCCATCACTTTCACCCCGGCCACGACCAGGCGTTGCTGCAGCTCGGTGAGCAGTTCGGCGGCCACTTCATCCGCATTGCCGCGCAGGGTGATGCCGTTCATTTCCTCGTCGAACGAATCGTACGGGTACTTGGCGGCGATGTGCCGGATGGCCGTCTCGCTCTGGATTTCGACGAACGTTTCGTAATTGTCCACGTCAAACACGGCTTTGGCGGTATCCGTCACCCGGAACACGATGACGGCGGCGATTTCCACCGGATTGCCTTCGGCGTCGTTCACCTTCAGCTTCTGGCTGTTGAAGTTGCGTACGCGCAGGGAAATGGATTTCCGTTCGGAAAAAGGCACGATCATCCAAAACCCGTCCGAACGAATGGTGCCCATGTACCGCCCGAAAAAGGTCACCACTTTCCCTTCATTCGGCTTGACGATGACAAGGGACGACAGGACGACGATGGAAAGCACAAGGAGCACAACGGCCAATGCGATCAGGGGCGACTCCGTTTCCACTCCGCGGACCAGGGAGACGACACCGCCGGCCAGCAGGAGCAGGAACAGCAGCAACGCGACAAATCCGTTCAGGTGCCAGGCATTTTTTTCTCGCATGGTCAACACTCCTTATATATTGATTTGATATTTTAATGATATCACTACTGTAAGAAATTTTCAACCCATACAGGTAAAAAAGACATAATAAAGGCGGCCGCCGTCGCAACGACGAGGCCGCTTGATTCGTTTTTTTGTGGCAACGATGCCAACAAGGATGACCGGTGTTACGGAAAGACCACGAAATTGGACACGACCCTGCGCTCCTGGCCGTCGGACGGCTTGTTCAACACCTTCCCCTGGTAGACGAACGTGCTGGAGCCGCCGCCGTCGAAGTTGTAGGCGTCGCGCACGTTCCATTCGAGCAGTTTGTCCTGCGCTTCCTCGAGGGTGATGCCGGAGCTGTCCTTCGAACGGCCGTCGATGACGATGAGCAGCAAGTCGCCGTTGGAAAAGTGGCCGATCATCGTGCGCGGTTCCTTTTTGTTGCGGTATTTGGAGGGGATCGTCACCTTTTTGCCGTCTTTCAGGAGGGTCGGGATGAAAGATGCGCCGTGCATGATCTCAAGCTTCCCGATCTCCTCGCGGCTCTTGATTTCGCCGCCCACCAATTCCCCTTTTTTGTTGATGCCGATGAAGCTGAGGTCGGTGCTGTAAAACGTTTTGATTTCGCCGTCCACGACGGTGATCCCCATCGGATACAGCAGGCCGTTCTCGCGGGCGAATCCGCCGGCGTTGATGGCAAGTTCGGCCCCGGTGCGCTTGGCGGCCGCGCTTGTTGTCTCCCCTTTGTGGCCGATGGTGTCTCCGGCGAGCACCAGCCGCACCGCGCTCGGATCGTGCAGTTTCACCTTCGCCATGTAGCCGCGCAAGCCGGCTTCCTGCAGGGTGAACACCTTGATGTTGGCTTTCTCGCCGAACGTCTGGCCGATCGGTTTGCCCAGTTTCGTGGAGAGGACGTCGTCCAGGACGTCGCCGGTTTCCTTCTTGTGCTGTCCGCTCAGTTTGGCGGCGGCGCTCACCTGCTCGGCCTGTTCCGCGGCTTGCCGGGCTTCCCGTTCGGCTTCTTCGGCCAGGGCGGCCAAAACTTCGCGGATTTCGCCCAACTCGCCGATCGCCGTGCCGGCGGACTCGGATATCCGCCCGTAATGGGATTCGGCCAGCTCCAGGGTCGCCAGGGCTTCGCCGGATGCGCCGGTTTGCGCGTCGAGGGACAGGAGGTTGGCCGCGTATTGCGGCTCCAGGGCAGGCTGGTGGCGATCCAGGCCGAAAGACAGGCCGGCGATCATGGCCAGCACAAGGAGCGCCGGCAAAATTCCCCTAGTAAACACGGGCCGCTTCCTCCAGTTGCTTGATCAGTTTGCGCAGCTCCGCCAATTCTTTGCCGAGCTGGTCGATGCGGTCGTTGAGCGCCTGTTTCGTCTCGGCGGCGGTGGACAGGGAGCTGCCGGCCAGCGACATTTCCTCCTTGACGGCCGCCAGTTCGGCTTCCACGGCCAGAAACTGTTCCTGCAGCTGTTCGACGCTGGCCTGGTGGGCGGCCATCGCATTTTGCAGGTCGGCCAGTTTGGCGTTGAGCTGCTCGATTTGCGCGGCGTTGTTGGCGGCGATGGCGTCCAATTTGCCCTGGATATCGCTGATGTAGGTTTGCGCCAGATAATAGCAACCGAGGGCGACGGCTCCCCAGATCATCACGAGGCTGGTGATTTTCACCCACAGCGGAGCCCGTCCGGAACGGGTCCGGACATACTGGTTGGACCGTCGCAATTCGGATTTCGTTTGATACGTTTGCTCCATGCGGTTTCCTCTCCCTTTTCTCTTTGTGCGTCGTTATCGTATGTGTCGGGTGTCGGCCGGTCGGCGATCGCTCAAGATGCCGCCTGTCCGGCGCCGGTCCGTGCGTCTATCGCGGGGAATGCGGCCGTACTCATTGTATCGGTTCATGTCTACTTACGCAAAATGTTGCCGAATTGTTGCGGTTGGCGGTGCAGGCGCCGGGCTGGCAAATTTCGGATGTTCCGTTTGCTTGGACGAGACATGACCGCGGCATGATGGTGGGCTGGCTGCCGCAGGGGAGTTGCCTGTCTTTTGGAAGTTTACGGTTATTTTTTTGCTATAATAATGGCAACCGGAGGGAGTGATGGATGATGCAAGAAAAACGGGATGTGGCGATGGACGGGCAGATGGACGCGCAGTTGCCTTTTCACCGGGTGCTGGCGGACTGGTTTGCCGGGGCGTTCGGGGAGCCGACGCCGGTGCAGCAGCAGGCGTGGCCGCTCATCCGGGCGGGACGCCACGTGCTCATTTCGGCGCCGACCGGTTCCGGCAAGACGCTGGCAGCCCTGCTCGTGCCCGTGGACCGGGTGATCCGCGACAAACTGGCGGGCGGCGGGCCATCATCCGGCAATGGCGTGCGCATCCTGTATGTCACTCCGCTCAAGGCACTGAACAATGACATTCGCAGGCATCTGTTTGATTTCCAGGAAGAATGGGCGCGGACGGCGGCGAAGCTGGGTGAAGCGTGGCCCGGGCTGACCGTCGGCGTGCGGACGGGGGACACGACCCAGAGCACGCGGGCGTCGATGATCCGCAGGCCGCCCGACGTGCTCGTGACGACACCGGAGTCGCTGTACATGTTGCTGACGTCGCGCAAGGCGCGGGAGACGCTGCGGACGGTGGAAACCGTCGTCGTGGACGAAATCCATGATTTGGCGGCGGGGGAGCGTGGCGTGCATCTGTCGCTGTCGCTGGAGCGATTGGCGGCGCTGTGCGGCCGGACGCCCCAGCGGATCGGCGTGTCGGCGACGCAAAATCCGCCGGAGCGGATCGCGCGTTTTCTCGGCGGATGGGAAGAAGCGGACGGGGGCAGTGACGGCGAACGGTTTCGGGGCTTGGCCGATGTCGGCGGGGAAGCCGATGCAGGCGCCGGTTCGGGTACCGATACCGGTGCCGGTACGGAAGTCCGTGAATCGGCTGGCGGTATCGAAGCCCAAGAATCGGCCGCCGGGATCGGAGCCGAACAATCGATACGGTATGTGCCTCGGGACGTGGCGGTGGTCGAAAGCCGGATGAAGCGGGAACTGACCGTGCAGGTCACGGTGCCGGACTTCGCCGGGCTATTGCGCAACAAACGGGAGGACGTCTGGACGCCGCTCATCGCCGAAATTTTGCGGCACACCGGCGACGGGGGCACGACGCTCATTTTTGTCGGCAACCGCCGCCTGTGCGAACGGCTCTCCGCCCGGCTCAATGAAACGATGGGCGACGGGTTTTGCCGCAGCCACCACGGCAGCGTGTCGCGGGAGCGGCGGCTGGAGACGGAGCAGCTGCTTCGGGAAGGAAAGTTGCGTTGCCTCGTGGCCACCTCTTCCCTTGAACTTGGCATCGATATCGGTGATATTGACCACGTGCTGCAGATCGATTCGCCGCAAACCGCCGCCTCCGGCATCCAGCGGTTCGGCCGTTCCGGCCATGCCGTGGGCGGCACAAGCCGGGGCACCATCATCGTCCGCACCCGCGGCTTGCTGCCGGAAGTGGCGGTGCTGGCCGACCGCATCCGGCGCAAGGAGACGGAGCCGATCGAACCGCCCCGCCATTCGCTGGCCGTGCTGGCCCAGCAGATCGTGGCGATGGCGGCTGTGGAGGACTGGCATGTTGACGAATTGTACAGGCTCGTCTGCCGGAGCGACGCTTACAATGGCCTGCCACGGGCGCGTTTCGACGAAACGGTGGAGATGCTGGCGGGTCTGTATCCTTTTGTCCGGCCGCTCATCGAGTGGGACCGGTTGAGCGGGCGCGTGTCCGGCCGGCCGGCCGCGGCGATGGCGGCGGTCACCGGATCGGGCACGATCCCGTCGAGTTCCAATTATCCGGTGTACCATGCGGAAAGCCGGCTGCATCTGGGCGAACTGGACGAGGAGTTCGTGTTTGAGTCGCGGGTCGGCGACACGTTCCAGCTTGGCGCAACCAACTGGCGCATTCGTTCCATCCGGCCGGATCGGGTGGAAGTGGTCGAGTCGGGCGCGTCGCTCGGGGAAATTCCGTTCTGGCGGGCCGAAGGGCCGGGCAGGACGGTGGAACTGGGGGCGGCGGTCGGCCGGCTGATGGAACGGCTGGAGGCGTTGATGACCGGCGGCGGCATCGCGGACGACAAGGAAATTTCGGACGATGCGGGTTCAGCGGGCGGATCGGAGAGCGGAGCGGGAAGCATTGCGACCGGTCCGTCCGGGGCTTGCCCTGGCGCTGAGGGCGACCCCGGCGGGGGGCAGGCTGCTCCCGGCGAAACCCGGGCGGTCGAGTGGTTGTGCCGGGAACATCATTTTACGGCGGAAGCGGCGGGCAGTTTGATCAGCCTGTACAGGGCGCAGAAGGCGTTCTCCGCATGGCCGACCCACCGGCGCATTCCCGTCGAATGGTACACGGACGATTCCGGCCTGACCCACGTGGTCATCCACAGCTGGTTTGGCCGTCGCTTCAACCGCACCTGGCTGATGGCAATCGAACGCTTGCTGGAGCGTTCATACCCGCACGAATACCATTCCGTTGCGAAGGACAACGGCATCGAGCTGGTGTTTCGCATCTGGGATCCGGCGCTTCTGGACCGCATCCTGAACGGGGTCCATTCGGGCACGGTGGAGCAGCTCGTGGCCGAGGGGCTGCCCGCCTCGCCGATTTTTGCGGCGCGGTTCCGGCAACTGGCGGAGACGAGCCTGCTTCTGTCCCGCAGTTTTCGCCGCACCCCCTCCTGGCTCAAAAGGTTGCGCGGCCAGGAGCTGCTGCGGGACGCGATGCCGGTGGCGGCCAAGTTTCCTTTGGTCAAGGAAACGATGCGGGACTGCATGGAACACCTGCTGGATGTGCCGAACGTGCGCGACGTGCTCGCCCGCATCGAAAAAGGCGAAATCGTGCGCACCGTGGCCAGATGCGAACGGCCGTCGCCGCTCGCCGCGCAATTTTTCTTCGATTACCTGAACATCGCCATTTACGAGTCCGACGCCCTCACCCGCGATCTCCGGCAGGGCATGCTCAACATCAGCCGTGAACTGGCGGAGGAAGTGTTCGGCAAAGAGGAAGGGGAACTCGAACTCGGACGGCAACGGCTGGCTGACGAATGGACGGAGGCGTTCCGCGAAGAGAGCGGGAAACTGGCGGAACGGCTGAGCCGGATGCCTGAGTCTGCGGACGACCTGTGGCAACTGGTCAAAGACCGGGGCGATCTGGACGAAACGGAAATCCGGGGACTGGCGGATGGCGATGAAAAGGTTCGGACATGGCTCGCCGGGCTCCTGTCCACGGGACGGATCGTGGAAACGGCGGTGGCGGGGGAACGGAGATACATCTGCGGAGACGAAACGGGCATTTACGGGCAGTTTCCGGAGTCGCCGCATGCCCGTGCGTTCGTGTTGGGGCGTTTCGTGGAAACGCGGGCATCGTTTGGCGTGGAAGATTTGATGCAGCGATACGGTTTGTCCCGGGAAGAAGCGGACCTTTTTGTGGCAGAGTGGGCAAGGGAAGGGCGCATTGTGCCTTTTTCCGAAGACGGAGGATCGGGGGTGCCGTCGTCGGCCGCGGGTGAGGGGGCCGGGCAACTTGCCTCTCCGCCAGCCGGGCAGCGCTGGATCAGCGCCCGCCTGCAGGCACGGATCGAGCGCAACGTAGCGATGCGTAACCGGTCCAGCCAGGCTCCGCCGGAGACGCTGCTCCGCCTGCTGCAGGAGCGCCATCATCTTGAACCGGAGCGGCGGCTGTCCGGCCCGGAAGGCGTGCTGCAGGCGATGGAACGGCTTCAGGGACTGTTTTTGCCCGTGTCCTGGTGGGAAAGCATCATCCTGCCGGCGCGGGTGGCGGATTACCGGAAGGAAGACCTGGATTTGCTTTGCGCCTCCGGCGAACTGTTCTGGCTCGGCCGCCGGGACGAAGGGGCGCAGGAAGGGAAAATCGCCTTTTTCCGCGCGGACAGGCCTGACTTGTATGCGCCGTTCCTGCCGCGGGAGGACGAGCAGCCGCTGTATCCGGAATTGCATGAACGGTTGCGGGAGCGGGGAGCCAGCTTCCTGACGGCGCTTGCCGCGGAGACGGGCGAACCGCCGTCGCAACTGACGTCCAAATTGCTGGAAATGGCCTGGCAGGGGCTTGTCGCCAACGACCAGTTCGCACCCCTGCGACTGCATGGCCGGAAAACAGAGCCGCAAGGCCGGGGCAAATACCGTTCGGGGCTTGGACGCTGGTACGCGGTTGCCGATCTGGCCGGAAGGCGGGGAACCGATGTGGTGCGGATCGGGATTGCGGAAACCCGGGATGGCGTTGCCGAAGCGCGGAACGGAGCCGCCGAAGCCCGGAGCGACGCCGTCGAGCGATCCGTGCTGGCCTGGACCGGGCATCTGATGCGCGTATTTGGCGTGTTGACCCGCAACGTGGTGCAGGCGTTCTCGCCGTACGGCTGGGAACTGCATCTTGCCGCCCTGTCCCGCATGGAGGATCTCGGGCTGGCGGTGCGGGGGCTGTTTGTGCAGGACATCCCCGCGCTGCAATTCGCCGAACGGGAAACGGTGGAGCGCCTGCGGGAAATGCAGACGACAGCGGCGGCCGACCAGGCAAGCGCGTCCGGAGTGCCCGATGCCGACACACCGAGTCCCAGGAAAGCCGGCGATCGGACGCAAGGTGCAGCCGCCGGGCTTGGCACCGGCATCGCAGGCGCGGCGGACGATTCCGATCACGTCATCCTGCTGTCCGCCGCCGACCCGGCCAACCCCTTCGGCCTGTTGCTGGATTGGCCCGTGGAGCGGGACCGGGACGCCCGTTTTGCCCGCAAGCCGGACAACCATCTGCTGCTCAGCCGCGGCCGCTGGTTTCTCTGGACGGAGAACAAAAGCCGCAAAATCACCGTCATGGATCCGTCAGCGAAGGATCCATCCAGGCAGGCGTCGTGCATCCGCACGGCGGCGCGCCATCTGATCCGCCAGCACGGTCAGCGGAAAGTGGTGATCGAGCGGATCGACGGCCAACCGGCGGCGGAAGCGCCGCTTTCAACCGAACTTGCCCGCACCGGCGCGGAACGGGACGGCAACTCCCTCGTCATCTGGCCGAGTCAGTTGTAGGCGTAAAATTTCCCAAACACCCCTTTACAAATCGACCAAAGGGGTGTATTTTATTCACAAGCCAATATTCAAAATTGAACAAACAACATTGAACAAGACGAACGCAAAACGGATTGCAACCCCCAATCCACTACCCAACCGAGGTGATTCGTTTGACAACGCGTTTGATGGTTTTGGGCCTCCTGTCCGAAAAGCCAATGAGCGGCTATGAAATGCTGCAAGTCATGCAAATGTCCCAGGCCGACCGATGGGCCGGCATCCTTACCGGATCCGTCTACCACGCCCTGAAAAAAATGGAGCAGGAAGGCCTCGTCGCCCTCGACGCGGTGGAACAGACCGGCCACCGTTCCAAGGCGACGTACCGCTTGACGGAGCAAGGCCGCGCCGAATTGCTCCGGCTGCTCGGCGAAGCGTTGACCGTGCCTTCCGTCGCCTATCCGACCGATCTGTACGCGGCCATGTCGTTCCTTCATCTGTTGCCGCAGCAGGACGTGCTGGATGCCATCGACCGGCAGATCCGGCTGGTGGAGGAAAGCCTCGCGGGCATGAAAGCCGGTGAAGCGGCCAAAACGGCGGTGACGACGCTGCCTCCGCACATCCGGCTGGTGTTCGAGAACATTTTTGAACAGCACGAGGTGCAACTCCGGTTTCTGCGCCGGCTCCGGCAACTGGTGGAGGAAGAAGGCATCGTGATGCCACCGCGCGGAGAAGGGTGAAGGGTTGGCCGGTTGCCGTTTTGAAAATTCCATCGTGTAAAAAAAGGAGCGTGATCCCGCATGCAAACGTTGGTGGAAGCCCGCAATCTGCGCAAAACGTACCGCGGCCGCGTGGTCGTGGACGGCGTCGATCTCCTGCTCGAGCGGGGGGAAACCGTCGCCATCATCGGCCCGAACGGCGCGGGAAAGTCAACGACGCTGGATATCATTCTCGGCCTGAAGAAAGCCGACGGCGGCACCGTCCGGTTTTGGCGGCCTGATCCGCTCGGGCGGATTGGCGTCCAGTTGCAGCAGACACCTTTCTTTCCCGGGCTTGGCGCCCTGGAAAACCTGAAATTGTTCGCGTCGTTCTACCGGGTGAAGTTGACGGAAGCCCGTGCCAGGGAGTTGCTCGAACTGTGCGGCCTGGCGGATGCGACCGGCACGGAAGCGTCCCGGCTGTCCGGCGGCCAGCAAAAAAGGCTCGCCATCGCCGCCAGCCTCGTCCATGACCCGGAACTTGTGTTTCTCGACGAACCGACGGCGGCCCTCGATCCGAAGGCGCGCAAGGAAGTGCACGCATTGATCGGCAAACTGGCGAAGTCCGGCACGACCGTCGTGTTCACCTCCCACGATATGGAGGAAGTGCACCGGCTGGCCGCCCGGGTGGTCATGATCCGGCAAGGCCGGATCGCCGCGGAGGGAGCGCCGGAGGAGTTGTGCGCAAGGTTCGGCGTGGCGGACCTGGCGGACCTTTACGTCAAACTGGTGGAAGAAGCGGATGAGGGGGATGAGGGGGATGAGGGGGTGCGGACATGAATACGACCATTTTGCGCTCGATGATGATGACGTCGCTGCGGGACAAGACGTTGTTTCCGGTGGGGCTTTTTGTCGGGCTTGGCCTGTACATCGACACGCCCGGATATGCGCCCAGGCTGATGGTGGGCGTCATGGCGCTCGGCGCGCTGTTCTGGGCGATGGCCGGGCAGTCGTTCCAGGTGCTGCAGCAGCGGAACAAAGGGGTGTACAAACTGCTGCGCGTCGCGCCGCTGCCTTCTCTTTCCTTCATCTGGTGGATGATCGTGTCACGGACGATCCTTGGCGTAGGCATGAGCGGACTTATCGTGCTTACCGGCGTCCTGCTGTTCGACATCCGGGTGACGGCTGCGGGGCTGGCGTGGAGTGTGCTGCTTTTGATCGCCGGATCCCTTTGCTTCACCGCCCTTGGCTTTTTCGTCGCCAATCTGGCGAGGAACGAAGCCCAGGTGAACATGATCGCGAACCTGCTTTATGTGCCGATGGTGTTTGGCAGCGAGGCGTTTTACAGCCTGGAGAAGGCGCCCGCGTGGCTGGCGGCCGCCGGCAAAGCGTTCCCTTTTCAGTATCTGGTGGACGGGTTGAATCGGACGTTGGTGCTTGGCGAGTCGCTGCCGCTGTTCCCCTTGCTGATGCTTGTGCTGTTCACGGTGATCGGTTTGCTGCTTGCGGCGGTGACGTTCCGATGGGATGAACATCAGGCGCTTCTGGGGGCCAGAGGGTAACGGACAGGAAGACAACAAAGACCTTGGGGATGGCAGTCCTCAAGGTTTTTTTGATGAAGTCGAGCCTCAACATGGATTGTAAAAGAATTTCCTATATTGGTACTATTTTTTTGAAATCGCGGACTTTCATTTTTGCACAGGCCGTTCATGAACCCAACGTCTTCATGAGCAGTTCTTTGTTTTGAATTTTGATCCGTTTGTCAGTGATCGCAATTGCTCCAATTTCGATCAATGATGCGAGTGCTCGGTTGACGCTCCTGATCGGTGTTTTGGCGACGATCGAAATCGTCTGTTTGCTCAAATCGTCCAAAATGCCCATATCCCCGTAGTCCATGATGCACTTTGCCACGCGTTCACGCACGTTGTAAAGCTGGATGAAAACCATGTTGTCCGAATAACGTTTCATGCACCTGGACAAATGGGAGATGATGCCCAACGTAAAGTTGAAATCGTCTTTCATCCATTGCATCAAATGTTGTTTGTGAAGGATATGCAACACGCAATCTTCCAATGCCGTGATCTCGATCGTTTTGAACCCGGGACAAAAGATTTGCAATTCACCAAAAAAGTCACCCGGTCCATATTTGTCGATACAGGCCGTCGTGCCGTCAAGATCCTGGATGAATCCCATGGCGGTGCCTTGCTCGACAAAATAAACAAACTGATTGTCTTCCCCGGCGTGGAGAATCGCATTTCCCTTCCCGTATCTTCTCGTGATGAGATGCCCTTTCAACGATTCCGGCATGTTCTTCAAATGATTCAACATGCGGCTTCACCTGTTTTGGGTCAATTGACCTGTCCACGTTTTGATCGACAGTCTACCATAGGACTTAGCCGAGGCCAAGGCGGTCATTCTTTTTTATCCCAAGCAGCGCGCTTTTGAAAAAACAAGAAGGGAGCATTCCGGATGTCCAGACGCATTCTCATCGACACGGATGCCGCCGCGGATGGAATCGTCGGTCTTGTCATGGCCCTGAGAGATCCGTCCGTCGATATCGCAGCGGTTACAACCGTGGCCGGCAAAGTCTCCGTGGAGCAGGCAACCCGCAATGCCCTGACGGCCATTGAGTATGCGGCCAGGGCCAAACCGCCGGTTTATCGGGGCAGCAGCAAACCGCTATACCAGGACCACGTTCCGTTCGAAAAATTGGCGGGAAAACGGGTTGAGCGATTTGCAGGTTGAAGACCCCGTTGCGGTTCCCGAAAAGGAATCAGCCGTCAATGCGATGATTTCGGAAGCGGATAAAGGCGCCCTTGAAATTTTGGCACTCGGTCCGTTGACCAATCTTGCCGCCGCGATGATGAAAAAGCCGTCCGCCATGAGGAAAGTATCCCGCATTTTCATTTCCGGCGGATGCTTCAATAAAGGAAATGTCGGGCATCTTGCAGCGTACAATCTGTGGAAGGACGCGGATGCCGCCGATTTCGTCCTTGGCTTCGGAGTGCCCATCACGATGGTCACGATCGAGGCTGCCGACGACGAGGAAACGCGCCTGTACCAGGGAGATCGCGAACGGGCAAGATCATCGCGATGCGGCGCTTTCTGCATGGACAGCAACACCTTGCTTTATCAAGGAAACGCCCGATACGGAGAAGCTTATGTTACCCTCCCGGGGGCAGCAGCTGCCGCAGTTGCCCTTGCCCCCTGGCTCGTCAAAGAAAGCAGGGACAGCTATACCCGCATCGAATTGAGCAGCGATTTGGCCTATGGCGCAACCGTGAACGATTTTCGGGAACGCGACAGGACGGAATATGTAGCCCAAAAAACCGTGTTTCCGCCTTTCAACTGCAAAGTGGTGTGTTCGCTGCATGGAGAGTCATTCAAATCATTCCTGTTTGACCGCATCTTGTAACGGGAGGTGCCCGAAATGCGCAAACTCATAATCGACACGGATACAGGCTCGGATGATGCCGTGGCCATCGTGATGGCGTTGCGTGAACCAAGCGTGAAAGTGGTGGCATTCACCACCGTATCCGGCAACGTCGAAGTTGAGCAAGCCACCTACAATTGCTTGCAATCCATTGATTATGCAGGCACCTACAAGCCGCCGGTTTACAAAGGCGCTGCAAGGCCGCTGCAGGGCGAATACGAAAATGCCGAGCAAGTGCATGGAAAAGACGGCATGGGCGATGTCGGATTCAGGGCGCCTGAAACGGAAGCGGAGGACGAATTCGCCGTCGATGCCATGTTGCGCATCATCCGGGAAGGAGATGGGGACATCGAGATTTTGACGATCGGCCCGCTTACGAACCTGGCATTGGCCATGATGCAGGAGCCGGAAACGATGCGAAAGGTGCCCCATCTCTATATCATGGGAGGCGCTTTGCCTTACAGCAATCCGCATGCGGTATGGGCGGAATACAACATGATGACGGATCCCGAAGCGGCTGCGATTGTATGCGATTTCGGCATTCCCTTTACGATGGTCACCCTGGAGGCGTGTTGGGGAGACATGCGCTTTGATGAAGCGGACATCAAGCGTTTTCGTGAAATCAACGAAACGGGGCGGTTCTGCATGGATTGCAACCGTACGGCCATCGAACTCGCCAGAAAACTGCATGGTGCGGGCAGTTTCGATCTGCCGGACCCCGCCGCATTTGCGGCATTGGTTCGTCCGGATCTGATCAAGGAACGTTTCCGCAGCTTCACCCGCGTTGACCGCCATGGGACTTACACGCGCGGCGCAACCCTTTTTCAGGCCGAAGAAAGAACCTTCATGCAAGATGCCTTCGGATTTCCCCATCGCGCGCCCAACTCCACGATCGTCACGGCGATGGATGGAAAAGGGTTCAAAGACTATCTTTTTGATCTGCTGAGCAGGTGAGGGAATGGCAATCACAAAGCGCCAATAAATCCGGCGGCATAAGAACAGACTGACTTCGAATCCGATGAACCAAACCACATGGGAGAAACCACATGAGCGTGATCAACGTCATGTGGTTTCTTTTTTCAACTTTGCAATCCAAGCAAAAAAAGGTTATGAATGAATTATAGGATCTTCGAATTGATCAACAAACTGGCAGATGCCATAAAAGGAGCAATGACCAATGGCCGAACTGCCCGAAATCGCCAAGCTGTCGGGGCAAATGAGAGACACCCTGCGCGGAAAGACGATCCGGACCATCACGCTGCTGCAGGAGAAATGCGCCAACATCCCGCCCGCGGAGTTTCAACAACGAACCGAAGGGGCGAAGATCGTCGACATCCGCTACAAAGGGAAATGGATCATCACGTCGCTGGACAACGGCGAACATATTCTTTTGTCGCTGGGCATGGGCGCGGATATTTTGTACTTCGATGACGGGCGGAAGGCGGCAGACAAATACCAGGTCAAGGTTCTCTTTCGCGACGGCACGGGGTATACCGCCCGCTTTTGGTGGTTCGGCAAATTCCTTCTGGTTTCCAATGGCGAACTGGCATCAGAGCCCAATACGAAGGACATCGCGATCGATCCGTTTGATGAACGGTTCACCTTTGAGCATTTTTCGAACCTTTTGAAGGGGAAAAAGATGCAAATCAAAGCTTTCCTGATGGACCAGAAAAATGTCGGCGGCATCGGGAACGCGTACATGCATGACATTCTGTTCAAGGCGCGTCTGCATCCCCAAAAGAAGATCTCGGACATGAGCGGAGAAGACATCCGTGCGTTGTACCATGCCATCAAGGAGATTTTGAATCTCTCGCGGGAAAAAGGCACGTTTGCGTACGAAAGCGACTTTTTCGGGCAAAAGGGCGGTTTTACGACGGACGATTTCCTGGTGGGCTACAAAGAAAAGAAACCGTGCCCGGTCTGCGGCGAGTCGATCGTGTCCATCAAAACGGGCAGCACGTCCACGTTCATCTGCCCGGCTTGCCAGATTCGGTGAGTATTTCCAGCATCCTGTTTGACTGTTTCGTGTTTGCCAATCGGCCTCATCTCCGGATAAAAATCTTTGGGTGACGACCTTGATGAGAAACGTTTGTTTGATCATTCCGCTTCTCCTGCTGCTCGTGGCTGCATGCACAACCCATGGGCAGAAAGAGGGTATCCTTGGCGCTCCGCAGGAAAAGGGATTGGAATCCAATCCTTTCATGGAAACGGCTGCATCCTTGGAGGAACTTGAACAGGCCCGAAAGCCGGACATCGAACTTGAATCCGTTCCTCCTCCGGAATCTGCGCCAACGCCTGAAACGGCCACAGCCATCCCCGCCATCCAAATCGTCAAATCTGCGAGAGAAGGCGGAAGGGGTCCCCTCACGAAAGAAGAGGTGTCCATCGGGGGGATCCGAATCGGGGATTCGCAGGAGGCAGTGCTCGGACTGCTTGGCGAACCATCTTTCATCCAGGAAGGCGGCTGGGGAACGCCGTTCGTTCACTGGCATTACGAACATCACAACGTGTACATCGACTTTTACCGCTCGTCCGGGAGTGAGCCTGCCGGCGGTGTGGCGTCCATCGTCGTAAACGACCCTTCACCCTTGAAAACGGACAAACAAATCGGCATCGGCGATCCGCTTTCGTCCATTCTGCAGGCGTACGATCAAGTGATTGGCACCGAAGAATCCGACGGCGTCATGAATGTCTACATCAACGGCACCCATGAAGAGGAACGCTTTTATGTCCCGCAACTTCATTTCTTGCTGGAAAACGGCCGGATCACCCATATTGAACTGACCACCAACCTGATTGATCCGGAACATGTACCATGAACCGTCCGGATATGGGAGAGCCGGCGATTCGTACGCAAACCGGCGGAAAATCGCCGCTTCCGAACGGTTCCTGCACCCTCGTGAAGACGAAAGGTCGCCCGATTGGGCGACCTTTGGTGATTTTGTCAAAGGTTATTCAAGCGATTCCAGAAGCGCCTTCATTTGCGGGTCGAGTTTCAACGTGTTCAGGATCATTTGCAACGCTTCTGCGCGGGTGGAGAGGCTCTTCGGATCGAATTTGCCGTTGCCTTTGCCGCTCACGATGCCGGCTTGCGCCGCCGCCACAATCTCGCCGGCCGCATAAGTGTCGTCCAGGTCCAGGAATCGGCCTTGCGCGGGATCCTTGGCCACGTGTTCCAGATTGACGATCTTGAGCAGCATGACCACCATTTCTTCGCGGGTGATCGGTTGGTCCGGCCTGAACGTGCCGTCCGTATAGCCCGTGACCAGTTGCAGTTTGGCGATCATGCCGATCGTCTGCTCCGCCCAATGTCCGCTCGCGTCCGCAAATGCCGGTGCTGCATTGGCCTGATTCGCTTTTTCGACTCTGGATGCCATCGTTTGCAACAGTCCGGTTTCATTGACCCTGCTGGTGACAAAAACGTTGCCGGATGCTTCCGTTGTCGTTTCCGGTGTCGGTTCTTCGGACGAAGGTTCCGGTTCCGTCGGCGGCTCATCCGGCGTTGTCGGCGCCGGTTCTGGCGACGGCGGAGCGGAGGACCGGGACGCCGGAAGCGTGACCGCTTTGCTCGTAATGGGGTCGAGCCCCGGGGCATGAAACGCCAGCTGCGCACCCGTGACCCGGGAGGTGTTGGCGGCCCCCAGGTCGGTGAAGGTAACGACGCCTTCATGCGCCGTCGCCGTCAAGGTGCCTTTCAACGTCCACTTGCCGCTGTCGTGTTTGGATGCGGTCACGACCGTGTTGTTGTCGCCCGTGCTCACATTTCCGAACGCATCCACCAGCGTGACGACCGGCTGCCGGGCAAACAGGCCGCCGTTGGCGGCAGGTTCGGCGATATCCGTCGCCAGGGACAACGCCGTCGCCGGGCCTGCAACCGGCGAGAAGGTGAGCGCATTCGTCTCCGGTGTTGCTACGCCGTCCACCAGGAAGCTGATGGATTGCGTTCCGGCCTTGTGGAGTCTCAGATTGGCTTTCGCCTCGCCGTTTGTGAACGTGAGGGTGACGTCGTTCGGTCCTTCTTCCAGTTTCGTGCCGCCAAAGAAACCATAGGAACCGTCCGGGGCTTGTCCGTAGACGGAAATGGTGACCGTGACCGTACTGGCGCCATTGAATGAAAGATCCGTATCACCCAGCGAGTCTTTGACCGTCAGCGTAATCTCGGTATCTTCGCCGGTTGCGGGGGTCGTGGAAGCGGCGGAGGCGCCGGCCGTATATTTGGGCACCGCCGCATATTTCATCACGTACGGTTTGTAGGACGGCGTCACAATCACCACGTAAGGCGTGTCCTGGCCGTCGATTGCAATGCCCAAACTCATGGCGGTGTCAGCCGAAAATCCCGGATCCCCGACGTACTCCCAGCCGCTCCCGTTGAATCTCATCACGCTCGCTTTGTTGCCATGCGCTTTGTCCGAATAAACCAGGTAGGGCGTATCGGCACTGTCAAAAGACAGGGAGTTGAATAAGGCGATATTTTCCGTAAAGCCACGGCTCCCCACAATCTCCCAGTCGTGGCCGTTCCATTTTTTCACGGTCGCAGCAGCGGTGATTACGGTATCCGTGTAGGCAACATAGAGGTTGTCCTGGCTGTCGATTCTGAGGACGGGATAATCGGCGGTGCCATCCGAAGCGGCCCCGGCGCCCAAATCGATCCAGCTCGTTCCGTCAGGCGTCAATGTCTTGACGAACACTTTGTTGCCGCTTTCCGAATCCTTGAACGCAACATAGGGGGTGTCATTGCTGTCGAACACGAGGGATGGAAAACTGGCCAATCCGGCGGTGAAGTTGGCATTTCCCACGGTCGCCCAATTGTTTCCGTCAAATTTTTTTACCGTCATTTGATTGTTGCCGGAAGTGTCCGCATAGGCAACGTAGGGCGTTTCGTGGCTGTCGATGGCGATTGCGACTGATGAGATGCTGCCGTTGGAAAATCCCGGATTGCCCACCGTCACCCAACCGCTTCCGTCAAATTTGCTGACCGTTGCTTTCTGGCCATTCAAATAATCGGCATAAGCAACATAAAGGTTGTCGTTGCTGCTGATCGCCATGGTCGTATGTTGGGCAATCCCGCTTGAGGCGTTCCCGTCTCCCACGTTCACCCAGTTTGTTCCATCAAAACGTTTGACCGTTGCCTTGCTGCCGTTTCCGATGTCCGACATTGCCGCATAAGGGGTGTTGTTGCTGTCGATCACGATGGAGGGGTACATCGAATTGCCTCCCGGATAAACGGCTGAACCGGCGTCATGCCAGATCTTGCCCGATTCAGTCTGGGCCGCCAGCTGCACGGGAAACAACAGCATGGCGATGCCGAGTGCCAGCACGAAAACCCGCAGCATTTCCCTTTTCTTCAAATAATGTTTCGTTTTGCATAAATAAATCCCCCTGCCAAGATGTTTGAATTATGGAAAAATAGCATAAAATCAAAGAATATCTTGAAAGAAATCAACTTCCATATATAACTATTGAGTATAATATTACAATTCATGGACTTAACAAAAACTGAAATTTGCACATCGCACACTTTGCATCAAAACGTCAACACGGGAAGGTCTTCGATCGGAAACGACCAGCTCCGGTTTTGCAAACGAAAGGGAAAAAGCCGCCCGATGGGCGGCCTTCGCGGACGGATGTCCAAGCGAATGTTTTCATGGCGGGCCGAAGAGTTCGCCATTTTGCCTTCATTTCCATCTTCAATTCCCGCCGTTTTCAGGGTATGATAAAACAGGCAGCCAAGAATCAGTTGCAAGAAAGGATGATTCTTCTTGACGGCAATTTGGGTCGGCTCGGTCATCATTTTTGTCATCTTGCTCGGTTTGACCATCTGGGTGACCAACAAAGCGTATTCACGCAAATGGGAAGAGTGACGGCGGATCGGTGGCGAATGCCAACCGGTCCGTTCTTTTTTTCGTTCATCGTCTTGACGCCTTGCCGGGTGCGCCGATGAAAGCGAGCACGTCATCCAGGCGCTGCGGCGGCACTTGCCCGAGAAGATCGCCTTTGGCCGCGAGCCGGCGTTCCATGTTGAGCAGATGGAAGTGCTGCGGCTTGACCCCGGCCCGCACTTCGTCCCATGTGAGCGGCGTCGAGACGGAAGCGGCGACCCTCGCTCGCGGCGTGTAGGGGGCGGACAGCGTTTTGCCTGGCCAATGCTGCAAATAATCGAAATAGATGAGGTCCCCGCGGTCCTTGACCAATCGTTCCAGGGTGAACAGGCGGGGATGTTTCTCGCAGACGAACCGGCCGACAAAAAGGCCGAGCGCCCGCAACTGTTCGAAGGTGTGCCCCGGCTGGAGCGGCACGATGATTTGCACGCCGGTGGCGCCTGACGTTTTTGGCACCGAGACGATGCCGAGGGAGTCGAGCACTTCGCCGACGATGGCCGCCGCTTCCATGATGCGGGGTTCTTCGTCCCGGGACGGGTCGAGGTCGATGACCCATTCCGGCGGTTCCGTGCTCCCGATTCGTTCGAAGGAAGCGTGAAATTCGAGCGCGCCAAGATTGCCCAGCCAGAGCAGGGTGGCCAGCTTGTCCAGGCGTACATAACGAATCCCGCCCGACATCGCGGTGCTGACGAAAGAAGGCAGCGGTTCGGGCGCATTTTTTTGGTAGAAGGAGTGGCCATGGATGCCGTGGGGCCAGCGGATGACCGTCAGGTACCGGTCGCGGCAGTGCCGGATGAGACAAGGCGAGAGCGCGACCAGTTTCTGCAGGTAGACGAGTTTGGTGATGCCCATCTCGGGCCAGAGCGGTTTTTCCGGGTTTGTGATGATGAGTTCGTGGCCGTCCACGACGATGGTGCCTTTGTCCGTTTTCGCCATGCGTCCGCCTCCTGACCGCCGGAATGTTCAATCCGGAAACCGGCATTCCTCCGCCGGTATGTCCACGATCGCCTGGATGCTCGGATGCCGCATCGTGCCCTGCGGGGTCCATTCGAGAAACTGCACCTTCACCGCAATCTCCGGCCTGACCCAGACGGCGCCCTCCGTGCGCTGCGGTTCGTTGGCAAAAGGCCGCCTCGGCAACGTGAGCGGCAGCAACCGCCCGGTCAGTTCCCGCCAGTCCGCCCGGCCCAGCTTGCCGGTCCCCGCATGGCCGATGTACAAAAATCGCCCGTCCTCCGCAAACAAGCCAAGAAGCAATGCGTTGACGATGCCGTTCCGCAGCGTGACGCCCCCGACGGCGGCGACCAGGTCTCTCATCAGCTTCACTTTCCGCCAGCGGCCGTCTTTCCCGCCCGGCGCATAGGCGCTCGACAGCTCCTTGCAGACGATCCCTTCCATGCCGAATTGCTTCATGACCGCGAGGAGGCGTTCCCCGTCCGCCACGCTGTCCACCAGCTGCACGTTGTCCCGCGGCCGGACGATTTCGGCGAGCCGTTCCTGCCGCTCGCGCAGCGGCCGGGAGGTCAGCCATTCGCCGTTGAGGTACAGAAGGTCGAAAATCATGTAGGTCGCCGGTTCGCGTCCGGCCGCCAGCCGGATGGCCGCTTCATGGCGCAGGTTGTCCCTTTTCATGATTTGGTAAAACGAAGGTTTTCCGCCCCTGATTGCAATCACTTCCCCGTCCAGGACGAAGGAAGTCGCGGAGCACCAGGCCGTTGGATCGGCCAATTCCGGGTACTGGCGGGTGCGGTCGTGGAGGCGGCGGTTGATGAGCCGGGTTTCCGTCCCGTCGCAGTAGGTAAGCATGCGGACGCCGTCCCACTTCACCTGGGCGATCCAGCCGTCCCCGGCCGGCACCCGGTCCGCCCGCACCGGTTCAAAAGGCTTCACCGGCTTCAGGTTCATGCGCAGGCCCGAACCTTCACTTGTCCGGAAGCGGCATCAAGAGACCGGTTCGCCCGAACCGATCGGCGCGGTTTCGGTGCCGTCGGCGACTCCGGCCGTTTTCCTGCGACGTCCGCCGCCTTTCCGGTTGCTTGCTCCCGGCTTCTCCGCGCCATCTGCGCGGCCGGACCGTTCCGCCGCCGTGGCCGATTCCGTTGCAGGATTCGCCGCTTCCGCCGATTTCACCGTTTTGTTCGCGCCGTCCGCACCCGCCGTATTTCCCGCCGCACCTCCGGATTCGTTTGTTTTGTCCGTCTTTTTGCCTCTCGCCGCCTTCTTGCCGGCCGTTTCGTTCGCCATTTCCCGTTGCGCCGTCGCCCGAGCCAGTTCCAGGCTTGCCTGCAGCGCCTCCATCAGGTTGACGACGCTCTCCTTCGGCATCTCCGGCGCCGCCACCACCTGTTTTCCGCCGATTTTCGCCTCGATGGCCTCCATCAGCCGTTTCCGGTACTCGTCCTCGAATTTCGCCGGTTCGAACGGCACCGACAGTTGTTCGATCAACATTTTGGCCATGGCCAGCTCCCGCTCGTCCACCTTGTCGTCCGCCGGCAAGTTCGGCACCTGGCTGACGGGGCGGATTTCCGCCGGATAATACATCGTCACCATGGACAGGCATCCGTCCACGACGCGGATGGCGGCAAGCGACCCTTTGGACCGCAGGGTAACGTTGGCGATGCCGATTTTGCCCGTTTCGAGCAGCGCCCGTTTGAGCAGGTTGTACGCGTTGGCGCCGGTGTCGCCGGGGGACATGTAGTACGTTTTCTGGAAGTAGATCGGGTCGATTTCCCGCAAGTCGACGAAGTCGACGATTTTGATCTCTTTGCTCGATTCTTCGCCCAGCGCCTGCAGCTCTTCCTTTTCGAAGGTGACGAATTTGCCGGGTTCATACTCGTACCCTTTGATGATGTCCTCCCAGGGCACCTCGCCGTCACAGCCGTCGCACGTTCGCGTGTACCGGATCGGGGCGTTCGTTTTGCGATGGAGCAGTTTCATGCTGATGTCCTGGTTTTCCGTGGCGGTGTACAGCTTGACGGGCACGTGGACAAGCCCGAAGCTGATGGCGCCTTTCCAGACCGTGTGCATGGCGGGTCCTCCTTCGTTAATGCATCCGTTTCTTTCCATGTGTATGTGGCGTCCGCGCAGGGGTATTCCCATTGTGCCCAAAAAGCGCATGTTTCACGTGGGGATGAGGGAAAAATAGGGAACAGACGACGGGAGCAAAAGCAGAGGCACAAGGAAAGACAACGAAGGACGGAAGGACGGACACAAAAGGAGGAGCGTTCATGCGACCATCGATTCAAGCGGTCCCGCGCAGGGCGGGGCTGAAAAGCGAAATCCGGCGATTGCGGAAAACCGGCTATATCCCGGCTTCGGTGTACGGCAAGGCGATTCCGCCGATGGCCGTCGCCGTGGACGAGAAGGAAATGCTGCAGGTCTTGCGCCAGCTGGACAACCACATCCTGGACATGGACATTCCCGGACACGGGAAGCAGCCGGTTCTGATCAAGGAGATGCAGCGGGACAAGTTGGTGGGCGGACGGATCGTGCACATGGATTTCTTCCGCATTTCGCTGACGGAACCGGTGCGGGCGACGGTGAAGGTCGAGCTCATCGGAGAACCCGCCGGGCTGGGCAAAGGCGTCGTTCTTCAGCATACGCTGGAAAGCGTCGAGGTGAAGGCGCTGCCGCAGGAGTTGCCGGGAGCGATCACGGCGGACGTGAGCCGCATGGTGCCCGGGGATACGCTCACCGTTGCGGATTTGGAGATGCCGCCGGGCGTCACGTGCCTGACCGATCCGACCGCGCTTATCGCCACGGTGCTGGAAGTGCATCCGGTGAGCGAGGAAGAGCTGACCGAGATGAAAGCGGAAGCGGAGAACGGAGGAGGATTGAAGGAATCGAGCGGCGCAAAGCTGTCCGACCGGCCGAACACGGCGGACGTGCGGTAGAAGCTGCCCCCATGCTCCCATGCAAAAAGCTCCCCGCACGGCCAGATGAAGGCCTGGCGGGGAGCTTGCGTTGTTTCCGGCAAGTTACATCGGTTCTTCGACGTACTGCCGGTCGCCGTTGAAGCGGTTGTAGTAGACGCGGTAACGTTTGTTGTCCTTCGGGTCGATGAACACTTCGGCGATCGGTTCGTAGCCGGGATCGGGCAGGGAGACCCGGTTCGGGTCGTCCGTTTTTGCCTTGTATCTCCGATCGAAGTACCCCCAGCTGAGCAAGATCAGGGCGACGAGGACCGCCGCCGGCAAGCCGAAAAGGAAAAGGGTGATCAAAATGGCGATCACGCGAGCCTCCTGAGTTTGACGGCCGTACCGTAGGCCACGATTTCGCTCATGTTTTGACCCACGTCACCGCTGTCGAACCGCATCATGACCACCGCGTCCGCGCCCATTGCGTGGGCGTTCTGCACCATCCGGTCCATCGCCTGACGCCGGGCGTCTTCGATCATTTGCGTGTATTGCGTAATTTCGCCGCCGACCAGGCTTTTCAGCGATGCGAGGATGTCGCCGCCGATGCCCCGCGCCCGCACGACGACGCCGAAAGTCGGACCGAGCACTTCGGTGATTTCATAGCCGGGCACGTTTTCTGTCGTTACGATAATCATGGTCTTCCCGCCTTTCACGGTTTTGTTTGTTGGGGATGAATGGAAAGAGTCCAATGCGCGCGGTTTGCCGTGGTGCCGGCAAGCCGCGTTTTCCCTCTAATACGGAAAAAGTACCGGCAAAGTTTCAATTCGGGTAAAATGGTGTCAGAAAAAAGTGCCAATGCGTCGGAGGCCGGGATTGTCCGATCATGCGGCGGATGTGCCGGGATGGTTCGGCTGTAATGCGGCTATTTTGATTTTTTCCATCTTGCAGGTCATGACTGTGGCGGGCGAATGGGGGTGCGACGATGGTGAATCCGCTCGGGCAGGCCGAATGGTTTCCCCTCGGCGAACAGGCGCTGATCGTGCGCTTTCGCCGGGAAGGGGGCGAGTCCGGCGGCACGGCGATGCGCACATTGGCGGCGCTGGCGGAGAAAATCGCGGCGGAGGCGCCGCCGGGCCTTGCAGAACTGGTCCCCGCGGGGGTTTCGCTGGCCATCCATTATGATCCGCTGAAATCCGGATTTGATGAGTGGCGGAGGCGCCTTGAAACGTGGATTGGCGAGCTGCGCGTTATGCAAGGGGACGCAGGTCGGCTGGTGGAAATTCCCGTTTGCTACGGCGGCGAGTTCGGGCCGGACTTGCCCGATCTGGCCCGCCATGCCGGCATCGGCGAAGAGGAAGCGGTGCGGTTGCACAGCGGGGCGGAGTATGTCGTCGGCATGATCGGGTTCGCCCCGGGCTTTCCGTATTTGCATGGCTTGCCGGAACGGCTCGCGATGCCGCGCCGGTCCGAACCGCGCACGAAAGTGCCCGCCGGCTCGGTGGCCGTCGGAGGCGGGCAGACCGGCATTTACCCGGCGGACTTGCCGGGCGGCTGGCACATCATCGGACGGACGCCGGTCCGGCTGTTTAACCCGGAGATGCTCCCGCCAAGTTTGCTCGCTCCCGGCGACCGGGTGCGGTTCGTGCCGGTGGATGAGGCAGAGTTTCGGCGGTTGTCGCGCGCCGGGAACGGCTTGTCGAATGATGGCGCCTTGCCGGGCATGGACAAGTCCGGTTTGTCAGGGACGAAAGCCGGGTTTCGCGTGCGAAAACCCGGTTTGTATACCACGTTGCAGGACTTCGGGCGCGCCGGTTTCCAGCGGTACGGCGTCACCCCGGGCGGCGTGATGGACCGGTACAGCTACCGGTTGGCCAACCGGCTCGTTGGCAACCGTGCCGGCGAAGCGGTGCTGGAAATGACGGTGGCGGGGCCCGAACTGGAAGTGCTGGAGGATGCAGTGGTGGCGTTCGTCGGCGCGGACATGGCGGCATCGGTCAACGGGGAACGGTTGCCGCATGGCCGCCCGGTCCGCGTGAAAACGGGGGACGTGCTGCGGTTTGGCTCCGTCCGGGCGGGATGCCGGGCCTATCTGGCCGTTGCCGGCGGTTTCGACGTGCCGGCGATGCTTGGCGGCCGCGGCGCCTGCCCGTCCGCCGGGCTGCCCGGCCTGCTCGGCCGGGCGCTCAAGCCCGGGGATGTGCTGCCCGTCGGGGAACCGGTTCGGGGAGCAGAGAGGCATGCCGCCGGAGAAGGCGGCTTCGGGAATGTGGCCGGGGACGGCGAAGTTGCAGGCAACGGACGGCCTGTGCCCTGGTTCGTTGCGCCCCCGTTGTCGATGCCGGCCGCCGGCTCGACGGTCACGATTCGTGTTCTGCCCGGCCCCGAATTTGACCGACTGTCTCCGGAGGCGGCCGGTTTGTTGCTGGAACGGGTGCATACGGTCGGGAACCGTTCGAATCGGATGGGGTTGCGGCTGGTTTGCGACGAGCCGGTTCCGTTGCCGGAAGCGGGCGGCATGGTATCCGAAGCGGTGGCATGGGGGACCGTGCAGCTTCCGCCCGGCGGCGAACCGATCGTGCTGGCGGCCGACCGGCAAACGACGGGCGGCTACCCGCGCGTCCTGCAGGTGATCGCGGCGGATCTGCCTTTGCTCGGCCAATTGCCGCCGGGCGCCCGGGTTTTGTTCCGGCCGGTGGATCTTGCCGAAGCCGTGGCCGCTTTGGCCGCCGCAGAACGGCACATGCGCACGCTGGAGTGGGCGATCGACCGCCGGTTGGGGGATCCGGGATGAAGGTTTCTTTTTTCAACCCGTTGCACACCGGGATTTGGATGACAGAAGAGCATGCGGATTTCGGAACGATTTTCTGATGAATGATCAATCTGTTTCTGGACGACGTTCAGACTGAAGTTCATGCGGCTGCCGAACGTGCCAATGCCGGCAAAGGACGTTGGATGACGCGCCGGCAGGATCGATTTGGCGATCAAAATCACGAACCACGAGGAGGAGAAGCATGGGACGGGAGAAACGGATCGACCTCAATTGCGACATGGGGGAAGGATTTGGCATATACCGGGTCGGGGATGACGAAACGTTGCTCCGCCACGTGACGTCGGCGAACATCGCCTGCGGGTTTCATGCCGGCGACCCGACGGTCATGCGGCGGACCGTCCGGCTTTGCCTGGAGCACGAAACGGCCGTCGGCGCCCATCCGGGATTGCCGGACCTCGTCGGCTTCGGGCGAAGGCACATGGCCATTCCGGCGGAGGAAATCCGCGATTTGGTTCTTTATCAAATCGGGGCGCTCCATGCCATCGCCTCGGCGGAAGGTGCGCGATTGGCCCACGTCAAACCGCACGGCGCCCTTTATCATATGGCCAACCGGGACAGGACCGCGGCGGAAGCGGTGGCTGAAGCCGTTGCCCGGGCTTCCGATGCATGCGGACATCCGCTTCTGCTGGTGGCGCCGCCCGAGGGTGAACTGTCCGGGGCGGGTGTGCGGCACGGACTGTCCGTGTTGCGGGAAGCGTTCGCCGACCGGCTGTATGCGCCGGACGGCTCCCTCGCGCCGCGGGGGACGCCGGGCAGCGTCCTGTCAGCGGAAGAGGCTGCGGATCAGGCGCTGGCCATCGCCATGGGAGAAGCCGTGAAGGCTTCCGGCGGCAGCCATGTCCGAATCGCGGCCGACACGATCTGCGTGCACGGCGATTCACCGGGCGCCGTACGGGCAGCGGAAGCGATCCGCCGCAAGCTGGAACAGGCGGGTTTTGCGGTCTGTCCCGCCATTTCGCGCGAATAAGGGAAGTTTCTTCCGTTATTTGCCCCGGAACCCCGGTTTCAGCAGAGAGAGAGGCGGTAAACCAAAAATGCCTCAACCCGCCGCTGTTCACCCACCCGCGCAAAAAAGAGTTGCGGCACACCGCCGCAACCCGTACCCAAGCTTCATGAAATCCGTTTCCGCATGCAATCCGCGCCCATTTTCTGCACCCAGCCGCTTTCGGCGGGCAGGCCGCGCTTCGGCAGAAGATAGCGCCGCCGCGCCGCCAGGGCGCTTTCGTGCATTTTTTCTTCGGCAGCCAGGGCCGCAGTGCCGATCCGGCACAGGGCGCGCTTCAGGGTCACAAGCTCATCCAGCTTTTCGTCAGCGAAAGCGAGGGTTTCCTTCACATGCGGCGGCAGCCCGCTTTCCCCGGCAAGCGACACCGGCACGTGCAGCAGGCTGCAAGACGGCTGCAACGCCAATTCGCACGATTCACCGGCCAATTTCGCCAGCTGCGTCACCAGGCGCGCGGCATCCCGCAGGTCGGTCCGCCACACGCCCTGCCCGTCGATCAGCCCGATGCCGAGCCGCCAACCGGCGGGCACGCCATGAGCCATCACCGACGCCAAATTTTTTTCCTTGCCGGCCACGAAATCGAGGCCGATCCCGTTGACCGGAAGCCCGGTCAACCGGCCGTAATGCTCCGCGGGTGCGTAGGGAATCTGCAGCATGATGCGGAGCCCCTGCGCTGCCTGGCGCAACACCGCGTACGCCTTCTCCATCGCTTCCCAATCGGCAGACGACATTTCACCGCCCAGGCATGGTTCCTCCAACTGCACCCAAACCGCGCCTGCTTCCGCCAAATCCGCGAGCACTTGCCCGTACAACGGCGCCAGTTTGCCGATCCAATGGCCGACCGATTCACCGTCAGCCCGATCGGCCAGTTTCACGAAGGAGTACGGGCCGACCAATACCGGCGCCGTTTCCAGACCGAGCATCCGTTTCGCTTCCGCATACGCCGCAAGCGGCTTGTTCACCGTCAGCGACGGTTCACGGCCGCCAAGCTCCGGCACCACGTAATGGTAACCGGTCCCGAACCAGTCCGCTTTCCGGCAGGCAGCCGCCCCGTCCGTCCCGCGGGCCATGGCGAAATACAGTTCCGTCGAAACCGGCCCGCCCGCATAGGCGAACCGTTCGGGCACGAGGCCGAACATGGCGGCCGCATCCAGCATGTGGTCATACAGGCTGAAATCCCCCGACGCGATCCAGTCGATGCCGGCTTTGCGCTGTGCGTTCAGCCCCTTCAGGCGGAGTTCCGCCATGCAGTCCAGCAGTTCCTTCTCGCCGATCGTACCCGACCAATATTGTTCAAGCAAAACGCTCCACTCCCGGTTTTCGCCGATGCGCGGATAACCGAGCGTGGCCGTCAGCATTTGGTTCATCCCGAAAAACCTCCCCGAGGCAAAACGATGTATTAATAAATATACATTCATATTTATAAATATTCAACATCGAAATGCGGGAATTCGCGAGGGGGCCGCACGAGAGGAGCCGTTTGCGCAGCCGGCAACAAAAAACACCGGACCATGAATGTCCGGCGCATCCTTTTCAAGCTGTTGGTTTGTGATGAGCATGCCTGGCTCGGTTTGGCACGGGAAAACTCGCATACGTCATGTATGGCACGGGAACGGGCCAGCCGGCGTCCCGCAAGGGCACGGCACATCCATCGGCTCTCAAGCCCCGCACGGCACGGAAACGGCCGTCCTACCGCCGGGTGAGCTTGCCGAGTTCGCTGACGATCGCTTCCATCTCGGAGATGCTGAAGGCGGACTTGCCGTCAACCCACTCGTAGATGTCGAGCAGATCTTCGTACCGTTCCAAAGGAAACAGGTCGGCGCGCATGGCGCCCGCGGAGGCCATTTTCAGCTTTGCTTTGATCTCTTCCACCATGTAGGCGATGTTTTCTGCGCTGGGTACGGACAAATCGGGCATGGGAGCACGTCCTTTCGGTGTTTGTTCAGTGAAAAAAGGTTCATCCAGTCAAAAACGTTCCGTTGCGGTAACAAGGTTATGCGGCGTTGGCAGATTCATGCGATGAAAAAGGGCGCGTGCTCAAAACAGATTCAGCTGTTCCGGGCCCGTGGTTTCCCGCTCGCCCGGCGGCACGTAAGGTTCGAGGCAGACCGGCACGTCATTTTTGGCATTGCCGACCAGCGGATTCACCGGATATGCGTGCATCGCTTCCGCGTCGTACGGTTCCAGCATCGGCAGCAGGGCGCGCGGATCGGTGTTGGACCGGTCCAGCCACGCTCCCACCCGGTCGCGGGGGAGAATGACGGGCATCCGGTCGTGCAGGGGCGCCATCAGTTCGTTCGCTTCGGTGGTAATGATCGTGACCGTGGCCAGTTTCGCGCCGTCCGGCGATACCCAGACGTCGTAGAGGGCGGCCAGCGACAGGAGCCCGCCGTCCTTCAGCGTGATGCGAAAAGGCTGCTTGTCCGTCTTGCGCCATTCGTAGAAACCGTCGGCGGGCACGATGCACCTTTTTGTCCGAAAAGGTTTGGCGAATGCCGGCTTGTCGGCCACCCCGTCCGCCCGGGCGTTGATCATTTTGTACCCGATTTTGTCGTCGCGGGCCCACTCGGGCACGAGCCCCCACCTCAGCCCGCCGAGCCGGCGGCCGGCCGGCGCGCCGATGATCGCCGGGATCGTTTGGCCGGGCGCGATGTTGTAGCGAGGCACATAGTCAAAATTCGTTTCCGCGATGCCGTAATATTCAAGCAGTTCCGCGAGCTCCACCCGCAGGGAAAAACGGCCGCACATGGACGACCCCTCCTTGCACGAACGGCTTCAAAATTGAACCGGGCTTTTGTTCCATTGTATAATGACGGCGACCAAAATGGAAACGAACGCGACCACAAAACCGGAAACGAAAGGCGGAATCGCATGGAACACAACTCGCTGCTGTCGCTGTTGATCGTCGTGGCGATCGCCTTCTTTTTGCCCATCCTGCTCCACAAACTGAAATGGCAGTCGCTCCCGCTGGTGGTGGCCGAAATCGTGGCCGGGCTCCTCATCGGCAAAAGCGGCCTGAACCTGGTGAAAGAGGACACGGTGCTCGGACTGCTGTCCCTTCTCGGGTTCATTTTCCTCATGTTTTTGAGCGGCGTCGAGATCGACTTTTCCCTGTTCAGGCGCAAAACCGGCGGAAGGCGAAAGGACGGCGGGGGACGGCGCCTGTTTCACCCGCTGTACGTGTCCGTCGCCATGTTTCTCGTCATTCTCGGCTTTTCGTTCGTGCTCGCGCGGGCGCTCGTGATCATGGAACTGGCCGGCGATCCATACCTGATGACGATCATGATCGCCACCATTTCCCTCGGCGTCGTCGTGCCCGTTTTGAAAGAGCGGCGAATGCTGGAGACGGAACTGGGGCAAACGCTGCTGCTCGTTTCCGTCATTGCCGACTTCGTGACCATCGTGCTGCTCGCGGTTTACATCAGCCTGCAATCCGGCAGTACCGGCAGCATGCTGCTTCTGTTCCTGTTTTTCGCGCTCGTGGCGGCCACCTATGCGGTGGTCAGGCGGTTATCGAACAATGCGCTGTTCCGCTCGCTCGGAGCGGGGACGGTGCAAATCGGCACCCGGGCGGTGTTCGCCCTCATCCTGTTTTTCGTCGTCCTGTCGGAATCCCTCGGGGCGGAAAACATTCTCGGCGCGTTTCTGGCCGGCGTCATCGTTTCCCTCGTCGCTCCGGAAAAAACGTTCATCCGCCAGCTGGACAGTTTCGGGTACGGGTTTTTCATCCCGATCTTCTTCGTGATGGTCGGCGTCAATCTCGACTTGTGGAGCCTGTTCTCGGATTGGCGGATCGCGGTGCTCATTCCGGTGCTGCTGCTGTTCATCCTTTTGTCCAAAATGGTGCCGGCGCTCCTGCTGCGCTTCTGGTTCGGGTGGCGGGAGACGTTCGGATCCGGGTTTCTGATCGCCTCCACGCTCAGCCTCGTCATCGCCGTGGCGACCATCGCGCATGAGCTGGGCCTGATCGACGCCGACATGCAGGGCGCCCTCGTGCTCGTGGCCGTGCTCAGTTGCCTGATCTTCCCGGTGCTGTTCAACCGGATTTTCCCGGCGAGGCAGGAGGAACGAAAAACCCGGGTGGCCGTCGTCGGGGCAAACCATGTCACGCTGCCCGTCGCGCAGGCACTCGGCCGGCATCCCGGGTATGAGGTGCGGCTGTACAGCACGGAACAGTTGGCGGATCAGGGGAAAGACGGCGTTCACGGAACGTCGGCGGACCGGACGCCCGGCGATCGGGAGGATGGCGCCGTAGTCGCCGGCCCGGCGTCATCCGCCGGACGGGCCGGCTCCTGGCAGGCGGTGCGGGTCGGTTCCCTCACTCAGGACGTCCTGGAGGCGGGGGGCACGTACGACGCCGACACGGTGGTGCTCGGCACGATGGACGACGAGCGCAACGTGATGCTCGCCCGCTATGCCAAACGCCGTGGCGTCGGCCGCATCATCGTGCGCATCGAAGACCCGGCGCTGCAGGAACAGGTGCGGGGAGAAGGGTTTACCGTGTTCTCCACCCTTTTTGCCGCCACGAGCCTGCTGCGCGCGGCCATCGAAAACCCCGGCGTGGTGGACTTCATCACCGACAAACCGGGAGCGCTGGTGGAAGTCCGGGTGGACAACCCCCGTTGGGACGGTGCGCTGCTCCGCAATTTGCCTGGGCTGCAAAATTTGCTGATCCTGCGGATCTACCGCGGCGAGTCGTTCCTCATCCCCCACGGCAACACGGAAATTTTGCTCGGCGACCGGCTGCTCGTGAGCGGCGAGGAGGAGGCCGTCGATCGGCTCCGGCACAACCTGGGGTGAGGCGGGAGTTGGCGGCTTTGGCGGAAACGACCGGCGTGCCGGCGGACCATGGCGGATTGTGGGATGTCGGCGGTTGCGGGGGCGCGCGGGAGCGGGACATTGTGAGCCGGGCTCAGTGCGATTTGCGGGAGTTGCGCTTCGCGTGACGGCGGACCGTGGAAGCGTGCCCGGGGACCGCATTCAGTGCTTTCTGTTTCAATGAAGTGCACGAAATGTGCTTCGTTCGGAGGACGAAGTCCATTTCGTGCACTTTATTTTTGGATTTTGGCTGAATTTGGTGCAACGAAGTGCAATTCATGTCCTTCATTTGCGCATTTTGGCCGAAACCGGAGATGTTCCGCGCCATGAAGGACACGAAATGTCCTTCACGCCTCCCTTTTCGGCCATTTCGGCCAAATGTGATACATGAAATGGACTTCACTGGCAGCCGGATATCCCGGTTGGAGGCGGTGTCGGCTCCATGAACCGGATTTCATGCAGGACATTTAGCCAACCCGACCGAAATCAGGGCCATGAACCGGATTTTATGCAGGAAATTTGCGGGAAAAAGCCTGTGTTCGGCCAAATCTCAAAAATGAGCTGCGTGTCCATGGGGCCGAAAACGGGCGAAACAGCGAAACAAGATGCACAACATCCAGTTCATCCGGGGGACGAACTGGATGTTGTGAAGGATATTGTGCCGGGGGCGCGCCGATCGGGGTCACGTCGCCGGCCGGGACGACGCCGGAGATCGAGACGGCCTGAACCTGCGGGAATCGCGATCAGGCGGATTGCCGGACCGCGCAATCCGACGCCGCGTTCCGGGGCATTCACAAGCGGTGCCGACATGCCCGAAAAACCGCCGCACCGATCAGAGTTTGTCGCGGCCCGCCGCATCCGACGCCGCCTCCGCCGGTTCCGGTTCAAACTCGTCCGCCGGCAGCCGGATCCACTTCCGCAAATACCCCTGGTCGTACAGCGCCTTGACCAGAATGATCAACACCGGCGACAAAATGAGCCCCATCACCCCGAACAGGGACAGCGACACCACCATGAACGCCAGTGTCGTGAAGGCGGAAACGCCCAGCGATTGGCCGGTGATTTTCGGCTCCAAAATTTGCCGCGTCAGGAGCACGATGAGCCACAGCACCGTCAATCCGACGGCGAGCCCGGTTTTGCCGGTGACGAACAGGAAAATGATCCACGGCACGAAAATGGTGGACACGCCGAGCAGCGGCAGCACGTCAAAAATGGCCGACACGACGGAAATGGCGAAAAAGTTCTCCACGCGCAGGATCAACAGGCCGATCAACACGAGGAAAAAGGTGAGGGTGATCAGCTTCAGCTGGGCCTTGATGTAGCTGGCGAGCCCTTTCAGCACGTTGTCCCGCAGGAAGGCGTAGGCTTTCTTGAACGTGTTCGGCGTTTTCTCGCGGGCGACCCGTTTCCACGTGTCGATTTCCACGCTGAGAAAATAGGCCAGGATGACGGCGATGACGAGATCGATGACAAAGTTGGAAACGGAACCGACGAAGCCCGTGAGCCAGAGGAACAACCAGACGGCCACGTTGCTGCCTTTTTGGGCGATCGTTCCGCCGAACTCTTTCAAGTATTGCCCGGCATCGGCCAGAAGGTCCGGCGGCAGCAAGTCCACGCGGGAGATCAGCCAGTCGATCTGCACGGAAAACGTGTTGTAAAACACCGTCGCGTATTGCGGCAGATTGCCGATGAGCCGGTTGGCCTGATAGATGAACAGCGCCGACGCCCCGGCCAGCAGGCTGAGCAGCACGAGCAGGTACACCAGCATGGCGATGGCCGTCGCGATCGACTTTTTGATTTTGCGTTTGTGCAAAAAGCGGGCCAGCGGCTCGATCATCCAAAAGATGACGAGCGCCAGAAAAATCGGCGCGGCGATCCGGTACAGGTAGCTGAACACGAACATGACCAGGTACACGGTCAGCACGATCAGCCCGATGTCCAGCGCGGTGCGCCAATATTTGCGATAGAAGGCAAGCATCGTTTGCGACCCCGTCCAATCCGGTAAAGTTCAATACGGATTTATTGTAAACGATTTGGACGAGGCTTGAAAGTTTTGCCGATGCCGAAGAATGATCGCACCTACCCTCCGAATCCGTTGCGGAAGGCGGCGGAGAGCCGTTTTTCATCCACCTGCCACAGTTTGGCGATGTCCGGCGCGACATGTTCCTCAAACCAGTCCGCCAGCAATTTCCGGTTGCTGCCGTTTTCCGCGATCCAGATCAGGTTTTCGATCACTTTCCGGTAATACAGCCGCTCCGCTTCTTCCACCTTGTCCGGGGGGATGAACGTTTTCAGCCGCTTGACGGTGCGGTACAGTTCCCGCTGGCACGACCTGCGGATTTTGCGCGGCGTCGGCAGGTCCCGTTCATGTTTCCCTTTGTTTTGGCGGTTCGGCAGTCCCATCGGTCCGCCTCCTTTTTTTGCATTATCCTATGCGGGAGGACGGAACCGGGCGACTTGCGTCAATCCACCACCAGATACGCGATCATCGGCCCGCCGCGTTCCGGATCGGAATGGGTCGGGCAAATGATCCGGTAGATGCCTTCCTTGTCGGCCGTGAACGTGACGACGGTTTCCTTGCCTTTGACCACTTCCCCGCGGACGCCCAGCCCTTCGATGCGGAACGGATGGCGATCCCCGTTGACGCCGAGGATGCGCAATTCCACCGTCTCGCCCTGTTTGACGAAAATGGTGCCGGGATTCCAGCGGTACACTTCGAGTTCGCCGCCGTCGGGAAGCTTCGTGGAATACTCGGTCGTCACCATGTGGATGACCCGCGGGTTGTCCGGCGTGCCCATGACGGCGGCCGCTTCCGGCTTGTTCCACCATGCCCGCATCGTCCAGCCGGCAACAGCCAGGAGCACGACGAGGCCGACAAGGCGCAGCTTTCTGCGGTCGACGACAAACACCCTGGACATGCGATCCCTCCTTTCCTCATAGGATGGAAACAAAAGCTTGTACCGAATCATATGCGGACGGGGCGAAAGGCATGTCTCCCGACGGAAGTTTGCGGCGGGCATTTTTGGCAACGTTTTGCAGGCGGCGTTCCGTTTGTATTATGATAGGGCTTGGATAACGCAAAGGAGCGGGAGCGCGGATATGGAGCAATGGGTTACGGAAATGATGGAGCAATACGGTTACCTCGGCCTTTTGCTGGTGATGGTGATCGAAAATCTGTTTCCCCCGATCCCGTCGGAAGTGGTGCTGCCCTTCGGGGGATTCATGACGACACGGTCCCAGCTCACGGTGCCGCTCGTCATCGTCTGGGCAACCGTCGGGTCTCTGGTCGGCGCCATCATCCTGTACGGGCTCGGCCTGGTGCTTTCGAAGGAACGGGTGCTTTGGATCGTCGGCCGGTGGGGCCGCTGGTTGCGCATCAAACCACAGGACATCGAAAAATCGTTCGACTGGTTTGACCGGTACGGCAAATGGACGGTGTTTTTCGGGCGGATGGTGCCGGTGGTGCGAAGCCTGATCTCCATCCCGGCGGGCATGGCGCGCATGAACATGGGGCTGTTTTTGCTGTACACGATCCTCGGATCGCTCATCTGGAACACGCTGCTCGTCGGCATCGGCGCGGTATTGGGCAGCTCCTGGCACCGCATCGTGGATTGGATCGGCGTCTATTCCAACATCATCTACGTCGTGCTGGCGCTGATCGCCATCGGGGTGCTCGTCTGGCTGTTCCGCCGGAAAGACATTTCGTGAAAACGGGCGAAAGCGCAAGGGAAAGGAGCAGAGGCGAATGCTGAAAATCGACGTGTTCCCGCTCGGGGCTTTGGAGACGAATTGCTATGTGATCGAGCGGACGGATGCCGGCGTCTGCGTCGTCATCGATCCCGGCATGCCGGATGAACGGTTGCTCGGCCGGGTGGAGGGGCTGAAGGTGGAGGCGATCCTGCTTACCCATGCCCATTTTGACCATATCGGGGGCGTGGAAGAGCTTCGCAGGCGCAAACAATGCCCCGTGTATCTGCATGATGCGGAGCGGGAGTGGCTGACCGACCCGGACAAAAGCGGATCCGCGATGTGGCGGGAGTACGGCGGTCCTGCAGCCTCGTCGCCGCCGGACCACGGGCTTGTCCACGGCCAGAAGCTTCAGTTCATCGGCGAGACCTTCGAGGTGTTCCATACGCCGGGGCATTCGCCGGGCAGCTGCAGTTTTCTGCTCGGGGACAAGGTGTTTGCGGGGGACGTGCTGTTTCGCCAGTCCGTCGGCCGCACGGATTTGCCTGGCGGCAGCTTTGCGGAACTGTACCGGTCGATCCATGACCATCTGTTCAAGCTGTCCGACGAAACCGTCGTCTATCCGGGGCACGGGCCGTCGACGACAATCGGCTTTGAAAAGGCGTACAACCCCTACGTGTAAAGCGGGGCATCGGATCAAACGGCAAGGAGACGGAGCAATCCGTCTTTTTTTGTTGCGGCAAAATGGTCAAGCATCATTGGTCAAGCACCGTGTCCGTCCCATGCGGGTGACATAAGGTATGGTGTAAGCCCGCAACAAAACCGAGAGAACGAGGTGACTGCTTTGAACACGCACTACCGAAATTACTGGTCCCTGCACGCCGATTTTGTCCACAACTTTTCCACGCTGCGCCACAAGGGATTCAGTTTGCCGCTGCTCATTACGTTCCACCGCTTGACGCGACATTCCGATTTCAAGCCGTTGCTTGACGATCCTGGTTTTGCCGCCAAATACACCCGTAACAGCATCGTGCAAAACGACCAGTTGCAACCGTTTTTCGACAAGTACATCAAACGCAACGTGCCGCTGAAACGGAACAAAAAAGGGAAAATCGTGTTGTTCATCACGCTGCTCCGTTTCCCGGCGTCCATCAGCGGCGCCTATCTGTCGCCCGAAAACACCCTGATCGTCGGCCCGGGCATGCCGGTGGCGAAGGACGGCCCGAACGTGATCCGGATCGAACCGTTCGTCCGCACGGGAGACCCGGAATGGCCGACCATCAAGGCGAAGGCGCTCCATTTGCTGGAACGGCACAAGGACCATCCGATTTTCGGCCATGCCCATTTCCGCGAACAGTTTCTCGAGCATTTGAAACAGGCCGTCGGCACCGTCAACGGAATCTCCTGGCTGTTTGAACATCACGGCATTGCCGCGGTGGTGCTGGGCGCCACCAACGAACCGATCGGCCGCGCGCTGGCCATCATGGCGCATCGCCGCCGCATTCCGAGCATCGCCACCCAACACGGGCTGATCGGCAACGAATGGGGGTTCCTGCCCGTCTTCGCGTCCCGTCTGGCGGTGCACGGATACGATGAACAACAGTTCTACATGGACCGCGGGGTGCCGAAATACCAAATTCATGTGACCGGCCATCCGCGTTTTGACTCGTTCCGCACCACGCCGCCCGGCGACCGCCAATCCGTGCTGGGCAAATACGGCGTCAAGCCGGAACACAAGACGGTGCTCGTCGTCACGAACCAGATCCGCGACATGGCAGCCTGGTCCGCCTACATTCACAAGCTGGCGAAGTACCCGGACGTGGTCGTGCTCATCAAACCGCACCGCAACGAAGTCGTCAACAACAAACTGGACGATTATTACGACCTGGCGAAAGCCCATCCGAACGTCAAGGTGCTCGCCGACACGTCCGACCAGATCAAACGGATTTTGCCCCATGTCGATGCGGCGGTCACCGAGCTGTCGACGGCCGGGCTCGAGGCGATGGTATGCGGCGTGCCGACGTTGTTCCTGAGGAAACCTTCCTACGAAGACATCAACCACAACTATTACTATGAAAAAATGGACGAATTCGTGTCCACCGACCCCGAATATCTGGCCAGACTGACCTGGGCCGTGGTGAAGCAGCAAACCGTCCGCCAACAAAATCTGGACAAAATCAAGGCGTTCCTGACCCACGCCTACCCCGTCGAATTGTCCGGCGAGGCGCTCACCCGCGTGATCAGCCGGTTGACCGGCAAGATCATCCGCAGGCCCGTCGCCCGCAAATACGAGGGCATGCTGGTCAAGGGATCGAAACCGGAAATTTTCTATGTCCGCGGATTGGTCAAGCGTCACGTCATTTCGCCGAAGGCGATGCTGAAACACGGCCTCGACTCGAAGCGCGTCGTGCGCATTTCGGACGAAGAGCTGGCACAAATTCCGCCCGGCAGCTTCATTTCGTGACGTTTTGCAGCTACGGAGGTTGCACAAAAAAAGAGATTCTGATAAAATGTGATTGAAACTGACAAAACCATCCATATTTCACGACCAAATCAACGGGTACGTTGCGAAGCACGCACGCCAGCGGTCAATTGACCGCCGGGGTGCGTTTTTTTTCGCGCTCCCGATCTCGAAGGGGGATGACGGTTGCGATTCCGGAATTTGCTGACGGGAACGATTTCGGCCGCGGCGGCCTTGGCCATCGTGTGGGCCATTTACGTGTTGCAGTTGAACCGGCTGGAGGAAAGCCGGACGGTCAGCGTCCCGGTGCCCGCCGCGTTCATCCCGGCCGGCACGCTCCTGGAAGAAAGCATGCTGGAGTGGATTCCGCTGGAACGGGGCGCCCTCCACCGGGAGACGGTGCTTTCCGTCGACCGGATCGTCGGCATGGAAAATACGGTGCCGCTCGGCCGGCATGAGCCGATTCTGGAATGGAAGCTGGACCGCCACCGGCTGATGCCGTCCCGCGGCCAGGCCACGTTCCGCATTCCGCGCGAGTACGTCTTGTCCGTTTCCGGGAACATCCGCGCCGGCGATGCGGTCAGCCTGTTCGTGTCGGAACCCGGCGCGCCGCGCAGATTGTTCCCCCACGACGTGATGGTCGCTTCGGTGCGAACGTCTTCCGGGGCGGAGGTGGGGCTGGATGCGGCCGGCCTCGAAGCCGCGGCCGGCGGAGACCGGCAACGATTGTACGCGTCCCGCCGCAGCGCCGGCGTCATCGACGCCATCGAATTGAATTTGACCGAAGAAGAATGGCTGACGATCGACCGCCTGTGCAATGGCGGCGGCATGAAGCTGGTGATCGCGCTGTCGCCGGAAGTGCTGTAGGGCGGTCAGGAGGGAGGAAGATGACGGGTGCGTGTATTGCTCATGAGCGGAGACCGTGAACTGGCGGAACGGCTTGCGGAAACGCTGGCCGGATACGGCGATGCGCTGGAAGCGGCCGGCAACGCGGAAGAAGGGTTGCGACAATTGGCGGAAGGCGGATTCGGCGCGGTCATCGTGTCCGACCGGCTCGTCGCGGCGGAGGACGAAATATCGTGGCTTGAGGACATCCGGCGGCGGGCCGGAAATGTGCGGCGGATCGTCATGCTGAGCAACCGGCATCCGGTGGAAGACCTGCGCCGGATTGCAAAGGAGTGTCTGGCCGACGGATGGGCGATCGTGCCGCCGGGGCACGGCGTCGGGCAGGTGGCGGCGCGTCTCGCGGCAATTTTGCACGGCGCCCGGGATGCCGGTGACAAGCGCCGGAACGGCTTGATCCAGTTTGTCGGCACGACGCCCAATATTGGAACGACCGTGGCGGCCTTCGCCGTCGCCAGCGCCATGGCGGAACGGAGCAATCTGCGGATCGGCCTGCTCGGCCTCAACCTGAAAAGCGACAAGCTTTACCGGTACCTGGGCGAACCGGAACCCCCGGCGGCGCTCGGCGGGCTGCGCCCGGAACTGAAGGCCGGCGAACTTTCGCCGGAACGGCTCCTCGGCCGGTGCACCCGGCTGCGCCGCTGGCCCAACCTGTACATCCTCCACGGCAACGTTCACCGGGAACAGGCGGAGTATTACGCCGTGGAAGAAATCGACGGGTTGCTCAAGGCGGCCTGCTCGGCCTTCGACCTGTGCGTGGCGGATACGAGCGCCTATTGGGACAACGCCGCGACAGTCAGCGCCATGTTGAACGCCGGACAGCGCATCCTGGTGACGACGCCGCGGGCGGCCTGCTACCGGGAAGACTTTGCCCGCTGGTGTCTGGCGCTGGCGCCCATGTTCGGGCTCGGACCGGCCGACTTCGATCTGTTGGTCACCCAATCGGGCGACCGCTTTGCCAGCGGTGCGAGGGAGATGGCGAGGGAGATGGGCTTGCCGCGGATCGGCGAAATCCGCGCGTGCCCCGATCTCGACGCGTATCTGGATGCCGGACGCCTGGCGGAATGGGCCGCCGGCCGGAGCGGCGGAGCGAAGGATGCGGCACGGATCGCAGAGACGCTGCTCATGCTCAGGGATGAACCGGTCCGACCCGCCGCTTCACCCCGCCAGTTTCGGTTGCGCCATTTGCTTCGCGGAGGGAGGATCATCGGATTTGCCGGCAAATGAAGCGAAGTTTTCCCTCATGGAGTGGACCGGCCTGGCCGCCGCTTCCGCCGGCCGGGACGAGGCGGAATTTGCCCGCATCGCGGAGGAAACGAGGGACTATCTGATCGGTTTTTCGTCCGGCGGCGAAGCGGAGCGGGAGCGCCGTCACGAAACGCTCAACCGTGCCGTGCTCGGGTACGCCGAAGACCGGAAGCGGGTGCTGGCCTGGATCCAGGATTTTTGCCTGCGCCAGCGCTGGCCGCTGGCAGGCGGCCCACACGGGAAATACGGCAGCCTGGCCGAGGCGGTGTTCGCCGAAATCGTCGGGTTCAACGTGTTGGAACTGTTGATGAACGAGCGCGACGGGCTGGAAGAAATCCAGGTGGTCGGGACGCGCATCTTCGAGGTGCGCGGGGGCATGGCGAGGCCGTCTATCCACCGGTTCAAATCCGTCGGTGAAGTGGAACGGCTGCAGCAAAACCTGGTGTTGTTCAACCAGGACAAGCTGACCGTCCGCAAACGGTGGGCGGAAGTGCGGCTTTCCGACGGCTCCCGCGTGACGATGACCGGATTCGGCTATACGGCCGAGCCGACGGTCACGATCCGGTTCCATCCGGACGGCGTGCTGACGCTGGACGCCCTGTGCGGCGAGCCGTACGAAACGCTGGACCGGCGGGGCGCGCAGCTGCTTCGGGCGGCGGTGAAGGCGGCGGTCAACCTGGTCATCGCCGGTTCGACGAACAGCGGGAAAACCCAGCTGCTCAAGGCGCTCGTGGCCGAAATGCCGGAGGACGAGCGGCTGGTGACCATCGAACCCCGGTTTGAACTGATGCTGGACCGGGCGTTTCCGTCGCGCAACATCGTCCAGTACGAAATCGACGAAGACGATCCGCTGCACGACGGGCGGCAGGCGTTCAAACTGGCTTTGCGCCAGTCGCCGAACCGGATTTTGCTGGCGGAAATCCGGGATGCGGACGCCAATCTGTACGTGCGGGCCTGCACGCGGGGCCATGCGGGCAGCATGACGACGGTTCATGCGGGGCGGCTGGAAGACGTGCCCGATGCCATCGCCGAGATGTGCATGCAGGACGGCCGGGCCGTCGACCACGCCCGGCTGGTCCGGCGCATCGCCGCGTACGTGACGGAAATCGGCATCGAGATGGCCAACGTCGGCGGCCAACGCAAAGTCGTCCGGATCGGCGAGTACGTGCGGGAAGGCGGTGACGTGCGCGTCCGCACCCTGTACGCGCGCGACGGGATGTCGGGCGGTTGGACTTGTCCGGAGCCCCCGTCGCCCTTCATGGCGAACCGGCTCAGGCGGGCGTTGCCGGATTGGGAGCCGGCATCATGACGGCGCCGGCCAAATGGGCGGTTTGCCTGCTCCTGTTTTTGCTGGCCTACGTGGCGGTCAGCCGGCTGCTTGCAGCCGCGTTCGGCGAGATGCCGGCCCGCGGCCGGACCGCCTTCCGCAGGCGGTTCGGCCCGTCCGGTTTCGGGTTCGCCAGGCGGGAAGGCGGAGCGGGGCGGGGGGCTCTCCGGAGGTTCGGCCGCTCCGGAACCGGAGTGCACGGGAGGTTTGGCGAAGCCGGATTTGGTGACGGACGGCGAGGGATCCCGGGGTACGGGTTTGCCGCGAAGCCGTTCAAGCCGGCGGGAAGAAGCTCCCTGGCGGACATGCTGGATTCTGCGGAAGCGGGCCTGTCGCCGACGGGGTTTGCCGTCCTGTCGGCCATCGCGGGGTTCGCCGGCTTTGCCGGCGGAGCGGTCGTGTTCGGCAGCGCGAAAGGGACGCTGATGTCGGCCGGCCTGCTCATGCTCCTCCCGTCGCTTTGGCTCCGGTCGCGGCTTGCGAGCCGGCAGCTCAAGCGGAGGAAAGATCTGTTGCCGGCCCTCGAAAGCTTCTACCAGGGATATGTCTTGTCGCCGGGACGAAACGTCCGTGTTGCCATCCGGCATGCCGCCCACTCCGGACGGCTTCCCCGGCACGCGCAGACCGTGTTCGAACGGCTGCACGCAGAACTCACCGTGGGCCGGGATCCGTCGGAAAGCCTGCGCCTGTTCGCCGCCTCCTTCGGCAGCCGCTGGGCGGATTTGTTCACCTCCCTGATCGGTACGGCGCTGGACGACGGGACGGACATCGCGGAGGGGTTGCGGGAACTGATTGCAGACATGCGGCGGGCGCGGCGAAACGACCAGGCGGAACGGAACCGGCTGCTGGAAATCCGGATGGCCAGTTTTTCTCCCCTGCTGTTTCTCGCCGTTTTCCTGACGGTAAATTTCCGCATGGATCCGGACATGGCCCGTCGCCATTATCTGCTGTCCGACGCGGGCAAGGAGATGATGCTGGACGCCTTTGTGCTGATTGCCCTGTCGTTCCTGATGGGCGTCTGGCTCTCGCTGCGAAAGGAGTGATGGAAGTGGCGGAACGTTTCCCGGCGCTCGTTGCCGCCCTGGCCGGCGTCTGGCCGCTGGCGGTGCTGCTGGCCTGCTTCCTGTTCGGCGCGGCGAAGGCGCTTTGGGCCCTGCGGCGCGCGCCCCCGGGCTGGCGGCGGTCCGGTTTCGCGGCGCGGCGCCGGCTGTCCGGGGTGTACAGGCTGCTGGCCGTTCCCGGCCGGGACCATCCGGCGATGCGAAGGAAGCAGTCGTTGCTGCGCGCTTGCGGATTGCCTCTGGACGCCGCCGCCTATCTGTTCTGGAAGCGGCTGTCCGTGATCGCCGCCGCGGGGAGCCTGGCGGCCGCATGGCCCGCCATGCGAAACATGGCAGGCGCCGGCGGATGGCGGCTGCTCCCGCTGCTTCTGTTTCCGGCGATCATCGCGTTGCTGCTTTTTGACGACGCCATCCTGGAAAGGCTGCAACAAACGCGCCGGTACCGGATCATGCGGGAACTGGATGCCGTCAGCCGCCATCTGCTTTACACCGGGGGCCGGAAGATCAATCTGCATGCAAGGCTCATGCGCTGCCTGCCGTTCACCCAGGTGCTCAGGGCCGAATGGCACCGGCTGACCGCAGACTGGTACCGAGGGGCCGAAGAAGCGCTGCGCGGATTCGGCGAGCGGGTCGGCACCGACGAAGCCCGGGCATTCGCGGAAACGCTGAACGCCCTCAGGCAATATGAGGATGACCGGTATTACGACCTGCTGCGGGAGCGGATCGCCTTCAACAAGGCGAAAATGGAGCTCATGCGGGAAAGCCGCATGGAGTCGGCCGGATACCTGTTGTTCGTGCTGGCCGGCGTGCCCGTCATGTTCACCTTCCGGCTGTTCATTTATCCGTGGGTGGAAGAAGGGCGAAGGCTTTTTCAACTTTTGGATTGAGGAGGCATGAAAATGAGGAACATTTTGATCACGGTGATGATGCTGCTGGTGGCGGCCTTCCTGTTCAGCAACATCATTGCGGACGACACGAACGGGCTGAAGCCGGCGATCCAGCAGAAAGGCGCCAGCGCCCGGACGGAAATCATCAACCTGGATGTGGATTGACATGCGCAAGCTGCTGATGGCCGCCATGATGATCGTGACCCTGTTGCTGATTTTCGAAGCCGCGTACGGAGGGGAGGAAGGGATCGGCCGGGCGGTGGAACGCGGGGCGGAACGAGCCGGTCCGGGCATCGGTTCGATCGATCCGTAGGCGATGAAGCAGATTCTGGTTTTCGTCCTGTTTTCCTCCATCCTGTGCTGGATGATGTTCGCGCCGGTTTACCGGCACGTGGTCATTCTCCGCCAGGCGTTGTTGCAGAAGGAAGTCGACTACATGCTGGAAGTGGGCGCGAGCGGCCGTTACGGATACATCGATGCGGAGATGATTCGCGCTTCGCGCGAGCGGCTGGAAAGCAAGGGGTTCAACCCGTCGCTCCTTGAATACGCCGTCGGCACGACGAGCGGGGAAGACGCCACGAATCCCGCCAAGCCGGTGTTGCGGGGAACGGGCATCCGGCTGTCCATTTCGTATCCGTACGGGAAGTTGTTTGCCGTCGACCGGCTGATCGGCCTCGACCCGGTTCCCGGCGACGTCCGGATGGGCGCCTCGGGCGTGAAGATGAGCGAGTATGTGCCGGACATGTGAGGGCAGGCGATGGACAAGTTTCTCATGATGGTGCTGCTCCTCGTGTTCCACATGCGCCTGATGGCGCTGCAGCTGGACGAGGAGCGGGCGATGCACCTGCTGTTCGAGCTGAAACACGCGGTCAACCGCGCCGTCCATGCGGCGGCGCAGCAGACGGACGCGGCGCTGCTTGCGCAAGGCGTTCGCGCCATCGATGAAGCGCGGGCGGAAGAATGGTTTCTCGACTATTTGAGAGCCAACCTGCGGCTCGATGAACATCTTGCTCCCCTGCCCGGAAGCCCGCTCCGGGAACCGGTGGACGTCGTCGTGTTTGACGTGATCAATGCGGACGAAACGTTTCCGTATCATTACCGGAACGCGGAGCACGGGTTGGACGTGGTGTTGTACGGACCGGGGGTGGTTGCCGCCATCCGCGCCGAGTATCCCCGCATATACCGCTTCATCAGTCCGATCGGATGGACGGTGAAGGGTGCTGCGGAACTGGTGCCCGGCGGGTGACCCGCCCGATTGACGCACAACGGCGATTTGCGCCGGCGTGCGTTTTTTGTTGCGGCCGGCCGCCCTCAGGCCGGATCGGGCTTGATCCGAATGCAAGTTGACCAAACATGAAGCAGGTTTCATAATAATATATAGATAGAAAATGGCAGCGCTGGAAGTCGTCCCGGTACGGATTGTGTATCGGGCATGGACACACTATTCTTTTTTTAGTACGATACAAGGTAAACAGCCATTTCGTGTGCTTTCCGTCATCATGACAGTTGAAGGGAGGAAGCGCTGGTGTATCGTCTGGGAGAGAGAGTCGTCATCGTGACGGATACGTTCGAACAGAACCTTCCCGTCGGCCAATATGGATATATCATCGCTTATGACCGCAATGCGGACAATGCCTTTGATTATGTCATACGCGTGCCTTCGGTCAACCGGAACTTTTTTGTGCCGGCCGAAGACATCGAACTCGAATCCAAGCTGATGGCCCAGGAAGCGGAGCGGATCGGCAAGGAAGCGTTGATCGATTTCGCGCTGGCGACGCGCAACGAAGAGTTGTTCCGCCGCCTGATGAACGGCGACAACGAGGAAGCCGTGAAGGACGAGGAAGCGGCGAAAGTGCAAAGCCGGGAAGAATTCATCCGGCAGGTGAATCTGAAGGCATGGATCTGAAGGATGCCGTCAAGCCGATCGGTTCCGTTCCGATGGACAGCGGTTCGCTCTGACCCCGCAGCAAGCGCAGTCCGGCGCAGGTTGCGGGGGTTTTTTGCGTCCGGAAGCGGACGGCCTGTCAGATGCCCTGCGGAATTCTCGACTACGCAAGTCCACATGCGCTATAATAAAAAGCATGATTTTGGCAACGGCCGATGCGAAGATGCGGCGCGAAGCGCAGGAAGGAGAGGTTTCGTGAACATTACGGCACAAGACGCTAAACAGGTGGCACGGCTTGCCCGGCTCGGATTGTCGGAGGAAGAAGCGGATCAGTTTGCCGGACACCTGAACGACATTTTGCAATACGTCCAGAAGATGAACGAATTGGACACCAGCGGCGTGAACCCGACCAGCCACGTCCTGCCGATCGCCAATGTGATGCGTGAGGACGAGGTGCGGCCTTCCCTGCCGCTTTCCGATGTGTTGAAAAATGCTCCGGATGCCGGGGACGGACAATTCCGCGTCCCGCCGGTTTTGGAATAGCCCGTGTGCGATGGGAGGAACTGACTGATCGTGTCACTGTTGAATCAATCGCTGTCAACGCTGCAAACCCTGTTGGACAAAAAAGAAATCAAACCGACCGACCTGCTGGAGGAGTCCCTGGCCGCCATTTCCCGCGTGGACGGACAAGTCCGTGCGTTTTTGACCGTCGACGAGGAAGGGGCAAGGGCTGCCGCCGCCGGACTGGACCGCGAGCTCGAAAGCGGGAACGGCGCGCGCGGGCCCTTGTTCGGCCTGCCGGCGGGCATCAAGGACAACATTTCGACGGAAGGCTTGCGCACCACGTGCGCCAGCCGCTTTCTCGAAAACTTCGTGCCGGTTTATGACGCCACGGTCATGAACCGGTTGAAAGCCGCCCAATCGGTCACGGTCGGCAAACTGAACATGGACGAATTCGCCATGGGCAGCTCCAACGAAAATTCCGCATTTTTCGCCACGCGTAATCCGTGGAATCCGGAATACGTGCCGGGCGGATCGAGCGGCGGTTCTGCCGCTGCCGTCGCCGCCGGCGAAGTGTATTTCGCCCTCGGTTCGGACACCGGCGGCTCCATCCGGCAACCGGCGGCCTATTGCGGGGTGGTCGGATTGAAGCCGACGTACGGGCTCGTGTCGCGCTACGGCCTCGTCGCCTTCGCCTCTTCCCTGGACCAGATCGGCCCGCTGGCGAAAAACGTGGAAGATGCCGCCCATGTGCTGCAGGCCATCGCCGGTTACGATCCGATGGACTCCACCTCCGCCAATGTGGCCATTCCCGACTATCGCCAGGCGCTGACGGGCGACATTCGCGGCCTGCGCATCGCCGTGCCGCGGGAGTACATGGGAGAAGGGGTCGCGGAGGAAGTCCGGGCGCGCGTCCAGGAGGCGCTCCGGGTGTTCGAGTCACTCGGCGCCGTGGTGGAAGAAGTGTCCATGCCCCATACGGAATACGCGACGGCCGCCTACTACATCATCGCCTGCTGCGAGGCGTCCTCCAACCTGTCCCGGTTCGACGGCGTCCGTTACGGCCGGCGGGCTGAAGCGGGCAGCCTCGAAGAGCTTTACGTGAAATCCCGCAACGAAGGATTCGGCAAGGAAGTGAAGCGCCGCATCATGCTCGGCACCTTCGCCCTCAGCTCCGGCTATTTCGACGCCTACTATTTGAAGGCGCAGCGGGTGCGGACGCTGGTGAAGCGGGATTTCGAGCAGGTGTTTGAAAAATACGACCTGATTGCGGGGCCGACCACGCCGACGACGGCGTTCCGTCTCGGCGAGAAGACGGATGATCCGCTGACGATGTATTTGAACGACATTTTGACGATTCCCGTCAATCTGGCCGGCGTGCCGGCCATCAGCGTGCCCTGCGGATTTTCCGGCGGATTGCCCGTCGGGCTGCAACTGATCGGCAAGCCCTTCGGCGAGGCGGAACTGCTCAGGGCCGCCCATGCCTATCAACAAAGCACCGATCACCATCTGAAACGGCCGCAACTCGCCGGGGAAGGAGGCGACGCACGATGAGCATGGCCAATTCGGTCTTTGAGATCGTCATCGGCCTCGAGGTGCACGTGGAACTGCAAACGAAGACGAAAATTTTCTGCGGCTGCGCCACCGGCTTCGGTGCGGAGCCGAACACCCAGACGTGCCCGATCTGCCTCGGGCATCCCGGAACGCTGCCGGTACTGAACCGGCAGGCGGTGGAATATGCATTGAAAGCGGCCATGGCGCTGAACTGTGAAATCGGATCGGTGAGCCGGTTCGACCGGAAAAACTATTTTTACCCGGATTTGCCGAAGGCGTACCAGATTTCGCAATTCGACCATCCGATCGGCGTCAACGGCTACATTGACATCGAGGTGGACGGCAAGACGAAACGGATCGGCATTCACCGGCTGCACCTGGAAGAAGACGCGGGCAAGCTGACCCATGAACCGGACGGCTCGCTGGTCGACCTGAACCGGACCGGCACCCCGCTCATCGAAATCGTTTCCGAACCCGATCTCCGGTCGCCGGAGGAAGCCGTCGCCTATCTGGAAAAACTGAAGGCGATCATGGAGTACTGCGGCGTTTCGGACGTCAAAATGGAGCAGGGATCGCTCCGTTGCGACGCCAACATCAGCATTCGCCCCGTCGGCGAGACGAAGCTCGGCACGAAGACCGAACTGAAAAACATGAACTCGTTCCGCGCCGTCCTGCGCGGGCTGCAATACGAAGCTGCAAGGCAGATCGACGTGGTGGAAAGCGGCGGCAAAATCGTGCAGGAGACGCGCCGCTGGGACGAAGCGCAGGGGAAAACGATCTCCATGCGCAGCAAGGAGGAAGCGCAGGATTACCGGTATTTCCCCGACCCGGACCTGGTGGTCGTCGAAATCGACGAGGCGTGGAAGGAACGGGTGCGCGCTTCCATTCCCGAACTGCCGGACGCGCGCAAAGCCCGTTACGTGTCGGAATACGGCCTGACGCCGTATGACGCCGGGGTGCTCACCTCTTCCGTCAAGCTGTCGGACCTGTTCGAGGATACGCTGAAGCACACCGACGACGCCAAGGCGGCCGCCAACTGGCTGATGACCGATCTGCTCGGCTACCTGAACCAGAACGGCCTGGAACTGTCCGACGTGAAGCTCACCGGCCAGGGGCTCGGCGAAATGATCAGCCTGATCGCGAACGGCACAATTTCCGGCAAAATCGCCAAAACCGTGTTCAAGGAAATGCTGGAGACGGGCAAACCGCCGAAGACGATCGTGGAAGAACAGGGGCTCGTGCAAATCAGCGACGAAGGCGCCATTCTGGAAGTGGTGGACCGCGTCATCGCCGCCAACCCGCAATCCGTGGCCGATTACAAAGCCGGCAAGGAAAAGGCCATCGGCTTCCTCGTCGGCCAGGTCATGCGGGAAACGAAAGGGAAGGCGAATCCGGGCTTGGTCAACAAACTGATCGCTGAGCGGCTCAATTCGTAAAGCGAAAGGAGACAAGAGTGTGTTTCCTCCGGGATGCACGCTCTTTTGCCATTCATGCCATGATTGAAAAACTTGACCATCGTGACGAATCGACGGCGGAGCAAATCTGGCTTCTGCAACACGCCGCCTACCGGGCGGAAGCGGAACTGATCGGCTTTGCCGGCCTGCCCCCCCTCAAGGAAACGGCGGCGGACATCCGGCGCCTCCGGGAGACGTTCTACGGCATCCGGGACGAAGACGGGGAACTCGTCGCCGCGCTGTCCGTGGAAACGGACGGCGGCAACGTGACGATCTGCCGGGTCATGGTGCACCCGTCCCGCTTTCGCTCCGGATTGGCGCGCCGCCTGCTTGCCCAAGTGGAGCGGGAATACGCGGATGCGGCCCGCATGCGGGTAACCGCCGCCGATGCCAATGTGCCGGCGGTCCGCCTGTACGCTTCCATGGGGTTTGTTCCCGTGCAAAGCTTTTCGCCCGCGCCCGGACTCGTCATGACGGAGTTTGTCAAAAAGCCTGGGTAAGGAGAGGATTGCATGAACGACCCGTGGTCCATCGGCATCGACGAGATGATGCTGCGCCTTGGCCTGGCGTTTTTGCTGGGCGGGCTGATCGGTTTCGAACGGGAGCAAAGCAACCGGGCGGCCGGCCTCAGAACGAACATCCTCGTCTGCGTCGGTTCCGCGCTCATCATGTTGCTCTCCCGCTACGGATTTGCCGAGTACGTCGGCCACACGCAGCTCGACCCGGCCCGTCTGGCGGCGCAGGTGGTCAGCGGCATCGGCTTTCTGGGCGCGGGCGTCATCCTGTTCAACGGCTTTTCCGTCACCGGGCTGACGACGGCGGCAACGCTGTGGGTGGTGGCGGGCATCGGCCTGGCGGTGGGCGCCGGTTTCTACATCCCGGCCGCCGCCGGCACCGCCCTCGTCCTATTTACGCTGCTCATTCTCAACAAAGTCGAGGAAAAATGGATTTCGCCCAAGACGCAATCGACGCTCCGAATCCGGATGAAGGACCGGCCGGGCGGCCTCGGCGACATCACGGAAATGCTGCAAAAAGGCCGGATCGACGTCAAACGCATCAAGGTGGAGCGGCTCGCCGCGGAAAGCGACGATCCCCATCCGCCCGTTCTCATTACCATCACCCTCAACCGGCGGCCGAAACGCATTGCGTCCGTCATCGAAAAGCTCGGCGGCATCAACGGCGTGACGGACATTTCGGCGGAATAGCGTCAACGACAGAACGGAGACAACGAAACCCATGTTTATCCGAACGAGAGCCCAGGCACTCATTATCGAAAACGGCAGCATCCTGCTTGCCAAACACCATGATCTGACCATCGACCAAATTTACTGGTGCCTGCCGGGCGGCGGCGTGGAAGCCGGCGAATCGCCCGAGGAGGCCGTCGTGCGCGAGTTGAAGGAAGAAACGAATCTGGACATTCGCGTCGTGCGGAAAATCGCCGAAATGCGTTTGCCCGGCGTCACCGCAGGGTATGCGAAGGGCGTCACCTTCCTGGCCGAAATCGCCGGCGGCGAGCTTTCCCTCGGCTTCGATCCCGAGCAGGAGCACTGGCAGGACAAATTTTTGCAGGCGGTCAGCTGGCGGAAATTGGACGCCGGCCTGCTGGCCGCGGTGGCCTCCATTCTCCGTCTCGAGACCGAGCGGATTCCGTACTGGAGTCCGTTTGTCTCCTGAATCCCGTCGGCTATGATGGAATCAGAAAACGGGATTTGAAAATCGGAGAGAAAGCGGGCGGAAATCATGAAAGCAGGAAAGTATACGGCAGCGCTGTTGCTGCTGGGCGTCGGAACGGCGCTCATCGCGGACATGATCACGGGCGGCAACGTGACGGGGGCTTTGATCAAGTGGTGGCCTGTCGTGTTGATCGCCCTCGGCGTCGAATACATGATCGTGAGCGTGGCGAACCGAAACAACGGGAAGTCGATCGGGATCGCCTTCGGCAGCCTGTTTCTGGCTTCCGGGATCTGCATTGCGGCCATCGCCGTCACGAACGCGGCAAACCTGGCGTTCCTCCGCAACCTGGACATCCACCTCGGCAACATTACCATCGGCAATGTCTCCTACGCCGACGAAAACGGCCGGCGCTTCGAGATGGATCCGGTCCGCGCCTCCGTGGCTGACAACGAAGGGACGATCTACCTCAACAATCTCGTCGGCGACGTCACCATCCGCACGGGCGATGTCAAAGAAATGGAACTGAAGGGAACCGTGTACGTCCACCAGTCCGTCGACAACGGGGAGGAAATCGCCCGGAAGTCCGAAATCCGGGTCGAGCACAAAGGGGATCGGCTGGAAATCACCGCCGACGGGCCGGAATACCGCGTGCGCGGCATCAAACAGAAGCCCCGCATCAACCTGGCCGTCACGGTCCCGCATGATCTCGACCAAAGTTGGCACATCAGCGTGACGAACGGCGATGTGGATGTATCGGGCATCACGGTCCGCGGGCGGCTGCTGGCCACGACGCTGAACGGTTTGGTGGAACTGGCGGACATCACCGGCGACGTTGCCGGCGAAACGGCCAACGGCGCGATCGTCATCCGGAACATCCGGGGCAACGCCTCCGCGGATACGACGAACGGACGGATCACGATCGCAAGTGTCGACGGCAACGCCTCCGCCGATACGGCGCAAGGCCGGGTGGAGTTGCGGGACATCGGCGGCGATGTTTCCGTAAGCACGATGAACGGAAATGTCGCCATGGAGCGGATCGGCGGCAACGTCAAAACGGAGACCGCCAACGGTTCCATCCAGCTGACCGAAGCGGGCGGCGCGGTGAACGCGACTTCGGTCAACGGGAACATCACGGTGCGGACCGCACGCCTTGCCGGCGATTTCGATCTGGACAGCCTGAACGGCAAGATCACCGTGCACTTGCCGGAGGACGCCTCCTTCGAGGTCGACGGCGAAACGACGCACGGCGACATCGTGACGGACTTTCCGCTGGATGCCGGGAAGCGGGAAATTCGCGGCAAAGTCAACGGCGGAACCTACGAAATCGATATCGATACGAACGATGACATTGCAATTCGTGTTTACTGAGAATGATGATGTGAGAAACCGCATTGACACAAGGAATTATTGAAACGTACAATGAGTTTGAAAGTAAGAATAATTCTTGTTGATGTCAATGAGGAAAGGTTTGATCATCCATGTCCACGCGCGTTGAGCATGCGTTGGAAAAACTGAAAAGCACGGGAGTGCGGATGACGCCGCAGCGACATGCCATTTTGACGTACCTGGTGGAAAGCAAATCCCATCCGACGGCGGATGACATATACCGGGCGCTGGAGAACCAATTCCCCAGCATGAGCGTCGCGACGGTTTACAACAACCTGAAGGTGTTTGTGGAAACCGGACTCGTCCGCGAACTGACGTACGGCGATTCGTCGAGCCGTTACGATGCCGATATGCATGACCACTATCATGTCATTTGCGAATCGTGCGGCAAAATCACCGATTTCGAGATCGAGCCCGTCCGCCATGTGGAAGAAGCGGCGATGCGCGCCACGGGCTTCCAGGTGCACGGCCATCGTCTCGAAGTGCACGGACTTTGCCCGGATTGCGCAAAAACGGCAACCCACTGACGCATGTCCATCGGTTATAATGGGGTGTGACGAATTCCTTCGGAATTTGTCGCACCTTTTTTGCTTTCGGGGGAGGGGATTCAAGCGGTGAACGATTCGTTCGCACCCAGACGTACAAAAAAGCGCAGAAGATGGCCGGTTGTCACGGCGGTGACGTTCATGCTGGCGCTTGTCGCGCTGATCCTTGCGGCCGCATGGCAACTTTACGTGTATTGGGAGTCGTTGCAACCGAGCCGGGAACGAGTCGCCCCCGATTTCGGCGGCAATCCGAAGCCGGTGTTCGTTGCCGGCGAAATGCTGGAAGATCCGGCGGCGGGCAGCGGAGATGACCTGATGCTCACCTTCGAAACCGTCAAAAGCCTTTTTGATCCCTACCTGTACCATGAGCCGGAGAGCGGATCCGTCATCCTGACGACCGCCGACAAAGTGGTGCGCATGAAAACGGAGCAGCTGACGGCCTGGGTGAACGAAGAACCCGTTCAACTGTCTTTCCCGCTGACGGTCATCGAAGACCGGATTTACGTGCCGCTTGCGGTCATCGAACCGTATTACCGGTTTTCCTGGCTGGAAAGCGGCGAAACGGGCGCGGTGCTTCTGTTCCGCGAGGGCGACGTGCTGCAATGGGCGACCGTCAAACCGGCCTACGCGGAAGCGGGCGCTGCCGCCCTGCGGACGGAGCCCGACCACAAATCGCCGATCATGGCCGATCTCGCGCCGGATTCCCGGGTGCTCATCCTCGCCGACGAAGGCGCCTGGTATCGCGCGCAAACCGTCGACGGCTGGATCGGATACGTGAAGAAGGAAGAAGCGCTGCTGGCGGAGCCCGAGGTGATCCAACCGGAGCGCCGGGAAGATCCATACATTCCCTGGAAGCCGGTGGGCGGCAAAATCAACCTGACCTGGGAGCACGTCGTGTCCCGCAATCCGGATACGTCCGCCATCGGCGACATGCCCGGCCTCAACGTGGTCAGCCCCACCTGGTTTTACCTGGCCGATGACGACGGAACCGTCGGCAACAAGGCGAGCCATTCGTACGTCAATTGGGCGCATGACCGGGGGTACCAGGTGTGGGCGCTGTTTTCCAACGATTTCGATCCGGACCGCACCCGCGCCGTGCTGTCCGATTACGACAAGCGGCTGAACGTCATCCGCCAGCTGCTGCATTACGCGGAAACGTACAAACTCCAGGGCATCAACATCGATTTTGAAAATGTGTACATGGAAGACAAGGAAAAACTGACGCAATTCGTCCGGGAGCTGACGCCGTGGCTGCACGAACAGGGGCTTGTCGTGTCCATCGACGTCACGATCCGCGGCGGAAGCCCGATGTGGTCGTTGTTCCTCGACCGGAAAGCGCTCGGCGAAACCGTCGATTACATGGCGGTGATGACCTACGACCAGCATTGGGCGTCCAGTCCCGTGGCCGGCTCGGTGGCGGAACTCGGCTGGACGGAGAAGGGCATCGCCGACATCATCCGGGAAGACCATGTGCCGCCGTCGAAGCTGTTGCTCGGCGTCCCTTTTTACACGTATCTTTGGACGGAAGAGAAGGAAGGCGGCAAAACGAAGGTCCGTTCGCGGGCGGTCGGCATGACGTTCATGGACAACCTGATCGCGGAAAAAGGCCTCACCCCCGTGTACGACGAAGCGTCCGGGCAAGATTACGTGGAATACGAAGCGGACGGCAAGCGGTATCGGGTGTGGCTGGAAAACGAAAAGTCGATGAAGGCGCGCATGGAAATCGTGGGCAAATACGGATTGGCCGGTGTGGCTTCCTGGCGTCGGGGGCTGGAGAAACCGGAAATCTGGTCCGTGATGAAGGAAACGTTGGAGCAGCGGTTGGCGGAGTGACCCCGTCATGCGGCAAGGGACAACCCCGGAGTACGGGGCTGTCCCTTTGTGCAACGTTGCAAAAGGCGTTTCCCGAACGACATCGTCTTCGGGAACGCCTTTATGGTGTCCGGGATATGAGGTGCGGCAACAAGGGGCGGCGGATGCCCGCCGCGCGGTCAGTTAATCCGTTCCTGTCCGCCGGAAGCCGGACCGGTCGGCTCAATGCCGGCCAATTCCGGATCGAGGGTCAGGATCGTTTTGCAAAACATGCACCGGTCGGTTTTGCCGAGCATTTTGGTGCGTTTGCCGCATTCGGGACATTCCAGCTGGATGGCGCTCGTGGACATGACGCCGGCCCAGAAATAGATGGCCACGCTGCCGAGCATGAGGACCATGCCCAGAACGAGGAACACCGATGCGATCGCTTTCCCGGTGGAACCGAGGAAAACGATGCCCGCCGTTCCCAGAATCATGACGCCCATGCCGGCCAGGATGAGCAGCAGGCCCCACAGGCGAACTTCGTTCAGTTTGCTCGTTTTCAGGATCATGGGCGACGCTCCTCTTTTGTCGAGCATTCGGTGCCGGACAAGCAGGAACCGGTGCTCCGATGTAGAATTATACGACGATGGGGTGAATCCTGCATCCGTTCGGATATGGAGGAAGCGATGGAACGAATGGACCATGACATCATCCGGCAGTTGGCAAAGGACGAATCGGTGGCCGGTCTGCTTGCCGTGAAAGGGCGTTCGGGATTTGACGCGGTCATCGACGGCTTTGACATGCTGCTCCTGGTGGTTACGCGGGAGACGCCCGCCAAAAACTATATACATCATTATATTAAAGACGGAATGGCGATACAAGAACGCTGGATCAGCGAGGATGCGCTGCGCCAATGGATCCTGTTCGGCGAAAACCGGAACGTCATCGAATGGATCATGAAGGGCGACATTCTGGTGGATCACAACCGGTTTCTGGAGACCGTACGGCGCCAGATCGTGAAGTTTCCGCGGGACATGCGCACGAGCAAGATGCTGGTTGAATTTTCGCTTTTTTTGCGCCGGTTTCTGCAATGCAAGGAGTACTTGAACCAGGGGCATCATCTGGATGCCTATACGAATATCATGGAGGCGCTGTTTCACTGGGCCCGACTGTCCATCATCGATCAGGGCGCCCATCCGGAAGTGACGGTATGGGAGCAGGTCAAATCGTTCAATCCCGGCATTTACAAGCTGTATGAGGAACTGATCGACAGCGACGAATCGCTGGAGCAGCGGGTGCGGCTCGTGTTGCTTGCCTGCGATTTCAATGTGATGAGCAAGATGGCTTTCTGGTGCGAGCTGTTGATCCAGGTGCTGCAAAGCCGGACGGAACCGTTTACCGCCACGGAATTGAAATATCACGAACGGCTCAGGCCGCTGCGCACGGATTTGACGCTGGTGCTGCGCCAACTGGCCAAACGGGGCATCATCCGCGAGGAACTGATGCTTGTGCATCCGGATGACCAAACGCCGCGAATTTGCTACACGGCCAAAACCAGCGATACGGTCAAATCGCAACCGTAACCGGGCCGCAGCCATGTCGGTTGCAAGAACGGCGGATCCCCGGATGCCACGTGCATTCGGGGGTTTTTCTTGAACGCTGCTCCGGGACCGGGAACGACCTCGGGAGAAACGGAGCGACATAACCCGAACCATAAAAGGCCATCCTTTTGGCAGACAGGGGTGCAACAACGTTGAATCACATCGCAACCTATACGCGTCATTTTTTCGTCATGCTGGCCCTCCTGCTCATCGTCACGCCGACATCAACAGCCTGGTCGGGCCTCGGCCGGGAGAGCGTGCCCGCCATGGTACAGCTTGCCGAACTGGAATCTTCGGCATTGATCCGATCGCGCTATGACGTCATCGTGGCCGGGACCGACCCGGAAGGCGTGACGGCCGCGGTATCGTCGGCGCGAAACGGACTTTCGGTGCTGCTTGCGGACGTGCGCGAACAGAAAGTGCTGGGCGGCCTGATGACGCTGGGGTGGCTGAATTCGCTGGATCTCAACAAGACGCCGGGGTTTTCGTGGCGTTATCCGTATTTGAACATGGGGCTTTTTCACGAGTGGTACCGGTATGTGGGCGGGACGAGTTTTGACGTGAACCGGGCAGCCAACGCTTTCCGCAAAATGGTGGAAGACGAACCGAACATCGACCTGTTGCTCGGCGCGCGGAGCATGGAACCGATCGTCACCGGCAACACCGTCACCGGCATGCGATTCGTGACGGAAGACGCTTCGCTGCTCACCATTGAGGCGGGCGCCGTCATCGACGCGACCCAGGACGGGGACATCGCGGCGCTGGCCGGAGCTCCCTTCACGTACGGGCGGGAAGACCTGGGCGATCCCGACGTCAACATGGCCGTCACCCTCGTGATCCGGATTTCCGGCGTGACCGACGCGGTATGGCGGGCCATGCGCCATTATCCGAACGTCGGGTCCGACGACAGGAGCATTTGGGGGTACCCGGACGCGCGGGAGTATCCGTCCTCCAATCCGGACCGCGTCAAAATGCGCAGCCTCAACATCGGCCGCCAGGAGGACGGGACGGCCTTGATCAACTCGATGCAGATTTACGGCGTCAATCCGCTCGATCCCGCATCGGTGGAAGAGGGGCTTGCCGTCGGACGGGAAGAAGCGCCGAAAATCGTGGAATGGCTGAAAGAGAAATACCCGCCTTTTCGCAACGTGAGCTTTGCCGGAACGGCGCCCGAACTGTACGTCCGGGAATCCCGCCATTTCATCACCGAGTATGTGCTGCCGATTCGCGACCTGATGGAAAACCGCGATCATTGGGACGCCATCGCCTACGGATCGTATGAAGTGGACATCCAGAGCACCGGCAGCAACAGCCCGGGCACGGTGCTGATGAAGCCGATGCAGTACGGGGTGCCGTTCCGTTCGCTGGTGCCGGTCGGGATCGACGGCCTGTTGATTGTCGGACGCGCCGCCGGTTTCAGCTCCCTCGCCCATGGCAGCGCCCGCGTCATTCCTCTCGGCATGGCGACGGGGGAAGCGGCCGGAGCAGCGGCGGCCCTTGCCAAGGAGCGGGGCATGACGTTCCGTGAGCTTTCCGGGTCGCGGGACGGGATCGCCGAGCTTCGCAGGCGTCTCGTCAAACAGGGCATGATGTTGGACATGCTCAAGTTCGAGCAGCCGGATTACCTGAGCCATCCCCATTACCCGGGATTGCTGGCGGCGGTCAGCCATCTGATGGCGTCCGGCGGTTACGAAAACAATGCATGGGGGCTGGACAATCCGACGAATCCGCAGCGGCTCGTCAACATGATCCAACGCCTGCACAAAATGTATCCGGATGCGTTTCCGAATCGGCTCACGAACCGGAGTTTCGACAGCAAGCAGCCGCTGCCGCTGGAACAGGCGGTTGCCATGCTGATGGAAGCGGCGGAATTGGAGCACCCGCCGGGCGAGGCGCTCAAGACTGCCCTGGACGGCAAGTGGATCAGCCTGGCGTTCGTGGAGCTGGTGCGTGACGCGGAGCGGATCACCAACGGGGAATTGTACTCTCTGATCCGGGAATTCCTGATCTCGCGGGCGGGCGTCGCGGCGGAATGACGCCGGCGCCCGCTTGCGGTTCCGCGGATGTATGCGGCGGCGTCGCACGCAGCCTGGAAGGATGCTTTCGCCATTTTCACCGGATCACGGCGGTTTGTCACCGAAATTGACAGCGCCGGGCGGCTTGACTTGGAGGCGGGATCGTGATAAATTAGTCTTCGCCGCTCGGGAGCAAGCCAACCGGCGGACACCGGACGAAGCGCCGCGAGGCGCGGGATCGGGCCTTGCGCCCGCGGTTCGGCGGTA